>OFGR01001251.1_pt1 | contig 21265 bp, 14 predicted proteins | sample 1521811 | NCBI WGS metagenome assembly OFGR01 (sample SAMEA3504098, study PRJEB24116) | mouse gut metagenome | biome: mouse gut; feature: mouse-associated habitat; material: faeces | place: Denmark | collected 2011
CTATCATACAGGTTTGCTCCAGTTTTGTATAGGTACGCACTATCTACCGTTTACGTTTGATACCTTAGTTCTTTTCGTATCGTTTTACATAGTTTTTTACATGGATGTCATTTGATGATTATGGCATCCGGATATAAAGATTCAAAGGAGGAACCAGGATGAGCAGACAACTTTCTGAAATGAGTCTCGAAGAACTGTGGCAGTTATTTCCCATTTTTCTGACAGAGTACAAACCATACTGGAAAGACTGGTTTGAGGAAGAAGCGGCCCTGTTAAAAGAACATCTGCCTGCCGAACAGACGGTCCGTATCAGCCATATCGGCAGCACAGCCATAAAAGGTATTCAGGCAAAGCCCATCATTGACATTCTGGTGGAGATAACAGAAAACAGTGATTTGAAACGGTTTTCCCGGTACCTTACGTCAGCGGGATACCTGTGTATGTCAGAGGAAGAACAGCGTCTGTCCTTCAATAAGGGGTATACGGAACAGGGGTTTGCAGAAAGGGTGTTTCACCTGCATCTGCGCCGGGCGGGAGACAATGATGAACTGTATTTCCGGGATTACCTGAATGCCCACCCTCAGGCTGCCGGGGAATATGTAAAACTGAAACTCAGCTTATGGAAACAGTTTGAACATGACCGGGACAGGTATACCCAGGGAAAGACAGAATTTGTAAAAAAATATACCCGATACGCAAAGGAGCAGGCCCTGAAACAGGCACTGACAGAAGAGGAACAATGTCATGGAGTCAGTCAGGATTTTCCGTATACCAGGAGAAAGCAGGAGGCGTATCTGGAATAATATCAGTTTCAGTGGACATATTCTTTCTGTGCGTTTGGAGGCAATTGTTTCTGCCCGGCGGGGATGTTATTATGAAGTTCCGGAATGAGTCAGACCGGACAGATTATGACAGAAAGAATTGTGGGAGGAGAAAGAAATGACACAGAAACAGAAGTATGCTTCCATCAGCCATGTGTTTCAGACCGTGGAAGAAAAATTAGAAAAGTACCCCAGGATAGCTGAAATATTTCAGAACTGTTACCTTAATACACTGGATACCACGGTGAAATCCATGGATGACGGGACCTTTTATGTGATTACAGGGGATATTCCCGCCATGTGGCTGCGGGATTCCACTGCCCAGCTGCGGCCCTTTCTTCCGGTGGCCGGAAAGGAACCGGCTCTGGGGGAAATTCTGACAGGCCTGTCAAGACGCCAGTTTCAGTATATTCAGACGGATCCCTATGCCAATGCTTTTAATGAGGCGGAGAACGGAAACTGCTGGGAACGTGATATCACGGAGCAGAACGGATGGGTATGGGAACGGAAATATGAGGTGGATTCCCTGTGTTATCCGTTGCAGCTTGCTTACCTGATCTGGAAAAATACCGGACGGGTGGACCAGTTCGATTTGTCTTTTCAGGCAGGAGCCAGAAAAATCCTGCAGGTATTCCGCACAGAGCAGCACCATGAGGAGCGGTCGCCCTACCGCTTTATGCGGCCTGGCACATATTTCAAAGACACCCTTTCCAGGGAAGGAAAGGGAGCTCTGGTAAAATCGGGAGTCGGAATGACCTGGTCAGGATTTCGTCCCAGCGATGATGCATGTACCTATGGTTATCTCATCCCCTCAAATATGTTTGCTGTTGTGGTGCTGGGGTATCTGGAAGAAATTGCAGACATTGTTCTGAAAGACAAAGGGCTGCAAAAAGAGGCGGCCAGCCTGAAAAAAGAGATTTATCAGGGGATAGAAACCTGGGGAGTTGTAAAGACAGAGGAGTTTGGTGAGGTGTACGCCTATGAGACAGACGGCTACGGCCAGTACAGTCTGATGGACGATGCAAATGTACCGAGCCTGCTTTCCATGGAATATCTGGGTTACAAAGGAAACCGGAAAGAGGTTGCCGAAAATACCAGAAAGCTGATTCTGAGCGAGGCAAATCCCTTTTATTATAAAGGCAGCAAAGGGGCCGGCATCGGAAGCTCTCATACGCCGGTAAATCATATCTGGCCCATTGCGCTGGCCATGGAGGGACTGACTGCGGAAACAGAGGAAAGGAAACTGGAAATTCTTCGTATCCTTACGGAAACAGACGGCGGCACAGGCCTGATGCACGAGAGTTTCCATGTGAATGATGACAGGAAATACACCAGAGAGTGGTTTTCCTGGGCAAATGCCATGTTCAGCGAGCTGGTACTGGATTATTGCGGCTGTCCCATACTGCGCTGATGCTACATAAAATTTGTACACCAAATATAGAATCTTTTGAATTGAGAGAAAGGCGCCTCCATGATAGGATAAGATTACAAAAAAGACGGATTGTAAGCGGAGGAAGGCATTATGTTTTTGACAGACAGGAAACTGGAACAGCGTATCAGCGAAGCAGAACAGTATCGGTACAGGGACGTTACCCCTTTGAAAAACTTTGAGGCGGCAGAGGAAAGACAGGGTGTGGTGAACCCAAAACTTCCCGTATTTTCGGCCGGACATGTATCCGGTGATGCGGAGTTTGCAGGAGCCAGGGAAGACTGGTATACTCTGGAAACAGGGGATATCTGGAAAGGGCGGGATAAATATCTCTGGCTCCACAGAGAAGTGGAAATTCCGGCTGAATGGAAAGGAAAGAAAATTCTGGGTATTTTTGATTTCGGAAATACCGGGGCAGGCAACAATTCCGGTTTTGAGTCCATGCTCTATGTGAACGGAAACATGTATCAGGGAGTGGATGTAAACCACAAAGAAGTTTTTCTGGATGACAGTCTCTGCGGTACTTCCGTGGATCTTACCTTCCGCCTGTGGTCGGGCCTGGAAGGAGGCGGGGTTCCAAAAGAACAGGAACACCGGATTGCACGGGCAGATCTGGCCTGGCTGGATGAAAAGGCAGATGACTTTTATTATCTGGCATCCATGGTATGGCAGACCATAAAAGAACTGGATTCTTCCAGCCCCATACAGCATATGCTGCGGAAATCCCTGGACAGTGCATGCCACTGCATCGACTGGTCCCGGCCAGGCAGTGAAATGTTTTACGAATCACTCCATCAGGCAGACGATTACCTGAATGAAAGCATTGACGGAATGGAGAAAGACTCCATGATCAATGTATACTGTGTGGGTCACACCCATATTGACGTGGCATGGCTCTGGCGGTTAAAGCATACCAGAGAGAAATGCTCCCGCTCATTTTCCACAGTATTTCGTCTGATGGAACTGTATCCGGAGTATATTTTTCTCCAGACCCAGCCGCAGCTGTATGAATATATGAAACAGGAGTTTCCGGAAATTTACGAAAACATCCGCCGGAAGGTAAAAGAGGGACGCTGGGAAGTGGACGGAGGCATGTGGGTGGAAGCCGACTGCAACCTGACCAGCGGGGAATCACTGACCAGACAGATACTCATTGGCAGTAAATTTATCAAAGACGAATTTGACCGGGAAGTGGAATATTTATGGCTTCCGGATGTGTTCGGCTATTCCTGGGCGCTGCCGCAGATTTTAAAGAAGGCCGGGATTCATACGTTTATGACCACGAAAATAAGCTGGAACCAGTATAACCGTATGCCCCATGACACATTCTGGTGGAAAGGGATTGACGGAAGTGAAATTCTGACCCATTTTATTACCACCCCGGAACCCTGGAATGAGCCGGGCTCCTGGTTTTACACCTATAACGGAAAACTGCTTCCCTCCACTGTAAAAGGAGTCTGGGATGCCTACAGCGAAAAACAGGTGAATCAGGATTTGCTGATTTCCTTTGGATTTGGAGACGGAGGCGGCGGAGTCAATCGGGATATGCTGGAATACCGCAGAAGAATGGATAAAATCCCAGGGCTTCCCAATCTGAAAATGTCCACGGCAGGGGAATATTTCCGCAGGCTGCATGACAACGTGGAAGATACGGACCAGTATGTCCACACCTGGGACGGAGAGTTATATCTGGAATACCACCGGGGCACCTATACAAGCCAGGGCTACAATAAACGCATGAACCGTAAAATGGAGCTGTTTTACCGAAAAGCGGAATGGATGACGGTAATGGCGGCTCTTAAGAATGGAAATCTGGCAGAAAGCAGGCAGGAGAAGCTGACAGAGGGATGGAAACATATCCTGACCAATCAGTTCCATGATATTATTCCAGGCTCATCTATCCATGAGGTATATGAGGACTCCCGGAAAGATTACGGGCTGATTGAAAAAATTGCCGCCGACGTGGTACAGGAAGCCTGCGAGACACTGCTGACCCCGGAAGAAAATACCTATACCGTGTTTAATGATTCCGGGTGGACCGTGTCCCAGATTGTATCTGTTCCCGCAGAAACAGACGGAATCTGCAGAGATGAGGACGGAAACGAACTGGTTTCCCAGAAGGGGCAGGGAGTCATTTATGTGGAAGTAAAAGATGTACCGTCCATGGGAACCAAAACCATTATACTGGAAGAAAAGAAAAAGGATGTGCCCAAAGCAGTATTTTCAGTCCACGGCAGGGAGATTGAAACGCCTTTTTATCAGATTTCCATCAATCAGTACGGACAGATAGGAAAACTCTTTGACAAGACCTGCGGACGTCATGTACTGCCCGAAGGACAGCGGGGCAATGTACTGCAGGTTTTTGAAGATAAACCCCTGGGAAACGACGCATGGGATATTGATATTTTTTATCAGGAAAAAATGCGTGAGATTACAGAGCTTACCACATTTGAAATTACGGAGATGGGGCCCCTGACCATGATTATCCATATGGAATGGAGTTATATGGATTCCTGTATCCGGCAGGATATGGTGCTTTACAGCACCAGTCCCAGAATTGATTTCCGGACAAATGTGGAATTCCATGAGCAGCACCAGCTTCTGAAGGCAGCATTTCCGGTGGATGTACGTTCCACTTACGGAACTTATGATGTACAGTACGGCAATGTAAGACGTCCCAACCACTGGAACACCAGCTGGGATCAGGCCAAATTTGAGACAGTGGCCCATCGGTGGGCAGATTTGTCAGAGCGCAATTATGGGGTGAGCATTTTAAATGACTGCAAATACGGTCACGACATCAAAGACAATGTAATGCGGATTTCTCTGCTGCGGGCAGGAACCCATCCGGATCATCTGCAGGATCAGGGAGAGCATACATTCACCTATGCGTTGCTTCCGCACAAAGGGGATTTTGTGGAAGGAGCAGTGGTAAAAGAGGCCTTCGCCTTAAATGAGCCCATGGAGGTTCTGGCAGGAAAGAGCAGCCTTCCCTGTGACAGTTTCCTGTCCTTTGACAACGATCAGGTAGAGCTGGACGCAGTGAAAAAATCCGAGGACGGGGCATATCTTGTAATCCGGTTCCATGAATATGCAGGCTCCCGGCAGGAAGTAACGGTGAATCCGGGCATTTCCTGGAAAGGCTGGGCCGAGGGTGATTTAAGGGAGCGGCCTGCAGGCCCCTTCAGTCAGGATGAGATTCATCTGTCCCTTCATGCCTACGAGATTAAGACCATCCTGGTGGAAGTGTGACAGAGGTTAAAAAAATCAGTATCTGTTGATATAAGAAAGGAAGGTGTTTTCCCATGGAAGAATTATTCCGTCTGGAAAAAATATTGGGATTTTGTGAGAAAGTATGCTATTTTGTAATGGTAAACCTGCTGTTTGTGGTTTCAAATCTTCCGGTTCTGCTGTTTCTGGTGTTTGTGGGAGCCAGCCAGATACGGGAATGTCTTCCTTTGTTTCTGCTGTGCCTGCTTCCCATGGCTCCGGCTCTTTCGGCGGTAATGTATGCCATGAACCGGCTCATTCAGGGAACAGAGCGGAGCGGGTTTGCCGACTACAGGAAAGGCTACTGTTCCGATTTCCTGCAGAAGGTGCAGCTGGGAGCAGGGCAGCTGACAGCAGTTCTGCTCTGCTGGACAAATATTGAATTTTTTACGGTACAGGTTCGGATTCTTCCGCTGGCAATTGTGTTTATACTGCTGTTTGCGGGTATCCTTCTGGTTACGCCGAATCTTTATCTGCTGGCCAGCCGTTATGAAATGGGAAATATACAGATTGTAAAGACCGCGGTGACTCTGCTGATTGCAAGGCCCGTGTCCACCCTTGGAAATCTGGCAGCCTTTGCTGTTCTTCTGGCAGCCTTTGAGATTTCAGCAGGGACAACAGTGCTGTTTATGGGCAGCGTCTACGGGTTTCTGATTATGTTTATGAATCAGAATATCATGCAGAAACTGGAAAGCAGAAATTAAACAGAGACAATCAGGGAATGCAGGAATCTGCATTTCCTTTTTGTGATTTTGCGGCTGATACACAGCTAAGAGGAAAATTATGGAAATAAAAACATCAGGACAGTTATACAGCAAATTATTATATATTGATACGGCAATTTTGTGCTGTGTGGTACTGGTAATGGGCATTTCCTTTTTTACCAGCACCAGAAACCGGTTTCTGGAACAGAACCTGAATTATATGGGAATGATGAGCGAATCTGCCAACGCCTATCTGGAAGAAACCTCTGATATTGCGGAGTATATTCATGAGGATCTGTACAAGTCAAATATGGAATTAAACGACGGGCTCCATTATCTCACAGACGGGCCGGCGGCTTATCAGCAGTATCGGCTGGATACCTATATCGAAAGCAAAATCAGTGTTTACAAAGGCATTGAAACTTTTTTCCTGGACGCTTTCCAGGCTTATCAGAGCCTGCACCGCATTATGCTTTACAGTTATGACAGAGGGGTGCTCACAGAATATACCAGGGACGGAAAAGGCTACCGAAGGTACGGGGATAAAACATTTCTGGAGCATCTGGAGCAGGGGAGCCTGGTGGAGGAAGACTGCTTTTTCTATATAAAAGAAATACGTGACCCCATCAACATGCAGGTGAAGGGCTGTATGCTTCTGGGATTCCAGGGCAGTAAATTTGAACGTATCCGGCAGTATTATTCCAGAGCGGAACTGATGGTATACAGTGACGGAGGAACCATGGTTTTTGATTCCACCGGCAAAAATAAAATAAGTAAAATCATGGCTGAAGAGGAGGCGGGAACACTGGAGCATTTTTTAAATGCTTATACGGAACAGACCAGAACAGGCCGGTACCACACCGTCAGCTATCTGGAAAAAAGCCGGGCGTCCGCAGTACCGGTACCTGTTATTCTGATGATTCTCACCATAGGACTGGCGGTGCTGATTCTGGGAGAAGTATTTGTGCGGTACCACCTGCAGCGCCTTGCAAAAAGGCTGGACCGGATACTGGACGGAATGACAAAGGTAATGGAGGGGGATCTGAAGGTGCGTATTCCCTCTGACCGAAACGGAGACGAGCTGGACGTAATTTCCCGGTATTTCAATGAGATGTGCGTCAGGCTGGATGATCATATCAGGAAGCGGTATCTGGCGGAAATCGAACAGCAGAATGCGGAGATGGCGGCCCTTCAGAGCCAGATAAACCCTCATTTTCTGTATAATACCCTGGAGGCCATACGAATGAAAGCCATCTGCAACGGGGACCGGGAGGTGGGGAAAATGCTTTACAGCCTGGCTGTAACCTTCCGTGCACAGATTAAGGAAGCAGATGTAATTACACTGGCCCAGGAACTTCACTACAGCAGGAAATATATAGAGCTGTTTGAGTATCGTTATCCGGGACAGTTTCAGACTGTTGTGGAATGTCCGGAGGAATATCTTAAGACGCCTGTGATTAAATTTGTACTGCAGCCCATTATTGAAAATTATTTTATCCATGGAATCCGGATGAAAGAAAAAGATAATTTTATCCGGATTTCCGTTGAGAAAGAAGAAACATTCCGGATTGTGGTGGAAGATAACGGAAACGGAATGACAAAAGAGGAACTGGCGGCAAAAAACAGGGAACTGGAAGACGACATTATGGAAAAGCAGGCCTCCATTGGCGTTGCGAATGTGAACCGGAGGCTTAAGGCCGTCTACGGCAAAGAATATGGGATTCATATGGAAGCCGGAACCGGAGGAGGGCTGCGGGTAATTCTGCGGTTTCAGCCGGGGGAAACTCCTGGCGAGGAACTCCCTGATGAGGAAGCCGGGGAAGAAGTGGAGAACTGAGGGATTTTTACATCTTAAAAGCGGAGGATGGAAGGATGAAGAAGGTAATGATCGTGGAAGACGAGGAACTGATTTTACAGGGAATCCGGAATATTCTGGACTGGGAATCTCTGGGCCTTGAGGTGGTGCATATGGCTCACGACGGTGTGGAGGCCCTGGAAATGTGGGAAAAGGAACCGGTCCACATTGTGGTTACAGATATCAGTATGCCGGAAATGGACGGGCTGGAGCTGCTCCGCAAAATCAGGGAAAAAGAAGAGCAGGTGCGTTTCATCATTCTGACCGGATATGATGAATTTAATTACGCAAGAGAGGCCATTCGTCTGGAAGTGGAAAACTATATCCTGAAACCCATCGACGAGGAGGAACTGGAACGCCAGCTTAGGGAAACTGTGGAAAAACTGGATGAGATGGACCGGAAAAAGATTCAGTACATTGATGAAAAAACACAGTGGATGCACTTTTTAAGAGGCGGGGCAGAGGAAGGAGAGTACCGGCAGTATGCAAAAATGCTGGGGCTCTCTGCCGACTGCGGAACGTATTATGCGGCCCTGATGAAATGGAATATGGATGGCCTGAAGGAGAAAAAAATATCAGATGTGATTGTGGAACTGAAACAGGAAGAAAAACTGAAAATTGTCCATCTGCCGCCGGACAGCCTGCTGATGGTGCTGGAAGGGGAAACCATGGATGAGACAGAAGTGCAGGACTATTTCTCAGAGCTTCAGAATCAGGTGGAAAGCAGGTTTAATGTGATGACCTTTCTCTGTATCGGACCTTCTTTTCAGAGCTTTTCCCAGCTTCCGGAAAGTTACCGGATGGCCGGAAAGCTCCAGAAATATCTGATTCTGGAAGGGTACGGAACCTGTATCAGCCAGCGGCAGATTCAGAACAGGAAAACCGAAGCCCTCAGTATGGATGAAACGCTGTTCAGAAAATTTATTCTGAAAAAAGAAACGGAAGCGGCAGTGGGCTATATGGAAGATCTGTTTATCAATAATATACGGGGCGATGCTTCCGCAGGCTCTCTGTATCAGATGGCAGTAAAAATGGCCATGCTGCTGCAGGAAATAAAAAAAGAATACAAGCTGGAATCAGGCAATTTTCAGGACATAACCGATTTGATTGAGACCATTTTCCGGGCGGACGATATTTATGGAATCCGGACAGCCTTTGTCTCGGAAATCACGGAGATTATCGCCTGTATGCATGAAGAGGATTCCCAGTACACTCCAGTGGTGCGTCAGATTATTGCTGAAGTACAGCAAAATTACAAAGAGGATATGAATCTGAAAACCCTGGCTTATAAATATCATATGAATGCTTCCTATCTGGGACAGATTTTTCAGAAGGAAGTGGGGTGTTCCTTTGCCCGCTATTTAAGCAATACCAAAAACGGAATTGCAAAAGAGCTGATTTTGAATACAAACATGAAAATCAATGATATTGCAAGGCAGGTGGGGTATCCGGATACCAGTTATTTTTACCGGAAATTCAAGCAGTGTTATGGGGTGTCTCCGGCTTCTCTGCGGGAGATGAAAAAATATTAGAAAGAATATGTGGTTTCACTGGCTTTTGTCCGAACGTGTGTTTTTACATCAGAGGGCAGAAGCCTTTTTTTATCTTATAAAAAACATAACTGTAATTTGTGCAATGAACCTAAAAGTTTTCAACTTTCCATGCAAATTCCACAATGATATAGTAAATATACCAAAAAACATACTGCATATTGACGAACCGGTAAGGAAATATGCAGGAAACAAAGAAGGAGGTTTCAAAGTGAAAGCAAACAAAAAAAAGGCTGTAAAGCCGAAAGGAAATTTTGTAAGCCGGTTGAAAGCAAATAAGGAACTGCTGGTCTTAAGTATGCCGGGCGCAATCTGGTTTCTGTTTTTTGCGTATCTTCCATTATTTGGAATCCTGGTGGCCTTTAAGAAATTCCGGTTGTCCGGGGACGGATTTTTCTACAACCTGTTTACCAGCGAGACGGTCTGGTTTGACAACTTCAAGTTCCTGTTCAGCAGCGGAGACGCCTTTATAATTGTAAGGAACACCGTGTTGTATAACGCGGCATTTATCGTTCTGGGCGTGGTGATACCGGTAATCCTGGCGTTGCTGCTGAATGAAATCAGGAATAAAGGGATGATGAAAATTTATCAGAGCTCCATGTTCCTGCCCTACTTCCTGTCCTGGGTAGTGGTAAGCTACTGCGTTTTTGCATTCCTGAATCCGGAAAAGGGATATTTTAATGCAATTATACAGCAGTTCGGCGGAGAACCGATTTCCTGGTATGCAGAGACAAAATACTGGCCCTTTATCATTATCTTCATGAGCCAGTGGAAGGGAATGGGCTACAACACCGTGGTTTATCTGGCGTCCATCTGCGGTATTGACAAAACATACTATGAAGCGGCAGTGCTGGACGGAGCCACCAAATGGCAGCAGATTAAGTACATTACGCTGCCTCTGTTAAAACCGGTCATTACCATTCTGCTGATTATGGCAGTAGGAGGAATTTTCAAAGCGGACTTCGGCCTGTTTTATCAGCTGCCCAAGAACTCCGGGCCTCTGTATCCTGTGACAAACGTACTTGATACATACATTTTCCGGGCCCTTAAGACCAGCGGAGAAATCGGAATGAGCGCGGCGGCCGCACTGTTTCAGTCAACGGTTGGTTTTGTCCTGATTATGATTGCTAATAAAATCGTATCAAAAGTGGACAATGAAAATGCATTATTCTGAGAAGGGAGGGAAAATCATGTCTGACAAAAAAATATCCAGAAGGAAAATAGAGAAGCAAATCCGGGCGATTGAGGCGGAAGGATGTAAATATAACCAGATTAAGAAGCCCACAAATGTGCTGTTCAACATATTTCTGGCAATCCTGTCTCTGATTTGCGTGATTCCGTTTATATTCGTTATCATTATTTCCATTACGGACGAGGAATCACTGGCCATGAACGGATACCGGTTTATTCCGGAAAAATTCAGTCTGTATGCCTACGAGTATATAGTAAGCGCAGGTGAGAATATTCTGAGAAGCTATGGCGTGACCATTCTTGTGACGATTCTCGGAACATTGATCGGACTGCTTCTGACAGGTACCTATGCCTATACCCTGTCCAGAAAAAATTATGCCTGCCGGAAATTTTTTACCACAGTCATCACCATTCCCATGCTGTTCAGCGGAGGTATGATTGCCAACTATCTGATTGTCACAAAGGTAATGATGTTAAAGGATACCATATGGGCGCTGATTCTGCCCCTCTGCCTGAATTCTTTTAATATTATTGTGCTGAGGACCTTTTTTAAGACCAGTATTCCGGATGCGGTAGTGGAATCCGCCAAAATTGACGGAGCTTCAGAGTGGCGGCTGTTTTTCCAGATAGTTATTCCCATGGCGCTGCCGGGACTTGCCACCATTGGGCTGTTCCTGACACTGGGCTACTGGAACGACTGGTTTAACGCCATGATGTACATGGACAACAAAGATCTGATACCCCTGCAGTATCTGCTGATTCAGATTGAAAGCTCCATTGACTGGCTGGCCAACAACAAGGCTACCATGGGAGTAGACGGTATTGCGGTGGCGGCGAATATGCCGAAAGAAACCATTAAAATGGCAATTGTGGTAATATCCACATTACCCATTATCTTTGCTTATCCGTTTTTCCAGAGATACTTTGTAAATGGATTGACGGTAGGGGCTGTGAAGGAGTAAGATTAGACAAGGAGGAGAAATCATGAAATTCAGAAAATTTGTATCACTTGGCCTTGCGGCAGTTATGGCAGCGGGACTGCTTGCCGGCTGCGGCGGAAAGAAAGAAACCAATTCCAGCGGAGAAGAAGTGGTGGAACTGACCTGGTGGCAGATTGGAGACGCTCAGAAAGACCAGGAAAAGGTGCTGGAGAAAGTCAATGAATATACCCAGGAAAAAATAGGGGTAAAACTGAAAATCAATACCGCCGGATGGGGCGATTACAACCAGAAAATGCAGGTAGTGGTAAATACCGGAGACGACTGGGATCTGTGCTTTACCTGCTCCTGGGCCAACAATTATTTCCAGAATGCTGACAAGGGCGCATTCCTTGCCCTTGATGATTATATTAAAGACACAGAGATGTACAAAACCATTGACAGCCGGTTCTGGGAGGCAGCCAAAGTACAGGGCAAGACCTACGGTGTCCCCAGTGAAAAAGAAATCGGCAGTATGCCCATGTGGGTGTTTACCAAAGAATATGTGGACAAATACAATGTTCCGGTAGACGAAATCCACAGCCTGGAAGATCTGGAACCCTGGCTGAAACTGATTCATGAAAATGAACCGGATGTGGTGCCCATGTACTTAACCAGCAGCTATTCCGCACCCATCTATATGGATTTGATTCAGGATCCGGTGGGCATTGAATACGGCGATGACAGCCTTACCGTTAAAAATGTATTTGAAACAGAGAAAATGAAATCCACACTGGATACCATGCGGAAATATTATCTGGCAGGTTACATCAACAAGGACGCTGCCACCGCTTCTGATGACAAGTCCATCAAACGTTTTGTAACAAAAGGCGATGGCCAGCCCTATGCAGAACTGGTATGGGGCAAAGACCTGGGATATGAAGTGGTTGCAACACCCATTATGGATACTTATGTGACAAACATCTCCGCACGGGGCGCTCTGACCGCAGTGAACGCTCAGACCAAACATCCGGAAAAAGCAGTGGAATTTCTGAATCTGGTTAATACAGACGAATATCTGAGAAATCTTCTGAACTATGGAATCGAAGGCGAGCACTGGGACAAAGTGGAGATTCCGGAAGAAGAGGCAAAAGCGGCGGAAGGCAAACCTTACGTTTATGAAAATAAAATCAAACTGAATGAAGAAACCAGGAAAAATTACTCGGTTTCCTACTGGGTACAGGGCGGTCTGTTTAATACCTATGTACTGGAAAATGAACCTGTGGACAAATGGGCAACTTTTAAGGAATTTAACGATTCTTCTGTGGAAGCTCCCTCTTTTGGATTCGATTTTGATCTGAATCCGGTCAGCACGGAAGTGGCAGGATTTGGAAATGTCATGGATGAATTTGGAAAATCTCTGTTTACCGGAAGCGTGGATCCGGAAGAATATCTGCCCAAACTGCAGGAAAAACTGAAAGCCACCGGCATTGACAAAGTAATTGAAGAAATGCAGAAACAGATTGACGAGTGGAAGGCAGCAAAAGAATAAAAAATAAAATCAGGAGAAATGCAGCCTGAACAGAAAAGTATTCCTCCGGCTGTCTGACAGCCGGGGGAATATGACATTCAGAGCAGGACTGTTTTTTCCGGAAAACTGAGGTGGAACATGAAAAGAAAGCTGGAAGTATGTGTGGATTCTGTGGAATCTGCGGTAATTGCTCAGGAGGCAGGAGCGGATTGTCTGGAAGTATGTGCAAATCTTTTGATCGGCGGGACGACGCCGGGGGTCAGCCAGTTCAGACAGATCCGTGAAAGGTGCAGGATTCCTCTGCATGTGCTGATTCGTCCGAGATTCGGGGATTTTCTGTATACAGATGAGGAATTTCAGATGCTGGAAGAGGACATCTGTATGTTCCGGGAACTGGGAGCAGAGGGCGTTGTAGTGGGATGCCTGAAGCCGGAGGGAGACCTTGATACGGACAGAATGAGACGGTTAAAAGCATGTGCAGGCCCATTGCGGATGACGCTGCACCGGGCCTTTGACGTTTGCCGGGATCCATATCAGACACTGGAAGAAGCTGTTTCCCTGGGGATTGACACCATCCTCACTTCCGGTCAGGCCCCTGTCTGCATGGAAGGAAAAGAAGTATTGAGAAAACTTCTTGCGCAGGCTAAGGGCCGGATTGAGATTCTTTTGGGCAGCGGTGTAAATGACGGGGTAATCCGCAGTATGACAGAAGAACTTCATGCAGCCAGCTTTCACATGTCCGGAAAAAAAACACTGGACAGCGGAATGATTTACCGAAACGGGCGGGTACATATGGGACTTCCTGCGTTCAGCGAATTTGAAATTCTGCGCACGGACAGAGAGGAAATCAGAAAAGCCCGGCAGGCACTGGATGAGGTAATGTGAAAGGAGGAAATCAGAAATGTTTTCAAAAACACTGTGGGAATATGTCGGAAGGCAATATGACAGCCGTCTCTGGCAGATGGGAAGTTTAAAAGATGAAATCTGCAGGAAAATGGAAGGATGTACACCAGAGGAACAGCTTCTGATGAAATTTTTTTATGGAACCATGCCATTGCGTGATATGGGAGAATATGAGTTCGAACTGTTTCTGGCTTTTGTCCGCCACGGACTTATGCTGCGTGAGACAGCAGAGTGGTGCCGGCAGCTTCCGGAGGAAATATTTTTGCATAATGTCCTGTACTATCGGATTAATTCGGAAAATATTGAGGACTGCCGGCCTTTCTTTTATGAACAGCTCAGGGAGCGGATACAGGGAAAGACCATGGAAGAGGCAGTGCTGGAGATAAACTACTGGTGTGCGGAAAATGGGACATACGAGGCTTCTGATTTCAGGACCATATCCCCTCTGACCATGTACCGGTCCGGAGCGGGCAGGTGCGGGGAGGAATCTACCTTTGCGGTAACAGCTTTCCGCAGTGTGGGAATTCCTGCAAGACAGGTGTATACGCCCAGATGGGCGCACTGTGACGATAATCATGCCTGGGTGGAGGTTTATGTGGATGGAGACTGGCATTTTCTGGGAGCGTGTGAGCCGGAAGCAGTGCTGGATAAAGGATGGTTTTCCAATGCTTCCTCCAGAACCATGATGGTTCACGCAAGGGAATTTTCAGATTACGGCAACCAGGAATCCTGTTTCCGGCAGGGAGAAATGCCCTGCTATAACAATGTAACGTTCCGGTATACGGAAACCGTAGAATTTAAGATAAAGGTGACAGAGCCGGACGGCACTCCGGCAGAATATGCCAGAGTCTTTCTGGAACTTCTGAACAGCGCCGAGTATGGCAGTATGGCGGTGCTGACAGCAGATGAGGACGGAACTGCGGCATTGCGCACAGGAATGGGAACCGTTCACCTGTGGGCAGTCCGGGGAGAAAAAACAGCGGAAGCACTGATTGATACCAGGCAGCAGGATAAGGTTCTGCTTACTCTGACAGAAGAACAGGGCCGTACTGGCGTCTGGACAGATATTGACATAAAGGCGCCTGAGGAACAGATACCTGGCAGGACTGTTCCCACCAGAGAGCAGAAAGCCAGGAACCGCCAGCGGATTCAGGCAGCGGCAGTTCTGCGGGCGGAAAGGATACGCAGTTATTACAGAGAAGAACTGGCAGAAAAATATCCGAAGGAACAGGAACTTCTGCGCCTTGCAGCAGGAAATTTTGACCAGGTGTACCAGTTCCTTGCAAAGGATGACAACCCGGACCGGGCAGGTCTTTTGCACAGCCTGAGCAGGAAAGATTACAGAGATGTCAGGGCAGATGTGCTGGAACATCATTTGCAGTATGCGGGAAAATACCGTTCTGAATGGGAAGAAAAGGGGAAACCTGATGTGTATGAAAAGTACATTCTCTGTCCGAGGATATTTTATGAAGAACTGACCTGTTACAGGCAGGAGCTTTCCGGGTATTTCAGTGAAGAAGAAAAAGAACGTTTCCGGGAACATCCAAAGACCCTCTGGAATTATATCCAGGAACACATTCATTACGAGGAAGCATATGATTACAGGACGATTTTTTCCACGCCCCTGGGTACGATGAAACTCCGGTTTGGCAACCTTATGAGCCAGAAAATCCTGTGTGGGGCTATTCTGCGCACCCTGGGAGTTCCGGCCCGTATCAGCCAGGCAGAACAGGAAGTGGAAGTTTATCAGGAAGATAAGTTTGTGAAAATATCAGGAACCGGGGAGGAAGAGAAATCATCGGAGCGGGTAACCCTTACCCTGAAACGGAAACCGGAAGAGAACTGGAACTATTATCAGAACTGGACCATCGGACAGTTTCAGCAGGGAAATTTTGTCACCCTGGATTATCAGGGACTGGAGTTTGATACGCTGGAACAGAAGCTGGAACTGGAGCCTGGATCCTACCGGATACTCACTGCAAACCGGCTGCCAGGAGGAGACCAGCTCGCAGCGGAATACAGATTCTGTCTGGAGCCGGGATGTCCTGGAGAAGTGGAATTATATATGCGTGCCGGACAGCCGGAGGAGCTGCTGGTATCAAGACAGCTGGATGATTTTGAACTCCGGGAGGAGGGCGGCATGACCACTGCTTCTGCGCTGACTGCCCAGGGCGTACATATTCTGGCATTTCTGGAACCGGGGGAAGAACCCACAGAGCATGTACTGAATGAAATGTATCAGCTTCGGGAAAGTTTCCGGGCCATGGAGACGGGAATCTGTTTTGTGGTGCGGGATGAGCACATACAGAAAACCCCGGCTTTCCGGCAGGTGACAGAGGCATTTCCGGAAATAAAAGTGGTTGCCGGAGATTTTGACGAACTGACGGAACCCCTGGCACGGAGAATGTATACGGATCCGGAAAAACTTCCGCTGCTGCTGATTGTAAATCCGGGATTGCAGGCAGTTTACGGAAGCAGCGGCTATCAGGCCGGGAGCGTGAGCCTGATGCTGGAACTGCTGAAAGTAAACGGAAAATGATGTTATGAATTTAATATATATTTCACGGAAAATGATGTTATGAATTTAATATATATTTCACGGAAAATGATGTTGTGAATTTTATATGTTTCACGGAAAATGATGTTGTGAATTTTATATGCATTTCAGGAATTTAAGAGTAATTGTATTGGAAAGGTGAAATCACGGAAACCATGGAGAAGAAAAATTTACTCAGCCATGTGGGAACCATGCAGCAGCTTATGTATGCACGCCCGGTAACTTATGAAGAGGGCAGAGCCAGGGGCATGAAAGCGTATCAGGTAAAAAACGGCCCGCTGGAATTTACGGTGATGGCAGACAAATGTATGGACATTGCAGAAGCATCCTTTCAGGGCCATAATATCAGTTTTCTGTCAAAACCAGGGCTGATGGGAAGAAATCATTTTGATACCGGAGGGGAAGAAGCCCAGCGCAGTATTATGGGCGGTCTTCTGTTTACCTGCGGCCTTGAGAATATCGGTGCGCCCTGCAGGATAGAAGGAAAAGATTATCCCATGCACGGAAGGATACGCACCACGCCGGCAGAGCATGTGGGAGCAGACGCCTGCTGGAAGGGAGAAGATTATACGCTGACTTTAACCGGAGAACTCCGGGAGGCGGAGCTGTTCGGAGAAAATCTTGTGCTCCGGAGGAAAATTACCACCGTATACGGAGAACACAGGATTTGTATTGAAGACAGGATTTCCAATGAGGGATTCCGGACGGAGTCCATGATGCTGCTGTATCATATCAATGTGGGATATCCTTTCTTATCTGAAAAATCCAGGATTGTGCTGCCCACCCGAAAGGTGCAGCCCAGGGATGGAGTTTCGGCCGCCCATATTCAGGATTACAGTAAAATGGAGCCCCCCAGGGATAATGAGACGGAATATGTATTTCTTCATGAAATGGCGGCAGATTCAGAGGGAAACACCTTTGGGGCGGTGCTCAATGAGGAACTGGGAACTGGCCTGAAAATAGAATACAATCTGAACGAACTGCCGTATTTCATGCAGTGGAAATCCATTGCATCGGGGGACTATGTGGTGGGCCTTGAGCCTGCCAACTCCAGTGTGTACGGAAGAACGTACCATTTCAGAGAACACAGCCTGCACACACTGAAACCTCTGGAAACGGAAGTTACACATCTTACCCTGAAGTTTCTGACAGGGGCGGAACTGGAGCAGGTAAAAGAAGAGGCGAATAAACTGCTGGAAACCTGATGCTGCGGGAAAATCTGCAGTACAAAACGGTCAGTCACAGCTATTAATTGTAAGGAGAGGAAAAAGAAGATGAAACGTTCAAAAATAAATGCGGAAATCAGACATATGGAAGAAATCATTCAGGCACATGGATTTGAAATTCCGCCCTTTTGCAAATGGTCGGCAGAGGACTGGGAGACAAAAGGGGCAGAATACAATGAAATCCGGGACAATATGCTGGGATGGGATATTACGGATTACGGGCTCGGAAAATTTGATGAAGTGGGATTTTCCCTGATTACCATCCGCAACGGTAATCTGAAAATGGATCAGTACACCAAAACCTATGCGGAAAAACTCCTCCTTGTAAAAGAAGGACAGATGGCGCCCATGCATTTCCACTGGAATAAAATGGAAGATATTATCAACCGGGGAGGCGGAAATGTACTGATTACCGTTTACAATTCCACAGAAGACGGAAAGTTTGCGGATACGGACGTGACGGTCAACTGCGACGGACGGGAATTTACGGTTCCGGCAGGTACAAAAGTAAAGCTGACGCCGGGAGAAAGCATTACCATTTATCCTTATATGTATCATGATTTCCATGTGGAGGAAGGAAGCGGAGACGTGCTTCTGGGAGAAGTATCCATGTGCAACGATGACGAAAACGATAACCGTTTTTATGAGCCTATCGGACGGTTCCCGGAGATTGAGGAAGATGAAGCGCCTTACCGCCTGTTGTGCAACGAATATCCGAAAGCAGAGTGAGAAGGAGAACCGCATTGATACAGCAGAAATTAAATAATAACTGGCAGATGCACGGGCCGGGGGAACCCTTAAGGCCCGCAGCTGTTCCGGGGACGGTCTATACGGATCTGCTGCGCAGGGGGGAGATGGAAGACCCTTTCTGGAAAGACAATGAAATCCGTGCGCTGTCCCTGATGGAAAAAGATTATGAGTATGTGACGTGTTTTGACGCGGAAAAAGAACTGCTGGCCAGCAGCAGAATTCTGCTCCGTTTTGACGGGCTGGACACCATTGCTGATATTTATCTCAACGGTACCCAGGTGGGGGCGGCATATAATATGCACCGTATCTGGGAATACGATGTGACCCATATCCTGAAAGAGACAGGAAATGAGCTGAAAGTCCTCCTTCATTCCCCCCTTAAATTTATCCGGGATGCATTTGCAGAATGCAGGACCCTTGGCTCCGAAGACGCCATGGACGGCTTTGTCCACATCCGGAAAGCCCACTGTATGTTTGGCTGGGACTGGGGCGCCCACCTGCCGGACGCAGGTATTTTCCGGGAAGTAACTTTGCTGGGTATCACCGGCGCCAGACTGGACAGCGTCTATATCCGGCAGGAGCATACGGACGGAGAGGTCAGCCTGCAGTTTCAGGTGGAAGCAGAACGGGAACAGGCAGTATCAGCCCATGGCTGTGCTGTGGAAAAAATCTCTGTGAAAAACTCCGGTGGGGATGAAAATCCCGGCAGCCCAGGGTTTGCTTATACGGTGGAACTCACCACGCCGGAGGGGGAGACCCGGACATATTCCGATTCTCCGGCAGAAATTCATATTACCAGTCCCAGTCTCTGGTGGCCTAACGGGTATGGAGAGCAGCCTCTTTATCAGGTAAAAGTAACGTTGTATGCAGAAGGGACTGCTGCTGATGTGTGGGAAAGAAAAATCGGTCTTCGTACCCTTACCGTGAAAACAGAAAAGGATGAATGGGGCGTGGGATTTGCCCATGAAATCAACGGCATTACCATATTTGCCATGGGGGCCGACTATATTCCGGAGGACCATCTGCTGGGCCGGGTAACGCCGGATACCACCAGAAAGCTGCTGGAACAGTGTGTGGCGGCAAATTATAATGCCGTCCGGGTGTGGGGCGGCGGATATTATCCGGAAGACTGGTTTTATGATATCTGTGACGAGCTGGGGCTGATTGTCTGGCAGGACTTTATGTTTGCCTGTGCCGTTTATGAACTGACGCCGGAATTTAAGGAAAATATCCGTCAGGAATTTGTGGATAATGTAAAACGCCTCCGCCACCATCCCTCTCTGGGCCTGTGGTGCGGCAATAATGAGATGGAAATGTTTGTGGAAGAAGGACATCACTGGGTTACAAAAAAGACAGAGGTGCGGGACTATATCCTCATGTATGAGCAGCTGATTCCGGAGGTGCTTAAGATACACGATCCCCAGACCTTTTACTGGCCTGCAAGCCCTTCTTCCGGAGGAGCTTTTGATGAGCCGAACAGCCCGGACAGAGGGGATGTGCATTACTGGAGCGTGTGGCATGGAAACAGGCCTTTTTCCGAATATCGGAAATACTTTTTCCGCTATGCGTCAGAATTTGGCTTCCAGTCCCTGCCTGCCAGAAAAACACTGGAAACCATCACCGACGATCCCAGGGATATGAATCTGTTTTCCTATGTGATGGAAAAGCACCAGAGACAGTACGGGGCCAATGGAAAAATCATGAATTATCTCCAGCAGACCTATCTCTGTCCTTCGGATTTTGATACGTTAATCTATGCGTCCCAGCTTCTGCAGGCTGACGCCATCCGGTATGGGGTGGAGCATTTCCGGAGAAACCGGGGCCGCTGCATGGGAGCCATTGTCTGGCAGTTAAACGACTGCTGGCCGGTGATTTCCTGGTCCTCCATTGATTACTGCGGCCGCTGGAAGGCTCTGCATTATATGGAAAAACGGTTTTTTGCACCTCTGATGATTTCCTGTCAGGAAGAGGGAATGATGACAAAGGAAGCTGATATGAACCGGGAGCATTTTGAATTTGAAAAGTCCATCCGCTTAAATGTTGCAAATGAGACCAGAGCAGACCAGCAGGTGGAGGTATTCTGGGAAGTAAGAAATGCCGCGGCAGAGGTTCTCAGAAGGGAAGAAATCAGTCAGGTGCATGTTCCGGCCCTTACCAGTGTCTGGCTTGAGAAAGTGATGCTGCCGGAAACGGACATATTTTCAGAGTATGTGAGTTTTGGAATGAGACAGAACGGAAAAGTCATATCTGAGGGAACCGTGATTTTCTCTTATCCCAAATACTTCCGCTATGAAAATCCCCGCCTTTCCTTCCGGCTGGAAGAGGACGAAATCATAATATTTGCAGACGCTTATGCAAAAAGCGTGGAAATACAGAATGAACAGGAAGACTTCATTCTTTCGGATAATTATTTTGACATGAACGCAGGAGAGAAGCGGGTAAAAATTCTTTCCGGAGAGCCTCAGGGAATCCGGTTGAGAAGCGTGTATGATATCAGGTAAAATCTGGGGCTGTCGGGAAATAAATAGCCCTACACAGGGGCAGGTGTGTTCCATGCGGAT
>OFGR01001260.1_pt1 | contig 21092 bp, 17 predicted proteins | sample 1521811 | NCBI WGS metagenome assembly OFGR01 (sample SAMEA3504098, study PRJEB24116) | mouse gut metagenome | biome: mouse gut; feature: mouse-associated habitat; material: faeces | place: Denmark | collected 2011
GTTGGTCTCCAATCCCTCCGTCGTAGAGGAGATCAACGGATTCGGTGAGGTTCCCAGTGACATGATCACCGTGTCAAGCTCCATCTCAAACTCACTGTCCGGAACCTCAACCGGTCTGCGCCGTCCTGATGCGTCAGGCTCGCCGAGCTCCATCCTGATACACTTCATACCGCGCACCCAGTTGTTCTCATCCTCCAGGATCTCCGTCGGGTTTGTGAGCAGGTCAAAGATGATGCCCTCCTCCTTCGCGTGATGCACTTCCTCCACTCTCGCCGGAAGCTCCTCCTCACTTCTCCTGTACACAATATGTACCTCTGCGCCCAGACGGAGCGCTGTCCTTGCCGCGTCCATAGCAACATTGCCGCCGCCTACGACCGCGACCTTCTTTCCGCGCATGATCGGTGTGTTGGAGTCCTCGTCAAACGCTTTCATGAGATTGCTCCGGGTCAGATACTCATTGGCAGAGAACACACCATTCGCATTCTCACCCGGAATCCCCATAAATTTAGGAAGTCCCGCACCCGAACCGATAAACACAGCCTCAAATCCCTCTTCCTCGATCAGCTCGTCGATCGTGATGGATTTGCCGATGATCACATTTTTCTCTATCTTGACTCCCAGGGACTCTACATTTGCGATCTCCTTTGCCACGACATCTTCCTTCGGAAGCCTGAACTCCGGTATGCCGTACACCAGTACGCCTCCCGCCTCGTGGAGCGCCTCGAAGATCGTGACATCATATCCGAGCTTCGCAAGATCCCCGGCGCAGGTAAGACCCGCAGGACCAGAACCGATCACTGCGACTTTCCTGCCATTTTTCTCCTTTGCAGGCTCCGGCTTGATGCCGTTCTCTCTCGCCCAGTCTGCAACGAAACGCTCCAGCTTGCCGATCGAGACCGGATCCCCCTTGATCCCCCTGATACACTTGCCCTCGCACTGGCTCTCCTGCGGGCATACACGCCCACATACAGCCGGGAGCGCTGAGGAACGGCTGATGATCTGATATGCCTCCTCGATATTGCCAAGCTTTACCTGCTCGACAAACGCAGGAATATCGATCGCCACAGGACACCCCTTGATGCACTGTGCATTCTTACAGTTAATGCAACGCACCGCCTCTTCCATCGCTTCTTCTTTATTATATCCAAGGCAGACTTCATCAAAATTCTTTGCCCTGGCAGCTGCCTCCTGCTCACGTACAGGTACTTTCGTTAATACATCCATATTTTGCCTCCAATCCGCTTATCTGTGTAGATCACTGTCTATGCACCCTTCGAAAATCTGCTAATCATTTTCACAGTGACCGCATCCGCCATGATGCGTATCGCCTTCCTGCAGCTTCAACATCGCCCTTCCCTCGGCAGTCTTGTAGATCTGCTGACGCTTCATCGCCTCATCGAAATTCACAAGATGCCCGTCAAACTCCGGACCATCAACGCACGCAAACTTTACTTTGTCACCGACTGTGACGCGGCATGCACCGCACATGCCTGTGCCGTCTACCATGATCGGATTCAGGCTGACGATCGTGGGAATCCCCAGCTCTTTTGTGAGTTTGCAGACAAACTTCATCATGATCATAGGCCCGATCGCGATACACAGATCATACTTCTTTCCCTCGTCGACAAGTTCCTGTATCGTCTGTGTCACCATACCCTTGCGTCCATAGGATCCGTCATCTGTCGTTATATAGAGATTTCCGGCTACAGCCTCCATCTCCTTCTCGAGGATCAGCAGATCCTGATTTTTTGCACCGACAATGACATCCGCCCCGATGCCATTGCTATGTAACCACTTTACCTGCGGATAGACAGGAGCGGTGCCGACACCGCCCGCCACAAAGAGGATCTTCTTCTGCGCAAGCGTCTCCAGATCCTCGCCGACCATCTCGGAGGCACAGCCTAACGGTCCTACAAAATCATGGAAAAAATCCCCTGTTTTCAATACCGCCATCCTGGTCGTCTCAGCTCCTACGGTCTGAAAAACAATCGTTACCGTTCCCTTTTCTCTATCATAATCACAAATCGTAAGTGGTATTCTCTCCCCATCTTTGTCCATTCTCACGATCACAAACTGCCCCGGCTGGCAATTCTTTGCTACGCGCGGCGCTTCCACTATCATAGAGTAAATGTTCGTAGTGAGTTCTTTAGCCTCCAAAATTTTGTACATCAACTGTTTCACCATACCTTTCCTGTTTTATACAGATTTCTTCGTTTTCCGATTCGCACATCTCTATCATTGTATACGAAACACAACACAATTTCAACTTTTTTCGACAACTCGATATGCCTGCTGCCGCTGTAAATGTTACTGTTTTTATCACGGTTCCTCAAAAGGTTCAAGATCATACTTTCCCTCATCGACTTTGTACGCCCGATACAGGTCTGCCGTGTTCGCATCGATCGCATAAATGTCACTGGTATCGTGGATCTCGCCCGAAATATCCACATATTCCTCATAAACGATATAGTATATGGTCTCTTCCCTCTTAAACAGTGTTCTCACCTTGTATTGGTTCATACCAGGCTTATTCGGCACATTTCCTTCTACACTCGACAATTTTCCGTTCGCCCACAGGTTGTTCCTCAGCACCTGCAGCGCAAGCTCCGGGTCAAAATTGGTCTGCAATTCCAGATGGTAGGTTCTATTGACTACCTCGCTGCCAAGTCCCGACTCGTCTATCGCTACAAAAGAAAAATTGCTGATACCATACGGCATCTCGATCGAATCCGTGTATCGCATACTGTTCTTAGTCGGAACAGAACCATCTGTTGTATAGTACACCTTTGTGCCGTAGGCGCGGTGTACCTCTATCAGGGCGGGCTCTGCATAAGTCCCGCTGTCCGGTTTGATCACGGGCGCGTCAGGCGCAGACAGATTGATATAGTAGCGCTGCGTCTCCACCTCACTCTTGATTCCATATATATTTACAAATACCGCCTTGATCGTGTACTCCCCCGCCTCAAGCAGGATCGGCGTCTCATACACAGGCGAGCGTTCCGTCGGCATTGTTCCATCCAGCGTGTAATACACGGATCCCTGCGTATTCCCTTTGAGTGAAATGGATATCAGTTCATCATACACGCCCCCCTGCTTGTTAAATTCGGGTTTTGACGCCGTATACTTATTGTATTTTGCCACAATGTGCGGTACATCACATGCATCCAGCACTTCACTCAGTTCAGTGTACGCTTCCCTGGATTCATATATGCCCAGCAGCATATCATATACTTCATCTCTTTTCTCATATTTTGTATCTATATTAAGAAGTTCCTTGAGCAGCGATATTGTACTTTGTTGCTGTCCTATCTCTTCGTAATATTTCGCAAGCAGAAATCTTACATCTAAATCTTCCGAATTGATGGCGAGTGCCCTTTCCAGATATTGCACCGCCTCGGAGTAATTGTTGTGTGCCGCGCACACAACCGCCTTGTCATACTGATAGTCAAAGGAATTGTACCTATGATCATTTACCATGTGAACCGTTAGCACCGCTATGCCGCCCGCCGTTATGGTAAAAAGAGTCAATATCAGAACTGCCTTCTTTATTTTGGACAGCCAGATCGTTTTTTTGGGGAAATAATCGCTGACCGACTCCTTGATATCCTCCTCAAATCCACGATCACTCCCCTGGTCAGACGCGCGGTCAGCCATATTTTCCTCAGCCATATCTTCCATCATAGAGCTTATGGACTCTTTCAGTCTGTCCTCAAGCTCTATGTCAAATTCAGGTACAATCTTCACCTCATAGCCGCAGTATTCGCAAAGCAGTTTTCCCTCTTCCAACTCATTTCCACAATTTGGACACTTCATGCTTTACTAGCCCCAATCACACGTCTCAAAACAAACCTGTTATCACACCATCATCCGTCACGTCAATACTGTACGCCGCCGGATTCCTGGGAAGTCCCGGCATCGTCATGATCGCGCCCGTGAGCACAACCACAAAACCAGCCCCCGCTGACACATATACTTCCCTCACATTCATGGTATAGCCCTCCGGTCTGCCAAGCAATACCGGATCGTCCGAGAGCGAATACTGCGTTTTTGCCATACACACCGGCAGCGCACCGAAGCCTATGCTCTCAAGCTTTTCAATCTGTTTCAGTGCAGCAGGTGCGAACGCGACATCCGCCGCCCCGTATATCTCCTTCGCGACACATCTGATCTTCTCGATGATCGCACATTCGTCACTGTAGAGCGGGGCAAAATGACTCTCTTTTGTCTCCAATGTATTCAACACCGCATTGGCAAGCTCTACACCGCCCGCTCCGCCTTTTTCCCACACTTCCGAGAGCGCAAAATCACAATTCCTGTCCTCACAGAATTTTTTCACAAAGTCGATCTCTGCCTGCGTATCGGACACAAATGCATTCAATGTGACGATGACAGGCACTTTATACTTATGTATGTTCTCAATATGTTTTTCCAGGTTCACGATACCTTTTTTGAGTGCCTCGAGATTCTCCGTGTTCAAGTCACTCTTTGCCACACCGCCGTTGTATTTGAGCGCCCTGATCGTCGCCACCAGCACCACTGCATCCGGGGACAGCCCCGCCTGGCGGCATTTGATATCAAAGAATTTCTCCGCGCCGAGGTCTGCGCCAACCCCCGCCTCTGTCACAACATAATCTGCCATCTTTAAAGCAGCCTTTGTCGCGCGCACACTGTTGCAGCCGTGTGCAATATTGGCAAACGGACCGCCGTGGATAATAGCGGGCGTGTGCTCGAGCGTCTGGATCAGATTCGGTTTGATGGCGTCTTTCAGCAAAGCCGCCATAGCGCCTGTCGCATGGATCTGTCCCGCTGTCACAGGCTCCCCTGCGCAATTGTACGCCACGACCATCCTGTCAAGACGTCTTTTCAGATCCTCCATGTCGTTGGCAAGGCAAAGCACTGCCATGATCTCCGATGCCACAGTGATGACAAAGTGATCTTCCCTGACAAACCCATCCATCTTGTTCCCGAGTCCGACGACAACATTTCTAAGAACCCTGTCGTTCATGTCAAGGCATCTCTTCCAGACAACCTGCCTCGTGTCGATCCCCAGCTCATTTCCCTGCTGGATATGGTTGTCGAGCAGCGCCGCACACAGATTATTGGCAGCCGTGATCGCGTGAAAATCTCCTGTGAAATGCAGGTTTAAGTCCTCCATTGGCACAACCTGTGCCATTCCGCCGCCTGCCGCACCGCCCTTGATGCCAAAGCACGGACCAAGCGAAGGCTCCCGCAGCGCGATGACAGCCCGCTTTCCCAACCTGCCAAGCGCCTGACCCAGACCGACGCTCGTGGTGGTCTTGCCCTCCCCCGCCGGCGTGGGGTTGATCGCAGTCACAAGGATCAGCCTGCCGTCCTTATTGTTCTCTATTTTTTTCAGGTACTCCTCAGAAATTTTGGCTTTGTATTTTCCATACAGCTCAAGGTCATCTATTGTCATGTCAAGCGCCTTTGCAACCTCCGTAACCGGGTACAGTTCCGCTTCCTGCGCGATCTCGATATCAGATTTCATAAATTATGCTCCTCCTTTGCAGTATTTCTTATTTTAATAGAATACCATTTATCCCGTTCAGTGTCCATTAAATTATAGATGTTCTTCCATATAATTTTGGAATTGCTCCATGCTCATCAGAATACGGCGGGGTTTTGTACCCTCCTCCGCACCGACTACACCTGCATCCTCAAGCTGATCCACGATGCGCGCGGCACGGTTGAATCCAATCTTGAACACACGCTGGAGCATACCGATCGACGCCTTATCCTTCTCGATCACAAACTTTGCCGCCTCCGCGAAGTAAGCATCTGTGTCGTTTCCACCACCTGCGCCCGAACTGCCTGCCGCGCCGGAAGAGGACTGCATGGACTTGATCCGCTCCTCTATGTCACTGTTGTATGTAGTATTGCCAAGCATCTGGTTTTTCAGGAAATCGACCACATCGGACACCTCGGAATCCGATACAAAAGCCCCCTGGACACGCGCCGGTTTCGTGTAGCCCTGCGGATAAAAGAGCATATCGCCCTTTCCCAAAAGTTTTTCCGCGCCGTTCATATCGAGAATCGTGCGCGAATCCGTACCGCTCGATACACTGAACGCGATCCTGCTGGGCATATTTGCCTTGATCAGACCTGTGATGACATCGACAGACGGTCTCTGTGTCGCGATCACCAGATGGATTCCGCAGGCTCTCGCCAGCTGTGCCAGACGGCAGATGCTCTCCTCCACCTCTCCCGATGCCACCATCATCAGATCCGCAAGCTCGTCCACGATGATCACGATCTGAGGCAGTTTCCGGATCGCCTCCCCGTCGGGTGTCGTCTTTCCCATCTCCGCCGCTTTGTTATATCCTTTTAAGTCACGGACATTCAGTTCGGCAAACTTTTTGTAGCGGTCATTCATCTCCGCCACACCCCAGTTCAACGCAGCCGAAGCCTTTTTCGGATCCGTCACCACCGGTATCATCAGATGCGGAATGCCATTGTACACACTGAGCTCCACCACCTTGGGATCGATCATGATCAGCTTGACATCCGCCGGATTCGCCTTGTACAAAATACTCATGATGATCGTGTTGATGCATACCGATTTACCGGAGCCTGTTGCGCCGGCGATCAGCACATGGGGCATCTTTGCGATATCTGTGACGACCACCTGCCCTCCTATATCCTTTCCCACTGCAAAAGCAAGGTTGGACGAAAACTTTTCGAAAGTGTCGGATTCCAGCAGATCCCTGAATGCGACAGCACTGGTCTCCTTGTTTGGCACCTCGATCCCCACCGCGGCTTTTCCGGGGATCGGCGCCTCGATCCTGATATCTGTCGCGGCTAGATTTAACTTGATATCATCCGCCAGCCCCACGATCTTGCTGACCTTCACGCCCTGCTCCGGCTGCATTTCATATCGCGTGACGGACGGTCCCTGGCTGATGTCCGTTATCATCACTCTGACACCGAATGTCTGCAGTGTCTGCTGCAGGTGCAGCGCCGTCTCCTTGAGCTGGTTTGATGAATCGCCTTTTCTGCCGTCTCCCTTTTTCAACAGATCCAACGGCGGGAGCATATACGGCTTAGGAGCTGCCTCCACAGCGGCAGCCGCCCGCTCCTGCACCTTGATCTCCTCCTGTCTGCGCTCCGCCTGTTCCGCCTTTTCGTTCTTCTCCTCCGCAGGCTGTGGCAGCACGGTGTCCTCCGTCACCGGCTCAGGCATACTGTCGATCGCTTCGGCGTCATACTCCACAGCATCAAACTCATCCCAAAAGGATCGTTGCGCCGAGACGCCCGGATTGTCGGCAAAGTAATCTGTGGCGGCAGACAGATCTTCCTCTGTTTCACTGCCGGCTGCCTCACCCTCCATAAGATCATCGCTTGCCATTTCATCCTGCATCCTCTGATCATAAGACGGATCTGTGTTGACAAAGGTCTCCTGCGTTGCCTCGATATATGCTGGCTGGGCATAGTCTTCTTCCTGATATGCGTCCTCGCCGGAAGCAGTGCCGTCATATTGCCCGTCGCTGTAAATTTCCTCGAAATACGGTTCTCCCGCACTTTCCGGTTCAGGATACGCTGCCTCATTATATGGTCTTGCCTTGATCTCCTCAAAAGCATCTGCACCCGCCTCATCATCCAGCAGCATGATCTCATGGATATCCTGCAGTTTTTCGGTCTTGAATGTTATGGCAGCGCTTGACACCACCCCTCTTGCCCTCTTGTCCATTCTTTTGATATTTTCCCTGGGCAGTTCGCTTCTCTGCTCTCTGTGATTTTTTTCACTTTTTACCCGCCTGGGACGTCTGGGGCGGACTTTTTCCTCATAGACTGGTTCTTCCGTCTCCTCATACTCGTCAGGATCGTCATACTCCTCGTAATCATCATACTCTTCGCGCAGACTTTCTCTGTATTCCCGCATTCTTGCCGCGTCCTCCCTGGCAGACTCATACAGGTACGCACTCCCCCGCTTTACGCCGGACAAAAAGCTTTTTTCCGTGATAAAGACAACACAGATAATGCCGAGCACCACCGCGACGAAAAGAGTTCCGCCGAAACCGATGAGCTGGTACATCCCGTGCGCTATACTGCCAAAGAGCACGCCGCCGCCGGCATGATGCTCCACAGACGTCTCATACAGTTCCTTGACAAGCGCGTTCCCGTTGAGCATCGCCTCCTGTTTCAACAGCATATATGACAAAATCCCCAGCAGAAATATCAGTATCACTCCGCTGACCATTTTCACGATCGCAACTGTGTTTCCCTTGTTGGAAATGCCAAACGCAAATCCGACAAAAATGATGACCGGTATCAGATAAGCCAGCAATCCAAACACACCGAACATAACATTGCTGATGCCGGTTGCCGCCGCGCCATGGATCACACCAATGATGCACAAGAACATAAAGATCGCAGCGGCAAATATGACAATGAGCATGACCTCGCTTTTTACCGCGATATCCACATTCTGTCTGGACGCCTTTGACGGTTTCCTGCCTCTTGAATTGGAGGTTGATCTTTTTGCTCCCTTCGATGTGCTCTTTGCAGCACTGCTCTTTGTATTTTTTCTTGTATTTGTTCTGCTCCTCGATGTACTATTTCCTGATGCAGATGCCATAATACGCCTCCCCCTAAACAAGTTTTACATGATATTATAGCACTTTTTTGGAATCTTGTCATATTTTATTTCACATTTTCCACAGTTCTAGTACATCTGTTCAGTCCTGCATGTCTATCTCCTGCCAAAATCTACATATTTACCAATTATTTTCCGGCAGCGATCAGTTCATGCAGCTTGGCGACCGCCTGGGAGATCCCGCCGATCTCACATATGATGCCCTCACGCACAGCCTCCTCACCCTCCAGCACACTCCCCACATCTTTGGTGAGCACTTCCGTCTCCATCATCAACTCCTCATACCGGGTTTTTGATATGTTACAGTGTGAGCACACAAACCCTGTTATGCGATTCTGAACCTCCCTGAAATAGTTAAACGTCTGGGGCACCCCGATCACCATACCGTTCATCCGCACGGGATGCACCACCATCGTACCCGTTGGCACTATAAATGAATAGTCCGTGCTCACAGCGATCGGAACCCCTATGCTGTGGCTCCCGCCCAAAACCAGCGAAACCGTGGGTTTACTAAGGGAAGCCACCATCTCCGCAATTGCAAGCCCTGCCTCCACATCGCCTCCCATCGTATTCAGCAGCAATAACACCCCGTCAATTTCATCGCTGTCCTCTATAGAGGCAAGCTGCGGCAGGAGCAGCTCATACTTCGTCACCTTGGACTGGTTTCCAGCGTTCTCGTGTCCCTCGATCTCACCTATGATCGTGATCAGATGTATCTTATGATCACTGCTATTTTCGTCCAGAGTCACCTGACTTTCCTTCTCTATTTTCTCATCCTTATATTTCTTACTCTCAAGTTCATCATTCTTTTCATTCTGCTCTTCATTCTGAATATCCATCGCGCAAATCTCCTTGTCATCATAATCAAATCGGTATTACACTGATATGATCAGGGTACCGCTTTCGCTGACATTCTTCCTCGGGGTGCCCGTGTGCAAAAAAAAACAGCAGATTTTTCGTCTGCTGTTTTTTCTACCACATAGCATTTTCGTTCTGTCCCGATCACCGGTTCATCTCAAGCTGCGGTCCGGTGGCGTGGTGGTTCGTGATGATACTGTCGATCTCTCTTAAGTCCGACGAGGGCAGGTCGCCCGGTATCGTGTTCTTGACTGCCGCTGTCGCATTGCCGTACTCCATCGCCCTGGTGCAGTCCATGTTGTGCGCGAGCAGACCGTACAGCGCTCCCGATATATACGCGTCCCCGCTCCCGATCCGGTCCACCACGTCGATATTTTCATATGCAGGCTCCTGCACATAGCGGTCATTGATCGCGTCGTAGATGCAGGATCCGAAAGAGTGGGTCTTTGGCGAATGCACAACGCGCTGTGTCGACGCCACCACACTGATATTGTAGTCTTTCGTGAAGCTGCGCATCATCTCCTGCACCGTGCCTTCCTTCTTGAAAGTCAGCCTTGCCGTGTCCTCGGAGCAGAAGAACACGTCCACGTACGGAAGGATCTGCTCGATGCACGCTCTCGCCTCCTCGCCAGTCCACAGATTTCCCCTGAAATTCACGTCAAACGAGATGAGCGTTCCGTTTTCCTTAAAACGCCTGATCATCTCGATCGCAGTTTCCCTTGTCTTCTGTCCGAGTGCAAGCGTGATGCCCGTCGTGTGGAAACAGCGCGCCGACGTGAACATCTCCTCCGGGAAATCATCGATCGATATCTCGGTGAACGCTGTGTTTTTTCTGTCGTAGACAACATTCGGCTTTCTGGGATGCGCGCCATACTCGTAATAGTAGATGCCAAGTCTCGCATCCCTGGACTTGTCGTACACCAGATAGTCGTCGCTGACCCCGCAGAAGCGCACCCTGTTCTGGATGTATCTGCCGAGATCACTGGCGGGAACCCTCGAGATGATACCTGTCCTCAGCCCCAGAAGTGATGCGCCGGAGACGACGTTGAGCTCTGCGCCCCCAGCCTGTTTCTGAAACGCGTCGCCTCTGGTAAGCCGCTCGTTTACCGGCGGTGACAGGCGGAGTAATATCTCTCCAAGTGCCAGCAGATCAAACCCTCTTCTCCTGAAATTTTCCTTGTTTGTACCCATGTTTTCATCTCCTTGTTCTTAACTCCTTGCAGGTGAATGGTTATATCTTTTGATCGCTCAGGACAGATAGAACGCTTTGTACCACTGCGCAAAACACCGCAGTCCTGCCCTCAAGTCTGTCGACGGCTTAAATCCGAAATCGCGCTCGAGCTCACTCACGTCCGCGTACGTGACCTCCACGTCTCCCGGCTGCATGCCGACAAGTTCCTTGTGCGCCTCAAAGTCGTAATCAGCCGGCAGGATCTGCGCGCGCTTTAGCTCATCCTGCAGGATCTCCACGAAATCAAGCAGATTCTCAGGCTGATTGTTTCCGATATTGTAGATCCTGTACTTCACCCCGTCCCCGTTCGGAAGCGGCGCGCACCGCATGACAGCCTGCACGCCCGTCACTATGTCATCGATGTACGTGAAGTCGCGCCGGCAGTTCCCGTAATTGAATATTTTGATCGTCTCGTTTTTGACAAGTTTGTCCGTAAAACCAAAGTACGCCATGTCCGGGCGCCCCGCAGGACCGTACACGGTAAAAAAGCGCAGCCCGGTCGACGGGATCCCATAGAGCTTGGCGTAGGCGTGCGCCAGCAGCTCATCTGATTTCTTGGTCGCCGCGTAGAGGGATACCGGGTTGTCAACCTTGTCCTCCGTCGCGTAGGGGATTTTCCTGTTGCTCCCATATACAGATGAGGAGCTTGCATACACCAGGTGCTCCACCCCGGTTGCGCCGTTGTCGTAACTGTGGCGGCATGCTTCCAGTATGTTGTAGAATCCGATCAGATTGGACTCGATATAGGCGTCCGGGTTCTCGATGCTGTAGCGCACACCCGCCTGCGCCGCGAGATTGACCACCACATGCGGTCTGTACTGTCCGAAGATCTCACGAACCACATCCCTGTCGGCGATACTTCCCTTCACGAAGACAAACGCCCCCGACACAGCGTCCGCCAGCTCCCTGATCTGTCCCAGTCGAAATTCCTTGAGGGACACGTCGTAGTAGTCGTTCATGTTGTCGATCCCCACGATGCGCACCCGCTCCACTGTCCTCAAAAGCTGCAGGATCAGGTTTGCACCGATAAACCCTGCCGCGCCCGTCACGAGTATTGTCTTACCCTCCAAATTTACATTTTGTTCCAGCATTACGATTCACTCTGTCCTTTCTTCTGTTTTCCAAAGATCAGTGCGGCAAACAGCGCATTCATGTCATCCGGCTCCTGCCCTACCCACTCCTCGCTGTACCTGTTTGCCGCCTCGTACATTCCGAGGCGTTCCATGGCGTTGACCACGCGCATCCTGATCTGCACCGACGACTGCTTCTGCCACTGGAAGGCGTCGATCAGCCGCAGACCGTCCTTGTAGATCCTGTCGTAATCATTCAGCGAACTCAGCTTCTTAAAATAATCGTCCACCCAGCCCTGCACATTGTATTTGTTTTCTGTCTTCTGGTCAATGTCTGCCAGCTCTCCGAAAAAGTCGGGATTCTTTACCCGCTCCTCCTCCATGATCTCAAGGAGCGTGTCAAACGCGCTGTACCAGCACTCGTTCATGACATCGCCGTTGTCCAGCGTCTTGTAACATTTGGCAGTCAGATCTTCAAATGTATGCCACTTCATATTTTTTTCCATACTATCATATACCTTTCTCCATTTAACAGTCTTACGCTTTCATAATCCTATTATACCATTATTTATTTTTTCCCACAACCAAACATTTGCCTAACATGATTTTTTGAGCGGCCGCATATCATAAATAATAATACAGCATGATGCGGCGGTTTTGTGTATGAAACATTATGATCCTATTTTCAATATATTGTATGTCATCTGTGTGTGCCTGACTTTGACAGCCATCGCAAGACCTTTTCTGACCCAGCGGGCGATCCCTGCCATCGCTTCCTCACATTTTCATCCCTCCGGTCTGCCTGTCGCGTCCATCGATCCTGTCTCCTCTGGCCTTGCACCGGCTGACATACGGCGCACCGCACTCACCTTTGACGACGGACCGCACCCTGTCTATACAGAGCAGCTGCTCGACGGTCTGAAAGAGCGCGGTGTACACGCCACCTTCTTCGTCACGGGGGAACACGCGGAGCTCCACCCCGACATCATCAGGAGAATGCACGACGAGGGGCATCTCATCGGAAACCACACTTACAGCCATATCCAGCTGACTGCGTCAAACCGCGATCAGTTCAAGAACGAACTGATCCAGACCAACGAGATCCTGTATGAGATCACCGGGGAGGAGATCCAGTATGTACGCCCGCCCTACGGCTCCTGGGATAAACAGCTCGAGACGGATCTGAATATGTTTCCCGTGCTCTGGAATGTCGATCCGCTCGACTGGCGCACCGCCAACGCAAACCGCGTGGCAAAAGCTGTCATCAGCAAAGTGTCCGAAAACGACATCATACTAATGCACGACTATTACGACACATCTGTGGAAGCCGCCCTCATGATCGTCGACGAGCTGATGCTGCAGGGCTATGAATTTGTGACAGTCGACAAAATATTGTTTGATTAATCGCCGAAAATGTGCCATTATTATACTGGCGGTCGAAAAGACTGACCGCTCAGTATAAAGTTATACTCACGGCAGATTTCATCTGTCGTGAGTATCATATGGCAAAAACGGCATCAGGCGATGCGTTTTCCAACAGATAAAACACGATAACGGAGAGTGTGCACCATGCGAAAGAAAATATTGTTCCTTGTCCTGCTGCTGATCCTGTGTATCTTTGCAGGCATCCTTTTGGGGAGCGTACCGCTCTCCCCCGCCAGTGTCCTGCGGTGTCTGACAGGGCTTGAGCGGAATTCAACCGCCTATATACTCGTCACCACCGTGCGCCTGCCGCGCGCGGCAGGTGCCTGTCTCGCCGGCATGGGGCTTGCCGCCGCCGGCGTTATCCTGCAGACCGTCATGAACAATTCCCTCGCAAGCCCGAACACGATCGGCGTCAACTCCGGCGCCGGATTTGCCGTGATGCTCGCGCTGATGCTCGGCGGAAGCTACACATCGGCAGTCCCCGCCGCTGCCTTTGCGGGCGCGCTCGCCACCACGCTTGTCATCTTCCTGCTCGCGTACCTCGCCGACAGCTCGCGCACGACCATCATCCTTGCAGGCATTACCGTGTCAAGCTTTCTGGGCGCGGGCATCAACACCATCAAGCTCCTTGACACGGATATCGCTGTCAATCTCACAACCTTTATGATCGGCTCCCTGTCCGGGATCACCTTCGATCAGCTGAAATTCCCCGCCGCCGCTCTGAGCACGGCGCTTTTGCTGTGCCTGTTCCTCACAAGACCGCTCAACGTGCTCAGTCTCGGCGACGATATCGCGCGCTCGCTCGGTCTGAATGTCACCCCTGTGCGGCTGGCGCTGCTCGTTCTGTCGAGTGTCCTGTCAGGCTGTGTGGTCAGCTACGCCGGGCTGCTGAGCTTTGTGGGGCTGATCGTTCCCCATATCTGCCGCAGGCTCTTCGGAAATGATGCCCGGTATTTACTGCCGTGCTCCGCCCTGCTCGGCGCCAGCTTCGTGCTCCTGTGCGATATCTTAGGGCGCGTGCTGTTTGCCCCCTTTGAGCTTCCTGCCGGTGTCCTGATGTCCTTCATCGGCGGACCGTTTTTCCTGTATCTGCTGTTCAAAAAGAAAGGAGGGCGCAGAGTCAATGCTTGAATTCAGTCATGTAGACATCAGCTGCGGGCTTGTCCCGATACTGGACGATATCAGCGTGACATTCCAGTCAGGCAGGATCACGTCCGTCATCGGTCCAAACGGCTGCGGCAAGACAACCCTGCTCCAGTGTCTCAACGGCTCCTCGAAAGTCACGTCGGGCAGGATCACGCTGGACGGCGCGGACTATCTGGCCATGCCATTGAAGGAGCGCGCGCGCAGACTCTCCTTTCTGCCGCAGGTGCGCACCATCATCCCCTCGCTGCCTGTCAGGACGCTCGTCGAGCACGGCAGATTTCCGCATCTGAGTTTTTCACGCAGGAAGAGCGCCAAAGACATTGCGGTCGTGGAGAGCGCCATGGACTTCGCACACGTCAGTCCCTATGCTGGACAGGGTGCGGACACCCTGTCCGGCGGGATCCGCCAGCGCGCCTTTTTCGCCATGACGCTTGCGCAGGACTGTGATCACATCGTACTCGACGAGCCTACCACATACCTTGACCTGGGCGGACAGCGCGAGTTCATGAAGATGATCCTGCAGTTGAAAAACCAGGGCAGGACCGTCATCCTCGTCCTGCATGATATCGGGCAGGCGCTTGCCATCTCCGACTCGCTCGTCATCATGCAGGACAGAAAAATAGCTGCCGCAGCAACCCCGAAAGAGTGTCTGCAGCAGCATATCATCGAAGATGTCTTTGATGTCCGCATCAAGACGTTTTGTGACGCCGAGGGAACGTATTACTTTTTCTGCTGAGGGTCATCTGCCGCTTTGCCGTACAGGATGTCCGCAAGCTTCTGGTACGCCTCCCCCCACCTCGCGTTTGGCTTGAGATTGTACAGCTCCTTCTCAAGCAGGAAATATCTGCCGTTTTTCACTGCGGAGAGCGCGTTCCACGCAGGGTTATCTAACAGCGTCTCCTCGATGTTCTGCCGCACTGCATCAGCATCCTTTCCCTGTGTCGTCACGAATATAAAGTCCGGATCGGCAGCAATGACCGCCTCCATGCTGAGGTCGTCGAGCAGGCTGTCGTCGTCATCCGCGATATTGATGCAGCCCAGATCGGCAAGCATCTCCCCGCCGACATTCCCATAGCTTCCCTTCGCCCTGACACTCGATGCGCTGGCACGCAGGAACACGATCCTGGGTGCCTCCTTTCCCTCGAGGTTTCGCTGATTGACGCGCTTTCGCGCCGCCTCAACCTGCTCCTGCACCGCTGTGCCGTTCTGGGCATAAAGGTCTTTGCGCCCGGTGATGTCCGTGCAGATCTCCAGCATGTTCAGATATTCATTGAAGTTGGACACTGAGAAGTATGCCACTGTGATGCCTGAATCCGCGAGCAGTTTTTCCATCTTGATATCCGCGTCCGTGTTCGCGCTCGCGATGACCAGATCCGGTTCCGCGGCAATAATCTTCTCGATATCCGGCTCCACATGGGAACCGATATTTATGACATCGGCGCCCAGATCCAGGTCAAAGCTGTCCCACGAATCGTTGGCAGCCCCCACCACCTCACCGCCGGCGAGCAGCCATATGTCCGTAAAGCTGCCGATCATGGTGACTACCCTGTCATGACGCTCCACCGTGACAGTCCTGCCGATATCGTCTGTAAATGTGACTCCGCCACCCGGATCCTGACAAGTCCCATCCGCCTCCTGCGCTTCCTTCTCCATCTTTTCATCCAGTATCGTACTCCTTGCGCCCTCCTCACTGTGTCCCTCCACAGCACCTGCCGCCGCACGAATGTCAGTCCCGGCGTCTGCAGCCGCGCACCCCTGCAGCAGCAGCACTGCCGCCAATAGGGGAATCATCCTTCCTCTCATGCTATTTCTTTTCATCTCCTCACTGCCTCCGCTCTCAATGTCATACCTCACACAAACTGATTTTTTTCTCTGTCGTAATGGTAGTCGATCTGGCTCAGTTTATCCACGATCTGATCCATGTCCTCACCCGTGTCCTCACAGAACGCCGGGAGACTCGGATAAAAGTCCCTGAGCTTGAGATTCATGTAGCTCAACAGCATCACCGGATCCTTTGGCATCATATTTTCCCCTCCTTCTTATCCCTGCTATAATCACCTGCCTGCGCGAAATCCCCGATCACGCGATACCGCATCAACACTGTGATCTCAGGCTTATTATGCACTCAGGCTTACTATGATAAGCTCAACGCTGAGCATGTCGGACATGCGCCCTGTCTTGATGTTTTCCTCCGCCTCCACGCAGGTCCGGAGGGCAGCCTCAATCTGCGGCAGTTTGAACTGTGCCGCCTGCGGGATATACTTCTTTTTCAGGAAATAGGGGTTGAGCCCTGTCTGTCTGGCGATATCGCTCTCCTGGTATCCCTTTGACTTCATCTCCTTTACCTGCAGCAGCATATGAAACTGCCGTGCGGTCAGCGCCAGTATCTTCATGGGTGCTTCCTTCAGGGCAAGCAGGTTGTAATACAGCCCCAACGCCTTTTTCTGCTTTTTCTGTGCGACTGCCTCCACCATGTCAAAGATCTGGTTCTGTATCTGGACGATACACAGTTCCTCCACATCGGCGGCTGTGATCCCGTCCTCATAGTACCTGTAGCAGACGAGCTTCTCCACCTCCCGCCTGATGTTCTCCATGTTCGTGCCGGTCTTGTCCAGCAGGAGATTGAGCGCGTCGGGTGTGATCGTCTTGTTCTCCTTTTTCAGCAGTCCCATCACCCATTTTCTGAGTGTCGCCTCGTCCTGCATCTCACAGAGCGCCGCGCAGCCGTTCGCCGTGACTGCCTTGAAGAGCTTGCCACGCTTGTCGACCTCCGCCTCCACAAAGATCATGCAGGTGGTGTCCGGAAGCGATTTGACGAGTGCTGCGATCTGGTCATTTCCGCTCTTGAACCAGCCGCTGTTCTCGACGATGACCACCCTGCGCTCCGCAAAAAAGGGCATCGTTCCCGCCAGGTCAACGACTTCATTCGCGTTGATGTCCTTGCCGGAGTACACGCTGCAGTTCATGGCGTCCTCCTGCGGAACCAGCGCCGCTTTCAGTTTGTCGCGGTACTGCCTGCGCAGATATGCCTCCTCCCCGTACAACAGGTAGAGATTGCCCAGCTGACCGTTCCTGATGTCCTGTGCTATCCTTTTCATTCCGCTATCCCTTACTTCCACTAAATCCTATAACAGTGACCGAATCCGTACTTATGTTTCCTCTTCATCTGATATAATTTTCCACCTCGTATTTTCCGTTTTTTATTTTTATCATAATGGCTCCTGTGTCCTGTGTCATCCTGATGTCACTCCCCATCTGTCTGAATATTTCGAGCGTCTCCGCGTGCGGGTGCCCATAGCGGTTGTCCCGCCCGCACGATATGACAGCAAGCTTTGGCTCCGCCAGCGCTATCAGCTCTTCCGTGTTAGAGTACCTCGAACCATGATGCGCCGCCTTGTAAATGTCGACACCTGCAAAATCAGTCGTCCCGCAGAGCCTTCCCGCCGCAGCACGCTCCCCGTCGGACTCGACATCACCTGTCAGCAGCGCCGTGACATGGTCGCTGGTCTCAAGCTTCATGACAAGGGAGTACGCATTGCGGGAATCCGCGTCGTAATCTTCCTGCGGGTGGAGTACCTCGAACGCAAGTCCGTCTGCCTCGATCCTGTCGCCAGCCCGCAGACGGTAGATCGGTATCCCTCTCATCCCGCACAATGCTGCCAGTTTCCCGTACGCCTCATCCTCGATGACCGCCCCGGATATGCAGATCCGGCTGATGCCGATCTCCATGCCTGCGCCGCCGCTCTCGAGCAGCTCCATCACCCCGGATGTATGATCGCTGTCAAGGTGTGTCAGAAACACCGCATCCAGTCTCGAAACGCCCATATATTTCAGGTACGGGACGATCGTATACGCTCCGGTCTTACTCTCAGATGTGCTCCCTCCGTCCACCAGAAAGTACTCTCCCCCCGCGCTCCCGATCCAGATGCAGTCCCCCTGCCCCACATCCAGAAAGGTCATCGCCACGCCGTCAACCGGCGAACTGCTGATCAGAAGGATCGCTGCGAGCACCGTCATGTAGCGCAGGGGCAGCGGCAATCCCACGTCGATCCCCCGCCTGCCGCACGCCGCCCCCTTTGACAGGTGTTTACCGTAGTGATGTGCCGCATACAGAAACAGGATCACCGCGCCGTACGCGTATATCCTCCAGTCCTTCGGCCTTCCCACAATCCAGTTCGCAAACGGCAGTTTCAGCGACATCGCACACAGCCATTCAAACGCCGAGAGCAGCGCATGGCACACGCACCCCATCCCCCTGGCCACGCCAAATCCCAGCGCCGCCGGCAGACTTCCCGCGCCGAGGCACAAAAGCCCCGCTGCCATCAGAAAGGACATGGCAGGTATGACCACCAGATTCAGCAGGAACGAGTACACCGGAAATTCATAATACACGCACAGCATGATCGGAAAATGCACCAGAAAGATGCTGAGACTCCCGCACAGCGACAGTGCCGCCCTCTGTGTCAGGTGCTTCCCGCGCCCGCACGTTTGAGGCTTCACAACATCCGACAGACACCCTGCACCGAGAATCGCCCCGAAGGAGAGCAAAAATCCGGCATGATACAAATACAGCGGCTGCTCGAGCAGGATCAGCATCGCCGCAAGCGCAAGTGCAGTGAGCATGTCGTACGTCCGGCGCAGCATCTGTGCCGCAAGCTGCATGCCGAACATGAACACCGCCCTGTACGCCGAACTGCTCATGCCGACCATATCCCCGTAAGCGATCATCAGCCCGACGGACACGACCGCACAGACTGCCTGCGGAATGCCCGATCTGCCCAGCAGTTTATAGAGCCCCATGCCCAGCATCGTGATATGGAGACCCGAGATCGCCAGGATATGTGCTATGCCGCTTTTCTGAAAAAGCTGCCTGCTCTGTGCGTCAAGCTCCGACTTGCTGCCAAGGAGGACCGCCTTCATGATCGATGCGTCCTTCGGCGCGAGCACCCTGTCAAATATTTCCTCAAAGTGGCGCCTGAGCTGATACAGGCTCTCGTGATACACGGAATACCTGCTGCTCTGCGTGCGTATTTCTGCCTTGTAAAGCCTGAAATCCACGCCGAGGATCCGATAATACGCCTGTGCGTCAAAAGCGCCCGGATTACGCGCCTCGCCAAAATAAGACACCTCGCCCTCCACAGCGATCGTGCTCCCGGCTTTGGGCTCGACCAGATCCGTGTCCACACCGACGTAACAGATCACATCCCCCCTCACCGCCTGCTGCCCGTCCTGCCCCATGCCAGGGCACCATCTCTGGACATTCTCCAGCCGGATCACCAGCGTTTTCCCCTGATAACCACTCTGGTATTCCTTTTTGCACACTTCCCCAAACAGGGTGATCCGCTCACCTTCCGTGCAGTCCTGCACCACTCCCGGCAGCGGGTTGCATTGTAGATACAAGAACACAGTCGCCACAAATGCCACGCAGACGCAGCACAGTGGTCTTCTCATTAATCATTTTCCTTCCTGCCCAGGTCAGTTGACGAGCGACAGATTGCGCTCAAACACAGTGGAAGCCTCATATTTATCCCGAAACTTCCCGTCCTTGTTTCCGTCGATGGATATCTGTACTTTGTTGATGTTGCTCAGCTCCACGAGGGAGTTGACGATCGAGTAGATCGTCACATCCGTCGTCACATTGTTGACCGCCGTGAGTATCGCGCTGTCAAAGGTCAGATAACAGATATTGTCCCTGACCGTGATGTTGACAAGCTTCGTGTCCGGACTGATCGTCGGCCAGGTCTCTCCGTTCACAGGTCCGCTGATCAGCTGCTCCACCACCAGTTTTTCCATCGGCACGTTGGACACATCCGCATTGTGCGCAAGCTCCCTGTTGACTGCCACCAGCCCGCTGCCCTCCTCGTTAGCAAAATACAGCCGCAGCGTCACTGTGCTGTCCACCGTCTCCACCTGCGCGCCGGCATTGTTCACAAACATATCCGACGTCATGATCCCGATGGCATTTCCCGACATATCTGTCAGCGACTCCCCGTTTACCGTGAGCATCACATAGTTGACCTCCGGTATGTTCGTGAGGCTCCTGACGAGCGCCGCCCGCGTCAACACCTCCGTCGTCCGCGAAAGCTCCCTGTATTTCTCCCCGAGCGAAACGATCACCTGCTCCCCGTCGTAGGAATAGGTGATAACGTTGATCCCGCTTGTGAGTGTCGCCTTCAATTCCTTGTTGTCCGGCACCGAGCACAGCAGCGTCAGCACCTCCACGATCATATCCTTCGTATCCGTGCTTGTGAGGTAGTGCGTCTCCGTCACAAGCTTTGTCTCATTTTTATTCAGATAAGAGATGTCGATGGGTGTTCCCTGCGGCTCCTCACTGCTGCACCCTGCCAGCAGGACAGCCAGAAGCTGCATCAGCCCCAACAGGAACAGCACCTTGTGACATCTTTTTAAAGGCTTTTGATTCATATATACGCCTTTCCTTCTATTGATTCATTTTACGTTCGGACAAGTCCGCACGGTCCTTACGCGATGTAGGTGAGCGGTATCTTGACTGTAAAGACAGTCCCCACCCCCTCCTCACTGTTCACCGTGATCGATCCGCGGTGTCTGAGTATCGCGCTCCTTGTGATCGCAAGCCCCAGCCCGGTCCCTCCGATCTCTTTTGAGTGGGATTTGTCCACCCTGTAGAAGCGCTCATAGATGTGTTCGATCGACTCCTGCGGAATCCCTGCCCCGGAGTCGGACACCTCCACCGTAAAATACTGATGATCCGCGTCCAGGATCACTTTCA
>OFGR01001263.1_pt1 | contig 21069 bp, 18 predicted proteins | sample 1521811 | NCBI WGS metagenome assembly OFGR01 (sample SAMEA3504098, study PRJEB24116) | mouse gut metagenome | biome: mouse gut; feature: mouse-associated habitat; material: faeces | place: Denmark | collected 2011
GCCACGGGCACCGGCGCGGCGCCCATCGTGGCCGAGGCGGCCAAGGAGCAGGGAATCCTCACCGTGGGCGTGGTGACCAAGCCCTTCGGCTTCGAGGGACGCCGCCGGATGATGCAGGCGGAAAAGGGCATTGAGGATCTGCGGGGCAAGGTGGACTCCCTGGTCATCATCCCGAATGACCGCCTCAAGCACGCCACGGACCAGAAGATCACCTTTGCCAACGCCTTTGAGATCGCCGACGACGTGCTCAAGCAGGCCGTCATGTCCATCTCCGATCTGATCCGGGAGACCGGGTTCATCAACCTGGATTTTGCCGACGTGACCGCCATTATGAAGGACGCGGGCCTGGCCCACATGGGCGTGGGCCGCTCCGCCGGCAAGGGGAAGGCCGAGGAGGCCGCCCGGCTGGCCATCTCCAGCCCCCTGCTGGAGACCAGCATCCAGGGCGCACAGGGCATCCTGGTCAACGTCACCGGCGCGTCGGACATCGGCCTGGACGAGGTGTACGAGGCGGCCAACATGGTCAAGGAGCTGGTCCATCCCGACGCAAACACCATCTTCGGCGCAACCTTCGACGACTCCCTGGGCGACGAGATCCGGGTCACCGTCATTGCCACCGGCTTTGACGAGAAGCGGACGCTGGACCCGGTTACGGCGGTCATCGGCCGCCCCGGCGACAGCTCCAAGGATAAATTTGACAGTCTTTTCCTCAAGCCCAGGACCGACGAGGAGCGCAAGGCCGAGGAGAAGGATCCCTTTGACGATATTATGCGCATCTTTAACAACGATCTGTAGACGCGCTTCCGGCGAAATACATAAAAATTTGACAAACACCACAGACTTTTGCCTGTGGTGTTTGTTTTTTTGTGAAAACAGGGGGAGTTCCGGGTTTTTCCATGACAAAGCAGCCGCATTTTAGAAATTTCCCAGGAGAGTATTCCTGCCCGTATCACACAAAGTAAAGGCGCTGACCGAAAAAAACGGCGGCGAATTTTTGGAAAGGGGTGGTGAAATGGATGATTGGACACAACTGGAGAGCGGGGACGATTTTTTTTCTTAGCAGTCTCCTGTGCGTCTCCCCCCTGCTGGGGCAGACCGCCCGGGCCGCCGCGCTGGAGGCGGAGCGCCTGGTGCCGGTGGGACACACCGTGGGCATCAAGCTGTTCGCGGAGGGCGTGGTGGTCATCGGCCTGGCGGAGGTGGAAACCGGCAGCGGCGTGTTGACGCCGGGGGCGGACTGCGGACTGCAGGTAGGCGACGTGATCGAGGAGGCCAACGGCAGAGAGGTAGAGAGCTCGGAGCAGTTCGCGGCTCTGCTCCAGTGCGGAGGCGTAGTGCAGCTGGGCGTGACGCGGGATGGTCAGGAGCTGACCCTGGCGGCGGAGCCGGTGCTGGGGACCGATGGGACCTGGCGGCTGGGCGCCTGGATTCGGGACAGCATGGCAGGCATAGGAACGGTAACTTTTTATGACCCGGACACCGGCACGTTCGGCGCGCTTGGCCACGGCATCACGGATACGGACACCGGGCTGCTGATGCCCCTGGGGGACGGCTCGGTGATGCACTCGTCGGTGAAGGCGGTGAAGCGCGGAAGCGCTGGGGAGCCCGGGGAACTGAAGGGCAGCTTCGACCTGGCCCATGATATGGGAGAGCTGTACGCTAACACGGAGCGCGGGGTATTCGGCTGCGTGGAGGCGGATGCGTTTACGATTGGCGATGCCCTGCCGGTAGCCAAGGCCGGCGAGGTGCGCACGGGGCCGGCGGTGATCCGTTCGAATGTCAGCGGAGACTGCGTGGAAACCTACGACATTGAGATTCTCCGGGTGCTGGACAGCGATGGTACGCAGAATCTGCTGATTCAAGTGGTCGACGATGCGCTGATTCAGCGGACCGGGGGAATTGTTCAAGGGATGAGCGGAAGCCCGATTCTCCAGGACGGCAAGATCGTGGGGGCGGTGACCCATGTGATGGTCAACGAGCCCACCAAGGGATACGGTATCTTGATAGAGAATATGCTGGCCCAGGCGGGGCGGTAATATGCGAGGAGGGAGCGGCGTTAGCCGCTCCATCTCCGCATATATTCCAGCCATATGGCAAAAAATATTCCTGTTGGTTTGCCCTGCCTGCGGGCATGGGGGAAAGGCAGGGTCAGTTCAATCCCATTGCTAGGTAATTCCAGAACAGGTTGAAACATTGTACGAAACCTAAGTACTGCGAACCTGGCGCTGCAGTGTACAGTAGGCTAAGCGAAAGGTTTTCTAGAAGATGGCATAGATGTCCTTGTATTTTTCACTGATATAGTCAATATACCGCTTTGCCGACAGCGTTTCCCCGGTGGCTTTTTCGAGGACCTCCGCTGGTGTGAGGCTTGCGGCGTGTTGATGGATGTTCCTGCTCAGCCATCCGATGATATCGCCGAACTGCCCGCACCGGACCTGCTCAAACATGTCCGGGATATCCTGCTGCATTTTGTGGAGAAAATGCCCATCGTAGCAGTTACCCAGAACATAGCTTTGGAAATAGCAGATATAGCCGCTGAACCAGTGCATATCCTGCAGGATACCTTCCGTGTCATTTTTAGGGCGCACGCCCAGGTACTCCTCCATCTTCTGGTTCCAGACCGTCGGAAGATCTTCAAACCGCACCGCGCCGTCAAAAATCAGCTTCTCTATTTCGTAGCGGACAATGATATGCAAATTGTAAGTCAGCTCGTCCGCATTCAGCCGAAGCGGACCGCAGGAAACTGCGTTCAAGGAGCGATACATCATCTCGGGGGCCAGTTCCCGCATCTCCGGGAAATAAGTCCTCGCTACCGGCAGGAAATACTGCCAGAATGCCCGGCTTCTGCCGATAATGTTCTCCAGGAAGCGCGATTGGGATTCATCGATTGGTAGAGATGCGGCAACCGCCAGTGTAGTGCCGTCCAGCTTCGGGCTCATGTGCTGCCAGTGGATGGCGTGGCCGCCCTCATGCATACAGGAAATAGCCGCGTTAGTAAAATCATCCTCAAAAAAGCGCGTTGTCAGGCGGATGTCCGTGCGAAAATTCGGCGTGGTATAGGGATGGGCGCTCTCGTCCAGTCTGCCACAGGAGAAATCATAACCGACCGTCCGAAGCATCTCCCGGCAAAAGCCGCGCTGGGCCTGCACTGGGTAGTTCCCCCGGATGTACTCGCGGTCAAAGTGCTTCCCGCTGGCTTGGATCTCCTTCAGAAGAGGCAGGATGGTCCCCTTGAGTTCCTCAAAAAGGGTGTCAATCCCGCTTCGGGTGGTACCGGCCTCCCACTCGTCCATCAGGCCGGTCATCGGATCTCTGCTATATCCAAGACAGCAGGATATCTCCTTTTTCAGATCAAATTCCCGTTTCAAGTAGGGCAGGACCGACTGGTAGTCATTATTTGCCCTGGCATCCTGCCATACCAGCTCCGTCTTGAGATTGTGGGCCGCATACTCCGAAAAGAGCTCCGGAGGGATTCTGGTGAGCTTGCCGTATTCTTTTTCAGCCTTCCGGAGCATACGACGCAGGATGAAATCTGTGACAGTCGCTTCCGACAGCTCGCCGATCAACTCCTTCATCTCCTCGGAGGTTTTCAGTCGGTGTACTTCATTTGCCAGAAATCCCATGGTATCGCCCCGGTACTCCGCTGCGGCGGGCGGCAGCGCCACGCGCATATCCCAGGAAAGGCTGTTGCTGATGTTATTGTAGCAGTCAATCTTCTTCATCAGCTGGCGGAAGCGAAGTTCGGTTTCATGTTTCATTTCTGCTCCTCCGTTACCAGATCATTTTCTTCCATCGCCATATGGCAGGCAGTCATGCTTCCGCCAATTTTCCGCAGGGCTGGACAGCTCTCAGCACAGACCGCCGATGCATACCGGCATCGGCTGCGGAAACGGCATCCGGGGGGCGGATTGATGGGGCTGGTCACATCTCCCTCAAGGATAATGCGCTCCCGCTTCAAATTCGGATTGGGAATGGGAATTGCGGACAGAAGAGCTTTCGTATACGGATGCCTGGGGCGCTTGAAAATCTCCCGGCGGTCTGCCACCTCCACAATCTTTCCCAGGTACATGACGGCAATTTCATCGCTGATATGTTTGACCACGCTGAGATTATGGGAGATGAAGAGATAAGTGAGCCCCAGTTCCTTCTGCAGCTGCTTGAGCAGATTGAGGATCTGCGCCTGCACACAGACGTCCAGCGCGGACACGGGCTCGTCCATCACAATGAATGCGGGGTCCAGGATGAGGGCCCGGGCAATGCCAATCCTTTGCCGCCGCCCGCCGTCCAGCTCGTGGGGATAGGCGTGGAGCAGCCTGCGCTCAAGGCCCACCAGGTCCATGGTTTTCAAAATCTTCTCCTCACGCACGGCGGACTTAAGGGCGCGGTCCCTCTGCAGGAGTGATTCCTCGATCAGACTCTTGACGTCCATGCGAGGATTCAGCGAGGAATAGGGATCTTGGAAAACAATCTGCATCTCTTTGCGCATATCGCGCATCTTATGCGGGCTGTAGGCCAGGATGTTTTCACCCTTGTAGATGACCTCGCCTGCGGTCGCCTCATGCAGCCGCAGGATCACGCGGCCGGTAGTGGATTTGCCGCACCCGGATTCGCCGACAAGCCCCAGGGTCTTCCCGCGCTCAATGGTAAAGCTTACGTCATCCACGGCGTAGAGAAGGCCGGACTTGGTTTTGAAATATTTCTTGAGGCCCTTTACCTCCAGCAGAGCTTCGCCCATTACCGCCCCTCCTCTCTATCCGCCAAAATGCACTTGACCCAGTGGGCGCCGCTTAACTGCGTCTTTTCCGGCCTCTTTGTCCGGCATACCTCGGTGCAGTGGGGACAGCGCGGATGGAAGGGGCAGCCCTTGGGAATGTCGGTAGGGTCCGGGGCCAGGCCGGAAATAACATTCAAAAATTCCTGCTCCCGCTCCAGGTCGGGAATGGAGTGGAACAGCGCCTGGGTATACGGATGCCGGGGAGACTCGAAAATTTCGTGTACGCTGCCGTACTCCAGGATGCTGCCGGCGTACATGATCGCTACATGGTCGCAGATTTCGGCAACGATGCCCAGGTCGTGGGTAATCATGATCATCGACATATTATAATTATCCTTCAGTCCCCGCATCAGCTCCAGAATCTGTGCCTGGATTGTCACATCCAAAGCGGTGGTCGGCTCATCGGCAATCATCAGGGCCGGATTGCAGGAAAGCGCGATAGCGATGACGACCCGCTGCTTCATTCCGCCGGAAAACTGGTGGGGATACTCTCCCGCACGCGCGGGGTCAATCCCGACGATAGCGAGCATATCCTGCGCCTTCTTCCAGGCTTCCTTCTTGCTGAGCTTCTCATGAAGCAGGATCATCTCTTGAATCTGATTTCCTACGGTCTTGACCGGGTCGAGGGACGTCATCGGGTCCTGAAAGATCATAGCGATCTCTTTGCCGCGTATACCCCGCATCTCCCGCTCGGAGAGGGCGTATAAATCCCTGCCCTTAAAGATGACCTCGCCCGAAACGACCTTGGCGGGAGGATTCGGCAGGATACGTAGGACACTGAGCGCAGCAGTCGTTTTTCCGGCGCCTGTCTCTCCTACGAAGCCCAGGGTTTCTCCCCGTCCCATCGTCAGGTCCAGGCTGCTTACCGCATGTACGGTACGCCCGCCGCTTCGGTATTCAACGGTCAGATTTTTAATGTCCAAAAATTGTTCTTTTTCCATAGGTTGGCGTACCTCCGTCTCAGCCTCTGAGCTTTGGGTCAAGGGCATCGCGCAGGCCGTCGCCAAGGGCGTTGAGGCTGAAAATCGTAATGGCGATGGCAAGGCCCGGGAACAGGCACATATAGGAGTAGTCGCGAATATAAGACCGGGCGGCGGACAGCATGGAGCCCCATTCGGGAGTGGGCGGCTCAATGCCAAGGCCGATAAAACTCAGACCGGCGGCTGTAAGGATGGCGAAGGCGACGCCCAAAGTCGCCTGTACGATAATCGGCGCAAGGCAGTTGGGCAGGATATGTTTGCAGATGATGGTAAAGCTGTTGGTTCCAACAGCGCGGGCGGCCTCCACAAATTCCTGTTCTTTGATAGACAGAACGGAGGCCCGTACGATCCGGGCATAGGTCGGAATGGCGGAGACGCCCGTGGCAATCATCAGATTTGTCAGGCCGCTGCCCAGTGCGGCCGCAATGGAGATGGCGAGGATGGTTGAGGGGATGGACATGACGATGTCCATGGTCCGCATAATGAGGTTGTCCAAATGGGAGCCAAAAAAACCGGCGACAGCGCCCAGCAGGCCGCCCACAACGACAGAAATGCCGACCGCAATGAATCCCACTCGCAGAGAGATCCGTGCGCCGTAAACCACACGGCTGAAAATATCCCGACCGAACTCGTCGGTGCCGAACCAATGGGATGCGCAGGGAGCGCAGTACGCCTCGCTCAGATTAGTTTCATCGTAGGGAAACGGCGCGATCACATCCGCAAAAACGGCGCAGAGCACCAGGATCAACAGGATGAACAGTCCCGCCGCCGCCAGGCGGTTCCGGATGAGACGCTGCCAGGTTTCCCTGGCGAAGCTGTATTTTTTCGTTTCCATTGTGCACCTCCTTACGTATACTGGGACTTGATCTTCGGATCGAGATAGGCGTAGATTAAATCGACAATCAGGTTGACCACGCAGAAGCCGAGGGCAATAAAGAGAACGCCGCCCTGTACCACGGGATAGTCGCGCTTTTTGATCGCTTCCACCATCAGCCGTCCGATACCGTTGATGGAGAAAATTGTCTCGCACAGAACAGCTCCGCCTAAAAGCTGGCCGAATTGAATGCCGATGACCGTGACGATGGGAACCAGTGCGTTCCGAAGGACATGGGTCAGAGTAATCAGAATTTCCTTCTGTCCCTTTGCACGGACAGTACGGATATAGTCCTGCCGGATGACCTCCAGCATGCTGGAACGGGTCATTCGAGCAAATACTGCCGTATGCTGGGCGCAGAGGGTGACCGTCGGCAGAATCATTTGCTTGATGCTGTCAAACCCAGACGGCGGGAACCAGCCCAGCTTGACTGAGAACAGTAGAATCAGCAGAAGCCCCAGCCAGAACAGCGGCATGGAAATGCCAACCAGGCCCAGGACCATGGATGCGTTGTCGAATATGGAATACTGCCTGGAAGCGGAAATAATGCCGATGGGGACGCCGAGCGCAATGGCAAGCAGGATGGCATTGACCGCCAGCTTCAGGGTATACGGCAGTGCGCCCATCAGTTGCCGCGTTACGGGAAGACCCGTACTGTATGACGAGCCGAGGTTTCCGTGCAGCACGAGATCGCGCACATAGCGAAAGTATCGGATAAAAAATGGATCGTTCAGCCCCAGCTCCTCTCGCAGCTCATCGCACATCTCCTGCGTGGCGGTTTCGCCCAGGATCATCCTCGCGGGATCGCCGGGCGTGATCGACATCAGGAAGAAAACAATTAGCGTAACAATCAGCATGATGGGGATCAAATAGAGTATTCTTTTGGCAATATACTTGATCATCAGCGTGTCTCCCTCTTCGGTCGGATGGATTTGCCATGCGGCAGGGCGATCATCACGCCCTGCCGCGCCCCTGGGGAAAGGGCTTATCTGACCTTATAATAGCAGTGGGTGCCGACGGGGTCCAGTTCCATATGCTCAATTGTGTCGGAGGCGCCCACGAACACCTCGGTGACCCAGAGATAAATCCAGGGCCGGTCATGGATCAGCAGCTCCTGCAGCTCGTAATAGATCTTCTCACGCTCCGCGTCATCGGAGGTTGTACGGCCAAGCTCAAGCAGCCGGTCCGCTTCTGCGCTGTCATAGAAGGACATGTTACCGCCGTTGCCCTTCATAGAGGAGTGGAAGGTGGAATAGACGACCGTATCGGGGTTGGGCGTCTGGCAGCCCCAGCCGATGATATACATCTGGCATTCGCCGGCGTACACCCGGGAGAGGTAGGTCGCCCACTCTAAAACCTCAATCTTCACATCTACGTTCAGCTCCTTCAGCTGGGACTGCACAATGGTTGCAATATCCATATATTCCTTGCGCTCATCTGTGAGGATGGTAACCTCCATCCCGTCGCCGTAACCGGCCTCCTCAAGCAGGGATTTCGCTTTTTCCAGACTAAGCTCGTGGGCGTTGGCGTCCTCCTTGTAATACATGATGTTGGGGCTGAAGGGCGCGTTGGCGACCTCGCAGGTATCTCCGTTGACCGCCTTGGTCAGCGCAGCCACGTCGATGGCATAAGCGAACGCCTGGCGGACCCGCACATCGTCGAAGGGCGCAGCCTCGCAGTTAAATCCCAGATAGCGGATGGAGTTGCTGACCTGGCGGAGGAGGTTCAGGTTTTCCGCTGCCTCCACGCGGGAAAGATCGGTGACCGGAATATCCAGCGCAATGTCCACATTTCCGCTCTCCAGCTCAATGGTGCGGTTGGTAGCCTCGGGAATAGGGCGGACGACTACCTGACGGTAGGCGGGCTTTTCACCCCAGTAGTCCTCGTAGCGCTCAAGGGTAACGGCAACGCCCTGCTCCCAGCTGACGAATTGATAGGGGCCGGTGCCGATGGGATGCATGCCGTAGGAGTCCCCGGCCTCCGTAACGGCCTTTTCGTTGACGATGGAGGCAGCGACCGCAGTCATGGCGGCGAGGAAGGGAGCGGAGGGCGTGGTCAGCACAACTTTTACGGTGTAGTCGTCCGTGGCTTCCACGGTATCGACAGTACCGTAAATGAAGGCCAGGAGTGCAGTCTCCATACCGCGCCGGAAGGTAAAGACGACATCGCTGGCTTTCAGTTCTTCACCATTGTGAAAGCGAATGCCCTGCTTCAGCTTGAAGAGGTAGGTGACATCGTCAACCTGCTCGTACTCCGCCAGCTTGGGGACGATTTTCTTGTTTTCATCCAGAGTCAGAAGGGTTTCGTAGACGTCGTTATAAATATTGGCGGAGTGAACGTCAACTGCCTGCGCAGGGTCAAGGGACTTCACATCGCTTTGAGATGCCACGCGAAGGACATCCTTCGCATCGTCTTTGTTTTCAGGCTCTTTTTGGCCGCAGCCGATCAGCAGGGAACAACACAGGACGGCTGCCAGTAGCATTGCAGCGATACGTTTCATTTTCATTCTCCTTTTCATTCTTCTTCTGGCGGTTCGTTTTATGATAAGGCTGTCGCCTTGTCATCACGTATTACGAGCAATCTCCCGCATCTTTCCGATGGCCTCTTCTACTGCGGAAATAACCGTGAAGCGGAACGCGCCCCGTTCCAGTGCGCGGCAGCCGGCAATTGTACTGCCGCCGGGGGTGCAGACGCTGTCTTTCATCACTTCCGGGTGGACCTGCTGGTCCAGGATCATTTTACCGCTGCCCACCAGCAGCTGAGCCGCCAGCTTAATGGCGGTTTGCCGGGGTAGCCCTGCGGCAACGCCGCTGTCTGCCAGAGCTTCCATGAACATTGCGGCAAAAGCGGGGCCGCAGCCGCTGATACCGGTCAGCGGATCAATCAATTCTTCCGGTAAAACGAAAGTGCGCCCGATCGCGTCAAACAATCCGCATGCGATGCTTCGGCTCTCCTCCAGCGCCTTGCTTCCAAGGGCAATGCCGGCGATGCCGGCGCACGCCTGCATGGTAACATTGGGCATGACGCGGACAACGGGGCTTTCCTTGATATAGGATTCCAAGTAAGTGAGCGTTACGCCGCCCATGATGGAAATCACCAGGTGCCGTTTTTCAAGGCGGGGAGCAATATCGGCCAGAAGTTTTGACGCGGTCTGGGGAACTACTGCGAGCACAACCACGTCTGTCTTGGCGATCATGGCGGCGTTTTCTCCTCCATCTGCGGCAAGAATGGCGTTCATGCGGTACTTTTCTCTGAGCGCATCCAAACGCGCCTTACTGAGATCAGAAACATAAAGCCGATCCGGCGTAATATAGCCAGAAGAGAGCAGACCGCCAAAAATGGCCTCAGCCATTTTCCCCCCGCCGATAAACCCGATTGTTCCGTTAAACATCTCTATACGCTCCTTTCTCAAACCACTTTTTCTTCCTGCGTATTCAAATACTTGCCTACGGCAAGGATCAAACCGTTATCGGGGATGGCGGGCGTTGTCTCTACAAAAAGGATGCGGCCCTCGGCAGGGGACTTCAGCTCGCTGAGCTCCTCCCCAAAGTAATCCACCATTATGCCGACTCGCTGTCCCTTGGTCACCTCGTCGCCAATGGTTGCCTCAGGAATATAGATGCCGCCGACCGGCGTATAGAGCCAGATAAAGTCGCTGAACTCCCGCTGTACGGCAAAGGATGCGCAGGGCTTCCCTTGCAGTATGCCCAGCTTGCGCAGTACCCGGTGGAGGCCTTGCAGATGAGTCTGCACATCTTCCGGGTCCATCTGACCGAAGCCGCCGCATTCGGCGATAAAGGCCGGGGTGCCGAGTTTTGCCGCGCTTGCGTAGGTTGTATAGTGGTCTGGCCAGGAGGTGTTTTCGCCCGTTGCGATGATGTTGGGGATGCCGTATTCGTGAATCAGCTCGTGGGAGCGGCGTTCCACCTCCGGACTGCCACCCTGATGGTAGAGGGCGAAGGGCTCTATTTTTTCAATCAGATCGCCGCAGTGCAGATCTATGTAACAGTCCGCACCTTTGACGATGTCATTCAGGAGGTGCCAGACCAGCGCTTCCGAGTAGCTGCCGTCCGGGGAGCCGGGACAAACGCGGTTCGGATTTTTCCCATCCCTGGGGCAGACAAAGGGGACGCGCTCATGAAAAGCTGGAAGGTTGACAATAGGGACCACATCGACCTCGCCGGAAACCATCTCCGGTGAGAGGTTTTGAAACAGGGAAATCGCCGCCCGGATCGAGGCGTATTCACAGCCGTGAACACCTGCGCTGATGACCGCGCGGGGGCCATCCTTTTTTCCCTTAATCTTCCCATATGGGAGAAGAATTTCCCCGCATGGCGCATCGATTCGTAAAATCTTGCTTATCTTTTCCAAAATTTTCCGCTCCTCTCGCCTTATTCCGCCCTTGTATATACGTTTTGTCCACGTTTGAATACCATTCTAGGATGTCGGATCTGCTGGAGGTCCCAAAGAGGATTTCCATCCAAAATAATGAAATCCGCCTGTCTTCCTGCGGCAATCGCCCCCTTATGCGGGAGGCGCAGCGCCGCTGCCGCCCCGCCTGTGGCGGCGTGCAGCACCTCCAGGTTGGAGTAACCCAGCTGCGCCATCGGCTCCATACAGGCGTACAGGGAATCAAATCCGCTCCTGCGCCAGCCTGCGTCTGTCCCAGGGACATATCGGATATTACGGGCCGTTCTTCTGAAGCCCTCGTATATCGTATCCTTGAATCGGGCAAGCATATCGCGTTCCTCTTGCTCGCTTTTGGTCAATTTGCGGCCGGGCCGTTCCAGCTCCAAAAGGGAAACGTTGATCGCCGCCATAGTGATGCAGACAGGAATCTCCCTGCGCGCAATGGTTTCCGCCAGTTGTTCGTCAAAGGCGAGGGAGTTCGTCTCATCCGCAAAGATAAGATGTTCCATCATGTCAACGCCGCTGTTGACCGCGCTTTTCGCGGTTGCCGTTGTGCATACATGTGCGGTCGCGTAGGTACCAAGTTTATGCGCCTCCTCGCAGGCCGCGCGGAGCTGTGCGTTGCTGAGCATCTGTGCATACTGAACGACGCCCCTCGTTCCGCCTCCTGTTGCAATCAGCTTTACAAAGTCGGCACCCTGTTCCCGCATCCTGCGGATTAAGCGAATGGTTTCCTTAGCGGTATCCGCCGCCCCTTGGAAAAAATGCGTATGTCCCCCAGGAACTGTCATGGAGCTGCCGCAGGTAAGGAGGTCCGCGCCGGAAAGACTGCCAGTCTCTATCTCTCTCTTGAGCCGGAACACAATATCCGGAACAGCGCCACAGTCACGAACCGTCGTAATGCCGCTGCGCAGCGCGAAACCGGCGTTCTCCGCAGCCTGCCGGAATATGCTGGAGGTATCGCTCCTGGCGTAAAAATCCTCGGCGCAGGCTCCGTTTCCTGGAAGCGTTATATGGACGTGGGCATCAATCAGTCCGGGCAGCAGAAAGAAGCGGCTTAGATCATGGAAGGAATAGCCCTGTTTCCGCAGTCGCTTTTCCGCCGGCCAAGCGGCGGTCCCCGTAAAGATACCGTTTTCAACCAGCACATATTTTGCCTCATCTGCACACTCGCTGATACCATCGTATAGAGCGCCTACCTTATATGCGTCTAGCATTAATCGGCCACGTCCTTTCTTTGTCGACTGTCGACACTTTGTAAGTTTACTTGCTTTTTTCTTCTTTGTCAATGCTTTTCGGTGTCATTTTATCCAAAAAGTTCAATTTTGTATGATCTCACATTTTAGTGGGAGTTTTTTGTTAAAAACAGACACCTGCTTTTTTTGCGCCCCCCCTTTCCATTTGTCTGATCTTCCGATATACTATAGGTAAAAAGATTGCGTTTACAGAGGTTCATCCCCAGTTTTTCCTATCGGTACGTATAAAATGCTTCACCATGGATTCTTTTGCCATCAAATTTTGAAAAGAGGGAGGAAGTGTAAACCGGGCCGCGCTGCTGCGCCGGACCTGTTTATGCAACGATGCTTTGAATACGCCAGAAACTATTCGTGGTCCAATTAAAAATCAGGTTGCTGACTATATCCGGGCAAAAATCTGCTCCGGGGAGTACGAGGCGGGCAGCCGCCTTGTGCCCAGCAGCATTGCGGAAGAGCTGAGCATTGGCCGCGGCGTTGTCCGCGAAGCTCTGTTCAAGCTGGAAGCCGATGGCCTCGTGGAGAACCGCGCCTATCGAGGCTCCTTTGTTGTTCATATGTCGCCCGCCGATTTGATCGAGATATGCTCCTTGCGCACGCTTCTGGAAATTTATGCCATTGATCATCTCCCGGAGGAGATTTCGGAACAGGATATGGATACACTCAGCGCGATCTGCGATGAGATGGATACGGCTTTTACATCCAGACAGATGGAGGCTGTGGTTGATCTCGATTGGCGGTTTCACAGTTATTTTGTCAGTAAGGCAACGGTCAATATGCTCTTCAGCGCCTGGGATATTCCCAGCGCACGCATGGCGGCGCTGTTCCTTCTGGCCTACGACAACGGGTGTCCTCCCGGTCAGTCGGCCTCTACCCACCGGGAGGTGATTGATGCGCTCCGTATTTCCAAGGACTGTTACAAAAATGCCATTACTCAGCACTATCTGCGCACGATAAAGCATTTGTCCCAGATGGAAAACTGACGAGGCGTCTTTAGCGCTCATAATTAGAGCGCAGAAGAAAACATTTTGCGGTGAAAATAGGAGATGCATTGCCGGTATTTAGCCTCCGGGGACTGGTATTGCAGGTAAATTTATCCACATAATAAATTTTCCCATCCTTTTAGGATGGGAAAACCGTGAGGGCGGTAATATGCGGAGAGGGAGCGGCGTTAGCCGCTCCCTCTCCCAAATCAGGAAATTTCTATCTTACGCTCTCCGCTTCTTGGCGTTCCGGAGAGCCAGGATACGGTTCATCTCGTTGTAGACGATCATGAAGCCCTCGTCCACGCCCATGCCGGGCTTGGCGAGGATCTGCACCGGCTGGGTGGCCATGGCGCAGTGGACGCACACCTGGGCGCTGCGGTCCGTCTCGTTGCAGGTGCCGCCCTGGTACGCGCCGATGCCCTTCTCCTTGCAGTAGAGCACCGCCTCAATGGTGTTGTTGATGCCGCCCAGGTCCGGCGTCTTGATCTGGACCATGTGGCCCGCCTTGCGGTCGGCAAAGATCTTGATGTCTTCCAGGGTGTTGCACCACTCGTCAGCCACCAGCTCCACGTCGATGCCCCGCTCGTCCAGCTCGCGGGTCAGGCCCGCCAGGGCCTCTACCTGCGTCTCCCGGTCACAGTCGCAGTCCATGGGGCCCTCGATGCGCAGATGGAAAGGCTTGGCGGCCTCCTCCAGCTTGGCGAGGTAGTCGGCCATTTCCTTGTAATTGTTGTTGCCGAAGGCCGCGCCGATCGTCCCATAGACGTCGATGTGCAGAATGGGCGCATAGCTGGGGTCCACGCGCTTGGCCTGAATGCGGTTGGAGAGCCATGCCACGTACTCCAGAAGCTTCTCGCCCTTGCGGCCCAGTTTGGTGTCAATGTTGTTGATGAGGGCGTGGGGCAGAACCTGGGCGCCCTTGATGATCATCTTGTCGGAGTTGTCATAGCGGTCATCGCCGGATTGCGTGAAAATAGGAACAGGCGTCTCGGAAACCGTGCAGCCATACTCATCGGCCACCACCTCGCACATGAGCCGTCCGGTGGCCTTAGCCACTGCGTCCAGGATGGCCTGGGACAGGCCGTAGCGGATGGCGGTGTGCAGACGCTTGCCATCAATCTGGATGGACTCCATCATAGCGCACAGGCCGCGGAAGTCATTGGCTTCCTTCCCCACCAGCTCGGGCTTGATGTACTTGTCAATGAGGGGAATAAAATCCTTCGCCAGGAACAGCGGGTCCCGTCCGCCTGCGCCGGAGTACTGCACGGCGGCGCAGTCGCCGGCGGCGATCTGACCATCCTCCAGCACCAGCATGACGGAAATGGACTCGCCGGCCTGCCGCACAGCGGTAAAGCCCTCGGTCACAGGCTCGCCGGTGTAGAACACGCCGTCATGTCCCGCGCCGCGCTTGATGGCCCGCTGATCGTCAAAATAGAATCCGGTGCGTCCGGGAGAGCAGATCACGTCTACAATTTTCATGAGTATTCTCCTTCATATATGTTAGGTATACATACTTTTCCTTGAAAGGAAAAGTATCAAAAGGAACTTTTTGCCGCAAGCTTCGCTTGCTAATGGCTGGCCCTATCGGAAGCGCTTACAGAGGAAAAACCCAGAGCTCAAACTTCATGTCCAGCAAATTAGAAGCCGATGCGTCTCGGAGGGGCCCCCCAGCACGGCGTGAGCCGTGCGGCCGAATTTAGATGCCTAAGACATGCGCGAAGCGGACGCTTCGCGCCGCAGGCACTCCGCCCCGCGAAAAACCTCCCCTAGAAGCACGCACCCCCAAAAAGGCCCGTAGGGCGGATAAAAAGTTTTTCTTTTTGGTACTTTTTCCATGCAGTGTCCGCAAAGCGGACACTAGCAGCCCAAGCCGCCTTTGGCGGCGCAGTGGTTTGTTCACAAAGAAAAAGTACACGTCCCCCCTCGTAGCGATTAGTACCTGGGCCGTCCCACCAGCCGGCCCTTGCCGATGGCGTACACGTCGTCGGTAACCATCTGGAAGGACGCCTTGCGGTTTTCGGCCTTGGCGCGCTCGGCGATCTTGCCGGCGTGGAAGTCCTGGAGGTCCTTGGGGAAGGGCAGGTGGCCCAGGTTCAGAATGCGGATAGCGCCTTCGTTGTCACGGCAGGGGAGCATGAGGCCCGCGTTGGCCCGGCAGGGGGCGAAGGGCACGTCCAGCACGCCCGCTTCCACGCCGCGGCACACGCCGATGGCGATGTCGCCGTCGCCCAGCTCGAAGCACTTGTCCACGATGCAGCGGGTTTCCTGGCAGATGATCTCCTCCTCCTGGGGCAGGCGGGCGTCCTGGAAAATCTGGTCCGCCATCATGTTGACCACCTGCTTCGTACAGCGCAGGCCCTGGGCGTTGGCCTCCTTGGTGGGGATGCCTACCGCCTCGTGGGGGCTCTTGACGATGACCTTGGTGGCCTTGGAGAAGGCCGCGATCAGACTGCCCGTGGAAATGACGCCGAAGGCCTTGGCCTCGTCGGCGGGGAAGCCGCCCATCCACTGGTGCAGCACCGTGGTCACCGCCACGTCAGTGTAGCCGTACTTGTTCAAGTACTCGTCCGTCAGCTTTTGCAGGGTGCGGATGGCGGCCACGTCCTGGACCAGGTTGCCGCACTGACCGTAGCCCACAGTAATGTTCTTCACGCCCTGCTCCGCCGCCAGCAGCGCCTCGATGATCGCCGCCGCGTGGGAAATGCAGGGAGGCACCAGGGTGCCGGTCAGGGGGCCGTAGGGCTCCCGGTTAATGGATACGCCCATCTCCTCATAGAGGCCCGTCAGACGGTCCACGTACTGCCAGTCGCGGATGGTGCGCTCCATGGGGATGTTCTTGCAGTAGGGCAGGTTGTAGGAAATGCCGCCGCCCTCGTAGCTGGTGAAGCCGCCGGCGTAGGTGATCTCCGTGAGCAGACGGGCGTCCGGGGTGCCGTGACGGACTTGGACGGGGGTGTGGACACTCTCGATGATCTGGCGGCAGCCGCTGACACCGTGGTTTACTGCCGGGAAGCCGTTGAGCATAGCCCGGTTCAGACGCATGGACTCACGGATGCCGTTCTCCGCCTCCTCGTAGCGGTTCTGGCGGGTATAGCTGTCGATGGTGGTGGGCAGCAGGTCCGCCTCGCCCTCGTCCTGAAGGTGCTCCAGGAGCTTGATGTGCTCGCTGATGAGGGGCACGCCGGCGCGGGGCTGTACCAGGGTCCTGCCCGCCTCCTTGGCGGCAAGGAGCTTCTTGGAAAAAATGCGCTCGTCGGCCATGGCCTTGTGGTATGCCACGGATTCCTCCAGATCCACGTCCTTGCCAGTGGGCCACTGGGCCAGGACTTCCTGGCGCAGCTGGGCGAATTCGCCATCCGGAATCCGTTTATTTTTCAGTTCCATACTTCTGTAACTCCTTTTTCATGATCCGCAGGGCTGCGGCCGGATACCGGCCTGCCAGAAGGCCCATCGCGGCTAAAATGTAAGTCTTGTCCACCCAGACATCCGCGTCCCTGGGCCGCAGGGAGTTGGGCTGGGCGGCGGACCAGAAGGCGTGCCGCGCGATCTCCGCCACCCGTCTGGTATGGATCAGGCTTCCGCCTGTTACAACGACCTGTTTCACATGCATCAGGTTCTTTCCGGACTGGACGAAGGTCTTGCCCATCATGGTATAGGCCTCCTCCATGGTTCCGGCGTGGCGGGCCACCGCCGTCTCCACCGCCAGGGAGGCCAGGGCGTAATCCAGCGCCTCCAGCTCCGAATCCCCTTCGGGCAGCTTGTCGGTGTGGTCCCGCAGCATCGCCAGCAGCTCCTCCGCGCGCTGAACAGAAAGTCCGGAGAGGCGGCTGACCTGGTCAATGCCGGCGGCCTCCACGATGCCCCGGACGCTGTAGCGCATGCCGATGTCGCCCTCCACGGTCCGCTTGGCGAAGGGCTCCGGCAGGCCTTTATAGACGGTGTTCATCTGCTCGGGCATCCCGTCGGCCATGGAGTAGACGTCCGTGGTCGCGCCGCCCACGTCCACGGCCACCAGGTCGCCGATGCCGGGCTCGCCCTCGCAGCCGCTGCTCAGCAGCTCCATGGCCTGGAGCACCGCCGAGGGGGTGGGCATCAGGATGTCCGACAGCAGGCCGGTCACCCGGGAGAGCCCCTTGGCCTGGACGATGCGGTCCAGGAAGATCTCCCGGATCTTGCTCTGGGTGGGCTCGATATTCAGCACGCCGAATTTCGGCATGACGTTGGGGCAGATGTACGTGGTATGGCCGGCGAGGATGCGCTCGCATTCCCGGGCCGCCGACCGGTTGCCCGCAATGACGATGGGAAAGTCCGGCGGCAGGGAGGCCAGCATCTTCGCGTTGTGGAGGATGCACTCCTGATTGCCGCCGTCGGTTCCGCCCACCAGGAGGAAGATGTCGGGCTTCGCGGAGCGGATGTCCTCCAGGTCGTCCTCCGTCAGCTGGAAGGAGTAGAGCCCCGCGATCTTGGCGCCCGCGCCCAGACTGGCCAGCTTGGCGGCCTCGCTGGTCAGCTCCGGCACCAGGCCGCTGGTCACCATCCGAAGCCCTCCGGCGGCGGAGGAGCAGGCGAAGGTATCGGAGAATGCCAGCTTCCCGGTCTTCTCCTCCAGCCGCTCCAGCCCCAGGCGGAGGCCGTCGTTGATGTCGGTTTGCACCGTGGTGTAGGATGCGGCTGTGCCCAGGAGGGCCTCCGCATCCAGGTCCACGGCGGTCAGCTTGGTATAGGTACTGCCGAAGTCAATGAGCAGAACCGGGTTCATTGCTCCTCACCGTCCATGTGCAGGAGCTCCCGCAGGGCTTCGATGGTCGTCTCCGGCAGCGTGTTGGGAGGGAAGGCCCGGTCAAAGCCCATTTCCTTGAACCGCTTCTCTACGTCCTCGAATTTCTGCTTGCCGATGACGATGTTGCCGCCGACCAGCAGGGGAATGCCCTTCAGACCGGCCTCGTCGCACTTCTCGCGCATTCCGCGGCAGTCCAGCTCACCCTGACCGTACAGGGAGGAAACCACGATGGCGTCGGCATTGGCCTCGATGGCCGCGGCGATGTACTCCTCCTGGGACACCATGACGCCCAGGTTGACCACCTCGAACCCGGCCTCCGTGAACGCGTGGTAGAGGATCTTGTTGCCTACCGCGTGCACGTCGGCGCCAATGACCCCAATGATTAAAACCTTCTTCTTTTTCCCGCTCTCCATAGATATCACCTCTGCATAGAAATTGCTTCAGGAGCATCCGGAAGCATGCGCCTATATCATAAGGCGGTTGTTCAAATTTGTCAATAGTTTACGAAAAAAACCGCAATTTTTATTAATTGTGCAGTATAAAAACAAAAAACTTGCACTTGTGAATTATTTGACAATCAAACGGCGGCGGAGATGCAAGCTCTGAATTTTTTCCTGCAAATTGATATCCCCCGCCGGATGGTCCGGCGGGGGATAGGCCTTGCGGTCAGAACTCTGACCGGTTTTTTGCGCGGGATTGAGGCGGGCTGTGCGGCAAGTTTTCCGGGAGAAAACTGCAGGCCGGGCTGCGCCCCGGTCCCGCAGGCTGCAGCCCGCAGGGCCGCGTCATGCCTCCTGGCCGGCCAGATAGGCGGCGCGGCCCGTCTCGTAGAGGTTATTTCCCTCGCTGTCGATGACCACGATCACCGGGAAGTCCTCCACCTCCAGGCGGCGGATGGCCTCCGCCCCCAGGTCCTCGTAGGCGACGATCTCCGCCTTCTTCACGCACTGGGCCAGCAGCGCGCCGCAGCCGCCGATGGCCCCGAAGTACACCGCGCCGTGCTCCTTCATGGCGGCGATGACCTCCGGGCCCCGCTTGCCCTTGCCGATCATGCCCGTCTCGCCCAGGGAGATCATCAGCGGGCTGTAGGCGTCCATGCGGTAGGAGGTGGTGGGGCCGGCGGAGCCGATGGCCTCGCCGGGCCGGGCCGGGGTGGGGCCCACGTAGTAGATGGTGCAGTCCTTGGGGTCAATGGGCAGTTCTTTGCCCTGCTCCGCCAGCTCGCACAGCCGCTTGTGGGCGGCGTCCCGGGCGGTGTAGATCACGCCGGAGATCAGGCAGCTGTCGCCCGCCTTCAGCTTCCGGGCCTGTTCCCGGGTGAGGGGCGTGGTAATGGATACCGGCATATCAGAGCACCTCCGTCTTATGTCTGGTCACGTGGCAGTTGATGTTCACCGCCACCGGCAGGCCCGCGATGTGGGTGGGGCACTGCTCGATGTTCACCGCCAGGGCCGTGGTCCGGCCGCCGAAGCCCTGGGGCCCGATGCCCAGGGCATTGATCTCCTCCAGCAGCTCCGCCTCCAGCTGGGCGTAGTAGGGCACGGCATTCCGCTGGTCCACCGGGCGCATCAGGGCCCGCTTGGCCAGATACGCCGCCTTGTCGAAGGTGCCGCCGATGCCCACGCCCACCACGATGGGCGGGCAGGGGTTGGGGCCCGCGTCCTCCACCACCTTGCGCACAAAGTCCTTCACGCCCTGCACGCCGTCGGAGGGCCGCAGCATCTTGATCTGGCTCATGTTCTCGCTGCCAAAGCCCTTGGGGGCCACGGTGATCTCCACCTCCTGGCCGGGAACCAGGTCAATGTAGAGCATGGCCGGGGTGTTGTCCCCGGTGTTGACCCGGTCCAGGGGGTCCCGGACCACGCTCTTGCGGAGAAAGCCCTGGGCGTAGCCCTGGCGGACCCCCTCATCCACGGCGGCGCGGAGGTCCCCGCTGATGTGCACGTCCTGGCCGATTTTCAGGAACACGCAGGCCATGCCCGTGTCCTGGCAGATGGGCCGGTCATTGTCCCCGGCGATCTGGTAGTTCTCCACAATCCGGTCCAGAATCTCCTTGGCCGGGGCCCAGTCCTCCCGGGACCGGCAGGCCTCGATCTGGTTTTTCATGTCCTGGGGCAGCTGGCGGTTGGCCTGGATGCACAGCCTGCTCACCACCTGGGTAATCTGCCCTGCGTCGATTTCCCTCATTGCGCTACTCCTCCAATATGTCCTGTTTGAGTTTAACTACTTAATCCAATTTCCTGTATCCAAATCAATAAAATCAGCTAATTTTATAGTTCCCTGAAAATCTTCACCATATTGCCCCGCACGGGTCTGGCTGTTTAATTTGAACGATATATTGTGTAATTTCCCTGCTTTTGTCTTTTTGATAAGTCTTTTCTCCAAAAAATACGAAATCACTTTTTTGTGCGCGTCAATATCATCACAATTCAAATAAAAGCAGCAAACTCCGGTATCTGCGTCCGCGTATTTTGCTTCTTCAACAATGCCCGTTTTAACAGCCTCTTCACAAATTTGGGCGGCAAAATCTCGGTTGTCAAAATAATACATCCATTTACCGCATTTATCACGCTCAAATTTATCAGTATTATCTCCAATATACCAGATCCAACCAAGTCCTCTTTTAATATCCACAATAAATCTCCCTATTATCGCCGCATTACAGCTCCGGCACGGCGCAGATCCGGTCCAGCACCCCGCCGTCCCGGCTGATGACCTCCGCCACCACCCGATCCCCCTTGGGCAGAGCCTTGGGCGTTCCTGTGATGGCCTCCGCCTTCGCCTTGAGTTCATGGATGTCCAGAACCGGCAGCCCCGCGTCCCGCAGCCGCTGGGCCAGGGCCCCGTTTTTGGGGTTCACGGCGATGCCGCCCTGGGTCACCAGCACGTCGATGTCCCGGCCCGGCGTGGACACGCAGGTCACCCGGTCCGTGACAATGGGCAGGCGGGCACGGAACATGGGGGCGATAATCATGGCCAGCTTGGCCCCCGCCGCCGTGTCGCTGTGGCCGC
>OFGR01001266.1_pt1 | contig 21016 bp, 15 predicted proteins | sample 1521811 | NCBI WGS metagenome assembly OFGR01 (sample SAMEA3504098, study PRJEB24116) | mouse gut metagenome | biome: mouse gut; feature: mouse-associated habitat; material: faeces | place: Denmark | collected 2011
GATACTTTACGAGGACCTGCTTACAGAAGCGACAGCTTCTGTAAGGGGGACGCCGGTTTCTGTAAAAAGGATATGATATGCTGGTATTTTTTTACAGGGACCTGTTTCCGGAAGCAATTTTAAGAATTTTGGTAGACAGATTACAATTAATCTATTATAATTTAATACATGAAATAAAATAACAAAACTATAGAATCATGAACAGCCCATCTGCCATGCGGTGCAGAGGCAGCAGATGGTTGTTATGATGAAGTATAGGGGGATAAAGATGCGAAATTTAAAGATCGGCACAAAACTTTTAGTAACATTTATGATCATTATCGTTATGTTCTGTACGACAGTGGCCACAGCCATCTCAGGTCTGCGGGAAAATGAGGAAAAGTATTCTGAATTTTATAAAGTAGGGTATCAGATTACCCATAAAGTTATGAGTATGCGCCGCGGACTGCAGATTATTGTTAAAGACCTTTCTTTTGTTACCATTGCGGATGATGAAGAGAAAATTGAGTCTTATCTGGCAGACATGGATAAGGAAATGGCTCTGCTGCAGGAGAACGGGGACTGGCTTTTCAGCCATTTTACCGGTGATGCGGAACTGCTGAATACCTTTGCTGATCAGATTACAGAAGCAGTGGAGTTGCAGGAATCTGTAATCAGTACCAGCAAGGTGAATATGGATGCGGCCAGAACCATGCTGTTTGATGAATATCAGCCTCTGGTGGACGGTGCTGTGGATACGCTGATACAGATCAGTACGATTGCAGAAGAAAACGCGGAGAAAGACTATCAGGAGACCACAGAAATGCAGAAAACGCTGATTAACCTTCAGCTGGGGCTGGCAGCAGGAGCATTGGTCATTACTCTGATTCTTTCTTTCTATCTGACAAGAGCTATTACGAAACCCCTTCGTGAGGTGGAAAAGGCAGCGGAACAGATTGTGGAAGGTCATTTTGATATTGATGTTACATATAAGTCAAAAGATGAACTGGGCAGTCTCGTAAAAACGTTTAAAAATATGACTGATATTCTGGAGGATGTTATTTCAGATGCTTCCAGACTGTTAAGTGAAATGGCGAATGGTAACTTTGACGTGCGTACACATGCGGAAGAACGTTATGTGGGAGAATTCCAGGGGCTTCTGTTATCTATTCGTAAATTAAACCGTGATCTGAGTTCCACACTGGGACAGATCAACCGCAGTGCGGATCAGGTGGCATCCGGTTCTGACCAGGTATCCATCGGTGCTCAGGCTCTTTCTCAGGGTGCTACGGAGCAGGCGGCTGCAGTGGAAGAACTTGCAACTACCATTGCAGGTATTTCCCATCAGGTAAAAGATACTGCAGATAATGCTTTACTGGCCAGAGACCAGTCAAGTGCTGCCGGTGATGAAGTGGAAGTATGCAATAATCAGATGCAGGATATGATGAATGCCATGGAAGAAATTACCCGTACTTCCAATGAAATCGGTAAGATTATCAAAACCATTGAAGATATTGCTTTTCAGACCAATATACTGGCACTTAATGCTGCTGTGGAGGCGTCCCGTGCCGGAATTGCAGGAAAAGGCTTTGCAGTTGTGGCAGATGAGGTTCGTAATCTGGCCAGCAAGAGTTCTGCGGCTTCCAAGGATACAGCAGAGCTGATTGAAAGTTCTATCAAGGCTGTGGCCCGCGGTACGGAAATTGCAGATTCTACCGCTCAGTCTCTGGTGAAGGTAGTGGAAGAAGTCCGCACAGCTTCCACCAAGGTAGATCAGATTGCAGATGCAGCCGAAGACCAGGCAAGCGCTATCGAACAGGTAACACTGGGTGTAGACCAGATTTCCAGCGTGGTACAGACAAACTCTGCAACTGCAGAAGAGAGTGCGGCAGCCAGCCAGGAGCTTTCCAATCAGGCAGAGATGCTCAAGGAACTGGTGGCAAAATTCATTTTGCGTGCAGAATATGCCATGGGATCTTCCAATACAGACGGATATGGGAATGCTCCATCATCTGTCAGTCATATAGATTTGGATTAAAAGCAGAAAAGAGGCTGTTACACCTGATGGTGTGGCAGTCTTTTTTAATTCTATAGGAAATTCCTCTGGATTTCCTATAGAATTAAAAACAATGATGCGCAGCTCGCGGGGGCGATGTTTATTGCTGCGTAATCCATTCCGCACCCTTCATTGTAATCAACTGTTCCGGCGATCAAGTTTTCCTCTAATACAGAAACATCTTCTTTGGCAAATCCGTAAATCCAGTTGTCATCATAATCATTTACACGATATTTGTGTCCGTGTAATACCAGCGTTTAGTTCCTGTAACGCCATCAACAGATTCTACGGCATTAACAAAATCAGTATTTAGCAAATTCTTTTGCTGTAATCCTACAAGGAAATTTACAGGAAAAGGGAAGAAAGTATGGCATATATTTGACAAATGTGCTAAAATTGTATAAAAGAAATTTCTGGCAGCCATCTGCAATTGGAAAAGATGGCTGTACATATGCAGGAGGAAGCGGCACATGAGTAATTACCAGACAGAGACAAAATGCATTCAGTCCGGCTGGCATCCGAAACGGGGAGAACCCAGGGTGCTTCCCATTTATCAGAGTACCACCTTTAAGTATGATACCAGCGACCAGATGGGCAGACTGTTTGATTTGGAGGACAGCGGATATTTTTATACCAGATTGCAGAATCCTACCAACGATGCGGTTGCAGAGAAAATCTGTGAACTGGAAGGGGGTGTGGCAGCTATGCTTACATCTTCCGGACAGGCTGCAAATTATTATGCAGTATTTAATATCTGCGAATCAGGAGACCATATGGTGTGTTCTTCCACAGTTTATGGAGGAACCTTTAACCTGTTTGGAGCAACTCTGAAAAAGCAGGGGATAGAATGTACTTTTATAGATCCGGATGCAGGAGAGGAAGAACTTGCACAGGTATTCCGGCCCAATACAAAGCTGCTGTTTGCAGAGACCATAGCGAATCCTGCACTGGTGGTTCTGGATATTGAGAAATTTGCAAAGGCGGCTCATGAACATGGGGTTCCCCTGATTGTGGATAATACTTTTGCGACTCCCATCAATTGCCGGCCTTTTGAATGGGGTGCGGATATTGTTACGCATTCCACCACCAAATATATGGACGGCCATGCCATGTGTGTGGGCGGATGTATTGTGGACAGCGGGAATTTTGACTGGAATCAGTACAAAGATAAATTTCCGGGGCTGACTCAGCCGGATCCCACTTATCACGGAATTGTTTATACGGAGAAATTTGGGAAAGGGGCCTATATTACCAAGGCAACTGCCCAGATTATGAGAGATCTGGGCTCTATCCAGTCTCCTCAGAATGCATTTTTGCTGAACGTGGGTCTGGAGACCCTGCATCTGCGAATGCCCAGACACTGTGAGAATGCCGCAAAAGTGGCGGAATTTTTAAACAGCCATGAGAAAGTGGCATGGGTAAACTTTGCAGGGTTGAAAGATAACAAATATTATGAACTGGCTCAGAAATATATGCCGAATGGTACCTGCGGTGTGATTTCCTTTGGATTAAAAGGCGGCAGGGACGTATCGGTGGAATTTATGGATAAGCTGAATATGATTGCTATTGTCACCCATGTGGCGGATGCCAGAACCTGCGTGCTCCATCCGGCCAGCCATACCCACAGGCAGATGACAGATGAGCAGCTTGTGGAAGCTGGTGTGGCGCCGGATCTGATTCGTCTGTCTGTCGGAATTGAGAGTGCAAAAGATATCATTGAAGATCTGGCACAGGCGCTGGAGGCAATATCCTGCTGAGCAGGAAATGTTTGAAAGATACAGAAAATAACCGATTTTGGAGGAGTAGCTATGAGAAAAATTCTGTTTGCAGCATCAGAGTGCGTACCTTTTATCAAAACAGGAGGACTGGCCGACGTTTGCGGTGCACTTCCGAAAGAATTTGACAAAAATGACTGGGATATCAGAGTGGTAATCCCGAATTATACCTGTATACCGGAAAAATGGCGGAATCAGTTCGAGTATGTGACTCATTTCTATATGAGCTGCGGAAGTTATATTCAGAATAAATATGTGGGGGTTCTGCGGTATAAACTGGATGGAATCACCTATTATTTCATTGACAACCAGGAATATTTTGACTGCTTCCTGCCTTATGGTGATATCCGGTTTGATGTGGAAAAATTTGTATTTTTCGATAAAGCGGTACTTTCCATGCTTCCGCTGATTAATTTTCAGCCGCAGATTATCCACTGTCATGACTGGGAGACCGGTTTCATTCCGGTTTACCTGAGAACAGAATTTCAGGGAGACATGTTCTTCTGGGGCATGAAGTCCATTATGACCATTCACAATCTCAAATTCCAGGGAATCTGGGATACCAAAACCATGAAGGGACTGACCGGGTTCCCCACGGATTTGTTTGTGCCGGATAAGCTGGAGTTCAAAAAAGATGCCAATATGTTAAAAGGCGGACTGGTATACGCAGATTATATTACCACAGTAAGCGATACCTATGCACAGGAAATACAGACCAATTACTATGGAGAAGGGCTGAACGGCCTGCTTTCCGCAAGACATATGGATATGCAGGGCATTGTCAATGGAATTGACTATGATGTTTATAATCCGGCGACGGACGGAAAACTTTATGTAAATTATGATGCTGAGAGCCACAGGAAGAAGAAAGCACTGAATAAAGAGCGGCTGCAGCAGGAGCTGGGACTTGCAGTGGATAAGAAACGTTACATGATCGGACTGATTTCCCGGCTTACGGATCAGAAGGGCCTGGATTTGATTAATTATGTGATTGAGCGTATTATTGACGATTATACTCAGCTTGTTGTGATTGGAACAGGAGACGCACAGTATGAAAATATGTTCCGTCATTTTGCCTGGAAGTATCCGGATAAGATTTCAGCTAATATCTGTTATTCCGATGATCTGGCCCATAAGCTGTACGGCGCGGCAGATGCTTTCCTGATGCCCTCCAGATTTGAACCCTGCGGACTGACCCAGATGATTTCTTTCCGTTATGGAACTATCCCCATTGTGCGTGAGACCGGCGGACTGAAGGATACGGTTCAGCCTTATAATGAATATGATAATGTGGGAGACGGATTCTCCTTTACCAACTATAACGGCGAGGAGATGCTGAATATCATCAACTATTCCAAACATATTTTCTTTGATAAGAAACGTCAGTGGAATCAGATGATAGACCGTGCCATGGCAAATGATTATTCCTGGAATGCGTCCAAGTTCCGCTATGAGGGACTGTACAAATATCTGATGGGCGAGTGTTAGGAATTTCATAAAAAAATCATTGCCTCTGAAAGGCATACAGTTTCCTGTATAAATTTCCATGCAGATTCCCATACTAATGCAGAATAAGAAAATTATGCCATCTGCATACAGGAAAGGGAATTTGTATGGAAGAGAATTTAAAAAAACAGGAAAAAGAAAAAAACGAAAATGAAGAAATCAAAGATATGGGGCAGCTTACCCTGGAACAGGGAGAATCCAGACACAGGATTCATCTGCTTTCCATAATAGGAGAGATTGAGGGTCATGAGACTCTTTCACCCAATGCCAAAACTACCAAATACGAACATGTGCTGCCGAAGCTGGCATCCATCGAGGATGACAACAGTGTGGACGGAGTGCTGGTGATTATCAATACCGTAGGCGGAGATGTGGAATCGGGCCTTGCCATTGCAGAGATGATTGCTTCTCTGAGCAAGCCTTCCGTTTCCCTGGTACTGGGCGGCAGTCATTCTATCGGAGTTCCTCTGGCAGTTTCCACCGATTATTCCTATATTGTTCCCACAGGAACTATGGTGATACATCCGGTACGTCTGAACGGTCTGGTAATTGGAGCGCCTCAGACTTATGATTATTTTCAGCAGATGCAGGACAGAATTACAGGTTTTGTGGCCAGTCATTGTTTTGCCACTCAGGAACAGCTGGAAAAAATGATGATGAATACCAGTATGCTCACCAAAGATCTGGGAACCATACTGGTGGGCAGCCAGGCAGTGGCAGAGGGCATAATCAACGAGGTGGGCGGTATTGACGAAGCCATGCGAAAACTGCATCAGATGATTGATGAAAAGAAAGAGAACAGTGAACCTGCGTGATAAAACGCAGAAGAGAGTAAAGGACAGGTGACGCATATGAAGAAGTATAAAAGAGCTTCTCTGGAAATTGAAGCCGTGGAGTATGAGCTGGGGAAAGGGATGGAGGATGGCTTTATGCCATGGACTTCTGTGGTAACCATCGGTTGGATTTCAACAGAAAAATTAATCAAAATTACCCGTGAAGACGGTGTGGTGGTGTGTCCCTTTGTTCAGAACCGGAGAGGCCTTATTTTCCTGAGAGAGGGAGACTATATTATACAGGAAAAGGATATGGAGCGTCATGTGTGCGGAAAGGATAAGTTTTTTAAACGGTTCCTCCCGATAGAAGAAGCATAGTTTCATATATTACTCCGGCGGTTCATGAGAAGATCTGACCGCCGGAGTAAATATATCTGTTTTGTAACATTCCGGGCAAATGGAGCAGTTTCGTCAGATTCGGCTGTTTGTCCGGATTTTGTTGTATAATATTTGAGGAAAACGATGTATCGCCCGATGGTTATGGTATAATAAATGATGTTGGGCAAAGAGCGTAAAAACAGAATGGGAGAGTTAGTATGGAACAGCTGTTTATAACAAATCTGACAATCAGGAATGTCAGGCATTTAAAAGATGTTTCTATTCCATTATCATCAGAGCAGAGAAAGCATCTGATTATGACAGGCAAAAATGGAAGTGGGAAAACAAGCGTAGTGGAAGCGCTGGCAGAACATTTGAATCATGTCTTTACAGATCAGAACTTTGGACTGAGAGAAGCAGGGCTACGTGCAGCAGAGGAGTTAAGAAGTAAGGCTGTTCAGAACGGGGAAGACAGGGATAAACTTTTACAACTGGAGAGAAGTGTCAAACAGCAGACAAAATTTTTGGAGGACAGCAGAAAGGGACTGGAAGTACAATTTAATCATAAATCAGAAAGTATTATTGCGCTCTCAGAAAAATATCATTATATTTTAGCATATTATCCGGCAGACAGAATATTTCAGGCAGAACAGCCGAAGCATGTTGAAAAGGTACAGTTTAAAGATTACTATGAGTTGCAGGAATTTCCCCGTAATGAATTTGTGAAATATTTATTAGACTTAAAAATGACAGAGGCACTGGCGCGAAGTAATAAAAAGGCGGAAAAAGCAGATGAGATTGGGGTGTGGTTTGAAAAGTTAGAACAGCTTTTGAAACAGATATTTGATGATGAGACAGTACGAATAATATTTGATGAAGATACTTTTGAATTTCACATTTTACAGCAGGGAAAAGAGCCTTTTGATTTTAACACCTTATCCAGTGGATATCAGGCAGTATTGGATATTGTGCTGGATATCATAATGCGAATGCAACATCAGACGAAACGTTCTTTTGATTTTAATCTTCCTGGAATTGTACTGATTGATGAAATTGAAACACATCTGCATCTGGAATTGCAGAGAAATATTGTTCCGTTACTGACAACCGTTTTTCCAAACATTCAGTTTATTATGACGACTCATTCACCTTTTATATTAAACAGTCTGGAAAAGGTTGTGATTTATGATTTGGAGAATCATTTTCTGGTTGAAAACGGACTGGATGATGTACCATATGATGGTATTGTGGAAGGATATTTTGGCGCCGAAAAAATGTCCGGTATTTTAAAAGAAAAATTTGAGCGGTATAAAACTCTTACAGGAAAAAAGAATCTGACGGACGATGAATTGTGTGAAATTGCAGAAGCAGAGGTATATCTGGATGAAATTCCTGATTATCTTGCCATTGGGATTGCAACAGAATACAGGAGACGGAAGCTGGAATTTAACAGTCGGGAGGAAACAGATGGTTAAAGTGAGGCGTTCTATTCCTGCACCGGAATCTCTGGCAGAAGAAGCCAGGAAAAAAACAGGAAGATATGATAAGCCGGATGTGATAGAACGTCTGAAAAAGGATTTTCATAATAAATGTTACATTTGTGAGATGAAAGAATTACAGGATCCAAATGTAGAACACCTGCTTCCCCATAAAAACGGGAAATATCCGGAGCGGAAATTTGACTGGGAAAATCTTTTCTGGTCATGTGCATATTGCAACAGTGTGAAAAATAACGAAAAATATGATACAGGAATTATAGATTGCTGTAAACAGGATCCGGAGAAGTGTCTGAATTTTCGGATTGAAAGTGAAGATGTGGAAATTAGTGTGAAAAATTTTGAGGATGAGCTGCAAAGAAGAACAGCTTCATTAACAGAGGAGGTTTTTTCACTGAAAAATACCGGGATGAGGACGTACACCAGTGATATGAGACTGAAACTGCTCCAAAAGGAAATGAATGTTTTATACAGACAGCTGGAAAAAATACATAATAATCCTGAATCCAAAATAGCAGGAAGAACCATACGCAGTTTGCTGAGACGAGAATCTGCGTTTGCAGCATTTAAAAGATGTTATGTACGGGAACATGCTGCAGAATATCCGGAGTTGCAGCAATATGTAGAAATAGAAAGTTAGAATATAAATTTCTGTTTTCTCCTGAATCAGGAGTATCAGATTACAAAGTCAACCCATTACAAAGGAGAATACCTATGTCCCTGCAGTTGATTTTCGGAGGCTCCGGCAGCGGAAAATCCGATTATGTATATGAAAAAATTTTAGAGCAGTCCGGGCGGGAACAGGACCGAACCTTTTTTGTTCTGGTGCCGGAGCAGTTTACCATGCAGACCCAGAGGGAGTTGGTAAGGCGCCAGGAAAACCACAGCATTATGAATGTGGACGTGGTAAGTTTTCCAAGGCTGGCCTGGCGGATTTTTGACGAGCTGGGAATGGGTCATGTAAATATTCTGGAAGAGACCGGGAAAAACCTGCTGCTGCGCCGGGTGGCGGAGGAACAGCAGGAAAATCTGCAGCTGATCAAAGCCAGCATGAAGAAAACGGGATATATCAGCGAGGTGAAATCAGTGATTTCTGAGCTGACCCAGTACCGAATCCTGCCGGAGCAGCTTGACATTTTTGTGCAGGATGAGAAACAGTCTCCACTGTTCCGCTATAAAATTCAGGATATCCAGACCATGTATCAGGGATTTGTGGATTATCTGGAAGGACGGTTCATCACAGCAGAGGAACTTCTGGAAGTGCTGGCGCGGGAAGCAGGAAAATCCCGGATTCTGAAGGATTCCGTACTGGTTCTGGACGGTTTCACCGGATTTACGCCGGTACAGTATCACTTACTGGAAACGCTGCTGAGACTTACAAAGGAAATTCAGGTGACCATAACACTGGATGAGCGGGAAGACCCTTTCCGCTGCGAAGGCATTCAGGAATTATTTTACATGAGCAAAAAAACAGTTGGAACGCTTCTGAAAATTGCAGAGGACAACCGGATTGATGTGAAGGAACCCTGCTGGATACGCCATACACAAAGGAGCCGTTTTTCCGGATCTCCGGCGCTTTTGTGGTTAGAGCAGAACCTGTTCCGGCCTAAGCCATGCGCCTGCTGCCAGGATGTGAGTCAGGAAATAAAACTGTATTCTCTGGCAAATCCCAGACAGGAGCTGCAGTTTATTGCCAGGGAAATCCATCGGCTGGTGCGGGAACATGGATATCGTTACAAAGATATTGCCATCGTGTGCGGAGACGTGGAAATGTACGGGAATTATGCCGGAGAAATTTTTGATACATACGAAATTCCCCTGTTTCTGGACGCCAGAAAAAATATTGTATTTCATCCCATGACAGAATTTTTAAAACAGTCTCTGAGTCTTATAGAGCAGGATTTTTCCTATGAGGCGGTATTGGGCTATCTGCGGTGCGGTCTTTGCGGCTGGGATGTGGATTATCTGCGCTGCGGCCTTAGCGGCCTTTCCCGGGAAGAAATTGATTTACTGGAAAATTATCTGCTGGCAGAGAATATCCGCGGATTGAAAAAATGGCAGAAATCCTGGGTGCGGCGGGGGCCGGTGCAGTGTCAGGAAGAACTGGAACGTATCAATGGGCTGCGGGCCAGACTGGTGGAAGAATTTGAACCTCTATGGGAGGTTTTTCATAAAAAAGAGGGGAAATATCACACCGTTCTGGAATCATCCAGAGCCCTGTATCTGCTGCTGTGCCAACTGGAGGTAGAGGAGCAGTTAAAAGAGTATGAGGAGCGTTTTCAGGCAGAAGGAGAAACCGCCCTGGCAAAAGAATATGCTCAGATTTATAAGATTGTCATGGATTTGCTGGATAAAATGGTGGAACTTCTGGGAGACGAGCGAATGAGTGTCCGGGAGTACCGGGAGATACTGGAGGCAGGACTGGAGGCTGCCGCGGTAGGCATTATTCCGCCGGGATATGACAGAGTGGTGTTCGGTGACATTGAGCGGACCAGGCTTTCAAATATTAAAGTGCTGTTTTTTGCAGGCGTCAATGACGGGCTGATTCCAAAAGCAGCGGAGCATGGGGGGATTATTTCCCAGGCGGACCGGGAATGGTTTGCAGCCCACGGCATGGAACTGGCTCCCACAGACCGGGAACGGAGCTTTATTCAGAAATTTTATTTATATCTGAATCTCACCAAGCCTTCGGAAAAACTCTATATCACCTGGTTTCGGGTCAGCCAGGACGGTAAAGAAACCAGAAAATCCTATCTGGTCAGCGCAATTCTGAAAATGTTTCCGGAGCAGAATCCTGTGCGGGTGGAGGAAACCTTTGGCCTGCAGCAGATTGTCACGCCGGGAAGCAGCCTGAAATTCTTTGTGGAAGGGCTGAAACTGGCCAGAAAGGGAAAGATTTATCCGGAGTGGAAAGGGCTGTATCAGTGGTATATGAGGCAGGAGGCCTGGAGGGAAAAGTTGCTTCCCTTTCTGGATGCGGTGTTTTATCAGTATCAGTCCAGGCCCATGGCTCCGGAAATTACAAGGGCCCTGTATGGTACGGTGCTGGAAAACAGCGTAACACGTCTGGAACAGTTCAGTGCCTGTGCTTTCCGGCATTTTCTCCAGTACGGACTGAAGCTGGAGGAGCGCAGGCTGGGAGAATTTGCCCCTGTGGATATGGGAACCATGTTTCATGAAGCGCTGGAGCGGTATTCTCATCACATGGAGCAGGCCGGTTACCATTGGTTTGACGTGCCGGAGGAAGTGGAAGAAGAACTGATGAATCAGTCCATCGAAGAAACACTGGGAGCAGGATTTGACAGTATGCTGTTCCAGGAAGCCAGGACTGCGTATCTGGTGGAGCGGATGAAAAGGATTCTGAAGCGTACCGTCCAGGCCATTGCAGAACAGATAAAACCCAGCCATTTTTCACCGGAAGGCTATGAGATATCCTTTTCCTTTGCCCAACATCTGGATGCGGTGAATTTTGTCCTGAGCGAGGAAGAAAAAATGCGTCTGCGGGGACGGATTGACCGGATTGACACGAAAAAGACAGAACAGCAGGTGTATGTGAAGGTGGTAGACTACAAATCCGGAAACCGGGAATTTCAGTTATTGTCTCTGTATCACGGACTGCAGTTACAGCTTGTGGTATATATGAATTCGGCAGTGGAGCTGATGAAACGAAAATATCCCGGGAAAGAAGTGGTTCCGGCCGGAATGTATTACTACCATCTGGACGATCCCATGATAGACGGAACAGGAACCATGACGGACGGGGAAATCCGGGAAAAAATACTGGAAGAACTGAAACTGAAAGGAGTTGCCGGGGAAGAAGAGGATGGAAGCGTCAGCAGAAAAGTAAAAAAAGCCGGAAAAGAGGAATTTCAGATATTATCCCGGTATGTGAACCATAAAATCCAGGATATCGGAAGGAAGATTTTTGATGGGGAAATCGGAGCGCAACCCTACCAGCTTGGTGACCAGACCGGCTGCGATTACTGTCCTTATCACGGAATCTGCGGATTTGACAGCGCATCTTTCGGCTGTGATTACCGGAAACTGGAAAATATCCGGGAGGAAGAAGAAATTCTGGAGAAAATGCGCCGCAGTCTGGAAGAAGGATAGCTGCCGGCACATGGAAAAAGGAAAGGAGAGACAGAAATGAAGCCAGACTGGAGTCCGCAGCAGCGGCAGGTCATTGATTTGAGAAACCGGAATCTGCTGGTATCGGCGGCGGCTGGAAGCGGCAAGACAGCTGTGCTGGTGGAACGGATTATACAGAAAATTACAGACAGGGACCATCCCACCGATATTGACCGTCTTCTGATTGTAACCTTCACCAATGCGGCAGCGGCGGAAATGCGGGAGCGGATTGGAGCAGCCATTGAACAGGCGTTGGAAAAACAGCCGGAAAATACCCATCTGCAGCGGCAGCAGACCCTGCTGCACAATGCACAGATTACCACCATACACAGCTTCTGTCTGTATGTAATCCGCAATTTTTTTCACCGGATTGAGCTGGACCCGGAATTTCGGGTGGCGGAAGAAGGAGAACTGAAACTGCTGAAAAGCGATGTACTGGACCGTGTGCTGGAGCAGTATTATCAGGAGGCAAAACCGGAATTTCTGGCATTGTCGGAAACCATCGCCACAGGCAAAACCGATGAGCCTCTGAAAGAGACCATTTTAAAACTGTTTGATTTTGCCATGAGCTATCCCTGGGCAGAAGAATGGCTGGAGGGCTGCATAAAGACCTTTCACGTCAGGACGATGGAAGAATTTGAACAGCTTCCTCTGGCGGAGGAATTGCTGTCTTATCTTGGAAGCATCACCGGCCAGTGGGCTCTGCAGATGAGAATCTGCCGGGAACTCAGCCTGGAAGAGGACGGGCCTCAGATGTACGCAGAACTGCTGTCAGAAGAAGCGGAAGCCATGGAACGGACAGAAAGCAGTGAAACCTTTCAGCAGTATTATGAGAGAATCCGCGGATTTTCCTTCGGACGGCTGCCGGCTGCCAGAAAATACAGCGGTGATGTCCATAAGAAAGAACAGGTGCAGAAACTGCGGAATGAAGTAAAAAGTTCCGTGAAAAAAGTAACCGAACAGTTTTTTTTCCAGAGCCCGGAAGAGATGATTGCAGATCTTGAAAAAAACCGGCCGGTGGCTGATATGCTTGTTGAAGTTACCATTGGATTTCTCCGTGGATTTGCAGAGAAAAAACGGGAGAAAAGTATCCTTGATTTTAATGATCTTGAGCATTTTGCATTGAAAATACTGGTGGATGAAACCACCCGCGAGCCTTCCCGTACCGCGGCGGAACTGCGGAAAAATTATGAGGAAATCATGATTGATGAATATCAGGATTCCAATTATGTGCAGGAAACTATTTTGAAAGCAGTATCAAAGGAAGCAGAACATATCAACAATATTTTTATGGTGGGAGATGTGAAACAGAGCATTTACCGCTTCCGTATGGCAAGGCCGGAGCTTTTTATGGAAAAGTACAATTCCTATACCCAGGAAGACAGTCAGAAACAACGGATTGATTTGTATATGAATTTCCGCAGCAGGACTCAGGTGCTTCAGACCGTAAATGATATTTTTTACCGGATTATGAAAGAAGATATCGGAGATATCACATATAACAAACAGGCGGCCCTTTATCCCGGCGCCTCTTTCCCGGAAGGGAAGGAGGGAATGTTTGATTCCAGGCTGCTGATTGTAGAGCCGGAGGAGGACAATAAAGAGAAAAGCGTACAGGAACTGGAGGCCAGAGCTGTGGGCCTGGAGATACAGAGACTGATGAAAGAGCAGCAGGTGACAGAACAGATGAAAAGTCCGGAACAGCCTGGAAGGTTTCGTCCCGTCCGGTATTCTGATATGGTTATTCTGCTTCGCTCCATGGCCGGATGGGCAGATACTTTTGGAAAAGTGCTGGGTGAAATGGGAATTCCCGTGCGGGCAGCTTCCGGAACGGGATATTTTTCAGCAGTGGAGGTGCAGACTGCTTTGAACCTGCTGCGGATTCTGGACAATCCCAGACAGGATATTCCCATGGCTTCGGTGCTGGCCTCTCCCATTGTAGGGCTGACCGGAGAAGATCTGGCGCTGATTCGAACCAGTTGTCCCGGAAAGAAATTTTATCAGGCAGTCTTGGATTTTTTCGGAAAAGATCAGGAAGAAGCAGAATCCCCACTGCCGGCAGACAGGGAAAGCCTGCCGGAAACGGAAAACCAGGAAGCAAAGGAAGGCAAATTATCCCGGACACAGCAGAAAAAGCTGAAAACTTTTTTGAAATTACTGGATAAATTCCGGAGGAAAGTCAGTTACACCCCCATTCATGAACTGCTGTATCAGGTACTGGAAGAAACGGGGTATCAGGCCTATGTGTACGCCCTTCCCGGCGGCCAGGTAAAACAGGCCAATCTGGAAATGCTGGTGGAAAAAGCTATCGCCTATGAAACCACCAGTTACCGGGGACTTTTTCATTTTATCCGCTATATGGAGCAGCTTCAGAAATACGAGATGGACTTTCCTCTGGCGGAAGGAGAAGAAGCCGAGGATGTGGTGCGGATAATGAGCATTCATAAAAGCAAAGGACTGGAATTCCCGGTGGTTTTTGTATCAGGGCTTGGAAAAATGTTTAACAGCCAGGATGTGCGGGAGCGGGTAATACTCCATCCCCGCCTTGGCCTTGGCATGGACCTGGTGGACAGCAGACGACGTCTGCGGACGCCGGGCCTTACCAGACAGTTCCTTGCCAGAAAAATCACCATGGAAAATGTGGGAGAGGAACTGCGTGTTCTGTATGTGGCCCTGACCAGAGCCAGAGAAAAGCTGATTCTGACAGGAGTTCTGAAAAAGGCAGAAGAAAAAATTGCTGCTGTGAATCCCATCACTTCTGAAGATGGATTTCTCACTTTTCTGAGCCGGTTAAACAGCAATACGTTCCTGCAGTTTTTATTGCTGGCAGGGGCCTGCAGTCCGGAATCCTGCCCTGTTTCCATTATAAAACAGGCAGAACTGGAAGAAAAAGAAGTGCAGCAGGCGGCGGAGGAAGGCCTGACAGGCATTCAGCTTCTGGCCAGCCTGCAGGAGGCGGAAACTGAATGGGAGGAAAAGGTGGCGCAGCGTCTGACCTTTTGCTATCCTTTTGAGGAAGAGGTCACCATGAAGACCAAAGTGTCTGTATCGGAACTGAAGCACCGAATTCTGGACCGAATTCTGGCAGAGGAAGAGGGGGAACCGGAAATTCCCGCGGCCATAAGCAAACAGTCGGCCGAACCGCCTGAAAAGGAGACAGCGCCGGAGGAAGGGGCAGTACAGGAGAAAGAGCGCTGTGTACCGGCCTTTATGGAAGGAGTCCAGGAAGAGAACACGGGAGCCAGGCGGGGAACCGCCATGCACCGGGTGCTGGAATGTTATGATTTTACCAGAAATCCGCAAGAACTGGAAAAACAGCTGCAGGAGCTGGAAGAAGAACAGAAAATCCACCGGGAACTGCGGGATCTGATTTCCATTCCCTCTCTCAAGAAATTTCTTCGTTCCAGTCTGGGCGCCCGGATGAAACGGGCGGCTGAACAAAAGAAACTGTACCGGGAAAAACCCTTTGTGATGGGAAAGAAAGCCTGTGAAGTGCTGAAAGAAAGCAACAGTGAGGAGATGCTGCTGATACAGGGGATCATTGACGTATTTTTTGAGGAAGCGGACGGAATCGTTCTGTTGGATTATAAGACAGACCATGTGAAAAACGGGCGGCAGCTGGCAGACCGTTACCGTCTTCAGCTGGAACTGTACCAGGAGGCCATTGAGCGGGCAGTGGGAAAGAAAGTAAAAGAGAAACTGCTGTATTCCTTCTGTCTGGGAGAAACGGTTCCGGTATAGGTTAAATGCAATGAGCTGATTTTACAGGAATTTGGTTTTTTTAAATATGGGAGGAACAGATTATGATTTTTGAACCGCAGAAAATGGAAATAAACCATGAAATCGTAACTTTCCGCAGTGCACGTCCGGAAGATGCAGAACATTTGATTACCTGTCTGAAATCTGTATCTGCAGAGACGCCCTTTCTTATCCGTGAGCCGGAAGAAGTTACCATTACCCCTGAGCGGGAAAGACAGTTTATCCGGGAAAAACAGCACTCGGAACGGGAATTAATGCTTCTGGCTTTTGTACAGGGAGAACATACAGGCAACTGCTCCGTATCGGCCATGGGTCCTTATTCCCGCTATGCCCATCGGTGCAGCATGGCCATTGCACTGTATCAGAAGTATACAGGCAGAGGGATTGGAACAGCCATGATGGAAACAGCCCTTCTGGCAGCAAAACAGATGGGGTATGAACAGGCGGAACTGGAGGTGGCGGTATCTAATAAAAGAGCCATTCATATGTATGAAAAACTGGGCTTTCATACGTTTGGAACCTTTCCCGACAATATGAAATATAAAGACGGAACATACGAAGACTGTTGCTGGATGATGAAAAAGATAGTATAATTTGCTTTGAGGATGAGACCGGAAGGCCTTTGCCCTTAGAGTTTTTGAAGGAGGAAAAAAATGAACGTACAGATTGAAAAAATTGTACCGGACGGATTCGTGTTCGAAAAAGAACAGAATGTGGCACACGGAACAAGGAATGGTATGGAACTGCTGATTCTGCCCATGCCGGCGGAAGAACAGTTCCGGGTACAGCTTTATGCAGATGTGAACAGCAGCAGTGAAAAGGAAAAATTACTGGGATACCTGTCTGAATTACAGCAGAACTATCCTTATGTGCAGTTTGCAGGTTTTAACGGTGTGGATATGATTTCTGTCCATGTATCATCAGAGGAACAGGCAGATAAGGAGAATCTGACCCTTGTAGTTTCCGGCCTTGGGTCAAAATGTGAAGAATGCGGCATACATAACTGCTGTTCTTACTGCAGAAGAACCCTTCCGGTACACGGGGCAGTGGTAGACGGCGTTCCGTCTGTTATCTGCGGAGAATGTGAGCAGCAGTTATCCGGTCACACAGAGGGGAAAAAGGAAAATCTGCTGCTGGGCGTAATCGGTGCAGTGATTGGGACTCTGCTGGGCTCTGTTCTCTGGGTGGTACTGGGACAGGTGGGATTTATTGCCGGAATTGCGGGGTATGTGATTGTGTTCTGCGGAATAAAAGGCTATGAATTTCTCGGAAAAAAACTGTCAAAAACAGGAATTGTACTCTGTATCATTCTTTCGATTCTGATGATTGTAGGAGCGGAAATGACGTCTTTAGCCATTACCATTTATAAGGAATGGGGCAGCATGTTTGCACCTACCATCTGGGCGGCATTCAGCTGGATTCCGGAACTGATGCAGGAGTCAGAACTGGCTCTGGCAGTGGCAAAGGATCTGGGCGTGGGATATCTTCTTGCAGTCTGGGCAAGCTATTCCTCAGTAAAGAATATCTGGAATCAGGTAGCGGAAAAACAGAAAGTACATACGGTTGAAAGGTTCTGATGCATTATGAAATACAGGCTGATTCTGGCTTCCGCTTCGCCCCGGCGGAAAAAGCTGTTGGAGCAGACAGGGGCAGAATTTGAAGTGATTCCGGCCAGGGGTGAAGAAGTTTTTACCGGCACCAGCCCGGAGCAGGCAGTGCTGGAGCTGTCCGGCCAGAAGGCGGAAGAAGTGGCAGGAAGGCTGTTTGGCTGCCCATCTTATGGAGGGGAGCCGGAGGCTGTGAAAGGAGGGACAGAAGACGGAGAGGCAGAATATGCGGCGGTTCTGGGGGCGGATACGGTGGTGGCCTTTGAGGGACAGATACTGGGGAAACCCGAAAACGAGGCCGATGCTCTCCGTATGCTCCGTATGCTTTCCGGTAATACTCACAGTGTATTTACCGGAGTGACTGTGATTGCAGGAAACGGCCGGGAGAAAAGAATTATTTCATTTGCAGAGGAAACAAAAGTTACCATGTATCCCATGACCGAAGAACAGATTCAGGCTTATGTGGAAACAAAAGAACCCATGGACAAGGCAGGGGCCTATGGGATTCAGGGAAAATGCGCCATTTATATCGAAAAAATTGAAGGAGACTACAACAATGTGGTGGGACTTCCTGTAGCGGCCCTTTATCAGAAATTAACAAAATCAGGCATTGAAATTTTATAAAAATCATACTATCATAGAATCAGCAGAAGGAGGAATTAATATGAGTGAGTATGATGAAATCTGTCTGGAATATTTTTTAAAACATCAGCTTCAGCTGTTTGATGAAAAAGTAGCAGAGAACCCGGAGGAAGCAGAAGAATTTTTAGAAGACTGCATGGCGGTAGTATGCGGAAACATCCGGGAAGTAAGGGAATATTTTGAAGAGGAAGGTGCAGATATCGGTCAGATGAGCGATGAGGATCTGGAAGAAGCATCGGAAGTGTTTGTACTGCCGGACGGAAGATACCTGGTGGTGGAAGCGTAAGACAGGAGAATGGAATGAAAAACTATGATGTAATTATTGTGGGAGCCGGGCCTTCCGGTATTTTCTGTGCATATGAACTGATTCACCAAAAGCCCGATATCCGGGTGCTGATGCTGGAAAAGGGAAGAAGGATTGAAGAACGCCAGTGTCCCAAACGCCAGACAAAAGTCTGTGTGAGATGTAAGCCCTGTGCCATTACCACAGGATTTGCAGGAGCAGGGGCTTTTTCCGACGGGAAACTGTCTCTTTCTCCGGATGTGGGCGGGAATCTGCCGGAAATTCTGGGGTATGACAAAGCGGTGGAGCTGATACGGGAATCCGACGAGATTTATCTGAAATTCGGTGCGGATACCAGTGTTTACGGTGTGGGAAAAGAGAAAGAAATCCGGGAAATACGCCGTAAAGCCATCAATGCCAATCTGAAACTGGTAGAATGTCCCATCCGCCATCTGGGCACAGAAGAGGGGTACAAGATTTACATGCGCCTGCAGGAACATCTGCTGGAGCAGGGAATTGAAATGAAATTCCGTACCATGGTAGAACATATTCTTGTGGAAAACGGCAGAGCCACAGGCGTGGTTACCGACACGGGGGAAACATTTTACGGGACAGAGATTGTCTGCGCCATCGGAAGAGAAGGAGCAGACTGGTTCAGCCATGTGTGCCGGGAACAGAATATCGAGACGAAAGTAGGTACGGTGGATATTGGAGTCCGGGTGGAAGTCCGGGATGAGGTGATGGAATTTCTGAATCAGAATCTCTATGAGGCCAAGCTGGTATACCATACGCCTACCTTTGATGATAAAGTGAGAACTTTCTGTACCAATCCTTCCGGAGAGGTAGCCACGGAATACTACGATAACGGTCTGGCAGTAGTAAACGGCCATGCCTATAAATCTCAGGATTTGAAAACCAGCAATACAAATTTTGCACTGCTGGTTTCCAAGAATTTTACAAAACCCTTTAAGACGCCTATTGAATATGGAAAGCAGATTGCTCAGCTGTCCAATATGCTCTGCGACGGAAGAATTCTGGTGCAGACTTTCGGTGATTTCCGCCGGGGGAGACGTACCACAGAAGAACGACTCTGCAGAAATAATCTCATACCCACCCTGAAGGATGCGGTACCGGGGGACCTGTCACTGGTATTTCCCCATCGTATCATGGTGGATATTGAGGAAATGATTTTTGCACTGGACAAAGTGACCCCAGGGATTGCCAGCGACGAGACACTGCTTTATGGAGTTGAAGTGAAATTTTATTCCAATAAAGTGGTTGTAAACCGGGAGTTTGAAACAAACGTTCCCGGTCTGAGAGCTATCGGTGACGGAGCTTCTGTAACCAGAGGCCTGCAGCAGGCTTCTGCCAACGGGTTAAGCGTGGCCCGCAGTATTCTGGAGAAAATGTAAATTAGCAGGTGAAATTACCAATGAAAAGATATGTAGATACACAGAGGAATCAGTCTGCCACAGGACAGGCTGTATCGTGGACAGGAATGTTAAAGCACAGGTTTCTTACCTGTATCAGGAAATATGGAATGCTGGCAGGCTGTATGATACTTGTTTTAAATCTGTCAGGATGTAAACTGGGAAATACACAGGTAATGGTGGGCGGCGATTTCAGTGACAACGAAGTGTTTAAAATGAAAGATATCGTCTGCACTCTGCCGGAGGCCAGAGTTGTGCTGACCAATTATCAGAACATGTATGCCACCATGTATGGCATTGATTTGTGGAACCATGAATTTCCCGACAATGATCTGGAAAAATATGTGAAAGATCTGACCATTTCCAGGCTGGCTCAGATTATGGCCATGGATTTTCTGGCAGAAGAGAAGGGAATTAAGCTGTCAGAAGAAGAAGAAGGAAAAATCAAAGAGGCTGCAAAGGAATATTTTGACTCTCTGAATGATGCGGAACTGGAGTATATGCATGTGAAACAGGGCGATATAGAGGCTCTTTATACCCGCTATGGACTTGCCAACAAGCTCTATACCCATCTGACTCAGGGAGTGGACGATGAGGTCAGCGACGATGAGGCCAGAATTATGGAGGCCCAGCAGATATTTGTGACAGACGATGAGAAAGCAAAAACTGTGGAAAAACAGCTGAAGGAAGGTTCAGATTTTCTTTCTGTTGCCAATATTTACAATGAAGCTCCGGAAACAGAGGTTACTTTCGGAAGAACAGATGTACCGCCGGAAGTGGAGGAAGTGGCCTTTTCTCTGGAAAATGACCAGGTCAGCGACAGGATAACAACAGAAAAAGGCAGCTATTTCCTGAAATGTATCAATCATTATAATCAGGAAAAGACGGACGACCACAAATCTGTAATTCTGGAGAAACGGAGAAAAGAGGCCTTTGACGACGTATACAGTGAATTTCTTACCACCCTTTCTTCGGAATTTAACGAAAAAGTCTGGAAAGAAGTGAAAGTGGAAATAAAGAAAGAAGTAAAGACAGATCAGTTTTTTGATGTGTATGAAAAACACTGTAACTGGTGAAATGTCAGATATCAATATATTGTGCGAATTTGCAAAGCGTATCAGAACAGGCAGTCCCCTCAGAAACGGAGAGGACTGCCTGTTTTTAATTCTACAGGAAATTCCTCTGGATTTCCTGTAGAATTAAA
>OFGR01001267.1_pt1 | contig 21016 bp, 14 predicted proteins | sample 1521811 | NCBI WGS metagenome assembly OFGR01 (sample SAMEA3504098, study PRJEB24116) | mouse gut metagenome | biome: mouse gut; feature: mouse-associated habitat; material: faeces | place: Denmark | collected 2011
GATTCCGTCGCCTTTAATCACTCCAATGTTCAGATTCATCTTTTATCTTCCTTCCTTTATCCAAAAACCTATGTTTTTTATCATATCTTATTTTAGGGTATGTTTCAAGACTTTAATTTACTAAAATCTTGATGGAAATTCATGTTATATTTTATATACCCACAGGGCATCCCGTAATACATGTTCCTGCGGAACAGGCGGACTTTGTCCGTCATGGTATAGGATAACTGAAAATGCAAAAATTTCCAACGCATAAAAAACGTTGGAAACTTCTTAATATATTATCTACCTTCTGACACCATGCCCGGCAGTAAAACAGGCAGCGCCGGAAATATACTTTTCCTGCAAAGCATCCGCAATCCTTTTGCTTGCAAACCCATCCCCATAAGGATTGGATGCCCGGCTCATCCTTGCATAAGCCTCTTTGTCGGTGAGCAGTTCCGCAAATGACTGATAAATAGATTCTTCCTCTGTACCTACAAGACGCAGCGTTCCTGCCGCAACCCCTTCCGGTCGCTCCGTTGTATCCCGCATGACAAGAACCGGTTTCCCCAGTGCCGGGGCTTCCTCCTGTATGCCCCCGGAATCTGTTAAAATAAGATAAGACCGGGCAATGATATTATGAAAGTCTATAACATCCAGCGGTGAGATTATCTTTATATTCTTGCAGTCTCCTAAAATCTCTCTCGCTGTTTCCTGAACAACAGGATTGGGATGTGCCGGAAATACAACCGCAACGTCAGAAAATTCCTTCGCGGAACGCCGGATAGCCCTCATCATCTGCCTCATGGGTTCCCCGCAATTTTCTCTGCGATGGGCAGTCAGTACGACAAGACGTCTGTTTCCTGCCCAGTCAAGCAGGGCATGCCTGTAATCATCTCTGACCGTAGTCCTAAGCGCATCAATAGACGTGTTTCCCGTAACCCATATAGAAGAGGCGTCCTTTCCTTCTTTAAGCAGATTTTCTCTGGCCGTCTCGGTAGGCGCAAAATGGCATGCCGCAACCAGCCCGATCGCCTGCCGGTTAAATTCCTCCGGAAACGGCGAGTACAGATTATAAGTCCGCAGTCCTGCCTCAATATGCCCCACAGGTATTTCCATATAAAAAGATGCAAGCCCTGCCGCAAACGCCGTCGTCGTATCTCCGTGAACCAAAACAATCTCCGGTTTTTCTTTTTCCAATACAGCGCATATCTGGCCAAGCATATTAGAGGTCAGCTCAAAAAGCGTCTGAGATTTTTTCATTACCGCCAGATCATAGTCAGGACGGATAGAAAAAGCGTCAAGCACCTGTCTGAGCATTTCACGATGCTGTCCTGTCACACAGACTTTTACGTCAAAGCTGTTCCTCTTTTTCATCTCCAGCGCTACCGGACAGCATTTGATTGCCTCAGGGCGTGTGCCAAAAACGAACAAAACCTTTTTCATAATACGATAACCTTTCCTTCATAGTCTGAAAGATGCCTGGTAATCTCATTTGACGGAGAGTAGACATAAATATATGCAAAATTACGCACAGCAAGATATTCCCTGATTGCGTCATACTGGACAGATATGATCTGCACGCCGTCATATTCCGAATACGGAAGATACCTTGGGCAGTCTCCCGCTTTCAATACTTCCAGATTTTTTTCTTTCGCAAACTCATGAAGTCCTGCAAGTTTATCAGGCAAATTATAGTCCGGATAATCCTCCGTGATCAGAAGAGACTCTTTCACTGGGAACGGTGCCGGAACTAATGAATCAGGGGCAGAGACATACATGCTTTTCAGTGTCACGCTGGATTTCCCCCGCATTCTGAAAATAAGCTTAAAAGTCTTTGCATGGTCGCTGATACGCAGCAGCGTAAAACCGTCCAATGCAAAATTCAGAAAATCAAGTTTTCTCCCTTCTGCATCATAATACTCAATCTGGCATCGCACATTCCCGGACTTTTCCGACACCTCCGTAAAGAACCCGATACGGCTGCCTGATGAATAATCCGATATGTCGTAATTTTTCTCCGTCCTGAGCCAGACGATCTCGTCATCATCTGTTTCACGCACCAGTTTCAGCTTTCCCCCATCCCATGACTTTTCTACAAGGTCGGATTTCTGAATGATAACTTCCCTGTATAGCTCCTCCGTGGAAAAAGGCCTGCTTTTATGTAAAGCTACCGGCAAAATCCGGTCTGTATAAGCGTAAATCTCCTCAAGCGGAATCCCTGTATTTATTTCTATATCTTCCGCTTCTGCACACTCCGCCTCATTCTCACAATAGTTGAACTCATCCAGCGACAGGATTGTCTTCTCCGGATGAAACATAGGCAGCTCATCCGTTCTCATTCCTTCATGGAAACAGTCTCTCCTCGCCATCTGCCTTCTCAGTTCAACCGGTTCCTTTACACGGATATAAGCCTTATCATGGTACAGCAATCTTCCGCCGGAATAATATGCCCCTTTCCCTATCACCGGATCAGACGCAAACCGTGTAGCGAGCGCCAGATCCATCAGATAATTTTTCCCATAATAATCCTGAGGCGAAAACACCGTGACAAAGTCAAAGGACAGCTCCGCAAGCTCTGCCGGGGAATCCGCAACAAACAGCCGTTTTCTCTCATACGTCTGTTTTTCAAACATTTCCCGTACCCGCTCAGCATCCTCAAAGCACACAACAAGGATTTCCGGCAAAGGCTGCTTTACGCTCCTGCCAAGCACCTTGTCCGCGATCCTCTCCAGCCTGTCTTCATACAGATGGCCGCTCAGCACATGCCTGAGCCCTGCAAGACGGTATCTGCGGTAATCCGCCTCCGTTTTGCAAAAAGTTTCAATCCGTTTTTTCATGCGTTCTTTATTATCTGTCGCAATCACAAGATCTCCGAAAAACACCTCAAGCCCCCGGCTGTAATTGCTCACAGTAACCGTATTGCTGGCAAGCAGCTCAAAAACACGCCTCGCAAACATAAACCCCGACTGCACCATAGAGGTCAGATTTATCCCGTATCTGTAGCCTTTATATGCCCGTGTGATCTCGCTGTAATGAAGGCCTCCAAGAATACATTCCTGCAATTCTTCCGGAAAATAATAATTTTGGACAACAGGACTTGCGACCGAGGTCGTCTGAGTGTTCGTATCCGTCTCCCCCTTTTTATAATTCCGGTCATAAATATCCAGGCCATACTCCTTAAAAAACGGCGCAAGCTCCATAAACACCCTGGAACGCTCCTGATACTTCACATAAAAAGAACCCGCAAAGCAAAACTTATCCTTCCGCTCATACTCCTCAACCGGGTTATGCTGCAAAGGCTGCGCCGCAAAAGGCAGATAATGCACATTGCCATGGCCTAAATGGGCCTTATACAGTTCAATGCAGTCTGCATCCGTTGTAAACACATAATCCGCCAATGCCGCGGTGCGGATAAATACCCCAAAATGCACCGGGTCTTCTTTTGACCAGAACGCTACCGGAATATTCTTCTCATGGCAGTATCCTGTCAGCGCAGTTATCGCCTCCATATTGTCGTGAAGTTTAAAACGCCACAGATTATCCTTTCCCCTCCAGACCGATTCGATAAAAAGCAAGTCCGGTTTAAACCCGTCAATCTCGTCTCTGAAATTATCCGGCGTCACCTGCATCAGATCACATTCCGGCGCAAAACAGTAATAGGTGAACTCGTCCATAATTGCGGCAACTTTTAATTTATTATTCTGATCCATAGTCCTGCTCCCTGTCTCCGGGCATATAAAGCGGCTGTGTGAGAATCCGGTAATCCTTATGTTCCCTATCGCTTTTTTTCACATAAATTGCCACCCAATACATCCCCGGCGCTTTCAATTCCCACTCATAATGCCTTTCCCTTTGATATCGGGATCTCTCTATGCTCTCTCCTCTTCTCATTAGATGAAAAGCAAAATCAAGCTCCTCATCTGAAGACACATCAGCAATATCTATTTCCAAAATATTTCCCTTGCGGCACAGGGCAAAAGAAATCCCATACTCATCTGAATCCGATTTAGAAGTACGTTCGCAAACTTTTACAAGCGGCTTTAAAACCCGCTCCTGCCTTTGTGCAAAACCTCCCCAGAAATTTGTCATATATTTCCATGCAAGCTCCGATGCTTCCAAATGCTCAAGGTCGTACACAAGCTGCTTTTCAAATACTTCCAGGGCAGCATATAATTTTTGTGCATAGACAGCGGGAAAATCCTTTTCATTCTCGTGAATTTTTTGTTTTACAGTTTCCAGCCCGGCACAGACATCCTTTTTCGTTTCTTCCCATCCTGCATATCCAGGATAATTTATCAAAGCAATCTTTCCGAATCCAAAATACTCAAATAAAGCGCGGTAATATTCATATTGCCTGTAATAAATGCTTCTTTCATAGGACTCCCTGCCCGGAATAAGCGTCTGCCATAAAAGCGGCGCCAGCAAGCTGATCCCGCAGCACCCCGTATGCCCCTCCCTGGCGGCAAAACGAAAATCGCTGCCATTTGGTATTACAAAATAAATCACACATTTCTCATTCGCAACTTTTTCCAGATTGCTCAGCAGCTGAACGGTATCATATACATGTTCAAAAACATCATTCACAATAATCAGATCGAAATAATCATGGGGCAGCTTTTCAAGGAACTCCGGAGACGTGGCATCCGTGCGTACAAAGTCACAACTTCCGCCATCATATGCCTCGCCCTTATTATTAAGCGTTGCCAACTCATAGAGTGCATTTGATATCTCCACCCCATAGCAGCATGCACCCTTGCGGGCAGCTTCAATCGAAAAGCCCCCGTATGCACACCCTACATCAAGAATTTTAAGTCCTGTCATGGAAAAACCATACGCTTCAAACACTCCAATCGCATCCTGACCCCGGCTGTTTGTGGAGGCGCCGAAATTATAATGCTGCAAATCTATCCCTGATAATTCTGATCTGTCTGAGCAATTATACTTTTTATTTAAAGCGGCAATAAAATCGTGATACATCTGTTACACATCCTTTCCTGCCCCATTCTGTTTTTTGCATACATACCAGCAGCACGACATTTCACTGGGGGCATCATACTTTTCGAACGCATGCACCTCCGCAAAATAGCGCATCAGCAGATGATAAAAATCTCTCTCACCGTAATGTCGGTATGTTCCGACACGGTATGTGTCCATCGTCTCCTGCCCATACCACGCAGCCGGTTCCTGGTCAATGGTCGTGCACATCCCTCCGCTGCCCATCACCCATACAATAAACAGCCCATTACCTTTTAGGACACGGCATACTTCCGCCAACGCAGCATTATCATCATACACATGATTGAGTACGCAATTGGCAAATACAATTTCAAAAGATTCTGACTCTACCTGAGGCATATCGCACAAGTCCGCAACAATATCCGGTTTCACCTGAGGACGTACATCTAAAGTCGTAATATTTTTTGCCCCCGTCTTTTCAAAGAAAATCCTTTCCGGCCTGCTTGGCGAAACATGCAGAATCCTCTTGGAGAGAAGTTCCGTTCCAAGATTCTCTGAGAAAAGCAGAGGAATTGTCCGATTACGCTCCACAGAACCGCACCCCTCACAGTAACGCGGCCGTTTAGAATTAAACGGAACAAATTTATTGCCTCCGCAAATACTGCAGGCCGGATATTCTTTATCCTCTTCGTTCCCGTTTTCGATATCTGGCAGTGGCTGCGCGATATCTATGTAATCTTCAAATTCCACAAATCCTATCTCATGTAAACTATCGCGTATTTCCGGAAAACGTGTATTTGCGATTACAAGCACATAATCTTTATCCCTTGATAGCTCCGCCTCCTCAAATGTCTTCACCGGCTTTCTGCGCCACAATCTTTTTTTATCTGCATCTCTCGAAATATAAAAAGCTGCATCAAGCTGCTGCGACAGATTCCATATACGCATAACCCTGCCTTCAATCCAGCCTTTTCCCCAGATAATTATCCTCCGCCCTCTTGCCTTCTCCTTGATAAAGCTTTCAATCCACTTAAACTTTTCCCTGCTTTCCCGCTGCTCATGCAGGGAAAATACTGCGTCAAAATCTATTGTCTTTGAAAAATGTATTTCTTCCGCCGTGACAGCCTGCGCTGCAGTAATAAATTCATACTTCCCTTTAAAATGAGCAAGAAAGCGGTCAAAAAATTCTGCTGCGTAAATATTGGGCCTGTCCATATATCCGCTGCTTTGGAAACGCTCCTTTTCATAACAGAAAGACCAGCTGTGCATGACCATTGCCGCAAGCGTATTCTTTCCATAGCAGTCATAAAATTCCCGGAATACCTTTTCATATTCTTTCAGGCATGGCTCTAGATCAGCCTCTTTTACAGGATACAAATGAGCCTCATTAAAATTAAGTACTTTTGAAGCAATGCCCTCTTTTTCCGGCAGTACCGCTACAGGCAGCTCGAACAGCCCGTTTTCAAATACAAACTGTCTATTCATCGGTTTTTCCACTGGACGTATATAATTATAGCTGGCATCAGCCGCAACTTTCTTTTCTTTCAGTTTCTTTAAAAGCGCTTTTCCGACGCGGTACTCCCCGCCCCTGAATACAATCGGTTCTCTGTCTGTGCATTTGCGGTACTGTTCCAGACAGTAATCAACTAAAAACTCAGAGACAGCCTCATCTTCATACCATGTATAATAGCTTTCTGCCGCCTCTGGGAAACGATTTCGCACCTGGTTTTCCAGTAGGTTATAGTGGCAATGGATCTGAAGGTCATGCCCCCGTGACGCTATATATCTTCCTGCCTGTATAATGTCCTCTCCATAAAGCTCCGTTTCTGCAAAATCAAGGAAAAAGGTCAATTTGACCTGATGCTTGTCCGCAATGTCCATCATCCTGCCAATGCCCCATTCCTCACCGTTAAAACGTCCGTAGATCAGGCTGTCTACATGATGCGCCGGCGCGCGCAGCGCCAGAGCTTCCACATCTACCGTCAGCATGCATTTGGGTTTTTTAGCCATTATTATTTCTCCTTGTGTCATTGTATTAATGTTTTTCCCGCTTCCTGTCCACCGTAATAACTGCAGCAATTTCACCTTCTGTAGAATTTTCTGCAATTGTATCTAGCAATATTGTAGGTTCAATCTCTGTATACTGTTTAGACAGAACCCCAAAATTCATCGTTGTTACAATTGGGGTTTTCTCTGATGTTATTTTATATTTGATGTTATATTCTCCGATACTTGTTTCAAATGTCCGTTTAGAAACTGTAAATCTTGATATGTCAAGAAATTCCTTTGGGAGCACAAACCTCTGACGCATATTTTGGGGTGCCGTGCAGATCCAGCTGTCACATACTTTTATATGTTCGGGCTGTACAATAATATTACGGCGCACTTTAATCGCACCGTTATCCATTTCATAGCATCCAGATATATGACAAGTTATTCCATCAAAGTCAAACTCCTCTATCTCAGAAAAACCTCGTCTGCTCAAATATTTTCCCAATCCTAATTCGTCCGCAAACAGCGGAAATATACCGCTGTGCCCACTACTGGTGCGAAGATACCGATTGACAGGGTTAAACCGGTCATAATTATATTGCCCGGCGTCCAATACAAGGTCAAAATCCTGAAATCTCGCAGTAATAGATGTATCATCAACATGTGTATGGCTTTGCAATGCTGCTTTGCACTTAAATGTCAGATACATATTACCCGTTTTAACTACGCAAATACCTGCTTGTGGATATAATGCGGAAATATCGTTATGATTATTGAAAAATAACTCTCTGCCATCCCCAATAATAGGATAACTGCCGTCACTATGTGCAAAAGAATACAAGACTTGCTCAACACGCTCAAGTCTCTCTCTAAGCGATTCTAACCCAGATATATGATATGCATCACAAAATCTTAATATTTCCCGATACTCAATTATATTATGTCTGAAATACAACAAACTTCCTTCATTGTTGAACCCGTCATTATAAAAAGCAACGCCAAATAATTTTTTTACCCGTTCCACCGCATGCATTTTCCATTTTTCCGCTTCATCCAACGTTCCAAATAACACCGCCAGATGTAGTAATGCTAAATCAGTAAATAACCCGTGATTATTATCATCATAATAATTCTTATCATCGTTACAGTAATCCGCATACTTATATAAATGATTTATAATTTTGTTTTTCAAAGATTCATCATAGGGAACAGAGGAAAAAGATTTGATGAACATTAATGTCTGAGCATGAACAATCATATCATCCTCTTTAACCGGCACAAACATACCCCGTTCACAGCAATCGAAAAACTGTCTGACAATTTCCAAAAATTTTTGCAAAAGTTTTTTATCGCCTTTTTTACTGTATACAGTCAACAACGCTGATAAGTAATCCATTGCAAACAAATATTCCCGATTCACAATCGCGTCAACATCAAAAACAGTATCAAAAATATTTTCTGTAGTCGGCTCAAAATAAATGTCTGAATAAAGATATACTTTATTTTTAAATAAATTCTCTGTAATTATCAAACAAGAATCTAACTTTCCTGCACGATCCGAAAAATATTCCATTTGGCATATCTGAAAATCTTTCATACATAATCTCCTCTTAAGCCTATCATTTCCCATAGCTGTTAATAAGTTTTGGCTTTCGGCCAGCTGCCTGATTTTAAAACATCACAATAATCACAATTCTCTAAAAAACCTGCTCTTTTTAATTTCTCACGAATATCTGAAAAAATCAGTTGTGTACATAAAATAACATAATGTTTTTCAGGAGTAATCTCTGATTCCTCAAAAGTTACCACTGGTCGCCCCCGCCAGTTTCTATTAGATTCTGCATCTTGTGAAATATAAAATTTTACACCGAGCAATGTGAAAATATCCTGAGTTTCAACAATTTTATTTTCTATTAAGCCCTTTCCCCAAACAACAATCTGTCGGCCAGCAGCCGTTTCCCGTATTTGCCCTGCCAAATTTTTCAATTTCCATGATTCCATGACGGAATATAATGAAGATACTTCTGAAAATCCCATTTTTTTTGAAAAATATCCATTTTCCAACTGCACCGCCTGCGATGCAGTAATAAAATCAATCTTATTGCAAAACAGCGCTAGAAACCGCTCAAAAAGCTCTGCGGCATGCCTGTTCGGCCTATCTAAAAACCCTTTTGTCTGATATCTCTTTGCATCATAGCAAAAAGACCAGCTATGCATCACTAGGCTTGAGACAGCATCCGCACCATAATATTTGTAAAAGTCCCCCAAAAAATTTTCATACAATCTCAAAATCAGCTCTATATCGCCTTTAACCGTTGGGTACAATAACTCAAGGTTGAAGTTTAACGTATGTACAGGACTCTTCCCCGGCAAAACGGAAATCGGCAGCTCAAGTATTCCATTCTCAAAAGCAAACTGTTTTGTTATCGGCAGCGGATTCGGCCGCAGACAATTATAACTTGCATCTGCCGCAACTCCTCTTTCTTTCAGTTTCCTAAGAAACGCTGTCCCGAAACGATACGCCCCGCCCCGAAAAATAATTGGAGCCTTATCTGTGCATTTATGATATTGCTCTAAACAATACTCCACCATAAAGTCTGATATTTCATCGTCTTCATACCAGTCCGGATACCGTTTATGTATATGCGGAAATTTCTTATTTACTGTTTCAATAAAGCAGTCGGCATGACAATGTATTTGCAGATCATGCCCCCTGCACACAATATATTTTCCAACGTTTATAATTTCATCTCCATAATATTCCATTTCCGCAAAATCCAGGAAAAAGGTCATTTTAACGCCATATTTATCGGCAATATCCATCATCCTGCCAATTCCCCACTCCTCACCGTCAATACGGCCGTATACTAAAGTGTCTATAAATTTGTCTGGGGCGCGCATAGAAAATGCTTCTGTATCCACTGTCACTATTAATTTAGGTTTATTTACCATAACCGTTTCCCTTTAGCCCTCACATTTCAGAATTTAACCATCTATCTTTTTAAACAAAAAAATGCCATAGGATTCGGTACGAAATGCATAGTCCACGCATTGAATCACATTGCGGTATTTTGTAATAAAATCAAAGGCATTATAGTTCCCCGTAGAATAATGAAAGGAAATTGCTAACTGCCCTCCCGATTTGATTGCGCGAACGGCCTGATCTATCAGCCAGACTTCATAATCCACATATCCAACGACTCCTATTAAAATTACAATATCAGCCTTAATGTCTGGAAATTGTTTCTGATTAAAATCAAAAACTAACGTATTTCCTGTAAGCTGTTTATAATCAACCGGATAATATGCTATTTCTTTAGGCAGCAACTGGCGCATCGGCTCCGAACCGCTTCCCAAATCTAATACCGATTCCGCCCCTGTCCAATCAATCATTTTTGCTACAAGCTGGGCTCTCTCATGGGGAACCTCATTCTGATACTCCTTGCGCCACGCATCTTCATCTTTCTTCCAATATTCGGATTTCTGACATTTCCACCAAACAGAGTGATTCGGATAATGATTATACATTCTCCCAATCCATTCAAAATGTTTTCCTCTTTCAAATCCCATCTGTTTTAAATCATATTCAATAGAATATAATTGTCTGAATGCAGTAATAACGATAAAAATATCATCTTTTTTTTCTTCCAGCAAAACATCTGGCTGTTTAATTTCTTTGCCCAGATATTTTTGACCGACTAATTCCTCCGATTTATCAACAATATAGTCAACATACTGAATCCTATTCTCATCAACGCGTTCCTGCATATATTTTGATGCGCCATATAAAATATATCTCATAACCAACGTCTCCTCCCGCCTCTACTTCAAGCACCAATACCATTTACACGACTCTTCCGTAACCTCATCATATTTTTCATAGCATTGTACCTTTGAAAAATATCCTAAAAGTTGTTTGCTAAAATCAACCTCTCCGTAATGCCGGAATGTACCGATCCTGTATTTCTCATAATTATCTTTGCCATACCATCCCGTTGGATCTTTATGTGCCAGTGTTTTTAAAGTACCGCTCTCAAGTACCCATATAAGGGCGATACCGCCTGGTCCTAAAACTCGTTTTATTTCACTTAATGCCTTATTGTCATCATATACATGATTTAAAACACAGCTAGCGAACGCCATATCAAAAGATTCCGGCGCAATATCCGGCATACAACAGATATCCGCAACAATATCCGTTTTACATTCCGGACGAATGTCAACGGTAATTGTGTCAGCATTCATATTTTTAAAAAGTAAGCGTTCGGACCTTGTTGGAGACACATGTAAAATCTTCATTTTAGAAATACCTGCCGGCATATTCTCATTTAATAATTTAGAAACTGTACGCGTGCGTTCCAAAGAACCGCAGGAGGAACACCTCCGGGGTCTGTCCGAATTGTATGTTTCAAATGCATTACCACCGCAAATCGGACACTTGTATTCCACCATCGTTTGTCTTCCACTTGAACGGGACGCTGGAACTTTTTTCTGAATATCAAAATAATCCTCAAACTCCCGAAATCCCGCATTTTTTAACGTATCTCTAATCTCAGGAAATGTAGGCTGAGCCAGCACTAACACAAAATCCTTATCCGGCGAAATACTAATATCCGAGAATTTATAAACAGGCTTACCTCTCCATTTTGCCTGGGAATCTGCATCGTTTGAAATATAATACGCGGTATTTAAAACCCGATGCAGATCAACCGTCTGAAAAACGACTGATTCTATCCATCCTTTCCCCCATATTACTACATTTCTTCCCTTCGCTTTTTCACGAATAAAATCTTTTATCTTGATTATATTTCTTTTAGAATAGAACGATTCTTTAGAAAAAATCGATTCAAACTCAACATTTTTTAGTTTCTCTGTTTGTATTTGACTTACTGCATCCGAAACACTTATAAACTGTATCTTTTCTTTCATTGCCTCAAGAAAATAATCAAAAAACATTACCATCAAATCGTTTTTCTCATCAAAGCAACGCGATTTTTGAGATTGCCTTAAAAAAGACCAGCTATGCATCAGTATTGTAGAAATTGCATCATCGCCATAATAATTATAAAATTCATCAAATAACTTTTGATATTTACCAATAACCATCTCAAAATCATTCTTTTTTGAGGGTGCAAGCGCGGGAGAATTGAAATTAAAACTTTCTTTATTAGGCAAAATACTAATGGGAAACTCTACTATCCCATTTTCAAATAAGAATTGCCTGTTTATAGGTAATTTTTCCGGCCTTACGTAGTTATAGCTTAAATCAGCCTGATATCCGTTTTCTTTCAGCGCTTTCAATACGCCTATGCCAAAGCGAAACTCCCCGCCGCGGTATGCGACCGGTACCTTTCCAGTACATTTCATATATTGCTCTGTCACATAATCAATTATAACCCTTGCGTCATCCTCATTTTGACACCATGAATAATAGTTTTCGTTTATAGAGACCCAAGGTTGTTTGCCTACAATTTTATCCAATAAGTCATAGTGACAATGTACTTGCATGTCGTGTCCGCGAGAAACAATATATCTGCCTACATCAATGATTTCATCCCCATACAATTCACATTCCCCAAAATCAACGAAAAATGTTATTTTTATATTGTGCTTATCCGCAATATCCATCATTTTTCCGATACCATATTCTTTTCCGCCAAGTCTCCCATAGATCAGCGTATTCATATGGTCTGACACCGCCCTCTTTGGCAATGCTTCTACGTCGACAGTCAGCATGCATTTCTGCTTTCCCATTATCTATTCTCCTAAAAAAATTTTTGAAACCGCCTAAATTCTAATAATGCATTTTTCTTTACAAATAATAGACTTTCGCGTCAACACACTTCCGAGTATCCAGCACAACCTTATTCCTTACATATGCAAAACGATCAACAATCTCCTTATGCCCAACCATAATAACGATTAAATCGACTCTTTCCGCAAACTCCTCAAATCCAAATACCTGCCTGTCGACAATCTGCGTTTTTATGTATGGGTCATAGCACAAAAGCGGAGGTGCAAGATGCCTTTTCATACATTCCAAAAGCTGCAGAGACGGACTTTCCCGCACATCATCTACATCCTCTTTATAAGTCAGTCCATAAAGCCCTACCCTTGAGATATCCGTCATATGGTTCTCCTGCATAATCTCATAGATCCGCCCCAGTACAAATTCCGGCATAGAATCATTGATCTTACGCGCCGCCAAGATAATATTGGCAAGCCCCGGATAATCTCCCACAAGAAACCAAGGGTCAACGGAGATGCAGTGCCCGCCCACGCCCGGCCCGGGACTTAGAATGTTCACACGCGGATGATTGTTTGCAATACGGATGATTTCATATACATCCATTCCGTCAGAACGGCATATCTTCGCCAGCTCATTTGCAAAAGCTATATTGATATCCCGAAAAGTATTCTCTACGACCTTTGACATTTCTGCCGAACGGATATCCGTCAAAATAATCTCTCCCTTGCAAAAGGAGCCGTATATTTCCTTTAATGCATGTCCTGTTTCAGCGTCATCCGTTCCAATCGTCCGGGAATTGTGCTCCAGTTCATAGATCATAGAGCCCGGAATAATCCTCTCCGGAGCATGTGCTATCTTTACCTTTTTTTCACTTTTATCCGCAAGCGGCCGGATAACCTTGTCAATACTTCCAGGAGACACTGTGCTCTCAATTACAATAATGCTGTCTTTCGGACATACCTCCAAAACATCCTCAAAAGCAGCCGCCACATAACTCATATCTACTTTTTTGCTGCCCTTATCATATGGCGTAGGCACGGATATGATATAGACATCTGCCACCGGCATCTCTGATGTAAATAGGATTCCATTGTCTGCCGCACGTCCAAAAAGCTCCGTCATCCCTTTTTCCTGGAAAGTCAATTGACGGTTGTTGAGTGATTTTAAAATCTCCCCGTTCTTATCTGTACCTGCAACTTCATTCCCGCTTGCCGCAAGCATCAACGCCGTCGGCAGCCCGATATATCCAAGACCCACTACACCGATCACTTCATACACCTCTCTCTGTCTTTTCTGAATTCTTCCATTACAGCCGCAATTGCAATAGATTCTTCAGCGGGAAAATAATTGCTGTTATGGCCAAGTATCGCACGAAGAAATTCACTGATTTCATAGCGCAGCCCTTCTCCCAGATATCTGCTGAAAAAGACTTCATCGTTGGCCGGATTCTCGTAGTGAACCCCAAATTCCGTCGTTTTCCACCAAGGCGCCTTGACTTCGATAAATCCCCTTGTGCCGGATATCAGCATACTGCCAAGCGACTTGACGCCGATTCCCACCTTCACAGTCGCCGTTGCATTCGGATATTTTAAATATGCTTTCGAATAAATATCCGTCTGCTGCTCGTTCCAAAAGCTCTCAAAACGGACAGATTTATAATTTACACCAAGAATCTTTGATATCCCCAGCAATGGATAACTTGCCAGCTCAGAAAAAGCACCCGCATATTCTCCCGTCCACTCTCTTGAACCTATTGGTACAAGTTTCGTAAAACATGCCTCCACATCATATACCGTACCGATGATACCGCTTTGAACTACGCCGGTCAGCTGATGGAATCCCGGACAATATGCCGTTTTAATCGCCTCCATCAAAACCAGTTTCTTTTCTTTTGCCAATGCATATGCACGTTTTGCATCTTCCCCTGAGAATGCAAGCGGCTTTTCGCACAGGACGTGTTTGTTGCCCTCCAAAGCCCGCATAACATAATCTATATGGGTTCCATGGGGCGATGCGATATACACTGCATCGATTTTGGAAAGGAATGCCTCCCAATCATCTTCATAAAACTTAAGACCAAATTTTTCCGCAAAGCTTTTAGCGCCCTCCAGGCGGGGATTGAACACGCTGACCGGAACAATTCCGCTTACATATTTGATTTCAGGCATAAACCGTCCGGCTATTTTGCCGGAGCCCACAATTCCCAAACGCACCAGATTAAAATTATTTGTCCGGAGCATAGTACTGGAAATATCCTTTGTCCGCTCCAGATAAATAACCTCGCAATATTTTCTAAAATGGTCAAATTCGCCTATCCAGTCAGAACCGACCGTTAAAATATCCACCTGATACTTTAATATGTCTTCCGCTTTCTGCCCAATATGGTCTTCCACGATAATCTCATCCGCCAGGCCTGTCTTACGCACAGACTCCATCCGCTCCGAAAGAGAGTCGCAGACATTCAGTTTCCCTCTGGATTTGTCATACTGCTCCGTTGTAACCCCGACAATAAGATAATCCCCCAATTGCTTTGCACGTTTAAGCAGGTTATAATGCCCCCGGTGGAAAAGGTCGAACGAGCCATATGTAATTACTTTTTTCATCCCCTTACCTCCGTCTCTTCCGGAATTTTAAATTCACTGATGCGGTGATGGATCTTCTGCTCTTCCTTTGGCGGCAGCTCCAGATAATTCCCGAATTTGAAAGTCAGGTATTCCTCATAATCCCGCACACTGGTAAATACCTCTCCTTCAAACGTGATATCTGACATATCTTCATACCATCTGCGGCGGTATCCATATTCCCTGTTTGGCGTGGGAAACGTAAGGATACGCACCCAGCCTGTCCGTTTCTTATTTCTCCGCCTGATATATTTTTCAAAATGCTTATGTACCGCCGAAATAGGAACTTTCGACATTGCTGCGTACATGATCCGTTTTGCCGGATTCTTTTCCCGGTATTTTCCCGACTCAGAATACATGAATTTACGAATCAAAAAGCAATGCAGGCTGCATAGCTCCCGTCCCAGACGGCTGTCCGGAACATGATCCAGAGGAAATATATCAATCCAGATTCCCTGCTCATAAGGCAGTCCTTCCGTGCCGCATATTACATAACTGCTGTCTTTACGCCGGAGCTTGCCGTAACCCCAGCGGTACCCTTTTATACAAGTATGATCTTGAAAATAGAAACGGCTCGTATCCAGATACTTGTCACATGCCCTGCGAAATGCCTCATACTCTTCCCTGAGCATTCCGATATCCGCGTCGTCATCCCAGGGAATAAAACCGCCGTGACGGACTGCCCCCAGCAAGGTTCCTGCAATGACGGTGTAACGGATTTTGGCCAATTCACAGATACGGCGCACTTCACAGAGGAGTTCAAGAAGGACTGTCTGTATGGCACGCGTCTGATCCGGCGTTAATTCTTCTGTTATTTTATTCATAACGTTTATATTGCAGGATCTCTTCTGTCTGCTCTGCCACAGGCACCATCTTACCGCCGCATTTATCCATCTCACTTTCGTCACGCAAATATATCTGATGATTACCGCTGCAATATGCCATTCCTGGAGAATAGCTTTGCAGGAAATCTCTCAATTCGTCTTTCGTGTATGGCTTTCTGCAGTCAAACGAATTTCTATTATCATACGGCACTCTATGTAATGCCTCAAAATGAGCCAATACTGTACATTGATACAGTTTCCCATTTAGGAAATGCAGATCTCTGCATACACATTTCTCACATTTTTTCCGAATAGTTTCCATATCAACTGACTTGGGTTCGATCGTCTGTCCTGTTATCTGCCAATAAACCATATATTTTGAATAATATGGAATTCCCGTTTCATTCAGCTGTGAAAATAATTCATACTGTTTTTTTGAATGTATTCCATACGGAGAAACACCTATTCGCCAAAATAATGTATTTTCTTTTATCGCTCCAACCACTTCATCCGACAATAATAAAGTTCCATTTGTCGTAATATTGGCACACACAACTCTTTCCTGCGCCTTTTTACTATTGAGAAATGAAATCAGCTTGTGGAGTTTTGGATGTAACAGCGGTTCTCCCCCAAATATTGAAAGATAGGGGATAAAATCCACTACATCCAACAAATGGTCTAAGCTTTCAATAATTTCATCCATGTCATAATTTCTTTTCTCTTCAGCACGGTAATATGGCATTTGAGTATAACAATATTTACAATTTAAAGTACATTTATTATTAACATCAACCATTAAATTCCTTAGCGGAATCCCCTCCGGTCCTCTCTGTTTCTGCAAAATGGAATATCTGTAGGTAAGATAAGCATCCGATACGTTATTCAGATTTTTTTTGAACCAATCCCAATCATACTCATTACTAACATCACTCTCAGAACACTCAAATAAAATGTCGTCCAATAATATAATCCTGTCTTCGGAATATCCGCACGACTCGATTAGCATTTTTTTCAACTCACTGTAACGAGAAGAAATTGTCAAGATCACATATGTATCGTGAAAATTGGACCACGGAAAAATTGGTGTATTCCTGTATTTTGTATGTTGCAGACGATAATCTCTGTCAAAAAACATCGCAACATCAACACCATCTTTTTTCAGCATATGATATGTTTTAATGGTCGTAAATGTTATCTGTCCGATTGCTACCCTTTTCCCTATCAGTTCGTAGCTTTTTATTTTTGTATGATTCATAAACACCTTGCCTTTCAATCATTAATCGCCCTGTCTAAATATTTTTCTGAATTTTCCACATACTCATTAAGCGAGTGTAATTTTGCATAACAAATATTTTCTTCAAAAGATATTTCTCTTGAATGCTGAATCCTCCTGCTTTCCAGCCCAAGTCTCCGCAGCAATGACTCCACTCTTTCCGCTCCCGTTTTCATTATGGTATGGAACTGTTTTTGAAAAATTACAGAAAAAGCCACTGCATGAAAAGATGCCGCCAGCACATAAGACGAATATTTAATTAAAGACAAAAACTCCGAAGGTCCTATATCTGTCCTTAACAATTCTCCATCACTGCTATAAAGGCACCCGTCCCCTTTTAATACGACAGTCCTAAGACCTGTTTTCTGCCGCACTGTTTCTGCTGCCTCAAACAGTTTTGTTCCTAACTGCCGATTATACAGCACCGCATACTCACCAGATATAAGCCGTTCAGACATTACCTCCAGATAATCATCTTCTGTAAGCAAAAAAGCCGGATCACAAGTATGTATAATTGGTTTATCGGTAAAGTTCTTCAAATACTCTGCCAGTACATCTTCACGCACCGAAATTGCATCAAAATTATCAAGATGCTTTCGGAACAGCTCATCACTTTCTTCAGAAAAATTTTTTAGCGTACCACTTGCAGAATATGTGATTCTTCTTTTGGCCTTAAGACTGTCAGCTCCCCAATAAGTACTGTCATACCCAAACCCTCTATAATATTCCCAAATCGTATCTGCACCATATATGATTAGATCGTATTCCTCTTCGGCACTGCTGAAAGGCTGTAAATACTTGTCAATAAATTTGTCATATGCCGCATTTCTGAGAGGATACATAGAAGTATGATGCTCTGGAAAATAATCAATTGCCTGTGCATTAATTCCTCTTTTTCTCAAATAAGTAAGTAAAGAATATGTCACCATAAGCGCCCCGTAATTTTGAGAACGGTGAAAATTTATTGTACCGACTTTCATTCTATCAACCCTTTCATATTTTCATGGATTTTTTTGCCGCAATCGCTGTTCCATGCACCTTGTTTCCGATTTTTATTTTTTAGATTCCCTTCCAATATTTTTTTCAAATTCACATATCCCGATTCTAAAACGTATTGATTATATTCACGAATACCTCTAAGTATTTCCCAATCATTTTGTTTCAAAAAATCATTTTCCTTTAAAGTCATTTCCACCTTCAAAGTTTCCATACTGACTGTATCAAACACATATAAGTTCCCGGTCAGATAAGTTGTCATTAAAATTTCATCTCCCGCCGGACATACTGAATATATGCCCTCTTCTGCCGGAATCTTAACCATTTCTTCCGACTTAATATTTATCTTGTAAAAATAAGGTTCCGTCATTGAAAAATAGTAAATATCCCCGTTTATTTTGCAAACACTTGATGATTCGTTTATTTTTCCCATTTTTTCCAAAATCCGTGTACGGAGATCAAGCTTAGAAATAAAGCCGCTGCCATCTGGACGCAGCCAAAGCGTCTCATCCTGATTTATTATATCTGCAAAACAATCTGCACTATCAGACGCATATGAAATAAATTCATATGATAGATCAATCAGGCTTATCCGAAGTATCCCCTTCGTTCCGGAGCCGGGACAATACAAACTGCCATTGTGTATGTATCCGCTTAAAATATGATAGTCAAAATAATCTTCCTGATGCTTTACAATTTCTTTTATCCAATCCTCAATATAAATTATCCTATTAGACTCTGTATCCAATTGCACAATCGTGTTCGCCCTGCCGCCATATAAGTAAATAAACTTCCCAAAGACTGAAATACCGCAAAATTTTTTCTCTCTATCTTTTATATCTTCCTTTAATGCTACACTGCTAAATTGTTTCGAAACTTTATCATAAACGCCAATATACTTTGCATTGTGAGGGCAAAAGTACAATTTCCCGCCGTATTCTGCAATTCCGTAAAACAACCTGTATCCTTCCGGATTTTCATCCGGAAACTGCCCCATATACTTTACCTCATACGTTTCCGGATTTATCCGAAACAACCCGTTAAATTCCCGTGCCGTTCCCCACACATACTCTCCGTCATAATAAAGCCTGTCCGTGACAAACCGTTTCCTGTAATCCAAAATATCTGCATTCTGCTGCAGCACAGGTTTCCATGTCTCCTGATACAAAAGCAGCAGACTGCTGTAATCCCCATAATACGCATTACTTACAGCAAACGCCGCGTGAAAATCAGGAGTATCATCATAGATTCCCCATCCTTCTTTTCTATATGTATCTGTGATTTCTTTATACTCTTTCCACAATTCAGGACGCATGGACTCTATGGTTGCCTGCACTAACGGATGCGGCCTCCACAGCAATATACATGTTTCCCTGTTTTCGTAAAAAAACCGGAGGACACTCTGTATTTTCCGGTTCATCTGTTCACCATATTGCAGCAGCGCATTTAAGCTTGTATTATAGAAAATAACCCGTTTTCTGCTCCCATCCGGTCTTTTGATAAGCCTTTCCCAGTCCTCCGGTATGTGCAGTTTGTTTATATCCTCATTCGTCACCTTGTCATACTTCGGCGACCCTAAAGCAATGACTTTCTTTTTCCAAAATTCTCTGTCCATACCCCGGTATACAAGCAGAGCATTGATAAGCGCACTCCGGAAATTTTCAGACTGCACGATCACCTTGTCCGCATTCAATATGCCGGAAGTCACATATCTGGAGCAGAATTCAATCGTTTCCTTACTGTCTGGCATTGCCGGTTCGTCGTATATACAATAAGGTACATACACTAACTGTTCCGTATAATCTTTCAATTTATAAGAATAATATTGCGGGTCAACGCTCGTCACATAATTGTGTTCATCGTACGGGTTATGTATATATATGATATCCGGCCTTCTGTTTTCCAAATGATATGTATGGTAATCTACAATTTCCACATAATCCGGAAACTTTTCGCCCTCATAATGGCACTGTCCAAGCGAATAATCAGAATTCCGGTCATAATACGGTATAGGTACAACATATGCATCACAATCCGGGTCCTCTTTCGCCGCCTCCCAAATGCTCTCAAGGGAATCCCACATGCTTGCCTTATATGGCATAAATGCAATTTCCAGCCTGACCTTTATATCATTTTTTATACTGTTTTCAACCCTGATAAGCGCCTGGCGCAGCCTTTTATAGAGCTTGTTTGCCTGCACCTCCTGATTTCCGCTTATCTGCTCATATAACTGATAGATGCTCTCACAGTACTCCTCCAGCAGTAAAACCGTATGCTGGTCTTCCCCTTCCGTTTTTTCTATGAGGCCTCCAAGCTCAATAGCGCCTCTCTGGCATTCGCCAAGCAAATCTGCTGCCGGTTCATAATTCTTATTTTCGATATACTTTTTTAACTCATTATGTGCATCCGCAAGAAGCCTCACAAAATCTTCTGCCTGCTTTTTCTGAGCTTTTCTCATTCCACTCACCTTACTGTCTGATTGCTTTCTTTATATTTTATTATCATAAGGATTATCGGGGCATCTTCTGCCTGTGCATCCGCTGCCAAAGGCGGCGGCCCACTTCGCTCCGCATAAGCTGCGATCCTGGCGTACCCGAAAGCCGTATATCCGGCTTAGCTA
>OFGR01001276.1_pt1 | contig 20933 bp, 20 predicted proteins | sample 1521811 | NCBI WGS metagenome assembly OFGR01 (sample SAMEA3504098, study PRJEB24116) | mouse gut metagenome | biome: mouse gut; feature: mouse-associated habitat; material: faeces | place: Denmark | collected 2011
ATGGCGGCAAATTCAGTGATCAATACGGTGAGCTCGTTTTCTTCCCTGACAGGGCCTGTGATCGGCGGAATCCTATACAGCGCATACGGAATAAAGCCGGTGCTTAAAGTATGCATTGTATGTTTCGTGCTGTCGGCTGTCATGGAAATCTTCATACATATACCGTTTCAGAGGCAGGAGGCGGGCGGCAGCATATGGAGGACGGTGAAAACGGATTTTGGGGAGAGCATCCGGTTTATAAGGAAAGAGAAACCGGTGATCGGGAGAGTTCTCCTTGCCGTCTGCGGGATCAATCTGTTTCTGTCGGCAATGATCATTGTAGCGCTGCCTTATCTCATAACAGAAGTGCTGGATCTTGGAACGGCCCAGGCGAACCGGCTCTATGGCTTTGCAGAAGGGGCGCTGGCGGCAGGAGGGCTTTTAGGCGGCATCGGGGCGGGGGTCTTTGCGGGGAGGCTAGAAGTCCGCAAGGCGGGAAACCTTGTAATATCCTCCGCGGCGTGCGTGTTCCCTATGGGCGTGTCGCTGGCATTGTCTTCATCCGGAATGGTAAATTATATTGTCATAACGGCATGCTGCTTTGCCGTCATGGTATTTTCCACAGTCTTTACCGTGGAGATGCTATCCTTTATCCAGACAGAAACTCCGCAGAATATGATTGGGAAGGTGATCGCCGTCATTCTTGCCGTAAGCATGTGCGCTCAGCCTTTGGGAAACGCGCTGTACGGTGTATTATTTGAGGCATGCAAAGGGATTGAATACGCTGTCGTGCTGCTTTCCGGCGCCTTGTCGCTGGCGGTTGCTCTGGGCACAAGAAATGTATTCAAAAATAAAAATCTTCATTAGCATTTGACATTTTCTCTCTCTGTATTTATAATGTACGAGAAATATTATAAATACAGAGATGAAAATGAGGGGAAGGTTTATCATGCGCGTGATTGCCGGCACTGCCAGAAGGCTGAGGCTGAAGACTTTGGAAGGGTTAGAGACAAGGCCTACCACCGACCGCATCAAGGAGACTCTTTTTAATATGATCGCGGACGGTCTTTTTGGCTGCTCATTTTTAGATCTGTTTGCAGGCAGCGGCGGTATCGGGATTGAGGCGCTCAGCCGCGGGGCGAAAAGGGCGGTATTTGTGGAGAAGAACCCTAAGGCGTGTGCCTGTGTGCGGGAGAACCTTGCCCATACAAAGCTTTCGGCACAGGCGGAGACGATGCAGGCGGATGCGCTGAATGCCCTGGTGCGCCTTTCCGGGCGCGAGAGCTTTGACTATATCTATATGGATCCCCCATATGGGAAAGAGCTGGAGAAAAAGGCGCTTGCTTTTCTGGCGGATTCGTCTCTTCTTGCGGAGGACGGCGTGATCATTATAGAGGCATCCCTTGACACGGCATTTGACGATATAGAAGAACTGGGCTATTCTATTATAAAGAGCAAGGGATATAAGACGAACAAGCATGTATTCCTAAAGCGTGCGGACGCATCGGCGTAAAGACGGCGGCCTTGGGGGGCGGACAGGAGAGAGACGATGATAAGAGCAATCTATCCGGGCAGCTTTGACCCGGTCACTTACGGGCATATGGACATTATTATACGTGCATCTGCCCTTGCGGATGAATTAATTGTAGGGGTGCTCAGCAATAACGCAAAAACCCCGTTGTTTTCCGCGGAAGAACGTGTTAAAATGTTAGAGGAAGCTACGGGAAACCTGTCGAATGTAAAGGTAGTTCCCTTTGAGGGGCTTTTGATAGATTTTGCGGAAAAGATGGACGCAGGGATGGTCATAAGGGGTCTGAGGGCCATCACAGATTTTGAAAATGAGCTTAAGATGGCGCAGACGAACCACAAGCTTTCGCCGAAGGTGGAGACGGTATTTCTTACGACGAGCCTTGAATATGCGTACCTGAGTTCCACGGTCGTAAAGGAAGTGGCGTATTTCGGGGGAGACATTTCCCAGTTTGTGCCGGAGAACGTTAAGCGTATGATACAGGATAAATTAATAAAAAAGGAGAGTGTACACCAATGAGCAGCCGTATTGAACAGATTATTGAAGAGATCGAGGAGTATATTGACAGCTGTAAATTCCAGCCGCTGTCTACTTCCAAGATTATTGTGAATAAAGACCAGATTGACGAGCTCCTTCGGGAGCTGCGTATGAAGACGCCGGATGAGATCAAGAGGTATCAGAAGATCATCGCCAACAAGGACGCGATCCTGGCAGATGCCCAGGCAAAGGCGGACGGCATGATCGAGGAAGCGCAGATCCATACAAACGAGCTGGTGAGCGAGCATGAGATCATGCAGCAGGCATATTCTCAGGCTAATGAGATTGTCACTGCCGCTACCGAGCAGGCACAGCAGATTCTTGACAATGCGGCCAATGATGCCAATGATATCCGTATTGGGGCGATTCAGTATACGGACGACCTCCTTTCTAATGCGGAGAGCATCATCGGGCATACGCTGGACAGCTATACGACCAAGTATGACGGGCTGGTGAATTCTTTGCAGGAATGTTATGATATGGTCCATAATAACCGTGCGGAACTGGAGGTTCCAGAGCAGCCGGTGAGAAGCGTCGATACGGGGTATGACGGAGGAAACATGGGGATGGAAGAGCCCTCCTTTGATTTTGACGAGGGTCCGCTCTTATAATCCGGTCAGGCTCAGATAGAGGCAGGCAAGCAGGCTGGCTACCAGGGCGGTGGCCAGTTTTTTTAATAAATACGAGGAGACGGGGATGCCGGTCCCTCGTATCATGGAGGCAGTCTGGGCTGCCGCGCACAGCCCTCCGAAAGAAGTCTCGGCCAGGCATAGGATGAAGACGGATGTCCGGCTTAAAGACGAGCCGCACAGCATGGTGATGCCGTTGGTGACTTCAAGGCTTGCCGCAAGGAGAAGGCAAAAGGTGGAGCCGCCCAGGGGGAGCATAAGGAAAAGCTCCGTGAAAACGGCAAACATCATAATGTATGCCCCTACTTTTGCTATGGAATCCAGGGCATTGGAGACAGAAAAATCAAGGGCATCGGAGAATGGCATCTTTTTTGAGCGGAACGGAACGGTTCCCGGAGGAGATGCCTGTGCCCGGACTTTTCCCGCCGGGTGGAGGAAACTGATAATTACCGGGGACAGGGTGAGGATTCCCAGGACGGGAAGTTTCAGCCGGTCATCTTTCAAATTCTGCATCACAAGGAAACTCAGTATGAACATGGGGCTTGTGTTATTGCAGAAGGCAAGGAGGTAGGCGGTTTCATCTTTCCCGATCATATCCTGGCGGTACAGGTCGGCGGTCACTTTAGCGCCCATCGGGTATCCGCACAAGAAACCGGCGAGGACGGCGAAGGCGCCGTAGGGCGAGACTCTGAAGAAACGGCAGAACAGAGGGCTGATGAAATGCAGGAGCATATCGATGGCAGATGTGCTGATCAGCAGGTTGCATATGAGGATGAATGGGAAAAGGGTGGGCAGAACGGTATTGAACCATAAAAGAAGGCCAAAGCTTGCCCCCCGAAGGACTTGACTGGGGAAGAAAAGCATGGCTGTGAACAGCATTATGACTGCTGCAGGGAGCATATATTGCTGCAGGGAGCGTTGTTTTGACATCAGAGAAGCCTCTTTTAGATAAAATCTTAAAATATTCTATGGAAATAGTTTGTTTTTTATGAATTATGTACTATAATGGTTGTAGCAAAAGTCAAAAAGGAGAGGAAACAAACATGGCAGTATTAGAAAATCTTGAGCCTCAAAAAGTATTTCATTTTTTTGAGGAGCTCTGCAAAATCCCACACGAGACATTCGACATCAAACGAATCAGCGATTATTGCAAAGCATTTGCCGAGGAGCGGAATCTGGAAGTGGTTCAGGACAAGGTAGATAATATCATCATCCGCAAAGGCGCGACTCCCGGGTATGAAGACAGCGAGCCTGTGATCTTACAGGGGCATCTGGACATGGTGTGCGAGAAAGTGCCGGGCTGTGCCCACGATTTTAAGACGGATCCGCTGGATCTGTTCGTGGAGGACGGACTTATAGGGGCAAGGGGAACAAGCCTTGGCGCGGACAATGGCATTGCGGTGGCTATGATCATGGCGCTGCTTGACAGCGACGATATCCCGCATCCGCCGATTGAGGCGATTTTTACCGCTGATGAAGAGACTGGCATGGGCGGGGCTACCAATATTGATCTGTCTGTTTTAAAAGGAAAGAAACTGATCAATATCGATGCGGAAGTGGAAGGAATCCTGACTACGGGATGTGCAGGAGGCATTGCGTTTGTTGCAGAATTCCCGGTAGGACGGGAAGAGAGGAAAGGGGATCTCGTGACATTTGAGATCAGGCACCTTTTAGGAGGACACTCCGGAATGGAGATACATAAACAGCGCGGAAATGCCCATAAGCTGATGGGAAGGCTTCTGAAACGCGTCTCGGAAGTAACGCAATTCTATCTTGTCTCTATAGAAGGCGGGGCAAAGGACAACGTTATTTCAATGGAGAATACGGCTAAGATCCTTGTTCCGGAAGGAGACGGAGGGAAAGCGGCCGAGATAGCGGCTGAGATGAAAGCTGTCTGGGATAATGAACTGATGGGCGACGAGCCTAATTATACTGTATCGGCGGATATCCAGGCAGGCGTAACCGAAAGCGCATGCGACCGCGCAGGCACGGACAGGGTGCTCTCATACCTTCTGATCGTGCCGAACGGGGTACAGAGCTACAGCCGCAAGCTTGAGAATCTTGTGGAGACTTCCCTGAATATCGGCTATGTCCAGACAGAAGAAGATCTTGTCCGGACAGGGCACATGATTCGAAGCTCCGTGGAGAGCCAGAAACAGATGGTGAGGATCCAGGTTGAGGAACTGGCCAAAGCATTAGGGGCAAATACAAAGATCATCAGCCAATATCCGGCATGGCAGTACGACCCGGATTCAGAACTTAGGAAAGTGATGGAAGACATCTATACGGACATGTACGGGAAGGCGCCTGTCGTATTCGCGATTCACGCAGGGCTGGAATGCGGTATGTTCATCGGGAAGAAACCGGATCTTGACTGCGTATCTATAGGACCTAACATAAGAGATGTGCATTCTTTTGACGAGAGGCTTGACATTGCGTCAACAGAGCGCACATGGAATTATTTGAAAAATATATTGTCCGCATTAAAATAATCATATCGAGAACTCGAAAGTGGAAAAGGACTTGCCTCCGTGAATAAGAGGCATGTCCTTTTTCATATAGTGCAAAAAAGAGATTGCCGCAGGGCGGCATTACAGGGAAATCATGCATTACAGGTCTTGGGATTATTATAAAAAAATGGTGGCGGCCATCTTCCTTCTGGCGCTTTTTACAGTGCTAGGAACAGGGCGCATGAGGGAGCTGGGGGAGGAGAACCGCGAGAGCCGAAAAAAAGTTTCCGACGAGGAATTCCGGGCGGAGTTTTTTTCGGAGCCGATGCGTGCAGAAGAAACGCAGATGTCAAAGCAGTGCAGGAAATATTTGAGGCAGGTGGAAAATGAGGCGGTTTATTTCCCGGTTCCCGTATCGACGCTTGACTCCTCCCTTGAGACTTCCTATATCGACGGGTGGATGTGCGAGAGGAACTATGCAGGAAAGCGCGGGCATGAGGGCACGGATATTATGGCGTCTGAAAACAAGAGGGGGCTGTATCCGGTGGTCAGCATGACGGACGGGGTGATCACAAACCTTGGATGGCTGGAAAAAGGGGGCTATCGGATCGGGATCACCACCGAGGCCGGAACCTATTATTATTACGCCCATCTGGACTCATATGCGAATATTGAGGAGGGGATGGAGGTAAAGGCGGGAGAGCTGCTTGGCTACATGGGAGATTCCGGGTACGGGGAGGAGGGAACGACGGGGAAATTCGACGTGCACCTTCATGTGGGAATCTATTTTTATGAGGATGGCAGCGAGGTCAGCGTCAATCCTTATCATATCCTAAAATTTCTGGAAAACAATAAATTAAAATACGCGTACTCCTAGAGCGTGTTTTAAAATAATTATCCGTTATACTGGAGATATGTTTCGGAATATGATATACTTACATTTCAAGGGTTTAAAACATGTGATAATATACGACGGACGGAGGATTGGCATGAAACTGCCGCCATTATTTGAAGAGAAGATGAGGGAACTTCTGAAAGACGAATTTCCTGATTATATTGCCTGTTATGAGGAACCGCGTTATTACGGGCTGAGGGTGAATACCGGGAAGATATCGGTCTCGGAGTTTGAACGGATCTGCCCCTTTGAGATCCGCCCTATCCCGTGGGTTGAGAACGGCTTTTATTATGACGGAGATACGGTTTTTCCGTCAAAGCATCCGTACTACCATGCGGGGCTTTACTATCTGCAGGAGCCAAGCGCCATGACGCCTGCCAGCCGCCTTCCGGTCCTGCCGGGGGAGAGGGTGCTCGATCTGTGCGCCGCACCTGGAGGGAAAGCTACGGAGCTGGGCGCAAAGCTTGGCAGGGATGGGGTTCTCGCCGCCAATGACCTGAGCAGCTCCCGGGCGAAGGGGCTGTTAAAAAATATTGAAGTGTTCGGCATCGGGAATGTGATCGTGTTAAGCGAGGAGCCTGGAAGGCTAAAAAAACATTTCTTGGAATATTTTGACAAGATTCTGATAGATGCGCCCTGCTCGGGCGAGGGGATGTTTCGGAAGGATAAAAAGATGGCGAAGGCGTGGGAGGAGCACGGGCCGGAATTTTTCAGCCCTATCCAGAAAGGGCTCGTCCTCCAGGCGGCGGAGATGCTGCGTCCAGGAGGGCTCCTTCTCTATTCCACCTGCACCTTTGACGGCAGGGAGAATGAGCAGGTGATCGAGCATCTCCTGGAACATTTCCCGGAGTTTACTGTGCTGCCGGTGGAGGCATATGAAGGATTTGCAGAAGGGATGCCGGAAGTTTCGGAGAGCGGGGATGAAAGGCTTAAGGACACCGTCCGCATCTTCCCCCACAGGATGAAAGGCGAGGGGCATTATGTCGCGCTGCTGAAGAAAGGCGAAGATAAGGGCGGATCCGGCGCGGCGGGGGCAGTTTCCTTCCGGGAAACGGCTGCCGGAAAGGGCAGGCTGCCGGAGGAACTGGCTGCATTCTTCGGAGAGCTGGATGTTCTGTTTGAGAAGAGCCGGATCGATATCCGGGGGGAGAAGGCTTACTATATGCCGGAGGGCCTGCCGGATATGCGCGGGATGCGTTTCTTACGCACCGGGCTTCTCCTGGGAGAGCTTAAAAAGAAGCGTTTCGAGCCCAGCCAGGCTCTTGCCATGTACCTGAAAAAGGACGAGTGCAGGAAGACCATTGACTTCTCGTCACAGGACGAGCGGGTGTTTCGGTACTTGAAAGGCGAGACGCTGGAGGTTTGCGACCTTGCCGGGCAGGATGCGGCAGGATGGCACCTGGTGTGCGTGGACTCCTATCCGCTGGGATGGGGAAAGCTTGCCGGAGGAATGATTAAGAATAAATACCTTCCGGGATGGAGACTGTGCTGATGATGAGATTAGATAAGTTCCTGGCCGACATGGGCGGGGGAACGAGGCAGGAAGTGAAACGGATCATCCGCCAGGGCAGAGTCCGGGTAGATGAAACGGCCGTGTCAAAGCCGGAATATAAAGTAGACGAGACCTCGCAGAGAGTGACGCTTGACGGCAGGGAGATCAGTTACTGCCGCTATGAATATTATATGCTCAATAAGCCGGCGGGCGTAGTGTCTGCTACGGAAGATGCGTGTAAGACGGTGATCGAGCTGATAGAGGGAAGAAAAAGGAAAGACCTGTTTCCGGTGGGAAGGCTTGACAAGGACACGGAGGGGCTTTTGCTTATTACCAATGACGGCGGGCTCGCCCACCGTCTGCTGTCGCCGGGGCGGCACGTTGATAAGCGCTATTATGCCAGGATCCGCGGGATTGTGACGCAGGAGGACAGGGAGCTGTTTTTAAAAGGCGTGAATATCGGCACGGAGGAGAAACAGGAGTGGACAAAGCCCGGAAGACTTGATATTTTATGCGCGGATGAAGAGAAAGGCTTATCGGAAATCTGCCTGACCATCCAGGAAGGGAAATACCATCAGGTGAAACGGATGTTCCTGGCGGTTGGAAAAGAGGTGCTTTACCTGCGCCGGGAGAGCATGGGAACACTGACGCTGGACCGGTCTTTGCGCCCCGGGGAGTACCGGGAGCTTACAGAGGAGGAGTTGGAAAGCTTATGATGAACTTACTGAAGGATATTGACGCGTGTATCTTTGACTTTGACGGAACCCTGGTGGATTCCATGTGGGTGTGGACGGCAATTGACAGAGAATATTTCCGGAAATACAATCTCACCCAGCCGGAGAGTTTCCACGAGGGAATGGAGGGCATGAGCTATTCGGAGGTGGCGCAGTATTTTGTAGACATCTTTCCGAGCCTCCCCCTTACAAGAGATGAGATCATGGAAGAGTGGACGCGGATGGCATACAGGAAATATATGACGGAAGTGCCGCCGAAGGAAGGGATCACGGATTTCTTAAAGGCTCTCCGCTCACAGGGGAAGAAACTGGGGATTGCCACCAGCAATACGAAAGAGCTGGTGGAGGATACGCTGAAAGCGCTCGGACTCTCAGAGCTTTTTGACACGGTGCGGAGCGCGTGTGAGGTGCAGAAAGGGAAACCGGCGCCGGATGTTTACCTGCTGGCGGCATCTGACCTGAATGCCAAGCCTTCAAGATGCCTTGCCTTTGAGGATGTGCCCATGGGAATTCTTGCCGGGAAGAATGCGGGGATGAAGGTCTGTGCCATAGAGGATGATTTTTCGAAAAAGCAGGCGGGAGATAAGAGGGAGCTTGCGGATTACTACATACAGGATTACAGAGACATCAAAAACGGAACGTATGAGGTGCTTTTAAAATGACCAACGGATTTTTGCCCGCCTCCAGGAAGGAGATGCTGGAGCGGGGCTGGGACAGGCCGGACTTCGTCTATGTGTCCGGGGATGCCTATGTAGACCACCCTTCCTTCGGGCCGGCGGTGATCATGCGGACGCTTGAGGCGCACGGATACCGCGTCGGCATCCTTGCCCAGCCGGACTGGAAGGATGACAGGAGCATAACGGAATTTGGAGAGCCGAGGCTTGGGTTCCTTGTCTCCAGCGGCAATATGGATTCCATGGTCAACCATTACACCGTGTCGAAAAAACGCAGGAGCACGGATGCCTATACGCCCGGCGGGCTGACGGGGAAGAGGCCGGACTATGCTGTGACGGTGTATGGCAACCTCATACGCAGGACCTTCAAAAAGACACCGGTGGTCCTCGGCGGGATCGAGGCAAGCTTACGCCGGATGGCGCACTATGATTACTGGTCGGGGAAGGTGAAACGCTCGGTTCTTCTGGACTCCGGCGCAGACCTTATCTCCTACGGGATGGGGGAACGCTCTATCGTTGAGATCGCGGAGGCGTTGGATGCAGGCATCGACGTTAAGGATATTACGTTTATCGCCGGAACCGTGTACAGGACGAAAGAACTGGACGAGGGGTATGAGACAGCCCTGCTGCCGGATTTTGAGACGGTAAGGACAGACAAGAAGAGCTATGCGTCCAGTTTCTACACGCAGTATTGCAATACGGACCCGTTTTCCGGGAAACGGCTTGCCGAGCCGTACGGGGGGCATCTTTTCGTCGTGCAGAACCCCCCGGCAAAGCCTCTTGGCGAGAGGGAGATGGATGAGGTGTACGGGTATCCCTACATGCGGGAATGCCACCCCTCCTATAAGAAGTCAGGCGGCGTGCCGGCTCTCTCGGAGGTAAAATTCAGCCTGACGAGCAACCGGGGGTGCTTTGGAGGGTGCAGTTTCTGCGCGCTGACGTTCCATCAGGGCAGGATTGTCCAGACAAGGAGCCATGAATCGCTGGTGAAAGAAGCGAGGGCGCTTACGGAAGATAAAGACTTTAAAGGGTACATCCACGACGTGGGCGGCCCGACGGCAAACTTCCGGCATCCGTCCTGCAAAAAACAGCTGGAAAAGGGCGTTTGCAACAACAGGCAGTGCCTGTTCCCAAAGCCGTGCAGGAATCTTACGGTAGACCACGCCGATTATGTGCGCCTCCTGAGAAAATTGAGGGAGCTGCCCGGCGTGAGGAAGGTGTTTATCCGCTCCGGGATCCGATTTGACTATCTGATGGCAGACCCGGACGGCACGTTTTTTGAGGAGCTGTGCATGTACCATGTAAGCGGGCAGCTCAAAGTCGCGCCGGAGCACATCTCCGACCGGGTGCTCAGGAGGATGGGAAAGCCGGATAACAGTGTATACCAGGCATTTGTAAAAAAATACGGTCAGATAAATAAAAAGCTTAAAAAAGACCAGTACCTTGTGCCGTACCTGATGTCCTCCCACCCGGGCTCCAGGCTTGAGGATGCGGTGGCCCTGGCGGAGTATCTGAGGGATACCGGGCATATGCCAGAACAGGTGCAGGATTTTTATCCTACGCCCTCCACGCTTTCCACATGCATGTACTACACGGGGATTGATCCGAGAGACTCCTCCAGCGTGTATGTGCCGGCAGACCCACGTGAAAAGGCGATGCAGCGGGCGCTGATCCAGTACCGCGACCCGAAAAACTACGGTCTTGTGCTGGAGGCGCTAAAAAAAGCCGGGAGGATGGACCTTGTAGGGTACGGGAAACACTGCCTGATACGGCCAAGAGGGAAAGAGACGGATGTCCGGGAGAAGAAGAAGGGGAAACCGAAGAAAACAATCCGGAACATCCACAGAAAAAAGTAACAGAGAGGGAGCAGGAGAGTGGCTATGAAGATCCAGAAAGGAGAACCGGGGTATGTGAAAGCCCGGAAGATAAAGTTTTTTATAGGGGCGGCGGCAGAGTTTGCCATTGTCATCGCATTGGTAGTCCTGGGATATGTAAAGACCGGGAACAGGATGAATTTCTTCACCGTGCTGGCTGTGGTAGGCTGCCTTCCGGCGGCGAAGATGCTGGTGGAATTTATCACCATGATGCCTTATAAGAGCATTGAGCCGGAAAAATACAGGGAGATCGAGGAGAAGGCGCCGCTCCTTACGAAGGTGTATGACCTTGTCATCACCGGCAACGACAAGGTGATGCCGGTGGACGTCCTTGTCATCTCGGACCATACGGTATGCGGCTATACGGGCAATGAGAAGACAGACGATGTAAAGGTGTCAAGATACCTGAAAGAAATGCTTCACAATAACCGTCTGGAAAAGATTACGGTGAAGGTATTTCATGATTACACGGCATTTCTTGCCAGGGCGGAGGGCATGAACAATGTCATGACCGTCGAGCAGTCCGGGGACAGAAGGAGAGAGAGAAAGATTCGCCAGCTGATCCTGACGACATCCATATAGATATGAAAGAACTAGAAATAAACGCCAACGAGGCGGGACAGAGATTTGATAAATATTTAAAGAAATATTTAAAAGAGGCGCCGGACAGCTTCCTCTATAAGATGCTCCGGAAAAAGAATATCGTGCTGAACGGAAAGAAGGCGGACGGTCGGGAAAAACTGGCTGCCGGAGACAGGGTGAAGCTGTTTTTGTCGGAAGAGACGGTTGAAAAGTTTTCAGGCGGCGCACCGTTAAAGAAAGTGAGCGCAGGCTTAAGCCAGGAGGAGCTTTGCCGCCGGATTGCGCCGGATATCCTTTACGAGGACAGCCATGTGCTGCTTGTCAATAAGCCCTCAGGGGTGCTTTCCCAGAAGGCCGCCTCCGGCGACATATCCATGGTAGAGTATGTGACGGCATACTTGCTTGAGAACGGTCAGCTGGCAGAGGGAGAGCTCAGGACGTTCCGCCCTTCGGTCTGCAACCGGCTGGACCGCAACACAAGCGGAATCATAGCGGCGGGCAAGAGCCTTGCGGGCCTCCAGGCTCTTTCGGAGCTTTTCAGGGAGCGGGGCATGGGGAAATATTACTTGTGCATCGTGAGAGGGGAGCTTGAGGAGACGGCATATATCAGGGGATTCCTGAAACGGGATATGAAGGCCCATAAGGTGAGGGTATCGGAAGAAAAGGAAGGGGAAGACTGGCTGCCTATTGAGACAGAATATATTCCTTTAGCCCAGAGCAGCCGGATGACGCTTTTAAAGGTGCACCTGATCACCGGGCGCACGCACCAGATACGCGCCCATCTGGCATCGGAGGGGCATCCCGTGCTGGGGGATTACAAGTACGGCGACCGGGGATTCAATGAGGTTTTCCGAAAGAAATACGCAGTTAAAGACCAGCTGCTCCACGCCTATGAGCTGCGGATGCCAAAGCTTGGAGGAGCGCTTTTGGGGCTTTCAGAAAAAAACATCACCGCGCCGGTCCCGGCGTTATTTTGGAAGATTATTGAGGAGACGTCATGGCAACATGGAATTCGAGAGGCCTTAGAGGTTCTGCATTAGAGGATATGGTGAACCGCACGAACGAGCGGTACCGGGAAAAGGGCCTGGCGCTGATCCAGAAGATTCCCACCCCTATTACCCCTGTGAAGATGGATAAGGAGCATCGGCAGATTACGCTGGCCTATTTTGAGCAGCGCAGCACCGTCGACTATATCGGCGCAGTGCAGGGGATTCCGGTCTGCTTTGACGCGAAGGAGTGCGTGGCGGATACATTCCCGCTGCATAACGTCCATGAACACCAGATGAAATTTATGGGAGAGTATGAGAGGCAGGGAGGCATATCGTTTCTTCTCATCTATTATTCCGGCAGGAACAGCCTTTACTACATGCGTTTTGAGGAGATTCTTAAATTTTGGAAGAGGGCGCAGGAGGGCGGAAGGAAGAGTTTCCGGCTGGAGGAGCTGGATATGCGTTTTTTCTTTGATTTGAAAGGCGGATGCTATGTTCCTTACCTGGAGCCTTTGAATATGGATCTGGAACTGCGGGATGACCTTGCAAAATAGAGATTTTGAGTATATAATGATGTTTTATTATGGCAGCACGGTAAAGCGGAGGGAAAATATGAAGAAATTACTGCATACCCCAGAGGGGGTCAGGGACATATACAATGTTGAGTGCGGGAAGAAACGGGCTTTGGAGGAGAGGATCCTTAAGACGTTCCGCCTGTACGGATACCACGATATCCAGACTCCCATGTTTGAATATTTCGATGTGTTCCGCAAGGAAATCGGCACAGTGCCCTCAAAGGACCTCTATAAGTTCTTTGACAAGGAGGGGAACACTCTGGCTCTGCGCCCGGATATCACGCCGTCGGTAGCCAGGGCAGCCGCCACCCTCTTCGGGGAGGAGCAGATTCCCATAAGACTCTGTTATACGGGCAATACGTTTATCAATCATTCCAGCTATCAGGGGCGGCTCAGGGAAGTGACCCAGATGGGGGTGGAGCTTATCGGGGACGGTTCCGTGGAGGCGGATGCGGAGATGCTGGCCCTTGTGACAGAATCGCTTATGTCCGTAGGGCTTAAAGAGTTCCAGGTCAATGTGGGAAATGTGGATTATTTCCGCAGCCTTATCGAGGATGCGAATCTTGACGAGGATGCCCGGGAGAGGGTCATTAAGCTCATCAACAACCGGAATTATTTCGGGGTGGAGGATTACCTTGACAAGATCCAGGTAAAGAGAAGCTCCAGGGAGGCGTTCGCCGCCCTGAGCGAGCTGACGGGAGGCCTGGAGGTGCTTAAGAAAGCGAAAGAGATAGCGCCGAATTCATCGGGCGTCCTTGCGGTCAAGCGTCTGGAGCGGATATACAATGTGCTCAAGGTTTACGGGATGGAGAAATTCCTCACCTTCGATCTGAGCATGACCGGCGGAACCTATGGATATTATACGGGGATCATCTTCCGGGGATATACTTTCGGTACGGGAGATGCCATTGTAAAGGGCGGCAGATATGACGCGCTTTTAGAGAAGTTTGGGAAGGAATCGCCGTCTATCGGGTTTGCAATCGTGGTGGACGAGCTTATGAACGCCATGAACCGGCAGAAACAGCGCATCGTATTTACCCGCAAGAACACGCTGCTTCTCTATGACGAGGGGAAAGCGGCGGAGGCGATTGCCCTTGCGAAGGATTTCCGGGGGAAGGCAAAGAATGTCGAGCTGATAAAGAAGGATAAGAAAAAGATTCTTGAAGAGTATATTGAGTACGGGAAGAAATATTATGCGGGAAACCTTATCTATATGAAAAAGGGCGGCGAGATAACGATGATCAACCTGGTGAGCGGCGAGCATAAAGTAATCAATCGTGTATAAGGACGGTAGCGGTATGAGATATCTGACATTTGCCCTTGGGAAAGGGCGTCTGGCCAAACAGACGATGGAGCTGTTTGAGAAAGTGGGGATAACCTGCGAGGAGATGAAGGACAGGGATTCCAGAAAGCTGATCTTCATTAACGAGGAGCTGAAACTTAAGTTTTTCCTGGCAAAGGGGCCGGATGTTCCGACTTATGTGGAGTACGGGGCGGCGGACGTGGGAGTCGTGGGAAAAGATACGATTCTGGAGGAAGGGCGCAAAGTCCATGAGGTGCTTGACCTTGGGTACGGGAGATGCCGGATGTGCGTGTGCGGCTACAGGGATGCGGCGGAGAGCCTTGCAAACCATGAGCTGATACGCGTGGCGACCAAGTACCCGAATATTGCGAAGGACTATTTTTACAATACGAAACACCAGACGGTGGAGATCATCAAGCTCAACGGCTCTATTGAGCTTGCGCCCATTGTGGGGCTTTCGGAAGTGATCGTCGATATTGTGGAGACCGGATCTACCCTGCGGGAAAATGGGCTTGAGGTGCTGGAGGAGGTATGCCCCTTATCTGCCAGGATGATCGTCAACCCGGTGAGCATGCGTATGGAGAGCGAGCGCGTCCGCAAGCTTCTTATGAAACTGCGGACGCAGGTTCTGTAGCTCTGAAAAGATTTTAGAGGAGATGGTTGGAAGATGAGGATACAGCATTTAGATAAAGATACGAAAAAGAGCCTCCTGGAGGATCTCTTAAGGCGCAGCCCGAGCCAGTACGAAGAGTATGAAAAAGGGGTAAACGAGATTCTTCTGCAAGTAAAGAGCCGGGGGGATGAGAGCCTTTTCGCGTACACAAGAAAGTTTGACGGGGCAGCAATTGACGCGTCAAACGTCCGGGTGACGGAAGAAGAGATAGAAGAGGCGTACAGCATGGTGGACGAGGACTTTGTGGAGGTCATCCGGCGGGCTATCGGGAATATACGGGCATACCATGAAAAACAGAGGCAAAACAGCTGGTTTGACAGCAAGCCGGACGGAACGATGCTGGGGCAGAAAATTACCCCGTTAAGACGTGTGGGCGTGTATGTTCCGGGAGGGAAAGCAGCTTATCCTTCCTCTGTGCTTATGAATATTATCCCGGCAAAAACGGCGGGCGTGGATGAGATCGTCATGGTGACGCCCCCGGGAACGGACGGGAAAGCCGCGCCTACTACCCTTGTGGCAGCCAATGAGGCGGGGGCGGATGCCATTTACAAGGCAGGCGGAGCGCAGGCGGTGGCTGCGCTGGCGTTCGGCACGGAAAGCATCCCTAAGGTGGACAAGATCGTAGGGCCGGGGAACATCTACGTGGCGCTGGCGAAAAAGGCGGTGTACGGCCATGTCAGCATAGACGCCGTGGCGGGTCCAAGTGAAATCCTGGTAATCGCAGACGAGACGGCAAATCCCCGCTATGTGGCGGCGGATCTCCTCTCCCAGGCAGAGCATGACGAGCTGGCATCGGCAATCCTTCTTACTACCAGCCGGGAGCTTGCCGGGAAAGTATCGGAAGAAACGGACAGATTTTTAAAGGAGCTTTCAAGGGCGGACATTATCCGGAAGTCGCTGGACAATTACGGGTACATCCTTGTGACAGACACCATGGACGAGGCAATTGAGGCGGCCAACGAGATTGCGTCAGAGCATCTGGAGATCCAGACGGCGGATCCATATGACGTGATGATGAAGATCCGCAACGCGGGAGCTATCTTTATCGGGGAGCACTCAAGCGAGCCTCTGGGGGATTATTTTGCGGGGCCGAACCATGTGCTGCCAACCAACGGAACGGCGAAGTTTTTCTCCCCCCTTTCTGTCGACGATTTTATCAAAAAATCAAGCATCATCTCCTACTCAAGGGATGCGCTGGAAAAGATCCACAGAGACATCGAATATTTTGCGGAGTCGGAGGGGCTTACGGCTCATGCGAACTCGGTCAAGGTCAGATTTGAAGGAGGTGCGGGCAGATGAGGAGACGGACAGGAACATGCAGGAGGATGACGAAAGAGACGGATATATCCGTAACGATAAATCTTGACGGAACCGGGAAAAATAAGATCCATACCGGGATTGGCTTTTTTGACCATATGCTGGACGGCTTTGCAAGGCACGGACTTTTTGACCTGGAAGTAAGGGCGGAGGGAGACCTGGGCGTAGACTGCCACCACACGGCTGAGGATACGGGCATCGTGCTTGGGCAGGCAATCTTGAGCGCTCTCGGAGACAAAGCCGGGATTAAGAGGTACGGGCACATGCTGCTCCCTATGGACGAGACGCTGGCGCTGTGTGCGGTAGACCTGTCGGGAAGGCCGTACCTTAAGTTTGACGCGGATTTTACCGTGCCAAGGCTCGGGGAGCTTGACACGGAGATGATCCGGGAATTTTTTTATGCAGTGTCATACAGCGCCATGATGAATATCCACTTGAAGATTATGGATGGGGAGAATAACCACCATATGGCGGAGGCGCTTTTTAAGGCGTTCGGGAAAGCGCTTGACGAGGCAACGGCAGGCGAGCCGAGGATTGATGAGGCGTGGACGACAAAAGGGAAACTTTAAGAAAACATTGAAGGAGGAACAGACGATGAGTTATAAGCGGTTGATACCCTGTATTTTCATTGCCAACGGAAAAGCGGTTCGCTGGTTTCATGATGACAAGGTGATTTCTGAGGATGTGATAGAGCTGGCTAAGGCATACAGCGACAACGGGGCGGATGAGCTGATCGTATTTGACCTGTCTGACTCTGATGAGGGGCATGAGGAGGCCATCGATTTGATGCGCCGGATTAACCGCGTCATCCGGATTCCCATGGTGGCAGGCGGAAATGTAAGGCGGCAGGAGGATGTGAAAAAGATCCTCTATTCGGGAGCCAAGAGGGCGATTATTAATTTTTCTAAGCAGGACAGCACAAAGATGCTGGAAGAGGCGGCTCTTCGTTTTGGGAAAGAAAAGGTGGCGGTGTCCCTGAATGATTTTGATTCGCTGTTCAAGCACCAAAGGCCTATCGGGGAGCACTGCAGCGAGATTATCTTTATGCACAGGCTTGACCTTAATTCTGTGATGAATGTGACGGACATCCCGTGTGTGATCATAACGGACACTATGGAGGAGCCGGAGCTTTTCAAAATATTAAAAAGCCCTGGGGTCAGGGGGCTTTCCGGAAAGTATGTGAGCCAGACGGGCATGGACTTTAATGAATTCAAGAGCAGATGCGGCGGGGAGGGAATTAAGATGACTTCCTTTGAGAGCATTTTGGAATTTTCCCAGTTCAAGGTTGACAATGCAGGGCTTATTCCGGTGGTCGTGCAGAATTATAAGACCCGGGAAGTGCTGATGCTGGCGTATATGAACGAGGAGGCGTTCGACTATACTGTGAAAACCGGGAGGATGACCTATTACAGCAGAAGCCGCGAGACCCTCTGGGTGAAGGGCGAGACAAGCGGACACTATCAATATGTAAAATCACTGACGATAGACTGTGACAACGACACGCTGCTTGCAAAGGTGGAACAGATAGGCCCGGCATGCCATACGGGCAGCCCCACCTGCTTTTTCAAACATCTTGCGGGTACGGATTTTGACGAGAGCAACCCGCTGCAGGTGTTTGAGAAGGTATACCAGACAATCCTGGACCGAAAGGCTTACCCGAAGGAAGGGTCTTACACCAACTATCTTTTTGACAAAGGATTGGACAAGATCCTGAAAAAGATCGGCGAGGAGGCGACAGAACTTGTAATTGCCGCCAAGAATCCCAATCCGGAGGAGGTTAAGTACGAGATGTCCGATTTCCTTTACCATGCCATGGTGCTGATGGTGGAGAGGGATATCAGCTGGGAGGACATCATTAAGGAGCTGGCAGACAGATAATACGGAGATACTAAATCTTCCCCCGTTTGCATATAGTTGATTAGGCAGATCAAATATGTAAATGGGGGAATTTTTTTATGGTTGACAGAAATGATTCGGAAAAACGCAGAAGGGAGCTTTTGCAGCAGACGAGAGAGCGGTACAGCGATTACTTAAGCCCTCCGGCAATCCATCCGAGATACCGGAGTTCCTACAATAAGCTTTACAGCGGGGAGAGTGGAGAAAGCGCCGGCACTTTTGGCGCCAGGGCATTTCTGTGCCTGATGCTGTTTGCCGCATTCGTGACCATGGATATGAAGAAACAGGAAGTGTTCCATGTAAGCAGCGAGCGCATCGTGAAAGAGATCACGACGGATCTTGATGTTGCAGAAGTGTGGAAGAATCTGTGACCGGGAGCGCTTTAACCGGCGGCATAAAAACAGAGAGCCGCCTTGACGGCAACTCTCTTTGAAAATGCAATTACATTCCTGCCTGGTATTCTTTTAATTTGAATTTTCCAATGAGGTCTTTCATAAGCTGTGACTGGCCTGACAGTTCCTGGCTTGCAGCCGCGCTTTCCTGGGCGGTGGCAGAGTTTATCTGCACAACGCTTGAGATCTGGTCGATTCCCGTGGTGATCTGGGAAATAGAGTCTGCCTGGTTGCTGCTTGCTTCTGAAATCTGGCTGATGATAACCGTCATCTCGCTTACCTTATCTACAGCCTGCACGAGTGACTCGGCTGTCTCATCGGCAATGTGAGTTCCGTTTTCCACGGCTTTCAGGGAATTCTCAATCAGCGCCGCTGTGTTCTTGGATGCTTCCGCGCTCTTGCTCGCCAGATTGCGGACTTCATCAGCCACAACGGCAAATCCCTTCCCGGCAGCTCCTGCGCGCGCAGCCTCTACGGCAGCGTTGAGGGAGAGGATATTTGTCTGGAACGCGATATCTTCGATGGTCTTAATGATCTTGCTGATTTCATTTGAACAATTGCTGATGTCTGACATGGCATCGATCATGTGCTGCATCTTCTGGTTGCTCGTGTTCATTTCGGCACTGACTGTGTCAGCCATGTTGTTAGCCTGTCCTGCGCTTTCCGCATTTTGCTTAACTTTGTCGGAAATCTCACTGATCGTGGCCGCGAGCTGCTCTACGGAGCTTGCCTGTTCAGTCGCGCCCTGGGAAAGTGACTGCGCCCCGCTTGATACCTGCTCGGAACCGTTGGCAACCTGGGAAGAGCTCTGGCTGATCTGTGACAGCGTATCGTTAAGCCTGTCCGCAATGGAGCGGAAAGAGACGAGCAGAGGATAGAATCCGCCTGTATACGCCTCCGGGCAGATAGAATCTACGGTAAAGTCACCCTCCGCCATCTTGGCAAGGAATTTGTTCTCATCATCAATGATGACCTGGAGCTTGCGGATCAGTTTTCTCATCTGTTCAGAAAGAATACCCAGCTCATCTTTAGAAGAGTAGGATATCTCAATGTCTAAGTCGCCCTCCGCCATCTTCGTGGCAGCCATTTCTATTTCAGAAACAGGCAGCTTTATGAGGCGGATGATGACAAATGAGAAAAATACACCGATGATGATTATAGCGATAATGATCGCCGCCATAATGAAGACAGCTGTCTTATAAAGAGAAACGCTGCTTGCGGTCTCTTCTTCGCTGCCTTTTGTGTTGTAGGAGATAATCTCGTTAAAGGCGCTGTTTAAGGAATTGTAAAGTTCCGTACACTCGCCTTCAAGGATGGCGCGCGCTTCTTTTACCTGCCCTTTCTTGGCCAGCGCCATCAGCTCTTCATCCGCCTTATCATACTGCGACCAGAGGCTGAGCGCATTGTCGTAAAAGGACTGTTCTTCTTCATCTATCAGGCTCTTGTATTTCTCTAAAAGCTCTGCCATTTCCTCTTTTTCGCTCTGAAGGTACTGCAGGCTCATATCCGCTACGTCGTCAGTAATAGCGGTAAGGTATCCCAATTCATTGAGACGTATGTTTGAGAGCTTGTTGGCCATATTTCTTGTGGCATCTATGCTGGGCAGCCAGCTTGTCGAGATGTCAGTTGTCTTTTCGTTGAGCCTGCCCATTAAAAGGAAAGACATTCCTCCGATGATGAGCATTCCGATGAGGGCAACTCCTACAAGAATATAAAGCTTTAGCCTGATTCTTAAATTCCTTATGTAGTTAATCATGTTCTTGGTCTCCTTATTCCTTTTGTTTTTGCGGCTGCAGGTTCTGACGAATGGCGGTTGCCTGCCGCAGCCACATTACTCCAACTTATATATCGACATACATAAAACGCAGGATAAGATAATAAATGTGAATTATGAAAAAAATGTTAAAATATAAAAGTCAAAATAAAAAACCAAGTCCTTTAACAGACTTGGTTTTAATATGTATGGAAGTTATTGAGATTGCCATAAAGCTTTTAATACATGTTCACCATTTATTGATACAGTTGTATTCTCAGTAATAAATTCATTATTATATATCCAACCTAAAAATTGATATCCTTCTTTAGTTGGTCGTGGTAATTCACCATAAATATCATCATAAATAACTTCTTTATGTTCTAAAATCATATTACCACCATCATAATCAAAAACAACATTAATTTTAATCGGTTTCCATGACGCATATAACGTCATACTTTGTTCAACCTTTTGGGTAAGGGGATCCCATTCATGTTTCAAATCTTGATCAAGATACCAGCCTTCAAAACTATATCCAGCTTTTAAAGGCTCATCAATTACAATTGAATCACCATACTTGCATTCAATTGGTTTAATATTTTCGCCACCATTAGTATCTAAATTAATTGTAAAATGACTATTAAGAGCTAGAAAAACA
>OFGR01001277.1_pt1 | contig 20925 bp, 19 predicted proteins | sample 1521811 | NCBI WGS metagenome assembly OFGR01 (sample SAMEA3504098, study PRJEB24116) | mouse gut metagenome | biome: mouse gut; feature: mouse-associated habitat; material: faeces | place: Denmark | collected 2011
TGTTCCGACAATTATCCACGAATCCGACATGACGCCCGGACTGGCCAATAAGATGTGTATTCCCGCAGCCAGAAAAGTGTGCTGCAATTTTCCGGAAACCCTGAAACAGCTTCCCGAAAACAAGGCCGTGCTGACCGGATCTCCCATCCGTGCGGAGCTGGCCCAGGGAAACAAGGTGGCCGGGCTCAACATGTGCGGCTTCAGCGCCAATACCCCCGTCATCATGGTGATCGGAGGAAGTCTTGGCGCCGCCAATGTCAATAAAGCCATCCGGGCCGCGCTTCCCAGTCTGCTGACGGATTTCCAGGTAGTTCATCTGTGCGGCAAGGACAAAATAGACAATCTGCTCCTGAATACCTCCGGTTATAAGCAATTTGAATACGTCAAAGCCGAACTGAAGGATTTATTTGCCATGGCGGATCTGGTGATTTCCCGTGCCGGCGCCAATGCCATCTGCGAGCTTCTGGCCTTGAAGAAACCCAATATCCTGATTCCCCTTCCTGCGTCCAGCAGCCGCGGGGACCAGCTTCTCAACGCCAGGTCCTTTGAATCCCAGGGCTTTTCCATGGTTGCCGACGAGGATTACCTCACGGCTGTGACTTTGACCGAAAAAGTCCATGAACTGTACTTTACGAGACAGTCCTACATCGATGCGATGCAGAACAGCAAGATCAAGGATTCGACGGATACTATCATTGCGCTGATCGAGGATACCATAAAATCAAAAAAATAAGAATCTGACAAAAAACACCGCAGAAGGAAACGCCATGACGGCATACTTCCTCTGCGATGTTCTGATCCCTTCTAGTACTCCATCCGGTCAGAAATTAGAATCGTGCTCCGCCTTCCAGTTCTAATTCTTGTTTCTGATCCATACGCCCTCCTACCTGATAAGTCCCCATAAACCCTGACAGTATTTTGTGATTCTCGCTGTCATGTATTTTACATTTTTTTTGTAGAATAGGATATTTACGATAACGGCAGCCATGAGCCATACCAAACTTGTTTTAACAGCCAGCAGAAACCATGCCATATATGTAGCCGTTTTCATTTGAAAAAATCTGGTAATGCCGTACGATATGATAAATATCAGCAGATCGACACCTATCTGCCTGTAGAAATTACTGATCGGATATCTTATTAAATATTTTGATCCATAATATGCCATCCATATTGTCTGATAAGACATCGCTGCCAAAGTCCCCACAGCTACCCCTATAAGCCCCAAATGTTTGACCAATACAATTGACAGGATCACATTTATAAATGCTGCGATCACATAATTATTTTGCGTCTGTTTGTAATGTCCTCCTGCTCTGATCATTATATTATAAGGAAGTCTCAGGCAATGCATTGCATTGGCGAATGTCAGCAGCAACGCAAATCCGGGCACTTTATAAACAGCATCGTCAATCCCACTCGTATATACTTGCACAAAAGGAGCAAGTAAAACAGACGTGCACCCAAATATTAACGTTACTCCTGTATGTATCATCCATTCAATCTGACAAAATAATTCCGACAGCTGTTTGATCTCTCTTTTCGCGAGCATCTCTCCGAATACAGATTGTATTCCGGATGACAATGAAATAAAGATACTTTTTATACCGAAAATGACCATATTATAAACGGAATAAATTGATACGACTGTCAGCGACGAAAATACCGTCAAAACGATAGTATCTGTTCCGTCTAAAATAAATGCGGCGATATGTTGTGCTACGCCATTCCACTTCTGCCTGATCGGTTCCTGGTCGTAGACAACTTTCTTATCGATATTATAGTGCTTATTTACATATATACTCAATGCTGTCGGACGGATCAAATAAATTGTTGCCGTCACCAGTTTCACCGCATGAATAGAAAAATCCTTCTGCATCATAATCGCACACACGATTGTATTTAATGCGATCGACATCATTTGCACAATATTGTGTACGTAACCTCTTTGATCCGCCGACAACAAGATCTGGTTGGTAATCCCGAAATAATATTGTGCAAAAAGGCTTACACTCATTATCAATATCAATGCCCCCACATACAGACTTCCAAATTGCTGATCCGTGAGTTTTGGATATGTCATGAGCAAAACAAAAACATATATACACAATACTCCACCGACATTGTGAAAAAACGTTTTTCCTGATGTTACTATACAGCTTATCATGTTATCATCGCGCACTACCAACGGCTCGTACAGCGATGACTGCATAACCGCTCCCATACCACATTCCATCAGGGAGATCACCTGCAAAAACTGTGTGATGGAGTTTACCATGCCATTTACTTCCGATCCATAACTACTCAGGATCAAACGAGGCAGAACAAATCCGCAAAACAATGTTACGACCTGCAGTGTGAGCGCTGAAATCGTATTCCTAACTAACTTTCTCTTTCTCATACAATGTTAAGACCATTTCCCAATCTCATATCCCATTCATCTGGACTAAACAACATAAACCCACTACAAGGGAAAAAAGTAAACTCAGAAAAATATACTTTTTTATTTATTTCAAACAAGTCTATCCTGACAAACGGCATATTTTCTGACAGACATTTTGCTATGTCGATCATCTTTTCATAGTTAACAGGTCTCTCGGGAATTTCTGCAAATGTTCTATAATCCATTCTTTGAAACGATGCAGGTTTCCAATCAGGCGTAAGAAAACTTATTTTCGCCGTGTCGTGATTTTCTAATCCTTCTGATACATAGAGATATTTTACCTGTCCGTTGAAGCAATAAAATTTATAATCCGTAAGCCCTTCACACTTGTCCTTTTTGTTGTACTTATCCATATCCTCACGATACTCATGGCACCATAGTACATATCCACGGCTAATCAGCAGTCCCCCCCCCCGAATTTCTGTTCGAAAGCGGGATCCAGTTTCCTAACTTCAGATCCCCGCTTTCCGGTTTAAATTCTTCCCATCCCGAACCCGGATAAAATGTAAACTCACCAAAATAAATCTTGTGCTGTATCTCATAAAAATCAATCCTTACAAATGGTATATTTTCAGACAATATTTCCGCAATTCTGATCATCTCTTCGAGTGTCTTTGGTTTTTCGATCTCCACGCTGCTGGCTGCATAATACCTCTCAAATGGAAGTCTGTCCCAATCCGTATCATAAAAAGTCACTTTCAGCCCACTCTCTGAAAATCTTTCCGAACATGTAAAAACTACTTTTACTTTTGAATTGAAACACATTAACTTGTAGTCCGTCAACTCACCCGCCAATTCATTTTCCATGTATTTTTCAGCTATAATGCGAGGTTTTACATTTTTGTACGGCCACTCTCTGGAACCATAATAAAAATTTATCTTTAGTGCTTTCTTCATCTTCCTTTTCACTGCACGCACATCTAAACTGGCTTTATCTCTGCAGATCACAAGCCCTCCCGAATCGTGTGTGCATTTAAGTACAAACTGGTTTGGAAGCTGATCAAAATCGATGTCATCAACGCTTGTCCATGGTCCGCCGATAAGCGGTATAATATATTCCTCACCCAAGCGGTTCTTTATGTATTGCTTCACTGCGTATTTATCCACCAAAGTAGTGTATAATGGATTATGGTCATGTACCTTCAGCCACTGCAGCTTTTCGTTAAACGACTGGGGATCATCAAAATGAAGCGGCTTCCCTGTCTCTAGTTTGTATTTATATTTCAACCATATCTCAGATGGTAAGAATCGGAAGATCCACAGATGCAGGAAATATCGTTTTCTCCAATATCTGCTGGTCAAGATCCTATAGAGTTTACTGTCCTTGTTCATATTCCATCTCACACCTCTCTAACAGACCGGATCACTGCAGTACGATCCGTCCCCTTCCCGCAAACCGCAGGTTTCATCTTTAGACAACTGTTGCGATACGCGAACTTTAAAGCGCCAATCTCAAATATGTAAAGATTGTTATTGTATAATAAACATTCATGACGATACTCCAAACTACCAGTCCAAAATATAAAATGCCTCTGCAACATGATCTCCTGCATATGTTGTATAGAAATATCAGTGAGATCGGTCCGACCATCATAACCATTCTATCTATAAACATGATATTCATGGAGCCAAGTCCCAGCAATGCGATGATAATGTAAAATCTGGTCAGACTATGTTCCATCTTCTTTTTATCGATCGCATCTGCCAATGACATGATGATAACGAACAGCAAAAATGCAATCTGTGCAATTAATTTTCTTTTGTCAGCAGTCGTCTCATACGTATTAAAATAGAAGTAAAGTTTTTGCCCTGCATACTGTATCTGACTGACTGGTATGTTTCGCAATAAAACTGCTATAGTCTTTATGCTTGTTCCCCACAAACCAATGATGAGAAAAAAATACTTGCGATTCTTTGTGCACTCGTACCAGATTTGTATCATTAGATAGATTCCTGCTGCCGGATGCATTAAAATACATATGATATACCAAAATATCAGTTTGAGCAGACTGCCCTTTTCGCAATAATACTTATATTCCTCCAACCCCATAATATGACATACTGCACTAAATCTTAATCCACTGTATGAATTAAAAAAAGGCATCAGCGTAAAATAGACCAACACATAAAATGCTGTCATCTTTCTGTTCAGATCTACCCGTCCGGCAAACAGACTTATGATTCTATAGACACAAAAAAAATCTATTGCCAGATAGACTACCTGTAAGTACGCGTTCTCCTCCTGCAATGAGATGATCCAGCAGATCAATTGGTATACGTATAATTGCTCTGTCCCAGCCAGCGGCAATATATTCTTCCTGACGTCGATCTTTTGCTGTCCGTTCCTATGCCAGTTCACTACACCATAATGTCTGTACAGATCATCTGACTTACTGGGAATAAGGTGATATCCCACATAGATCAAGGCCGCAAAAAAGAATATCATCAAATAGCGATCTGTCTTTTTTAATTTTCTGTCACTCCACACATAAGCATACTGCAATCCAAAATACCCAATACAATACACGATCGACATATATACCAGCATTGCTGAAACAATCTACCTCTCTTTTTCCATTTCATATATACATTTCGTATATACTACATTTTATTGATACACTTCACCCACTGCCTTGTTATAGTATCGCGTGCGTACTGTTTACCAATGTCCTTTGCTCTTTCTGCCATCTGTTCCCTGACTATGTCATTGCGGCATAAGTACAGCATACTTTTTACCAGTTCCTCCCTGTCATTAACCGGTACAAGGATTCCATTGATACCATCTCGTATCAATTCTCTCGGTCCCCCACATGGACAATCCGTTGAGATTACCGGAAACCCCATCGCCATCGCCTCCATCAAAGCGTTTGGCATACCTTCATAGTCAGATGTCATGACGAACAGTTTTGCGTTTTTGACAAAATCATGCACATTATTCCTGCTTCCGCACAACAGTACATTTTTTCCTAACTCCTTTTCCTGTATACTATACTCAAGCTCTCTTCTGAGACTGCCTTCACCATAGATACACAGTTTGTAATCCGGCTCATATTCCAAAAACTGTTTAAACGCTTCTAACAACAACGGATAATTTTTTTGTTTTTCCAAACGTCCAATTGCCGTTATCTCATTGATCACATTGGCAGGCTCTCTGTTCATGATACCTTCTTTAACTGGATTCCCTATCACATACCCCTTACCCTGGATTTTTTCTGCATAACATTCTTTTGCCGCCTGTGTCTGAAAGACAAAACATCTGCCTGTTGGATACAGGATCTTCCTCAATATCCTGCTCGCAATACTGATCTGTGCCTCATGTGGCGCATTCCGCTCTGATACGATCAGTTTTCTATGCAGTATGACATTCACCATCAGGGAAATAATATTGGGAAAAATATCAAATGAAATATAGACTGCATTTTTATTCTTTTTCATATACCTGTATAACATGGCGGCGCCAACAGTTAATTTTCCTATCCTGGATGCTGGCACATTTAAGTTAACACGTTTTACCGATTTATCCAGTTCGTACTCTTTTTGTTTTTTATAAAACGTAATAACCGAAACTTTGTTATAATGATACAGCAGTGATTGTGACAAAACACTCACTACCCTCTCTGCACCGCCTAGACCAAGAGATTCTGCTATAAATACTATTTCCAACATTTTCACCTTCTCATCACAGTGTTCCCCCTCAATTTCCTTAAAACATTTTGAGGGATCAATCCTACGATCAACGGTTTTATCACATACAAAATCCCAACTGGCATTAATCCCAATGACCAAAACCCTTTCCACCGGATATATGCCTCAAACCACCGCTCCCTATACTTCCTGCGGGCGTAACACTCTTTATCTTCCCTGATACAATATAACTCTTTTTGTATATTAAACCCTCTATATCCATTAGCATAAGCGTTCATAAACAATTCATAGTCTTCGGCTCTTTTGCTTGCCCTTCTCTCTGAATATTGGATCTCATCAAATACCTTTCTGTCTGCCAGGAGCGCAGCATGTATAAAAGGAGATGTGAACAAAAAATCTCTTTTCTCTACATATTCCTGCATAATCCTTTTTCCCCACACTCCATTCTGATCGAACAATAAAGCATTACAGGTGCAAAATGCGCAATCCCTTCTATGTTCCAACGCCGACTTTTGGATCGCCAACCGCCCCGGAATACTAAAGTCATCTATATCCATCCTGGCTATATAGTCTCCCCTGCTCAGTTTCAGACATCTGTTTAAACTGTATGCCAACCCATGATTTTTTGCATTATGTATCACTTTGATGCGTTTATCCTTCTGGGCATATCTCTTGAGCGCCTCCAGCGTCCCATCTGTCGAGGCATCGTCACATATGATCAATTCCCAGTCCGTATATGTCTGATCAATGATCGATCGCACGGACAGATCGATCATATTGTTTCTGTTTGCATTATATACCCCCATAATAACTGATATCTCCGGCATGTTTTACCTGCTTTCTACATATTATCCTATCTCATTTACATATATTTCCCTCATCTTTTTTTCTACAAGGCTTCTGTCAAACTTCATGACTGTTTTCTGAATATATTTTTTCCTATTATATGCATCACACTGTTCGCCTTTGCATTTTGCTATGGCCTTCGCAAATCCGATATAGTCATCAGTGTTTTCTTTATAGCCCGTCAATCCCTGAATTGAATAATCATTGATACCATGTACATCGGAAGTTAATAATGGAAGCCCTACTGCCATTGCCTCCAGTGCAGCTAAGCCAAGCCCCTCTCTCTTTGACGGAAGTGCAAACAGATCTGACATGCACAACAATTCCTTTATATCTGTTCTGTATCCCAACAACATTACTTGTTTGTCCAAACCGCAGGATGTGATCACCTGCTCCAAATATCCTTTTAGTTGGCCTTGACCGCACACTATATACTTAATGTGCATATCTTTCAAGTATTCAACAGCCTTGATGATCACCCTATGATTTTTATTCATGTTTAGTTCACCCACACTGATTATCACGAAATCATCCTCTGATATCTTCATTTCTTTTCTCTTCTTTATCCTTCTGATCAGTCGAAGGATATGCCCCCCCCCGAACAAGCATTTGCATATTGTTTCTGCATCATCTCATCAATGTTTTCAATGCAATATTTTTTGACCTTCACCAGATTAAAACCTGTACATTTTTCTCTAAAACCCCGGTCGCTGACCATTTTTCTTATTGCTCTGTGCATCTCATCTGAGGATTTCGGATTGACACATATACCGCCCTTATTATGTACAACCAGATCCTTCACACCTCTGACATCTGAACCAATCACCGGCAGCCCGCTTGCCATCGCTTCCAACAAAGCAACGGACAGCCCTTCGTGAAATGCCATATGGATAAAACAGTCTGCGATCTCACACAACTCGCTGATATCCGTCCTATATCCCAAAAGAATAATATTCTTTTCCATTCCATATTTTTTAATCGATCTCTCATATTCGGTCTTTAATCGCCCCTGTCCTGCAATCAGATAATAGATATCCTTATCCTGCATTTTGCCAAGCACGTCTATGACTGCTCCATAGTTTTTTCGCTCCTGCAGTTCACCCACTGAAAGTAATATGAATTTGTCATCTGGTATTTTCAACTCACAACACTTTGCGCGCTTATCTACATAGCCGTCTGCAAACTTCGCCACATCAATGCCAACCCCTGGGATATATTCAATATGTTTTGCATGAAAATATTTCCGGGCACGTCTGTAATCCTCCTTGTTGATCGTGATCAGCACATCTGTCATCCATGAGCAGAACCACTCTACCGGAAAGTACAACAGCCAGTTTTTAAGCGGCGCCCCCTTAAAAAAATGAAATCCATGTGCTGTATAGATTACCTTTGTGCCAGTTCTCGCCGCCGCTAATCTTCCTATAACAGAGCCTATCGGTGTGTGACAGTGGATAAAGGCATATCTGTACTTTTTGATCAGATTCACGACATCACCGTAAGCCTTTGCATTTCGGATAATGTCTGTCGGTCTTCGTGTTGTTGGTATATGAAACCATCTGCCATGATGATCTCTGATCCAGTCCTTAAATTCCTCAAGTTTTCTATCTGAAATCGGATTGCCCTCCAACCAGTTTCCTGCCACATGAACCTCATACCCCATTCCCTCCAGAATAAGAATATTATTTTTATTAAACTGTTCGATCATAGCTGCTGTAGTCGCAAGCATCAACACTCTTTTCATGCTCCCACTTCCCCTAAAACCCTTCCGTGCTCTCCGGCAGAAACATCACTTTCACCGTGAGCAGTATCATCTGCAGATCCAGCAGCAGAGACTGCTTTTCGATATACATCAGGTCCATCTTGAGTTTGTCCTCCGCGCTTGTATTGTATTTTCCGTAGATCTGCGCATACCCGGTGAGTCCGCCGCGCACGCGCAGCCGATACGAAAACTCGGGCAGCTTTTCCGTGTATTTCCTGACGTGCTCCACGCGCTCCGGCCTCGGTCCCACGATGGACATATCGCCCTTTAATATGTTCAAAAGCTGTGGTGTCTCGTCGAGACGCACAGCGCGTATCACCCTGCCTGTCCGCGTTATGCGGCTGTCCCGCAGCCCGGCAGGCTTATAGCCCTGCTTCTCGGCATCCACGATCATGCTGCGGAATTTGAGAATGTCAAATTCCCTGCCGTTTCTGGTCACACGGCGCTGTCTGTAAAAGATCGGGCCCCTGTCCTCCAGCCTGATGCTGACAGCGGTCAGCAGCATGAGCGGCGAGAAGAGGACGAGCAGCAGCAGCGAGATGCCGACATCGAGCACCCGCTTTCCACGGTACTCCCCCCGCCTCGCGCCTGACACGAGAAGCGGCGTGTCGATCAGATACCTGTACTCGTAATTTGTCAGTATGATGTCCTCAAGCTTTGGGGTGATATACACGTTTCTGCCGTCTGCCGCGCACGCCGCCAGGATCTCCGACCGCAGCTTCTGCGACACATGGCAGAGTATCACCGTGTCAAAATCCCGCAGCATCCCGATCAGTTCGGTCTTTTTGCAGGTATCGGGGCACACTGCCTGTATGTCAAACAAACCGGCATGCTTTGCCCGCAGTTTTCGCACCAGATCGTCCACCGAAGTCTCGATATTCCCCTCCCGATGCGCCCTTTTTGCCCCGTAGACGATCACTGTCCGCTGCACGGGCGTGTACTTTGCAAAACAGGACTTGTTCAGTGCCAGAAGCACCAGTGTGCCCGCCAGCTGCACCGCTGCCGCGACCAGCCCCGGGACGAGCCCCGCAAACCGCATGTGCATCATGTAGCACATCAGATACAGGATCAGATCGGACATGCCGACCGCCAGGAACTGCGACAGCATTAGCTCGCTGATCCTGCAGCTGTGGATCCTGAAAGCGTGATACAGTTTGCCAAACGCATAGTACACAAGGGCATACAGCAGAATCGAAACTGCAAGTCCCTGCTGCCAAAAAGATGAAAAAGTATGCTCGTTATAGTAGAGCACCCACACGTAGCAAAATATGATGATATTCCAAAACGGTATCAGCGCTTTCATAAAATTTAAAAACAGATTACTTCTCATTGCGCTGTCTATCTTCTTTCATCTTCATGAGCTCGCAGAAAAATCCGTCCACACACCATACGCCGAACACGACAAACATCAGCACAGCCACCGGTATCACAAGCCGCTTCACCGCAGCGAAAAATCCGCCTGCCGCCGTGTACTGTGCCGGCACGGCGATCTTGTACGCATTTGAGAAAAGTGTTGTCGTATAGTATTCCTGTGCTGTCTGCTCTGTCAGATCCGCCCATTTTGCGATCGTCTCCGCCACGGATGACATCTTGCCCTCCACATAATCATACTCCCCCTGCGTGTTCTGTCCGACCGTTCCGTTGACTGCGTTCAGCAGTGTGTATGTCTCATTCAGTTTTGTGTTGAGTGACGCGATCTCCGTTGACAGCTCCAGCCGCTCTTGTAGCAATTTATCATAGTACTCATTAGTCTGCTCGATTTCCTGCGTGGACTCCTGAGAGCTTACGATCACCAGCGGATCTTTCTGGTACTTGTCGATCACGGACTGTATGTTGGTAAGCTCCAACTGGCACTCCGCGATATCCATGTTGTATTTCTTGATCCTGTACTCGTAATATTCCCGCTGACGCGACACGTCCTTCGTGAGTGTATGGCTCTCTATGTAAGAATTCAGATTTGCAATGTCAATCTCCGCTATCGTGTCAAGCGCCATGGAGATATCGCCGAACGAAAGCCCCGTGCCCGATGAGCGGAACTCCGGCGCCTGATCCCGCCGCTCGCTCACATAGCCCTGCATGATCTCCATCTGTGTCTCGAGCATATCCATCGCTTCCGCATAGTCATAATCCTTATAGTCGATCAGATTTCCCGTGACGGTGAGCACTTCCGTGTTCGCGTATGTGTCCATGAAATACTCCCTGTAGCTGTCGAGTATCGCGTTTAATACCTTCACCGCGTCCTTCCCCGACATCCCCGGATTCTTGCGGAGGTACACGATGTACTGTGACGGGAAGTACGATATGTCGAGTATCTTCTCATAATTGGACACGTCCTCGAGTGACATTTCCTTGATCACCGTGATGCGCTCTACGGCGTCCTCGGGCACTACCCCCTCTATATCAATGCTCTCGCGTATTTTTTCCGAATCAAATTCCGTCGTCCCCAGGGACATCAGCGCGTCCTCGATCACTTTGGGCGACTTGATCTTGTTGATGTCAAACGCTGCCCCGTTCGGATCCAGCCCATTTTCAATCCCCTCGTACTGCAGTGTGATCACGGCGCGCGCGTAAGTGCTCTGCCCCACTATGTAATCCACACCTATGACGATCAGTCCCAATAAAATGCCTGTGCACAGTGCGATTGCCATCGCATATCTGTACAGCCTTTTCTTCTTGTTCATGTGACCTGCTATGTTCACAAGGTCAATCTGTGTCTCCTCCGATTCACCGCTGTCCATATGCAGGTATATCTTTGCATCGCTCTGCGCCGTCTGTCTGCAGTCTACACTTCCGTCCTTACACACTTCATTGCGCTCCTCAGCAAAGCCGCTATCGCTGTTATGCATAACATTCCTCCTGCTATTATCATGGCGAGCACGCCATCGATCCCGCCATGTCTGTGCACCGCCTGGTTGTCTGTCCGCTCGATCACTGTAAATCCCTCGCTGCCGATCACCATACTCTCCGCTGCGGAATCATCTGTCTCCCTGCCAAACCCTGCACCGTCGACCGGATCTGCCGCGGTCTCACCCGGCGGCACTTGTGCCTGTCCGCCGATCGTTTCCGCCCCGGCGATGTCACCTTCCGCAGGCTCCTGTCCTTCACCGGCATTATCTTCCGCTGGATCTTGTCCTTCTTCTGCGTTGCTGTCTTCCGGTGCCTGTCCTTCACCAACATTATCTTCCGCAGGATCCTGCCCTTCTTCCGCGTTACTGCCCTCCGATACCTGCTCCTCCCCGGCGTTGTCTTCCGCCTGTACCGGTGTGTCCCCGGCGCTGTCATCCCCGGAGGGCTGCGCATCCGCTGACGCTTCTCCGCCGTCTGTGTTCTCCGGATCCGAGGGCTCCCCGCCACTGTCATCCGCCGGCGGTTCTCTGTCTGCATCTGTGGTTATCTGCGGCAGCATTGCCTGCGCATCCGCGATCAGCCTGTCCATCTCGCCAGCCTTCACATACCCTTCCGCGCCAAAGTCCGAACGCACCCGATACCATACGCCGCCCGCGTCATCATTTTCCGCACCGGCGACTTCAAATCCGTTTCCGACGATCAGGTTGGCAATGACATCACTGTCCTCCGACATACCGCTGTAGATCTTTGCGGAGGAAGGCTGTGGAATACTCCCCTCCTCCGCCGCGCACACCGTGGAAACATCCCTTCCGAAATATATGGAAAATGCCGTAAATATCGTACACAGGAGCACCGCAGACCATCCTGCCGCGCCTGCTCCACACTTTTTTGCAGATCCAGAACCCATCCTAACACCTCGCAATGAAATATTTCCTGTGCAATCGAGCAGGGGAATGACCTTCTCCACTACTCGCGCGCGGGGTGCGTGCAGCAACGCTGCTAATTTCCTTACGCACCCCTGCGCAATCGAGCAGGGGAATGACCTTCTCCACTGCTCGCGCGCCGGGCACCCGTCAGCTTCTGCTGACACTCTTCCTCTGGGTGCCCGTGCGCATAAACAGAAAAGCCGCACGCATATACATGCAGCTTTCCGATAAGGCTGTTGACTACCGTTCAATTATGCCAGTACCAGCACTGTGATCACAGAAGGTACACCCTTAAATGCACCGAGTACCGCGCCTGTCACGGGATCAACGATCCCCTCGACGTACTCGATCGTGCCGTCTGCATTTACGCTCATGAGCATGATCAGCGCACCGTTTGTCACGTTTTTCACCACACCCGCAGATGCGATGTTGTTTCCAAGTGCGTCCGACGCGACTGCCGCTGTCTTTACAGTACCGCAGTTGTTTACCGCAATATCAGCGCCCTTTGTCGCGGCAAGCTGCTCCACTGTCTGCTGGAACACCGGTGACGGTGCCTGTGTCAGCAGCGCCGAAACCTGTGCAACGATCTGCGTTGCCGCCTGTGTCTGCTCCGCGGCACTCGATGCCGGCGTGATGTTTGCCGCGATCGCCGCAATGCTTGCCACCGCCTGCGCAACCTCCTGCTGCTTTGTCGCGACTACTTTGTCGAGCGTGATCGCCGAGACTGTGCCGTTTGGCGACGCGATCGCCACCTGGATTGCCGCCGGTCTGATCGCCGCTCCCGCCTTCGTCTCCGCGACGATTGCCGCCACGGGTTTCGGGTTGGACGATGTTGCCGCTGCCGGCCTTGACGGCGCCGGCGCCGGAGTCGAAGTCTCCTCCTGGCTGCTGCTTCCGCTGCTGCTGTTGTCAGAGGTGGTGCTGCTCGCTGCCATCGCTGTAAAAGACATGGACAGTGTGAGCGTGAGTGCCAGAACTGCCGCTATGAACTTTTTCTTCATTTTGATCTCCTCCTTTTTTATTCTATATATAAACTGTTGTAACGACCCGGATCCCTTTGCAAAATCCTGTGTGGGATCGCTGCAATCTCTTTATATATCATCATTAATCTGTCCTTATGGATCCGACACCCTGACTTCCTGGTAAAATACCTCAAACATGATTTTCTGCAGCGCATCCTCATCAATATAATAATCATTGTAGAAATCCTGCTTTCCGTTTTCCCCGACAAAATATTCCGCCTTGTCCACTCCGGCAAGCTGGTAGAAGGACTGCTCCGCAAGTGTACAGTCAAGCGCCTTTGAGGCTATATATACCGCCTCGTCCACCGATATATCCGTATTCATATAGGACTTGAGCGACTCGTATATATCTTTCACAAACACAGGGTTCGCCTTGATCTCCTGCATTGTGCGTCCCATCGCCACCCTCATAAAATCTTTCTGTCTCCCGAGTCTTGTCGTCGGGCTGCCCAGTGTGTTGTACTGTCTGTACCTTAGATAATCCACCACGTTCCTGCCCGTGAGCGTCTGCGTACTTCCCTGCACGTACGCCGCGTTGTACGCTGTCATGTCATCCGGCACCACGATCTCTATGCCGCCCAGACGGTCCGTGATCACGGAGATCGCATTGAAGCTCACCGCACATGCCCCGTGAATGGGCAGCCCGCACATAAGCTCCGACACACTCTCTTTCATCTTGCGAAGCCCCAGCTCCCCGCCGCCTGCATACCCATACTGAAGGCAGATCTGGTTGTAGATCGTGTCCACCTGCTCACTCTCGCTGTTGAAGATCTCGACGTTCACCATGGCATTCCTCGGGATTCCGATCACACTGATCACCTTGTCCGACTGGTTCAGGGACACCAGAAAGATCGTGTCCGCCTGACCCGCGTTCCAGTCTGACAATTCCGTCTCCGAGGACAGGCTCCCGCCGTGATCGATCCCCAGAAGCAGGAAATTCAGCATGTCCTCCCGGTACTCATACACCTTTCCTCCGTAGACAACCCAGTCCTCCTGCCACGCCACGCTGCTGTTGTGCTCGAGATCCTGTCTGATCCTCGTGACTTCCTCGAGATCCACAACCATCGTCGGACCTGCTGCATTGGCCGACGCCCGCAGCGCGATCTCCCCTGATTTGTACAGGATTGTCCCGGCAAGGCCCAGGACGAGCAGGATCGCCAACAGTGTCGACAGCAGGCACATGAGCACTTTTTCGAACCCGCTCTTTTCTCTCTTTCCTTTTTCGGTTCCTGATCTGATATTCTCTGATCTGCGATTTCTTGCCCTAACCGCTTCTCTTCTCTTTTTTGTTCGCCTTTTATCCATCTTTATTCCATCACCAATAAGACCCCATCGCGCGATATCCTATTGTTCGATCCCCGCAGATCACGGTGCGTGCTCTGAAACAGCAGGGATCAAAGCAGGATGCATCCTGAACTCAATAAAATCTATAAAAGTCCCACTATACTTTAGTAAATATATTTACTAAAATTCAGTATAAAATAATTGGGGAAGCATGTCAATGTTTTTTTGCAAATTCTTTTAATCTGCTATTTTATCTATGGAAATTTTGATTTTTTGTTCGTCAATCCCAGCAGGTAATCCGTTGTGACATCATAGTACTTTGCAAGCGTGATCAGATGCCGGATCGGCAGTTCGTTGGCTCCCCGCTCATACCTTGCATACATCGTCTGTGATGTTCCCAATACAGTCGCGATCTCCTGCTGCGTCAGGTCGTTATCCTCACGTAGATTGCGCATCCGTATGATATAATTCATAATTCCCTCACCCCGAGATTAGCATAGCAAAGTATTGTCTACTGCCCTTCTTTTAATATATATTTTTACTATTTTTGTGGCTTTTATGATTTTCATGATATAATATAAGATTTGTAGTAGACATATTCGACATTCTATGATAATATGTATCTATGAAAAATGATGAAGCTTTTAAAAAACACAGACATTTAGCGATAATTTCATTGTGTATCCTTCTCTGTTCAGGCTGCTCATCGGCGCGGCAGGCGCCGGTGACACCTGAAATATCAGTTGATCTGTCTGAAAAACAGCCTGCACAGCAGTCCGATGCCGACATCACGATCCCTTCTATATTGATAGGCGACGAGATCGCACAGACGCGGGCGGACGGTGCTGCCCCAGACAACGGAGACGGAACCGTCACCTATTCGCTAAAGGGCGGCGAGATCGACCGCATACTCTATCAGATCGCTGACAATCTGTCCGACAGCATCCAGGATATCCTTGACAATGACGATTACTATCCCAATGTAACGGCGATCACACATGATGCCGAATACACGACTTTCACGATCTCGTTGTCAGACGGTCAGATGAATCTATATGAATCAATGCTTGTGATGTCCTTCTATACGATCGGCAACAGATATCAGATCTACAGCGGCGTTCTTCCCGAAGATGCCGTCACAACGGTGATCTACGTCAATGCCGCTGACCAGACCGTGATCAGCCGATCCGATTCCACCTCCGTGGAGACCTTCTCTCAGATAGAAAAATGACCAGAACTAAAAAAGCCTGAGTTTTGAACTCAAGCTTTTTTTATGTCTTATTATGCTATCCCACGATCGCGTCCCTCACCGCGTCGAGCTGTTCCTCTGTCATTCCGCAGGGCGGCATGACAAACGACTGGCTGTCGTCATCGTATCTCGGGACCAGGTGCATGTGAAAATGAAATACGGTCTGACCCGCGATCTCATTGTTGTTCTGAAATACGTTAAAACCGTCGCAGCCGAGCTTTTCCGTCATCGTCACTGCCATCTTTCTGGCAAGCGGGAGCACTTTTGCCGCGATGCTGTCGTCGATCTCGTACAGATTCCTGTAGTGATCTTTTGGCAGGATCAGCGCATGCCCTTTTGTGACCGGGTTCAGATCCAGGATCACCCTGAAATCGTCATCCTCATACAATGTCCGCGACGGGATCTCACCGTTTGCGATCTTACAAAATATACAATCCTCTTCTCTCATAGCGTAACCACCTCCATTTTATGCTTTCTTTTTTATGCTTTCTGTGTCGCAAAGACATACAGGAGATCCAGCGTCCGCAGCACCTTGAAATCCCCCTTCATCTTCATGTCCCCTGACATGAACGCCTTCTGAAAGGTCATGTGTCCCGCTATGATCTCGTCCATGATGTCCATGGGAACCTGCATCTCGACGTCAACACTGTCCACGTTCCCGTAATAACACTCCATCTCCGTGTGGTTCACCTTGACGATCAGCGGCAGCCGCATCTCCGGCATGATGAACTTGTAGACTGCGCGGAACCCCGCCTGCGGATAAAAATGATCCTTGAAATCCTGCAGAAATCTGGTGCTGTCCGGCTCCTTCACGTTCATCAGATCCTTGAACATGCTGGCAAGCTCCTGGATATCCTCCTTCTGCTTCTGCACATACAGATCGTCGCTGGCAAGCTCCGAGAGCTGCTCTGCCTCCTGGGGTGTCAGGTTCAGGCTCTGCGTGAACGTGATCTTCTGCTTCACTGCCTGGTTGCTGTTGGGGAAGAGCGGCACCTTCTGGTTGATGGATCGGTACATGTCCTCCGTGCGCTTCTCGATCACTCGGTCGTAGCCCGCATCCTGCTCCAATTCCGAGACTTCCGCGATGTAACCGCAGATCCCGGTGATGGGGCGTCCTCCGAGGATCTCCCACGCCTCGGTGAGCGTCTTGACCGCATCGTGCTCACCGTAGGTCGTCGCCATGACGACGGGACACATGTAAATGTTTGCGATCTTTTCCTTGTCCCCGTACAGCCAGCAGGAGTCGAGGAACTGCTGCATATATCCGCCGATGCCGTACCACTCCACTGTCGTCGCGAGAATGATGCCGTCCGTGTCCTTCAAGGTCTGCGGCAGCGTGACGATATTGCTCTTGAACTCGTACAGATCATAGCGCTCCACACTGACATTGAGCTCGCGCAGCACCTCCTGTATCTTATTTAACACATATAGGGTGGGGTCCCCGATCAGTCCCCTGCCTCCATAATAAATGTTGATCTTCACCTTATATCCTCCTAGCTTTTATCAGATTCATGACCGCCATGATCAGCAGCCCGCACATGAGTCCTCCCACATGCGCCGCGTTGTCGATGCGCTCTGCCCTTGTGCCCGAGTAGATCATGTAGACCACCACAAATACCATCTTGCCGACAGAGATGTTCTCATATCCGTCCGGCATCACCCTGCCGTCTGCGTCCAGTACGTCCACCTGCTCCGACATGCCGCCCGCGTCGCCGGACCGCCTGCGCGATCTGCGCCTCATGTCGCGGATGACAAGCAGGATGAACAGCGCGCCGATCAGCCCGAATATCGCGCCGCTGGCTCCGACTGCATCGTAGATGTCCCCTGTCAGTACCGCGTACATGATCGAGAAAGCGCACGCGCCAAAACCTGAGAGCAGATACAGCACCGCGAACCGGACATGACCGATCATCTGCTCGATCATCTGTCCCAGTCCGGCCAGGTAGATCATGTTGCTGACGATATGCTCGATATCCGCGTGCAGAAACATCGCCGTCACAAACCGATAGTACTGCTTGTCCACAAAGATCCTCTCCGCGTTCATGCTACCCATATTATATACCACTTCACCCGTCTGTGTACACAAAATATATGCGGCAATATTGATCGCCATGATCGCCAGCGTGACCCGGTATCCGCGCCAGCCGGTCTCTCTTTGTCCCCCCATCGCTCACCTCTCCCATGTATGAGAAGTATACTGCATTATGGGAGCTCTTGTCAATGAAGAGTTTATCCCCGTTATCTCTGCCTCCCTCAACTGGTTACTGTTCACGCCCCAACTAATTCTGACACAATTTTATGTAATGAAGGCGTAAACAGCAACCCATTTGCACACAAAATGCTAAAGTGCAAGCATTTTGGCGCACGTTTTTCACTACTTTTATTGACGAGTGAACAGTAACCCACTATGCTTTCTCACGGACTTCGCAGCGTAGTGCGAAGTCCCAGGTTGAACTATAACAAACTTTCAACATCCACTAATACACAATCTTGTAATAGCTTCTCGAGGTAAGCCTGAACACGATAAAGTAAATGACTGCAAACACTGCCGCCGTCGCCGCAAGACACCCCGCAAACAACTGTACATTTGCCAGCCCGAACACCAGCAGCATCAGTTTCAGCATCGGAAAAGCCATCACGAGATGGAGCACCGCCACGGTGATCGGCAGGAAAAATACGGTGCGCACCTGCGCGTTGATCGCCGCCCTCACCATCTCGCGGCTCATACCTACTTTGGTCATGATCGCGAAGCGCTCCCTGTCCTCAAATCCCTCCGAGATCTGCTTGTAATAGATGATCAGCACTGTGATCATCAAAAACAGGATCCCGAGAAACAGCCCGAGGAACAAAAATCCGCCGTTCATTCTCATGTACTCCTCCCGCTGTTCTACCCTTGAGTAGAGCAGGCAGCGGTCAAATCCGTCCTGTGTCCTGCACGCTTCCACCGCCTCCCGGACAGCCGCAGCGTACATCAGCCGCTCCTCGCGCGTCCCGTCCGTCTCCACGCCGACATGATACTGGACTTCCACATCCGCGCCCAGGTGCTCCAATTCATTGTCATCCGCCACGACCATATAGCGCACTTCCGTGTTCCCCAGAAATCCTTCCATCTCGTTGACCGGAAAGTCTTCTGTCAGCTCCAATGTTCCCGCGACCGCATATGTCCTGTCAAACACCTTGATGCTGTCCTGCGCGGTTCCGTCCGATGATGTGACCATCACGCTTCCGGGTGCGATCGCGCCAAGCGTATGCCCTGTATACTTCTCGAAGTCCGATTTGGTCATCACGTAGAGCATGCCCATATCCGAAAAACCATATGATCCGTTTTCGTTGTCGTACTTCTCGATCTCATTGCCCACACGGTGCGTCACGACCAGGACATCCGTATATTCTGACACTTCTGTCACTTTTCTGCCCTGGCTTTCCGCCACAGCATGAAACTGCCCTGTCAGCTGTTCTCTGACCGCCGCCCCGGGTACACTGTCAAAATAGAACGTCGCGTCAGCCTCCAGCGTCTGCAGGGAATCCTCCACCCCCGCATACAGACACACTGTCGTCGATATGATCACCAGCACCATCGTGGAGAGCACGCAGATATTGGCAAGCCCGACGGCATTGCGCTTCATGCGGTACATCATACCGGAAACTGCGATAAAATGCGAAGCCTTATAATAGTATTTTTTATTGTTCCTGAGCAGTTTGAGCGCCGCGATGCTCACCGATAAGAACAGCTCATAAGTTCCCGCGATGACCAGCAGTACCGCCACAAAAAATATATTGACCGCCTCGATGACGCCGTTCACATGGACCGCAAGATAGTACCCCGACAGAATGCACACAACCCCGATCACCGCTGACACCCACTTTGCCTTCGGCTCCCGCTCCCCCACATTGTTTCCGTGCAGGAGTGCAATGGGATCCGCGAGCTTTACCTGCATAAAATTGTACAGCAGCATCAGCACATACACGACCGCAAACAGCTCCGCAGTCTGCAGGCAGCCCCAGCCCGAGATATAAAACGGAATACTTTCTGACACGCCTGTCAGTTTGCACAGAAACATGATCACCAGTTTGTTGAACACGATGCCGCACACCAGACCGCCGCAGACAGAGATCAGATACAGGATCAAGGCTTCCCATGCCAGCACCTTTGCGATATGCCGCTTCTCCATGCCGAGGATATTGTAAACACCCAGCTCCTTCTTGCGGCGTTTCATCACAAAACTGTTCGTGTAAAACAGAAAGATGCACACACACGCCCCGACGATGACAACGCCCATAAAAAGCACGATATGGAGTACGCTGGCACCGCGCATCGCGTTGATGCTGTCGTTCCCCTGGACGGCACGCATGATATAGAACATCATCGCCGATACCATGCCTGCCAGAATATACGGCACATAAAACTGCCCGTTGTTCTTCAAATTCGTCACTGCCAACCTGCAATATAGATGGTTCATGATCCTCACACTCCTTTTTATGAATTTAAGAGATCTTTAGCTCGGTCCCCGGGTGTCTTGCCCCCGACTGGTTCCTGAGCATCGCAAGCGCGTCCGATATCTTCGCGTAAAGCTGCTCGTTCGTCATGTTTCCGCGGTACAGCTGGTGGAAGACCTCCCCGTCCTTTATGAACAAAATGCGGTCTGCATGGCTCGCTGCATCCGTGCTGTGCGTCACCATCAGGATCGTCTGCCCGTCATTGTTGATCTCCCGAAACACCCTCAGCAGATCCTCTGTCGCCTTGGAGTCAAGCGCCCCTGTCGGCTCATCCGCGAGGAGCAGCTGCGGGCTGATGATGATCGCCCGCGCCACTGCCACCCTCTGCTTCTGTCCGCCCGAAACCTCGTATGGGTACTTCGCCAGCAGCTGCGCGATGCCGAGCCTCTGTGCGATCGGCTCAATGA
>OFGR01001278.1_pt1 | contig 20924 bp, 15 predicted proteins | sample 1521811 | NCBI WGS metagenome assembly OFGR01 (sample SAMEA3504098, study PRJEB24116) | mouse gut metagenome | biome: mouse gut; feature: mouse-associated habitat; material: faeces | place: Denmark | collected 2011
TCCATATCTCACAATCTTTTTGGAGGAGGCAGCGCACGAGCCAGAACAGGCTCTTGCCGTCAAGACGGCAGCGTCCAGACAAAGCTATGAGGAGAGGCTGGATGCATATCTAAAGCACGCTGAGATTGACAATGTCTCTGACAAGGGGAGGCGTGAGCGCATCAAGAAAATGCTCGAGTACACCATCAGCGGCATTATACGCGAGAAGACGGCACAGGCTGCCGATGCGATATTCAGGGAGATCAAAGCATATATTGATTTGGTGCGGGATATGGCATTGAGTCTCCCCTGAATCTCATATGAAGCGCAGGAGTCGTTATTTCTTTTGCTGGTACACGGGGGCGGCAGGATAACCGCCCTTTAATTTCTGCATTCCCCTCTGGACCGCATCCTTGGAATTCTTCCAGTCCGCATCCTTGTAACGGTAATCGAATTTCTCCACCAGCCAGGACACATCCTCCTGCAGCCGCTCCATATTCTTTTCCATCAGCCCAAACATGGCAGGATAAAATTCCTTCTTCTCCTTATCATTCAGCCGGGTTTCCGAGTATTCACACAGGTCCCCGAAATGATGCAGGCAGAAACCTTTGCTCTCATGGATCCTCCTCCTGAAGTCCCCGTCGTTTTTGTACATATAAAAGAACGTGTCCATATACCTGTCATAGGTATCCCCAAAACGGTTGCAGATATAGCAGGACTTTTCTTTCTCCTGTACCCACATGCCAATGGGATTCTCCCTCTCTGCACTTTTTTTGAATTTCCCCATAAGGGAAGATTTGGAAGGAGTGAACTTCTTAAACTGCTCCTTCATCTCCTTGTTCATCTGCATATAATGGGTCTTTAAAATCCATCCGTTCCCTAAAGTGTTGCCATAGTCAAACATCTTCTTAAAATGCTCCCGGCAAAAGCCCGCCTTGTCCGTGGCCTCCCGCACATCGCTTTCCATATAGGAAGAACCGGAGCCAAGCACAAAGTCAATGATGTCCTGCTCCACCGCCCTCTCTATGTAGCAGAAAGGACACTCCTCCTTTGCATTTACCGCATCATTGAGCGGTATGGTATAAAGCTTTTCCTTCATCTCATCACCCTTTCCCTTTCGTAAATATTTGGTTTCCTGATTGCCCGGCACCGGAAGGGCCTCACTCCCTTGGCTCTGCGTAGCTCAGCGCCCTTAACATATCCAGGTACTGCTTCACTTCACCGTAATAAATCTCCGGCTGGAAGGAGCCTTCCCGGAACCCTTCCGCCATCAGCCCCTCCGCCATAAAATCTATGGTCTTGGTAAGATATTCCACATTCACCTCTTGCCTGAATTTATTATAATCTGCCCGTTCTAAAATTTCCTCATACTGGCTGGCTAAGACCCCGCGCCTGTTCTCCGTCTCCACCAGCGCCTCTTTCACATTTTCATCCCGGCTTTTATTCAGGAACTGCAGCATATAAGGATAATTTTTCATTACCTGGAGCTGGGAAAGCTTAATCTGCCCGGTAAGCAGGAAATAATCCGTTTCCCTGGATGACACGCCTGTCGAAAGTTCCAGCAGCATATACCTGACACTATAGTCATAAATAAAAGAATACAGTCCCAGCTTACTGAGAAAGTAATGGAACAGCAGCCCCTTGCTGATACCGGCCTCCCGCACAATATCGTCCGTGCTGGCATGGGCGTATCCGTTCAGCGCAAACACCTTCAGGGCAGCGTTGATCATCCGGTCCTGTTTCTCCTTTTTCAAATCAAAAAATTTATCATTCATGTACTTTTACCCCTGCGGCGAATCCTTTGTAAGCCCATTTTCCATCCTGGCAGTTATTGACCTTATCAGTCGAAATTAAATATATCATATTTACCGCCCGGCTTCAATCACTTAAGCCCAAATTTCTGAAATATTATGCCGAAAAATTTAATGGATTTTTTATACATAATCTCTTTTCAATTCCACAGAATAGTATTAAGATATTACTATATGATGAACAACCGAAAGGAGTCCTTTTATGTCCAAAAAATTTGGTAAATTTTTACTTTTCTCCGCTGTAGCAGGCGCTGCAGCATACGGCGCATATCATTATTTCCAGGCCAAAGACAACACTCCTTCCTCGGACAAAGACGAGGATACGGACGATGATTTTGATGATTTCAGCGAGGACCTTGATGAAGACACCACCGACAGCGCAGCCAAGGAGCGGTCCTACGTATCCTTAAACCTCGACAAAGCGGAAGCCATCGCTTCCGAAGCTTTCCATAAGGCCAAAGAGGTAATTGCTGATTCCGTACAGCAGGTAAAGGACACTGTAAAATCCGTTACGGAAGGCCAGTCTGTTGCTGAAGGCAGCTTTACAGACCTGACCGCAGTCAACAAGGAAAAGAACGCTGAAAATAGCCAGGCTGCAGAAACGGCCGGGGAGACGCCGGAAGGGGAATCTGTAACCACCCCTGACATGCAGGCCGCCCCGGAGGCTGAAAACGGGCCAGGCCAGCCCGCCACAGAAAAAGTGGAAGAATTTTACGATGATGATTTAGAATAATTAAGCTGTATGCCCATTCTTTGAAAAAAGCCCGGCCTGCCTTATAAATAGGCACGCCAGGCTTTTTTTAACAGGGCAACGCCTTCAGCCAGTTCCTGCTCCTCCAGCGCCCCATATCCCAAAAGCACTGTTCCTGAATAGCCTTCTGCCGCAGGGCCGTCTTTTTTCATGCAGGCATCCAAAATCCCATATAGCTTCACCCCTTCCCTTGCCGCCGCATCTATCAGTTCCTGCTCCGGCAGGCGGCTTTTGCTGGTAAGGAGCAAATGCAGCCCTGCATTTTCACCTGATATGGAAAAGGCTCCCTGGAAACCGGAAAGCTGCCCCAGGAGAAAATCATGCCTGCCTTTGTATATTTTCCTCATTTTATTCAGATACCGTTCAAAATACCCTTCCCGGATAAACACGTTCAGGATTTTCTGGTCAATGCGCGAAACAGTAGAAGCATAAAACCCACAGTTGTGTTTATAGGCCGAAAGGAGCCTTGGGGGCAGGACCATATAGCCCACCCGGATGGCTGGCGCAATGGACTTGGAAAAGGTCCCCATATAGATCACTTTTCCCTCCCCGTCAGAGCCCTGCAGGGAGGGGATCGGCTTTCCCCGGTAGCGGAACTCACTGTCGTAGTCATCCTCAATGAGAAACCGCCCCTCTTCCTCCTTGGCCCACCTTAGCAGCTCCATCCGCCTTCCTATGGGCATAACAATCCCTGTGGGATACTGGCGGGAGGGCATCACATAGGCCACCCTGGCCCCGGATTCTTTCAGTTTCCCTACATCCATGCCGCTCCCGTCCATGGGGACTGCCTCTATCTTATAAGCGAAAGACTCAAATACTTTGTAAGCGCGCTTGTAAGTGGGCTCCTCCATTGCCACAGGCACATGCCTTCCCAAAATTTTTTCCAGCAGCATCAGAAGATAATCTGTCCCCGCCCCCACAATGATCTGTTCGGGCTGGCAGTTCACCCCCCGGGAAGAATGGAGATACCTGCCAATGGTTTCCCGGAGCTGCCAGTCTCCCTGGGCGTCCCCTAAGGCAAACATTTCGCTGTTGGCATCCACCAGGATGTTTCCCGTTATCTTTTTCCAGGTGGCAAAGGGGAAATCCCGGAGGCTGACGCCATGGGGGGAAAAATGATACCGTATCCCATGAGGTTCCCTCTTCAAAAGCTCTTCCTCCCGCCGGTCGTCAAATACCTGGTTTCCCGGCTGTGGGAACTGCTCCCTGTGCTTTTCCTCCGGCAGATGGAACAGCTCCTCCACCTGGCTTACAAAATATCCCTTACATGGCCTTGCCTCCACATACCCCTCTGCCACAAGCTGCCCGTAGGCAAAGTCCACCGTACTCCTTGCCACCTGCAGATATTCCGCCAAAGAACGGGCAGAGGGAAGCTTCTCACCAACAAGAAACTTCCCCTTCCGTATTTCATCCCTTATATATTCATAAATCTGCTGATAAAGGCGCTTGCCTTCCGTATCTGTCAGCCGAATTGTCAGATCGATCATTTATTTACACTTTTCCCCTTAACTTTTATGATAAGCTGTTCCCTTAAATCACGCGCCTTCTCTTTAATCCTGTTGTTGGCATTCCGGGCTGTGAGAATACCTGAAATCAGTTTCGCGGCCACCTCGTATTGCTCATTGTTCATAGCAAGCACCGACACAAGATAGTCCAGGGTAAACTGTTCCATGCCGCATATGGGAAAATTTTCTGTCTGTCTCGCTGTCAGGAAACCTTCCAGCGCATTTTTCAAAAACTCATCCTCCTGTTCCTTTAGCTCCTGCCATTTCTGCTCCTGGTCCGGCGCTACCTTCCGTAAATACTCGCCCATGCTGCGCAAAAGCCAGCCTCCCTTCAGGCATACATAGGCTTTTTCGCTTGTTTTTGCGTGTTTTACGATTGCATAGGCAAGGGTAAGCTTATACCGGTCCACTGCCTCATCATAGGAGTAAGTATCTTTTTTCTGCAGAGGGCGGGTATTGGTGGTTGCCATCATTTCCTTGATCGCTTTCTGCTGGAAAGACGGCATTCCTGTAAAAAAACGGCTAAGGGCGGCATAGCCGCAGTGGGGACAGACTACTACATCATATTTCAGCGGTTCAAAATTGTCATACACAGGCCGAAGGTCCAAATCTGTCCGCATTAGCTTTGCTTTCCCTGTCCGCACCGTTCTCTCCTTGAAACTCCCATAACACACCGGGCATTCATAAGTCTTGTCAAACAGGTAATCCTCTTCGGCCATTACTGTCACCGCAGGCTTTGCTTTGTCAGATTGGTTTTCCTTCTTTTTCTCTTCTTCGAACAAATCCGCGTCTTCTAAATACTTAAGCCCAAACTTCCCTAATCCTGTTAGCAGACTCACCCTTTTTGTTCCTCCTAATTCTTAGGCAGCACATAGGAACTCTTAAGGGACACAATGCGGTTAAACACAAGGGCTCCCTCCCCGGAGTCCCGGGCGTCCACACAAAAGTACCCCTGGCGCACAAACTGAAAGCTGTCATAGGGTTTCGCATTCCCCAATGCCGGTTCCAGCACGCAGTCCTTCAAAACTGTAAGGGAATTGGGATTTAAATTAAGGCTTCCGTCCTCATTATAAACGCCTTTTTCTTCATCAATGATATTTTCATAGAGCCGTACCTGCGCCCTCACACCTTCCCGGGCCGGTACCCAGTGGATGGTTCCTTTTACCTTGCGCCCGTTAAAGCCGCTGCCGCATTTCGTCTCCGGGTCGTAGGTGCAGTGTACCTCCACCACCTTCCCCTCCGCATCCTTCACGCAGCCGGTACAGGTCACAAAATATGCGTTCATCAGGCGCACTTCATTTCCGGGAAAAAGCCGGAAATATTTCTTCGGCGGCTCCTCCATAAAGTCTTCCCGTTCAATATAAAGCTCCCTGCCAAAAGGTACCTGGCGGGTTCCCATCTCCGGGTTTTCCAGGTTGTTGGCAACCTCCAGCAGCTCTGTCCTGTCTTCCGGGTAATTGTCTATGACCAGCTTCACCGGGTCAAGCACTGCCATCATCCTGGGCCGCTTCAGCTTCAGGTCTTCCCTGATGCAGTATTCCAGCATGGCATAGTCCGCAGAGGAATTGCTTTTGGAAACGCCGCACAGTTCCACAAACATCCGGATAGACTCCGGTGTAAAGCCCCTCCTTCTAAGAGCGGCAATGGATACCAGCCTTGGGTCGTCCCAGCCGTCCACAATCCCCTCTTCCACCATCTTTTTAATATATCTTTTGCCTGTGACCACATTAGTCAAATACATCTTGGCAAATTCAATCTGTTTGGGCGGATGGGGATATTCCAGCTCCCGCACTACCCAGTCATACAAAGGCCTGTGGTCTTCAAATTCCAGGGTGCAGATAGAATGGGTAATCCCCTCTATGGCATCCTCTATGGGATGGGCAAAGTCATACATGGGATAAATGCACCAGGCATCCCCGGTATTGTGGTGGCTCATATGGGCTACACGGTAAATGATCGGGTCCCGCATATTGATATTAGGGGATGCCATATCAATTTTGGCCCGCAGGGTCAATTCCCCGTCTGCAAATTCCCCCTGCCGCATCCGCTCAAAAAGCGCAAGGTTTTCCTCCACTCCCCGCTCCCTGTCAGGGTCGTTTTTGCCCGGCTCTGTAAGGGTTCCCCGGTACTCCCTCATCTCCTCCGCAGAAAGCCGGGACACATAGGCTTTTCCCTTGCGGATCAGTTTAACCGCTGCCTCATACATCTGCCCGAAGTAGTTGGAGGCAAAATACAGCCGGTCCTCCCAGTCCGCCCCCAGCCATTTGATATCCGCCAGGATAGACTCCACAAACTCCGTCTTTTCCTTGGTAGGATTGGTATCGTCAAAGCGCATGTTAAATTTCCCGCCATACTGCTTTGCCAGCCCGTAGTTTAAAAGAATGCTTTTGGCATGGCCGATATGCAGGTACCCGTTAGGCTCCGGCGGGAACCTTGTGTGTACCCCTTCGCACACCCCTTCCGCCAGGTCCTTGTCGATGATCTGTTCAATAAAATTCCTTGAAACCGCCACTTTTTCCTCTTCTGTATTGTTGTTTATTGTTCCGTCACTCATCATTTCTCACCCCTTGTTGCCCTCATTGGGACCCTTCTTCCTTCTTTTCGTCCTGGACGTACTTTTTCTCAAATTCTTCCTGTTCCATGGGATGGGCAAAATAATATCCCTGCACCAGCCCTGTGCCTATTTCTGCTAAAATCTCATATTGCTTTTGGGTCTCCACACCCTCCACACACAGGTCAACGCCGATATTCTCCGCCAAATCGCTTACCATTTTAATAAATGACCTGGCGTAGGCGTCTCTCTCCAAATCTTTTACAAAGCACTGGTCCACTTTAATGCAGTCAACAGGGAACTCTTTCACATGGCTTAAAGAAGAATAACCGGTCCCAAAATCATCCAGCGCAATCCCTACCCCAAGCTTTTTTAGGCCTGAAAGTATTTCCCTTACCCGTTCCCTGTCATTGGCCGCCTGGCTTTCCGTCACTTCCAGCACCAGATTGCCCGGTGTGATCCCGGTTTCCTTGATGGTATGTTCAATATTCTCCACAATATCCGGCTGCATAAGCTGGACCACCGAAAGATTCACACTCACTTTATAATCAGTATAGCCTTTTTTATTCCATTTCCTGCAGTTTTTACATGCCTCCAGAAGCACAAAATTCCCAATTGGGTTGATCAGCCCCAGGTATTCCGCCAGGGGGATAAATTCCGCCGGTGACATAAACCCCATCTTAGCATTGTTCCAGCGGATCAGTGCTTCCGCCCCTATGCAGGGCTGCCCTTCTTTGCGGATATCAAAGACGGGCTGGTAATACACCTTGAATTCCTGGTATCCTTTTGCTGTGGCATCCCGCATATTCTTTTCCATATCCAGGCGCTTTTCAGAGAGCGAATCCATATTGCCGCTGTACCTGGTAGTCCGGTTCTTCCCATTCCTTTTGGCCTCGTACATGGCAATATCCGCCTTTTTGATCAGCTCATGGACCACATCCCCTTCTGTGGGAAATTCCACTGTCCCCATACTGGCGGTGCAATAATAATAAGTATCTTTCAAGAACCAGGAATTATCAAAAATTTTCCGCACACCCGCCAATATCTTATCCAGGTTCCCATATTGCCCGGGAGGCACAATGATCACAAATTCATCCCCGCCCATACGGTAACAGGTATCCGCAATCTCCTCCACATGCTGCATATTGTGGGCAACTGCCTTTATAAGCAGATCCCCGTACTGATGCCCAAGCCCGTCGTTGATATGCTTAAAATCATCCAGGTCCAGATAAAGGAGCACGCCCTTGCCGCCGGACTGGGCCGCTTCCTTCACATATTCCCCCAAATCCTTCTCACAGCGCATACGGTTATGGAGCCCGGTAAGGTAGTCCACATAGACCTGCTGCTCTAACTGCTCCTCATAATCCTTCCTCTCGGTTATATCACTAAGGCTCCACAGCAGGGAGGGAGTCCCGTCCACCCATTTCATTTTGGTATAATACATATCATACCAGCGTCCCTTGGGGGGATAATGGACCTCCCGCCGCTCCCCGGTCCCTTCTGCCCATCCATCCAGCAGTTTATCAATGCTTTTATCCTGCAGCTCCGCTGAAAATGCCTGCCGCAGGCTTTTGTTGGCAAACAAAACCTTCCCCTCTTCCAGGCTCCGCACATACACTGCGCTTCCCACATGGTCCAGCACCGCTTCCAGCGCCGCGTTGGAGTCGGAAAGGGTATTCTCCCTGGTCCGCCTTGTAAGGATGCTCTGGAGAATTTTGACGGTATCGTTTAAGAACTTGATTTCCTCCAGCTTCCACGCCCTCTCCCTGCGCATCTCCCCAAAGCAGGCATAAAGGCTGCCGCCCTCCCCTTGCTTTACCGTGACGGGCATGATAATGGCGGCTTTCAGCCCCAGCCGTGAAAGCTCTTCCTTTTCTCCCGGGCTGATCAGGGAATTGCCGGAAAGCACCAGGGTTTTCTCCCTCCTTAACAAGGATACGGCCCCGCCATTTTCCTCCTGCTGCCCAAGCTCCCATGTAATTTTCTTTCCGCACCATTTGGAAACCGTTTCCAGCTTCCCGTCCTCCTTTTTCAGCCGGTAAACGGCGGCGGCACTTAAATCCAGCAGTTCTCCGGCAATTTTGAGCAGCCTGAGGATAATGTTTTCCGCGCTCTCCCCGTTTTCCAGAAGCTGGATCACCTCTGTAAGGGCCTCCGTGCGCTTTTGGCCGTCCACAATCTCCCTTTCCGAAAGACGGCTTCTTTTGCTGTCGGCCTCCGCACTGGCCTTTGCCTGTTTATAGCTTAAAAGCTCATCTGAAATATTTCTCAGGGTATCTAAAGTTTTCAGGAACTGCTCCTGCCCAAGTACATGGGCAAAGCCTTCCAGCGGAGGGTTTTCATAATCTTCCCCATCATCTGCCTCTTCAAGTACGCCGCAGACAAGCCAGTTGATCACAGGCTTTCCCTCTATCCGGGAAGAAATCAGCGCTATGCGCACGTTAGGATAGGCAGTTGTTTCAACTGCCTGGTCCTCAAGGGTACTCTCTGAAACTCTCTGGAGCATGTTCCGGAACTGCTCCCCGTCTATGATTTTCTTTATTCTGGCAACCTCCTCCGGTTCCCCCTCAAACCCGGTCAAGGGGTTTCCCTGGCTGTCTACGCAGCAGATAAATACATTCGCCAGACTGCAAAAATACCGCTGCCATTTTTCCAGTTCTTTACCTTCTATCAGGCTGCGCAATAAGGGTTCTTCCTCCCGCCCGCAAATAAAATCATCCAGACCGCTCATGTAAGCCGCACTCCTTATCACTCAATATTTCCCACTGACAGGCTCCGGACTTAGGGAGCCATTCACCTATAACACCATAAGGCCACTTTTAGATTACTCATCCACACTGTAATTAGGCGCTTCCTTTGTAATATGGATATCATGGGGATGGCTCTCCTTTAAGGAAGCTGCGGAAATCTTCACAAATCTTCCTTTCTCCTTCAGTTCCTCTATGGTCCCGGTCCCGCAGTAGCCCATGCCGGAACGTAGGCCGCCCATGAGCTGGAATACCGTGTCTTCCACAGTCCCCTTGTATGCCACACGCCCTTCCACGCCTTCCGGCACCAGCTTTCTGGCATTTTCCTGGAAATAACGGTCCTTGCTTCCGTTTTCCATGGCGGCAATGGAACCCATGCCCCGGTAGACCTTATATTTCCGTCCCTGGTAGAGTTCAAATGTGCCAGGGCTTTCGTCACACCCTGCAAAGATGCTCCCCATCATGCACACATTGCCCCCGGCGGCAAGTGCCTTGGTCATATCGCCGGAATATTTGATGCCTCCATCCGCAATGATGGGAATCCCATATTCCTTTGCCACTGCGTAGGAGTCCATGATAGCGGTAATCTGGGGCACGCCGATCCCCGCCACCACGCGGGTGGTACAGATAGAACCAGGGCCAATGCCTACCTTAACCGCATCTGCACCTGCCTCAATCAAATCCCTTGCCCCTTCCCCGGTAGCTACGTTTCCGGCAATTACCTGCAGGTCCGGGAAATTTTCCTTGATCATACGCAGGCAGCGGAGTACATTCCCGGAATGCCCATGGGCACTGTCAAGGACAATCACGTCCACCTTAGCGTCCACCAGGGCGCCTACCCTGTCAAGCACATTGGCAGTAATGCCTACCCCTGCCCCGCACAGAAGCCTTCCCTGCCCGTCCTTTGCGGATAAAGGATATTTGATGGTTTTTTCAATGTCCTTGATCGTGATAAGGCCCACCAGATTATAGTTTTCATCTACAATAGGAAGCTTTTCCTTCCTTGCCTTGGCCAGGATCTGTTTTGCTTCTTCCAAAGTAATCCCGGCCCTGGCAGTGATCAGCCCCTCGGATGTCATGGATTCTTTGATTTTCTTGTTAAAATCCGTTTCAAATTTCAGGTCCCTGTTGGTGATGATGCCTACCAGCCTGCGCCCTTCCGTAACCGGAACCCCGGAAATCCGGAATTTCGCCATCAGCGCATCGGCATCCCCAAGGGTATGTTCCGGTGTCAGGGAGAAAGGGTCTGTGATGACGCCGTTCTCTGACCGCTTTACTTTGTCAACCTCTTCCGCCTGGGCTTCAATGGACATGTTCTTGTGGATAATACCAATCCCCCCCTGCCTGGCCATGGCAATAGCCATCCTGTGTTCTGTAACAGTGTCCATTCCCGCGCTCATCATGGGAATATTCAGTTTAATCTTGGGGGTTAGCCAGGTTGATAAATCAACCTCGTTCGGAACGATTTCCGAGTAAGAGGGTACAAGCAGCACATCATCAAAAGTAATGCCTTCACCTATAATCTGTCCCATTTTTTCCTCCTTATTCCAGTTCCGTAAAATCCCGTGCCAGTGCCTTTTGCGGCAGAGTAATTTTTACCTGCTTGCGCATTTAAAAATTCTCTGGGGCACTTCCATGGGCTTTTACTGTTTCCAGTTCCGTAAAATCCCGTGCCAGTGCCTTTTGCGGCAGGGAAATTTTTACCTGCTTGCGCATTTAAAAATTCTCCGGGGCACTTCCATGGGCTTTTACTGTTTCCAGTTCCAGCCTCCCCTTAACAGGGTTTATGTACAGGGGGCGGCTTTCTTTAATTTATTAGTATTTATATTGCTGCCAGTCTGAAAACTGCACAACGCAATTAAAACCTGCCATCTGCTCCCTGTCAGTCCTTAAAAACTTTTCTGGGGGCTACTGCCTGCATTGCCTCAATCATTTCCTTGTTGGGTTCAAAAATTACCTTCTGCTTGCCGTCATAAAAGAACACATAACGTTTATCCGGCTGTTTCTCCTCGCCGGAACTGTAGTCTACTGTCTTATCGTTCCTGTTTTTGAAATTGTCCAGGTGCCAGGATTTGACAGGCGCTACAATCTCCATCTGCCCCAGGTCGAAAACGGCTACCCTTTTGCGCCTGCTTTTGGCCATCACTTTGTCAATGGTAAGCTCCTTGTCCACATAAAGATACTCATACTCTAAATCTGCGTTCAGGTTAATAAAATAAGCGGCAACGCCCAAGGCAATGCCGATTAAAAACGCCGGCATGAATATCAGCCCCAGAAGCAGGAAGACGCCGCAGAGCATCATTGACAGAATTTTCAGCAGTGTCATGTACGCCGGGGTTTTTCTCTTAATCATCCATTCTACATAAGTATCGTTCATCGTCTTATCCTCATTTCTGCGCTGCTTTTGGGCAAACGGCAGAGCCTGTAGGCGCAGCGCTGGCACAGGCTCCTTCTTTCTCCCCTTGTGCAGGTATATATGTAGAATATGATATTATATTTTTATGAAACTTGCAAGTAATATCAGAAGGGATTTTTCATCACTGTTTCTCTGCGGGATGATTCTTTTAAAAATCCGGCAGCGTATCAGGATTTACTTTAATCACGTTTGGTGGTGTTCTTAATTATAGTGAAAGCTTTTGCCAAGAGGCTTTGCCTGTTTTGTCCAGATTTTACAAAAAATTTACCATCTTTTTATAGAATCCTTCTTTCCCTGCGTTGACACTCTTTTACAAAATCGTTATGATAGTAAGGAATTGTTCAAAAGCAAACTGAAAGGATAATGCCTGTACCCGTATTGGCACCGCAGGCAGGGCAGAGGGTTCACTATGGAAAAAAACCACAAACAGCCCCGGGAATACCGGGGGGTAAACGATGAAATCAGGGAACAGCAGCGCAAAACAAAGGATATGAGCTGGAAGGGGAAGCTACAGTATTTCTGGGATTATTACAGGTATCAGACCCTGGCTGCCATCTTCATCTCTTTTATGGCCTTTTCGCTGATCCGTAATATTGTCATGGCTAAAGATTATATTTTCAACGCAATTATGTTAAATGCCTACAATTTATCCTCCCAGGCCATTTCAGATACCTTTGCAGAGTATGCAGGGCTGGATACGGCAACCTATGAATGTTTCATTGACACTACCACCTCCATGTCCCTGGACAACCATTCGGAATATGAAATGGCAAACGGCCAGAGGATCGTGGCAATGGTCCAGACCCAGGATCTGGACGCAGTGGTTTTTGATTCCGAAATGTTCAATAATTATTCCTATAACCAGATGTTCTTTGACCTCCGGGAAATTTTTACGGAAGAAGAGCTCTCCGCATATGAGGGCAAGCTATATTATATTGAGTATGCAGAAATACGGAAAATGAACGAACAGTACGATTATATCTGCCCGGAGCTGATAACGCCTTATGACGACCGGACGCCGGAAGGCATTGCTGCGGAAGCGGAGAAACACCGCCACCCGGAAAACTTTGAAGAACCCATTCCGGTAGGTATTTACATGGCGGATTCCCCCTTTGCGTTAAAGAGCAATTCCTACTTCCATGTAGTACCTGTATTTGGCATTATCTGCAATTCCCAGCACACAGAAACCGCAAAGCAGTACCTGGAATTTCTGTGGGATGATACTGTGGACTTCTCACAGATGGAAAGTACCGATACGTTATGGTAAATAAAAGCGCCAAAGAACAGGGACTGCCGGAAAAGGCCAAAGCCCCCCGGCAGTCCCTTTGGATAACCAAAACCCCAGGGATTATTTGCCAATCAGCACTGTTTTCCCACAGAAAGCAAACCCATATCTGCGTATCCGCTCTTTTGGGATCCCTTTTGCCACAAGAGCCGCTTCATATTTTTTTTCTTCAATCTGGCGCAAAGCCTCCTTTACCGTATCAGCCAAATCCTTTTCCTCTGTATCCTGTACCTTAAATTCCATAATTACAGCGGGATCCTCCCCGTTTCTGGGTTCCAGCATTACATCATACCTGCCAAACCCGCTCTCCCTGTTGGAGGCCAGCACATACCTGTCTGCCAGCTCCACCATCATCCAAAGCACAAAGCCGTGGTAAAACCGCTCCGGCCCTTCCCCGGAAGGATTCCGTCCTGTGTCAAAATAACTGAATGTTTCCAGGGCAACCCTGTTCATATAGCTGTTCATTGCCTTTATGTCATCTGCCAGCATAGCCTTTAAAAATGCGCTGTTTACCCCACGGCATTTTCCAAACCAGCCCTCCACCATCTGCTCGAACATAACCTGCACTTCCATATTTGTGAGCTTCAGGCTGTATTCCGCTTTCCGGCGCACAGTATTGAATTTATATTCCACCACTTTTAAATAACCGCTTGCAAGCAGCAGGCTCCACAACGCGGCTTCATCCTGCCCAAGCTGGGCATAAACAACCTGTTCATCCAAAATGGTATAAAAGATCTCCCCCTGTAGCAGCCTTTCCATGGCCATTTTCACATCCTGGCTTCCCTGCCGGATCAGTTTGCCTGCCAGGGCGTTGCTGCTGGTATTGGCCCAATAAGTCCCTGCTTCCTTTTTGTTCAGATAATTCAGGATAGACCAGGGGTTATAAATATCCCTGGCACTCCCAAATATGAAGCCATCATACCACTGCTTTACCTCCTGCCTCCGTCCTAAGAGGCCATATTCCCCCAATGCCCCACAAACCTCCGCCTCCGTAAACCCAAAGCATTCCCCATACTTGCCTGATGTGGTAACGACTACCTCCAGATTGTTTAGATCGGAAAAAATGGATTCTTTGCTGACCCTTGTAATTCCCGTCATAACCGCGCGCCACAGATAAGGGTTGGTTTTAAAAGTGGAGTTAAAAAGGCTTCTGATAAAAACAGCCATTTCCTCCCAGTAACCGTTTACATATGCTTCCTGCATGGGCGTATCGTATTCATCCAGCAGTATGATCACCTTTTTGCCATAATATCGCGCCAGATAGCCAGAGAGTGCTTTCAGGGCAAAGGTAGCCTCATTATCCTCCATATCAACCGATATGTGCGAGAAATCCGTCATTTCACTTTCGTTCATTGTGCCCGTCCCCAAAAGGAAATCATATTTATTGTAGAGTTCTTTGACCACCCGGCATATTTTCTTCCGCGCCTGTGTAAAGGAATCCTCTTTGATATCCGCAAAAGTTAAAAAAAGAACAGGATATGTTCCCTGCAGCCTGCGGTACTTTTCCTGCCGCCAAATGGAAAGCCCCTCAAAAAGATCACCCCTGCCAGCATATTCCACGGAAAAGAACTTCTCCAGCATACTCATGTTCAAAGTCTTCCCAAACCTTCTAGGGCGTGTAATCAATGTCACATCGTCGTTTGCTTCCCACCACTGCCTGATAAAATCTGTTTTATCAATATAGAAATTATCGCTCATCCTGACCTTTTCAAAGTCCTGATGCCCGATCCCAACCACTCTTGCCACAGCCTGCCTCTCCTTCCCCCAGTCCCTGGTCCCATGTCCGCATACATTTCAGCAGTACCAGAAACTGCTTATCATCTCCCCAGCAAATATTCCAATACCACAAGAGCCCCCAAAAACACCACATTCCCAAGGGTAAAAATCTTTATATATTCTCCTTTCCGCCCGCCCTCTTCCCTGGCCACATATTTATAGGAAATCAGGCTTGCCATGGACGCGATCAAAGTTCCCAGCCCGCCCAGGTTCGTCCCCACAATAAGCGCCTGGTAATTTTCCGTAAAACCGGACAGAAGCAGTGCCGCAGGCACATTGCTGATTGCCTGGCTTGCCACAATGGCGGTATACACTTCCCTTCCGGTAATCATCCTCTGTAAGAAATCACGGAAAACAGCAACCCTCCCCATATTCCCGATAAACACAAAAAAACCGGCAAAGGTAAGGAGCAGGGAATAATCTACCTTTGCAAGCACACTCCTGTCCATAAAAAACACGGCCACAGGGACTATCACAAAGACTGCCTGCCAGGGGAGGATATGCCCCACTGCCAAAAGGCAGAGAAAAAACAGCGCCCCATAAACCGCCAGGGGGCCTGCCACCTTCCCAGGCTCCATGGCATCTTTCCCTGTGGGGATCTTCCCCTTTCCCGCAGGCTCCCTCCCGGCGGAAAGCCCACCGCCCCTCCCGCCCTGCACCAATGCCCATACAGCCAGAAGAACAAAGGACAGCACCGTATAAGGGAGCATCAGCCCGAGGAAGGCTCCCAGGGAAAGCCCCGCCTTCCCATAAAGGTAAAGGTTCTGGGGATTGCCAATGGGTGTCAGCATACTTCCCAGGTTGGCAGCAATGGTCTGCATGGCCACCACCGGGAGCGCCAGCTTTCTTCCCGCCTCTTTTCCCAGCATCCCAAGCACTGTGAAGGTAAAGGGGACAAATGTAATAAGCGCCACATCGTTTGTGATCAGCATGCTAAAGAAAAAGCACAAAAGCACCAAGATCAGCACCACGCTCCTGGCGCCTTTTACCTTTCCCAGAAGCCAGCCCGCAGTCCATCCGAACACCCCCAGCTTCTGCAGCCCCGCCATGACACACATAAGGCAGAACAAAACCGCCAGGGTCCGGAAATCTATGTAGCCCACATATTCCCCGTCCGGCGGCACCAAAAATGCAGAGGCCGCTGCCAGCAAAATTGCAATACAAAGCACTGTTTCCTTTTTTAAAAACTCTATAAAAGATTTTCCCATTGTCCTTCCCCCAATCCTGCCTATTCCCTTCACCCTAAGGACTCCTGCCCTTGCTGCGCCCCTTCCCGCTTTAATTTCCGGTACAGCACCACATACATGGTAAGAAAGCTGGCCAGGCCTCCGATGGCATTGGAGATGGGCTCTGCAAGGAACACCCCGTCCACCCCAAGGCCAAACTTCGGCAGAAGTACCGTAAGAGGCGCTACAATCACCGCTTTCCGCAGAAGGGAAAAGAAGATTGCATGCCTGGCATAGCCCAGCGCCGTAAAGGAGGACTGCCCCGCAAACTGGAACGCCATAAAAAAGAAGCCGAAAAAGTAAAGCCCCATGGCCCCTGTGCCAGCCTCCAGCATGGCAGCATCCTCCGTAAACACCGAAAGCAGCAGCCGGGGGCACTGTATCACCACAAGCCAGGCCAGCAGGGTATAGAGGATCCCAAGAACCGCCGTAAAACGGATTCCCTGGCACACCCTCCCATACCGCTTCGCCCCATAGTCATACCCCAGTACCGGCTGGGAGCCGCTGGTAAGGCCTCCCACCGGCAGGGACAAAATTTCGCGCACGGAATTGATCACCGTCATAATCCCCACATACAAATCCCCGCCGTATATTTTCAGGGTAGCATTGCAGACAATCTGCACCAGGCAGTTGGTAGCCTGCATGATAAAGCCCGCCAGCCCCAGGGATATGATTTCCAGGGCAAGCTTCCCCTCTACTTTCAGATACTGCTTTTTGATGGAAAACCGGGCCTTCCCGCCCGCCAGGAAACGCAGGACCCAAAGGCAGGATACGATCTGGCTGAGCACCGTGGCAAACGCCGCCCCGCCCACCCCCATATGGAAGCAGAATATAAACAGCGGGTCCAGGACCAGATTCAGCACCGCCCCCAGCATGGTGGTCAGCATCCCCATGCGCGGAAATCCCTGGGCATTGATAAAGCCGTTCAGCCCGGTGGCAAGCATGGTAAAAGATGTGCCAAACAGATAAATCCTCAGGTAGGCATCCGCATAAACATAGGAAGCGTCGCTTGCACCAAAGAGATATAACACCGGTTTACGGAAAAGATAGCAGAAAGCCAATATTACCAGGGAACTGCCAAGCAGGAGGGAAAAGGTATTGCCCAATATCTTCTCCGCCCGCTCTTCTTCCCCGGCTCCCCTTGCAATGGAGAACAGCGGCGTACCCCCTGTGCCGAAAAGGCAGGTAAACGCGGCGACCAATGTGGTAAGGGGGAAAGCCAGCCCGATGCCTGTAAGGGCCATACTGTCCGCCCCCGGCAGATGGCCGATATAAATACGGTCCACTACATTATATAAAAGCTGTACCAGCTGTGCCAGCATCAGGGGAATTGCCTGGTAAATAATATTTTTCCAGACCTTCCCCTTCGAAAAATCATTTGCCATGATATCCATCTACCCTTCCGGCCTATGCCAAATTATAGAATCATTATATCATACGCACAAGCACATTGCCAGATGCCTAAAGGGCCTTAGCCGGGCTTTACCCCAGGTTTTCATCCCTAACAGCCTCAATAATGGTATCCTTTTTGATTTTTCCGGCGGCAGCCAGGTAAGAGACAGCCACTGCTGCCATCACCGCCCCCAGGCTGCCTGCAATTTTCCCCCAGGGCAGAAAGGGCAGTAAATCCCCCCACGCCACATCCAGCACCCCCATCAAAATTCCCAGCAGCAAAAACACTGCCGGCAGGGCGGCCAGTACCGGGGTAAGAGCCATGCGGATCCCTTCCAGCAAAAGAAGCTTCCCAACTCCCTGGCTATCCATCCCCACAGAGCGGAGCATGGCAAACTCCCTGCGCCTGCGCAGCATCGTATGGGAAACCGCAGATAAGGTGTTAGCCACGCCGATAAGCCCCAGCAAAAAACCAATACAATCCACCACCGCCTCCATTGCGGCCATAGACACAGCGTTCTCCTGTTCCTCCCGGGCATCGCTGTACAGAACCAGATCTTCCTCCGCTATCTGCGACCTGCAGATTTCCTCTATCTTTTCCGTTACCGCCAAATCCTCCTCCGGGGAGGTTTTAATCTTTATATAAGTATTATACCCTCCCTGGTCCGGGGAAAGCTTTTCCATAACAGCATAGTATACTGAAAGGGGCATATAAAAATTTAATGTATAGTTATTTCTCACATCGTCAAGCAAAGGCTCTTTCTCCGCCAACGCCCCTACTTCTATGGGAAAGGCATAATCCGTGTCCATGTAATCCCCGGTCTTTTCTTCTATCAGAAGCTCTTCTCCCACAGAAAGCGCTAAATGGGGATAAGATATCCGGGATTTCTCCACATGGTTGACCACATCCGGGTATGCCGGGGCCATGCCCGCCGCCAGCGCCCTGATACGGGACTTGTCATAGTACTTTTCCGGGTCTTCCCCGCAAAGACGGCAATACTGGTCAAACCATTCTTCCTGGAGCCCGAAAAGATATGCCCGTATCCTGTACTTCCCCTCCCGTTCCACCAGACCCCATTTCTTCAGGTCAAGCCCCCCGAAACCGCCCCTTTCCTGAAACTCCGACGTCTCCTGCTCCGGGGACGCCCAGTAAGCCATCCTGGCAACGCTGTAATATACCCCTTCCTCCTCCCCCGGAACAGCAAGAACCTTCTCCAAAAGCTCCCTGTCCGCCTCTTCTGTGAGATTCATCCGGCAGTAAATATTGTAATAGCTGGCGTTTTTGTTCCGCCATCCCAAAAAGTCATTGAGCCTCATAAGGGTAAAAAAACCTACCAGAAGCGCCAGGCAAAGGGTCAGGGACAGTACACTTGCCCGGAATCCCCTGCGGGAAGCGTAGTGGGTAGCCCCCGCCAGTTCTCCCACATAACCGAACAGCCGCCGGGAAACGGGGCTTGCCGGCGCTTTTTTCCTCTTTTTCTTCCAGTTAACCCTCTCCCCCTGCCCACGGATCGCTTCTATCGGGGACATACCCGCCGCTTTCAGGGCCGGAATCAGCGCCGCCACCAATACAGTGAGAAAAGAAACGCCAACGGAGAACAGGGCAATCCAGGGCGAAAAATACACCGTAACCGGAAAATAAAGCATGTCCCCGGCAATATCCGAATAAATATCCATGACCACACAGGTAAACAGATAGCCGATACCAACACTCAGCATCACCGGCAGGACAGAGAGCAGAAAACCCTCCATCAAAATTGAGCCTCCAATCTGCATGGGCGTAGCTCCCACAGAGCGGAACATCCCAAGCTGCTTCATCCTGGCAGAGGCAGATACCTGGAACGCCCCGTGGATAATCATCACAAAAGCCCCCGCTGCCAGAAGCAGAAGGACAATATAAACCAATACCGGTGCCCAATCCTGTATAGAACCCCCTTTCTCCGGGGGGAAAACAAAGTTCTCCATCAAAAGCAGCGTATGGTAACGGAAATGATTATCATACTTCCCATATTCATCTTTCTCAATCCCGATGGCTTCCGCAAGCACAGGCATAAGCTCATAGGTTTTGCGTATATCTTTAAATTTCACATATACTACCAGCTCCTGGTCCTCTGTAAGGGCGTCCCTGTCCAGATATCCCATAGCATAATACCCCTGGGAAGCGGTTCCGGCAGTGACATCCAGCTTGCCCACCAGGGTAACCAAAGCTTCCCCCGTCTGGCAAAACTGCTCCCCTTCCCGCCAGACGTTTCCCTCATGTAATATTTCCTCCCCCAGACGCCGCTCCCCCTGGGGAAGCCGGATGGTGTCGCCAATTCCATATGCCGGGTTTTGCTCAAAAAAGGATTTGGATACTACCACCTCCCCGGGCTTTTGGGGAACCCTGCCCTCTGTGACCAGGTTTTTCTCCCCCATGGAGTCCCAGTAATTTCCATCCGCTCCCCGCAGCAGCAAATAAGGCAGGGGGCTTCCCTCCGGCAGCTTCAGGTAGGCAAAAGGCCCCTTGGCCATGGTTTTTTCCACATATAAATTGCTCTCTACCACCTCCAGCCCGCTGGGAAGGATCTCCCCTCCCAGTTCCCCGTGCCATGAGCCGTCCTGGTACTCTTCCACTTCCACCCGCCATTTTAACTGGGTATAGCCAAAATTACAGATAGCGCACAGCAAAGTGGAGGCAAGCAAAACAGCCGCCATAATAGAAAGAGAGGTATTCCTGCTGCGCCTGATGGTATTTAAGGTATAAGAAAATAAAACCCTCATTTCCCCACCTCCTCATCAGAGAGAATCTTCCCGTCCTCTATGGTAATGATCCGGTCTGCCTCCAGGGCAATCCTTTCATCATGGGTAATCAGAAGTACCGTCTGCTTATACTTTTTGTTGGACAGCTTTAAAAGCCCCAGGATTTCCTCAGAATTTTTCCTGTCCAGGTTCCCTGTCGGTGGGTATAAATTAGTAGTATAAACATTCAGACGATAAAAACGGCGGGAATATCCACACTCCCGCCGTTCTCTTTGTTTATAACTGCTCAAACTGCACATGTTCAGACTGTCCGGACAAATAAATGTCATCAATCGTCTGCACCATCTTTTTCCCCTGCACTGTATGAATCGCTTTCACATAGTACGACTGCCCCCTCGCTGCACGACCGCAGATATTATCATTCCCCCAGTCAGCAGAACGTCTCAAGTTGAGTGTGCCGTCGCAAATGACCGTCACTCTCATTGTTCCCTGCGGGATGATGGTCTCGCTTTCTTCCGGCTTTGTATTTGCCCCATTTTCGCCCGTTTCGGTCTCCGGTGTATTCTTTTCCGGCTCTGACCCGTTCTGCCCCTCTGTGGCGGTCTCTGCGCCCTCTCCGGAGGGTTTCTGCGTGTCCTGCTGCCCGTCGCCGTTTCCGGAATCCTCACCACTCTCCTCCGGCTTTGTATTTGCCCCATTTTCGCCCGTTTCGGTCTCCGGTGTACTCTTTTCCGGCTCTGACCCGT
>OFGR01001283.1_pt1 | contig 20887 bp, 12 predicted proteins | sample 1521811 | NCBI WGS metagenome assembly OFGR01 (sample SAMEA3504098, study PRJEB24116) | mouse gut metagenome | biome: mouse gut; feature: mouse-associated habitat; material: faeces | place: Denmark | collected 2011
AATCTCCTGAATCTGGTTGGATTTCAGGAGAATCTGGCACACGTCAAACGATTCCCGCGAGGGAATCGGACGGGAAAATCTAAAAAAGACGGGAAAACGGCAGGCTGGTCATGCCTTGAGTATGGAGTATGCATCCGTTCCCTTGAGGAGCATATCCACCAGATTGCGATAGGATTTTTCGTCCCTGTACTCTTTTTCCGCAAGTAGGCGGCCCACATGCGTCTTCCGGCCTTGTGGGGTTTTATGACCTGTCCCGGATGTTTGGGGACCGCACCAGTACAGCAGAACGTAGGCGATCACCTCAAGAGGATAGTTCTCTTTCATGGCGTCACGGACAGCCGCATCCGGCCTTCCTTCCCAGAGAACTCCGGGAATACGAAAAACGAGTTTTCCATCCTGTGGCGACCTTTCACATGTGGGAACTGCCGCCGTTTTATCAGCAACAGACGATTCCGGAGGAGCTGCCCGTAAAACGGATTCCACAAGGGCGCGGGTGATGCATTTTACTTCCCGATGCAGAGGATAATGACGGAGATGCCTGATAGCGGCGTCCCTATCCACCATTATGGTATTGACGAAAATATGCGCAATGAAGTGGTAGCTTGAAACGGGAATGGAACATACCGGCTTCTCAAACAGTTCTGAATCCGGTGAATACTGCTCGAAAATATTTTCTGTGTTCAGTCTATTCAGACTGTTGAACAGAAATTCTCGTTCTTTTGGAAATACAGACGCCGTATCTTCAAAGGATTCTTCAAGGATAACATCCAGTCCATATCGCAGGGAGTTAAGAGGAACAACTGTCGATATCGTTCTGAAAAATTCCATCACGTCAAAGCCAAGCAGATACGTCTGAATGCCTGTATCCGGTTCTGGAGCTGAAGGAAATTCCGGGAGCTGTGTTCCGTATACTGCATGACGGCTCGCGACAAATGCCTGCCAGCAAGTCTCATATGTTCCACGCCATAATTCCAGAGGCAGAACGGAGTCAGGCCAAAGCGCCTGAATAAGCATTTCACCTTGTCTGGCAGACAGGCCATACGCCTGTCGTGCTCTGCCTATGGTAATGTTCTGCCGGTCTGTCATGGAGGAAAGGATAGCCTGTCGCCAAAAGATGGACAACAAAAAAACAGCGGCAGGGATAGTCATGTACCTTCCGTGCCGCTGTTTACCGGAAACAGGCGTTATCAGCTATACCACGCCCGGATGATATCCATGTCGTCATAGCCGTATTGTCTCATACGTTTCTTTTCTTCCTCGCTCCAGCCGGTGTCATTGCTCGTCACCTGTGTCTCGCCTTCTATTTTCCCGATGAAGATACGAACATCACGGTCGTTCTTGGTGCCCTCTTTCATGCTTCCTCCCTGCTTCTTTTCTGTTGTGTGTCGCGTAATCCGTCGAGATAGTCAGCCCATGCCTGCATCATCTTTCGACGCTCAGGCAGATATTCCGCATAATTGTATGCCGCCCGCACTTCGTCCTGCTCGCCGTGGGCAAGCTGCCGCTCAATCCAGTCCCGGTTATAGCCAAGTTCATTGAGCAATGTGGAAGCGATGGAACGGAAACCGTGCACGCTCATTTCGTGTTTCTGATAGCCCATACGCCGGAGCGCATTGAGCATGGTCGCATCGGAAATGGGCCGTGCTTCAGTACGGATAGAAGGGAAGAGGTATTTCCCCTCCCCGGAGTATTTCTGAAGTTCCCGAAGAATGGACATTGCCTGCCGGGACAGAGGCACAAGATGCTGACGGCGCATTTTCATGCGTTCCGCAGGGATGCGCCATTCCCCGGCCTCAAGGTCAAATTCCTTCCATTGAGCGGCCCGCAATTCCGTGGGACGGGTGAAGACCAGCGGAGCCAGCTTCAAGGCACAGACCAGAGGAAAATAGCCTTCGTAGGCGTCGATGTCCCGCAGAAGCTGACCGACTTTCTCCGGTTTCAACACCGCCGCCCGGTGAACGGTTTTTCTCGGCCTCAAAGCCCCTCGGAGATCGGCAGCGACATTGTGTTTCGCCCGGCCCGTGATGACCGCATAACGGAAAACCTGACTGATGATTTGCAGCACTCGCCGGGAAGTCTCATAGTTTCCCCTCTGCTCCAGAGGCTTGACCACGTCCATAACATCCCGTGTCTCCAGTTTGGCGATGTGCGTTTTGCCTATGGCCGGAAAGATGTAGGTCTCCAGCCGGTACATGACGGTTTCCTGATGTTTTTCGGAAAACTCCGCCATACGGGTTTCATGCCATTCTCTGGCGATATTTTGGAAGCTGTCGCGTTCCGCGATGGCTCTGGCCTGCCGTAACTGCCGTTTATGGTCTGAGGGGTCGATTCCCTTGGACAACATGCGCTTCGCCTCTTCGCGGCGTTCTCTGGCGTCCTTGAGCGATACGGTGGGATATTCCCCGAAACTGAGCAGCTTGCTCTTGCCGTCAAAACGGTATGCCATTCTCCAGAGCTTGCTTCCGTTGACGGGGATGAAGAGAAATAGACCGCCGCCGTCGAAATACTTGCGGGGTTTCACGTCGGGTTTCAGACTACGGATGTGGGTATCGGTAAGAGGCATGGGCACTCCCTGGCTGTCGTTGGACGAAGAGATACCCACATGGATAAAAATATTTTGATTCCGCGCGGTTATTCATGTAGGTATCGGAAATGTCGTACCACATTTCTACCTACGGATATACCCATAAAATGATTGGATGCAAGCGGACGGGGCTGGACTTCGGGAAACCATACCGGAAAGAAAAAACAAAAGAATGCCAAGGTCTTTTGGACTTTGGCATTCTTCTTTGTACCTAAATTGGGCGTCCCCCAAGGGGATTTGAACCGCTGTTGACGGCGTGAAAGGCCGTTGCAGTAGGATTTACCTTCTTTGATGAACTTTAATAAAGTCTTATTTTTCAATCGATTAACAAAATTTTTCTTCGTTGAAAAGCCGCCGACATCGACTGGACTTTATGCTGCCTGTGGGGCATGGTGTGGGGCAGATGAAAATAAGGAATATCCTTGTTTTCAATATGTTAAGCTGCATCATGCTGCGTATGTGTGGGGCAGGAGCGTCAAACAGGGTAAAGGTCGGTATGGCTAGCAGAAAGCGGCAGTCAGTTATTGGGTATGCAGGCGTCTATTTCGTGGAGGCCCTCCGGGCAGCAGGACACGGCACAGAAAAAATCTACTACATCCGCTATCGTAAGCAGGGAAAGCTCATTGAGGAAAAAGTCGGCGGGCAGTATCGTGACAATATGACCTCCGCCAAGGCTGCCTCCATCCGGGGCCTGCGTATCGAAGGCAAGGATGCCTCCAATGGCGAAAAAAGAGCCGCCGCCCGAGCCGCACGACAGGCTGAGGAATCCCGGTACTCCTTTAACAGGATTTGGGCCCTTTTTGCAGAAGCCAAGAGCGCCAACCGCACCATCAAGGATGATCGCATCCGCTATTCGCTGCACATTGCCCCGGCACTGGGGAAAAAGAGCATCCCGGAGCTGACTGTTCACGACATTGACAGATTGCGTTCCCGTCTGGAAAAGGCCGGAAAATCCCCGCAGACAGTCAAGCATGTCCTGACGCTGATCAAACGCCTGCTGAATTTTGCCTTGCGCAAGGGCTATGTGGAGGCGATTCCCGGCACATTGCATATTTCCATGCCGACGGTTGATAACAAGGTGACGGAAAACCTGACACCGGAACAGGCTCGAAAGCTCTTGCAGGCTCTGGATGAGGAACCGGATCAGACGCTGGCTTCGCTGGTTCGTCTGGCACTGTTTACCGGTATGCGACGCGGAGCCCTTCTCAATCTGCAATGGCAGGATGTGGATTTTGAACGCGGCTTCATCACGTTACGCGGAGAAGTGGCTAAAAAGGGGAAAACCGAGACTATCCCCATGAATGAGCAGGCCAGAGCCATTCTTTCCTCTGTACCACAGACACGCAGCCCCTATGTCTTTCCCGGCCGCTATGATGACAAGCCGCGCGGGAATATCACGCCCTTTCTGAAACGCGTAAAGAGAAAAGCGGGATTGCCGGAATCCTTCCGCCCCTTGCATGGCTTGCGCCATTCCTTTGCTTCCTGGCTGGCCAGTTCCGGGCAGGTTTCCATGTACGAGCTGCAAAAGCTGCTGACACACTCCAGCCCGCAGATGACGCAGCGCTATGCTCACTTGCATGATGATGCCCTGCGCAAGGCCTCCGAAGTCGCTTCCGGCCTGTTTGGCTCAGTGGAAACGCAGGGATAACGTGAGTTTTCCTGTAACAGTTGACAGAATGCAGGCAGGAAAGGCAGCTTCAGCTTCACCAGGGGGAATTCCCCCCGGGCGTCTGGCTCCTTTCTGCCTGCTCTGCTCAGTCTGGCAAGGGCCGCTGCGCTTTTCCCCTTGCCAGCCCTGCGCGGCTTCGGCATCCGGGAGCTGCGACGCTGGCTCCGGGGGGAATTTTTACCCACTGCTGACCGGCAGGAACACGCCCCGGATACCGGGTATATTTTAGATGCTCAGGAAGTATATGGAACGATCCGATAAAAAACTTACTCTGTTGCAGAAAGGGGCATTGCAGAAAACCTTTGCTTTCTTTGTGTATGCATTTATTGCATCTTCTCTCGCTTTTCTTCTTGATTATATAGATAAGCATACATTTTTATCTCTGATTGAGCGTGCCTATCATGAAGGTCTTCTCGAAAAAGAAACTTTTCCTCTATTGCAGCAGCTGATTAGCACACGGGCAGGACACGTTTTTGTCCTCTATACAGCCTTGCTTCTTATCTGCGGATTTGTTGCATGGCGGATTATCCACTGGGCAGGACATGGAAACTGGTCAACACCTGTGACACTCAACAAGGTCGTAGAACTTAAATTCTGCATGAATGAGCTGGGGATTGCCGATCCCGGCAGGGCTTTCGATATTGCCATACGTTATACGCTGCCCTTTTATATTGCTGCTGAGCCCTTGATTGATCCGGTAAAAGAGCATGTGAAAGCCAGATTCTATCCCTACTCTTTCAATGCGGGCATGAGAGATATGGCCACACTTGAGCGTTGCCTTGGCAGGCAGACGCTGTGCCTTGCTGTGGAAGACTTTGTCGCACTGAAAAGCAGCTATCAGGATCAGCTTATTGCGGCGCATGTATCCACCATCGCAAATCTGAAGAAGCAGGCAGAAGGTCTTGAGGCTTCGCTCATTCTCGAAAGGGAGAGCTGTCGGAAGCAGCAGGAGGAACTTGCTGCGCTGCATGAGGAAAACAGGGAGCTGCAAAGAAAACAGCAAACATTGCAGGCACGGGACGGAAAGGGGCAGGAAACCCGCGATATCAGAAAAATTCCATTCTGGCGAGTTGCTGTTCCGACGATTGAGCGTCTGTTGAGAGATGCAGAGCCTGATACCGCCTACACGCGTACGGAAATACAGCAGGCTTTTGAAGAGGAGCTTTCCCGACACCCGGAAATAAAGGGGGACATTGAAGCACTGCTTTCCACCGGCAGGAAAAAGGAAAGCGGAACCCCCTATGCGCTGGATGGGTGGGCGATGGAAATTATCCGGGCTGCGCTTGGCAGACATGCCAGAAAGACGCCGGGAGCAGGAAAAGCACGCTGATTCTCTGAGGCCTGTTTCCATGACTATCGTGCGATGAACAGAACGTGGTGTTTTGCAACCTGTTGAAATAGCGTTCTCTTTTAAAGAATCTCCGGGTTTGGACAGAACCCGGAGATTCTTTTTTGTCCGCTGTTTCAGGCAGACGATTTTTTGCCTCAGGCAAAGCCCCTACACTCCCTTCAAAGCTCATGAGGCTGCATACAGCGCAGCCCAAATCATGCGGGGAGTGTCAAATGAACGAACGACAAAAACTCAACACGCAGGAAGCTGCCGCCTATCTGGGCGTTCAGCCCAATACTCTTGAGGTCTGGCGCTGCAAGCATAAAGGGCCGCGCTATGCCAAACTCGGCAAACGTGTTCTGTATGACATCAGGGACCTTGAGGCCTTCTTTGCCTCTCGCTCCATTGAGACGCTGGAAAGCAACGATACCAGATGCGGGCGGGGCAGGCATGAGTAGCGATCTCTTTCAGACGGTCAGAGATGGTTTGCAACCGCGTCTGGCGGATGTTCTTGCGGATATCCTGCCGGGAGGGCGGACGTCGGCAGGGAATATTGTTGCGCGTCTCTGGAGGGCGGACAGGGGAACTCCTGCCGCACTAATCTGCAAAACGGTGTCGGCAGCGACTTTGCCACCGGAGAACGCTGGTCGGACATCATCAGCCTTGCCGCGCAATGCTGGAGGCTGCGTCCCGGCGAGGCGGCACGAGAGCTGGCCCGGCGGTATGCGCTTTCTCCGGACTGCGCAACAACGTCTTCCCCTGCGCCAGCGCGTTCCTTTATGCCCCTGTTGCCTGTGCCTCCTTCAGCGCCAGAGCCGCCGCGTCGGCATGGACAGCTGGGGACGTATACGCAGCTTTGGCGCTATCTGGATGAGGCTGGACGCCTGCTTGCCTGTGTCGCGCGCTTTTCACGCGAAGACGGCAGCAAGGTCATTCTGCCTCTGTCCTATGGTCGGGAAGGGGGAACGGGCTCGCCCGGCTGGTTCTGGAAGGCCCTGCCGGAGCCACGCCCCCTGTATGGCCTGCATGGACTCGCTCTTCGCCCGGAAGCGCCGGTACTGCTGGTGGAAGGAGAAAAAACAGCGGATGCCGCACAGCGTCTTTTCCCGGAGTATGCTGTTCTGACATGGAGCGGCGGCGCAAACGCTGTTTGCCGATCTGCCTATGCGCCGCTGCGTTTCCGACGCGTCACGATCTGGCCGGATAACGATGCGCCGGGCTTTCGTGCGGTTTGTTCCCTGCTGACTGTTCTCGCAGAACAGGAGGTTACGCCTTTGTGTGTTCTGTCCCCCTCCGAACTGCCTGAGGCGTGGGATCTGGCGGATGAAGTTCCCGAACATATGGATATAGGGCATTGCCTGAAACAGGCCCTTCCGGCAGCGGATTTTTTGCGCCACGCGCAGGAACGCTTTCCGGGCCTGCACGTCATGCAGGACGCACACCTGCGGACAGAGGAACCGGTGGAGCTGGAGCTGCACAGCTGGCCGACGTTTTCCTGGGAAGCCTGTCCCGGTATTCTGGGAGAATTTGTCCGGCTGGCCACGCGAGACAGCGAGGCGGACCCGGCAGCGGTCTGCATAACGGCACTGGTGCGCTTTTGTGCGGAAGTCTACGGGCTTGCTCCCAATTACGGGCCGCATATCCACGTCGGAGAAACTATCCACCCGCCCCGTCTCTTTGCTGTTATTTGCGGCAATTCCAGCAAGGCGCGCAAGGGAACCTCCCGGCATCCGGTAAGTCGCCTTTTCGGACGTCAGTTTTGCCGCCCTTCGGATTTACAGGCATGGAAACTGCCTTTGCCTGCCCGGGAAAGCAGCGGCCCGCTTTCCACTGGAGAGGGACTGGCCTTCCATGTCCGGGAGGAATCTGATGCCGAACGGGAGCGATGGCAGGCCGCCCACCCGGAAGAAGTTTTGCGCGAGAAAGGGGACAAGCGTCTGCTCGTCATGGATGAGGAGTTTGCCAGCGGACTGGCCTGCACACGGCGCGAAGGCAATACGCTTTCCATGGGCATCCGCAGTTTCTGGGATTCCGGCGATTATGCTCCCCTGACAAAGAATAATCCCATCACGGTGCGAGGCGCTCATATCAACATTCTGACGCATATCACCATGCAGGAGCTTGCCGTCAGTCTGGGAGATGTGCAGGCCTTCAACGGCTTTGGCAATCGCTTTCTCTGGATATGCGCCCGCCGGGCAAAGCTGGTTCCCCTGCCGTCTCCCATGCCGGAGGAGAAACTTGCTCCCCTGCAACAGGAGTTGTGGAGGCTGATTGCCCGGGCGTAGAAGCGCGGCCTCATGGGAATGAGCGAAAGGGGACTGACGGTCTGGAAAGAGGTCTACCCGGAACTGTCCCGAGAGCACATCGGCCTTGTGGGCTGTCTGATAAATCGTGCCGAGGCCCAGACATTGCGCCTTGCCCTTGTGTATGCCCTGCTGGATGGACAGGAGCAGATAGACGCCGGACATTTGCAGGCCGCGCTGGCCATGTGGAGCTATGCCCGGGCATCAGCCATGTACATTTTCGGCAGCCGGGGAGCAGACCCGCTGGAAGAGAAGGTTCTGGCCGCTCTCCGGCGGGGGCCGATGTCGGCAACGGAACTGAGCCGGGTCTTTCACGGGCATGTCCCGAAAGAACGTTTGCAGCCTGTCTTGCAGCAGCTGGAAGCACAGCGGCGCATCAGTATTTCCAGGGAAAAGACCGGCGGACGTTCGCGTCTGATTCTCTGTCTGTGCGAAAAAAGCGAGTATAGAGAAATAAGCGAAAAAAGAGAATCTGGCGAAAAAAGAGGTGACGCATCATGAATCTTTTTTTGCTTATTTCGTTTTTTTCTTATTTCGCATTCTTCGCAAAGGGATATCCCCTGCCAGTCAAGGCAGCGTATCTAGAGCCTTTTCAGTTTGAAACGCTGTGCGTTTCAAACCATACGGCCTGTCGTTCTGCGGAAAAAGCGCTGTTTTTCCGCTCACTTATGTCATGGCGGCGCTGTGCTGCCGCCTCGCGTTTCACCTTTTTTCAAAGGTGAAACGCTCCAGAGTATTTTCAGTTTGCAAGTTGTCTGGGGGAAGAGGACCCCCTCTGCCTCCGTCTGTGGGAACTCTTTCCTGCCAGTCTCGGTTACAAGCCCGTCGAAACTGCTTCCGACGGGCTTTTGTACTGCGCGACAGCGCTGCACGAGCTGTCTGCCCAAAGGCATTGCATGGCCTGCAAGACTTTTCTTCTTTGCCTTTTATTCTGTTTTTGATATAAGACAAGAATATATTTCCCTGTTGAAGCAACGAACATGCCAAGTCGCCGCAACACGTGATGCTATAAATTTTTGACACCATCCCCAGTGAGACCACAATAAACAAGCAGCAGTACAGCATGGCAAAACAACTCAAGATTCAGCAATGGCTAGCGGACTTTCTGACCCGACGAGATATCAATGCGCCGGATGGCCGCCATCTTTTTTCCTATCATGCCACGCCGGAAGAATTTGCTTCTCTGGAAGAAGGACTGCGCCACAATGTGGCGCTGGTGTCCCCTCTGTACAGCAACCCTCTTGACCTGTGGAACAATGTGCCTAACTTCGATGCTGTCTTTGTTCTTTACAGCTCTCTCTGCTGGCAACAGAGATTTGACGGGGGAAAATGGACCTATGACATTTTTCTGAACAATCTGAATCTATCGTTTGGAAACTCCACACAGGAGCTGAAAGAGCTTATCAGCAGAGGACTGGCATTCTGGGGACTTGCCGAAAACGACAAGGGCTATCGCTACCTCGGAGCCATTGCCCGCGAGGCCGGGCTTCCACAACAGCTGCTTTCCGAAAACAGGGGCGCGGTAGGACATCTCCTCCACTCCGTTCTGCACGAGGCTCTCCGCACCGGGCAGTCCGGCAGTATCATTACACGCTGGGTCGAAAGCTGCCAAACTCTCCTGCCGCAATCCTATCGGAATTCGGAAATTATTGAGCTTCTGGCCGATTCCATAAACGCCATTCTTGATATCAAGAAAAATCTTTGTGCAGAGACGCTCGAAGGTGCCATGGCCGAACTGGATACAAATACTCCCGGCTGGCGTTCCCGCTTCCCCCTGCCTCTCTATGACGAGGCCGCGCGAAACCTTCTGAACCACCTGCTGGAAGATGCAGCATCTTCCGGACACATAGCAAAGGGCAGCCCTATTTGCGTCCGGCGCTGCCTTGTTCGCACAGCCGATCATGGCTGGTCTCTCCAGAGCAGACTCGACATACCCTCCAAAATAGAAACCGGCCTTGGAGAGGACAGGCCGCGCATACTCGCCCTGCGCATATCTTCGGGGCAAAAAACCTTTGAGACTGTTCTTACGAAACATGCCGAAGATGATTTCTATTTTTCCCGGCAAAAGCACGACGTCATCTTCTCTGAGCAGGATGCTTCACAGGAAATTCTGCTCCGGTATACAAGCCCTTCGGGCTTTTGTCAGACCATTGCCTGCCCCGGTGGTATGGAGCTTGACCCCGATCTGCCCTGGATATTCGAAGGCAAGCAGTATGATTACCGCTTTCGGCAGCAGGGCGGCGGCAGTATGCGCGGCGATGTTCTCTATGTGGCCCTTGCTCCGGGCTGGACAGCCGAACATGCGGAAAACACGGGACCGCTGCCGGGCACGAACAGAAATGTATTCCGCATGGTTACGTCCGGCCGTCTGACAAAGGGAAGCCTTGCCTTCTCCGTACGGGTTTCCAGCCTGAGCGAAGACGCTTCCTGCGACTGGAGCAGGGACAACCGCTTCTGGGGCGTGGAAATGCTTCAACCGTCTCTGGCTTTCTGCGGCAAGCCCAAAGTCATTCTTTCCATACAAGACACAAAAAAGACTCCTCGCGGCGAAATGCTGTGGAAAACGCCGATGATGGAAAACTTTTCCCCCCTTTCCCCATCTGCAACACCGACCGGCATCGCGCACGTGTGGTTCAAGGCTTCCAGTGGTTCCAGCCTGCGCAGCCGCATGCTGCTCCTGCCAGCCGGGGCTTCTGTCCGTCTTTCTGCCCGCGAAGACGGGAGCGGTCTCGTCTGTCTTGAACACTGGCAGGCCTCCCGGGCATCCCTTGCCTCACAGGAGCAGGAGGTGGAACTTGAATGCCATACCAATGGAGACAATCTCGATCTTGTTCTGAAGGCTCTGCCCGGTCGTATTCCGCCTGCCACGGTGGAACTGTATGTATGCTGGCAGGATAATCCGCACCACGCACGCATTCGCGTCCCCTTTCCCCGCAAGGGGGCTCATATCTTTACTGCCGATGAACAGGAAATCCCGCCGGGCAGACGATTTTGCGCCTTTCTTCTTCACGGCCTGCGGCTGCACTGCTTCAGTACAGGGGTACGCCAGATGACGCTCCAGCTCTCTCTGCCCGACGGCAAAAGTCTGGACTATCCGCTGGAGGCCCGGAACGATATTACCGTCATCCGCCTCGTGGACTGGCAGGATGCCCTGCTGGAAATGCTGGCCATGACCAGCGGGCTGGATGCCTGCGTAAGCCTGAGTATTCTTTTCGATAACCGAAAGATCGCCAGCTGGAATGTCTCCCGCTACGAATCCCGCCTCATACCGGACACCACGACAGTTGTCCTTGACCTTCCCGACAGCAGCATGCGCCCTGCACAGGGCTATGCCCTGAAGGCCCTGCCTCTTGCTCTCCCGGAACTCGGTTCGATACCGCTTGCCGAAACCCTGCTTGAAGATGGCACACCTTCCGGCGTATGGGAAATTGCAAAGCACCTTCCCATATCCGGCCCCTGGCTCATCTTCGATGATACAGAAGGGACATCTCTCCGGCCCCTGCTCTGGACAATCTGCGAAGGCAACGATGACACTCCCCTCAACAGCCTTCAGGCAGCCATAGCGGAAAAGGACAAGGGAGCCAGACAGAAGGCTTTTTCGTCCTGCCTCGCCACCATGCAGCAGAACCTTGACGCCCCGGAATGGACAACCCTTCTCTCGCTGCTCACCCATGTGAGGAATCTGCCCCTTTCCACTCTGGAAGTCTGGCAGGCTCTCTTGCGCTCCCCGCGCATCATGGCCCTGCTTGCTCTGCATCCAGGAATATCATTCCAGTCCATCACTTCCAGAGTCAGCACAGAGCTTCCCTTTCTGTGGAACTCTGTCTTCCGGGAAGACTGGCACGCTGCCAGCATGCTCATCAAGAGTTACTTTGAAAAGCTCGTTCCCGGCGACATGGCCTCTGGTCTCTGGCAGGATCACATGAAAAAATGCATGGAAAATCTCGGATCATGCTGCCCCAGCGTCAACGCTCTGTTGCACATTGCCCTTGCCCTGCCATGCGAAGAAGACATGATTCAGAGAGTCTGCCTTTACTTTCATACAGACACAGTTACAGAAACTCTCTTCAGCGGGCAGAATTCCGAGATGCAGAAATTGCTTCGGCGACACGCTGACGACGAATGGCCCACGGCATTCTCGGAACTCGTCAACCATGAGCGGCATAACGCCACCAGCGGGCGCTTTCTGCCATTCTCCCAGGGGCATAAAAACAGCGTGCTTGGTCTCCCTGTCCTGCTTGCGATACAGGCCTTTGTTTCACAAGCAGCCTTTTTCCCCCTTCCCCTCGACCAGAACGCTCTTTTTCATATTCGAAAGCATCTCCACTTTGATGCAGAATGGTTTGAACAGGCTTCCATGCTCACTGTCTACCATTGTACCTCGGAACACCTTACCACCAAGGAATAATCATGGCTCTCTCATATTTTTCCCGACTTTTCCCTCATATTCAAAAACGCATACGGGAGGATATTCCTTCCGCACTGCCCCAAAGCAACGACTCTCTGCGCCGTTGCCTGGATGCCATGATTTCCGGCACCCCGGGCGAGGAAACAAGCCTCATCGGAGATCCGGCCTTCGAGGGAACCTTCGGCTGGAAACAGGCCAGCGTCAGCATGGCCGAGCTTGCGGGCGTTCTGCTCGATGAGCGCCTCATCCGCTGCCTGAATGCTCCCCCTGAAGAGCTGCGACAAGATTACGCCTTTCCACCTTCCCGCAGACCCTATACACATCAGCTTGAAGCCTGGAAAACTCTCTGTCAGGACAAACCATCCTCTGCTGTCATCAGCAGCGGTACGGGATCGGGAAAAACGGAATGCTTTATGATTCCCATCCTCGACAGACTGGCCCGACAGAGCACACACGCTGGTGGCCCACTTGAAGGGGTACGGGCTCTGTTTCTCTACCCGCTCAACGCGCTTATCAGCAGTCAGCGTGACAGGCTCGATGCATGGACACGGGGCTTTGGCGGCCATGTGCGCTTCTGCCTTTACAACGGCAATACTCCCAACAGCCTGCCAGCCCACGAAAAAAGACACCTCAACGAAGCTCTCTCGCGCGAGGAGCTGCGCGCCAGCCCGCCCCCTATTCTTTTCACCAATGCTTCCATGCTGGAATACATGCTGGTGCGCACGGAAGACGCTCCCATCCTGCAAAAATCCCGGGGCACACTGGAATGGATTGTCCTTGATGAAGCGCACTGCTACATGGGCTCTCAGGCCGCAGAACTCTCTCTGCTTCTGCGCCGGGTACAAATGGCTTTCGGGGTAACTCCCGATACCGTACGCTTCGTGGCAACTTCCGCCACCATCGGCGATCCTGACGGCCCTGCGGGGCAGGAGCTGAAGCGCTTTCTTGCAGACGTGGCGGGGATTGCCGTCTCTCAAGTGTCGCTCATTACCGGGGAACGCCAGATCCCCGATCTGCCCCTGCTGGAAGAACAGCCCGTCACGCTGGAAGAACTGGAAAACATGACACCAGATGAAGCCCGCAATGACGAGCGTTATGATGCTCTTTGCCGTTCCAGAACAGCAAAGGCCATACGCGCCCTGTTCACCCGGCAAAAACCCGTGTCCAGCCTCACAGAAATTTGCAGCCTGCTGAAGGAACACGGCTCTCCCGATGACATGTCCTCCGCTCTGCGCTGGATCGATGTCCTGTCATGGACGCAGGGGAGCAATGGCATCCCCTTTCTGCCGCTGCGCGCTCATATCTTCGGCCGGGGCCTCTCTGGTATCTGGGCCTGTGCGGATCCGAACTGCCCCCACAAGCAGCCGGAACTGCTCTCTGACTGGCCCTATGGGGCCGTATGGACAGAATCTCGCGAACACTGCTCCTGCGGCAGCCCCGTTTATGAAGTCGTCACCTGCGCCGGTTGTCGCACCCCCTATCTGCTGGGAAAACAATGCGACACCATTAACGAACAAGGTCTGCCTGCGGAACTCCTGCTTCAGAAAAAACACGGTCTGGAGCCGGAAGAAGACGACCTTGACAACCTGATTGACGAGGACGCACCTGCCAGCCGGGATTTCGATTCCTGCGCCGTCCTGTTGACTCGACAAGGAAGCGGGTCAGGAAATTTCTTTCTCGACAAGGACACCTGCCAGCTTATGGACAAGGGCAGCAGCAATGCCATCCCCGTTTCTCTGGAAAAGCCAAATCAGAATACAGGTTGTCTTGTCTGCCCACACTGCCAGACCAGCGCACGAGGCAAACTGGACTTCTATGATTACAACTTCCTCGGCACGGCCTATCTGCAAAACACCATTACCCCGGTACTTCTGGAGTTTGCTCCAGATGGGCAGGACCCCATGCAGCATCCCTGCCGGGGGCGCAAGCTGCTTACCTTCAATGACAGCCGACAAGGAACAGCACGTTCGGCCATGCGTATGCAACTTTTTTCCGAACTCACACGCATACGCGGACTTCTCTATCATATCGGTCTGAGAGACTGCCAGAGTGGCAACGATGAAAAACGCGCTGCGCTGGAACAGGAAATTGCAACGCTGGAGGCACTTCCCGAAAATGCCCGCCTCGCGGTACAAAATCTGATAAACAGCAAAAAGGAAGAATACAAAAAACTGGGGGAAACTGCTCCCATCCCCTTCCGGGATATGGCCGAAAAACTCCAAAACGAACGCTCCAGCTTTGAGACTCTGTTTCGGCTTTATCAGGAAAAAGCTCCCATGCTGATTGCCTCCGGCTCCGACATGGCCAATTTTTCCAGAATGCTCATTTTCCGTGAATTCGGAAGACGCCCGGCAAAAGCCATCAATCTTGAAACACTGGGGCTCATGGCCGTACGCTATCCCGCTCTGGATAATGTCACCAATCTTCCCCCGGAGCTGCGTAATGCAAATCTGACACTTGAGGATTGGAAAGACTTTTTGAAAATCTGCGCTGATTTCATGTTCAGAGGCAACGGTGCTACCGATTTTTCCAGAAACTGGAGAAAATTGCTGGGCATGACCTACAATCAAAATACGCTTCTGCCTCCGGACAGAACAGAGCGCAGCCGCTTCCAGATAATCTGGCCGCAATGTCATCGCAACAGACAGCACAGGCTGGTGCGTCTTCTTGAACGAGCGCTCCATCTCGACGCCGGGCAATGGGATCATGCCGATATTATAGACAGCATCCTGCGCCAGGCATGGAAACAGATTGCCCATACCAGCGGCCTCTGCTCCCCTCATGAGGACGGTCTTCTCCTGCGCGCCGATGCTCTGGGCTTTGTACCAGTCAGCAAAGCCTGGCTCTGTCCCTTTACGCGGCGCTTTCTCGACACTACCTTTGCCGGACTTTCCCCCTATCTTCCCCGCAAAAGCGGGCAACACACCCATTGTAAAGAATATGCCATCCCACTTTATCCCCGTCCTTTCGGCCCCGCTTCCGAAACCGGCGTTCAAGAGGCACGCACATGGCTTGCGCAAAACGAGGATGTGCAGAAACTCCGGGAGGCCGGTCTCTGGTTTGCTCCGCATGACAGTGTCCTGGAGCTGAGGCCCTACTTCAGGGCGCAGGAACATTCCGCCCAGCTTACAACCATTGAACTGGAATTGTGTACACAAAAGTTCCGGGCCGGCGACATCAACGTGCTCTCCTGCTCCACCACCATGGAAATGGGCATAGACATAGGAGGCATTTCCATCGTGGGCATGAACAATGTGCCGCCCCATCCGGCAAACTATCTCCAGCGTGCGGGACGCTCCGGTCGTCGAGGAGAAACACGCGCTCTTGCGTTTACCCTGTGCAAGAACAATCCACACGAGATGTCGGCCTTTGCCAACAGTCGCTGGGCCTTTGATACGCCGCTCCCGGTGCCCAGAGTCTCGCTGAACAGCCCCGTCATACTCCAGCGGCATATCAACGCACTCCTGCTCACAGAATTTCTCAAGGAACGTATCCAGAAAGACGATAAAGACATTGTCAAACTCGCCTGTGACGCCTTCTTTGCCGGCAGCAATCCGGCAGCCGAGCTTTTCTCCCGGCGCTTCAGGACGCTGCAAAGCGACTCATCGCTGCTGGACGGCATACGCCTTCTGTGTCGCAACGGTGTCTTCCAGAACGAGCGTCCAGAAACTCTGGCAGAAAAGGCCGCTGAGGCCATGGACAAGGCCTACGCACGCTGGACCAGCGATTATGACGCCCTGTGCCAGCTGGAAAAATCCTTGCAGACCGACCGCGAGCAGGAGAATGCCGCAGCCAAAAAGGCTGTAACCCTCCGCAAGGAACGCATGGCCAGAGAGTACCTGCTCAAGGAGCTTATCTCTCAGGAGTTTCTGCCTGCTCATGGATTCCCCCTGCATGTGGCAACGTTCGATACCATGCACAACTCTCTTTTCAAGGCTCAACAGTACAGAAAAAGAGAAAACAGGGGAAATACGGATAATATATTCCTGCGCAGGGAACTGCCCAGCCGCTCTCTGCCAACGGCACTCACCGAATATGCACCCGGCAACAGTGTGGCTATCAATGGACTTGTCTACGAATCGAAGGGCATTACCCTGAACTGGCATATCCCCGCTTCGGAACAGGCAGCAGCAGAACTCCAAAACATACGGACACGCTGGAAATGCAAAAATTGCGGGAGCTTTGGCACAGCTGCAAGCCGCGCCCAAAAGGCATGCAGTAACTGCGGTGCGCCTCTTTCCCCCAAAAACTGGCGTGAATATCTTGAGCCTGCCGGTTTTGCCGTTGACTTTTTCCGGGAGCCATCCAACAACCCCGCCCCTGGAGCTACCGGCCTGACACTGGCTACAGCCGATGTCTGCGCCTCTGGTTCCTGGATTTCCCTGGGCTATCCGGAGGCTGCCCGCTTCCGCTGCACAACCTCCGGCACCGTCTTCCACAGTTCCCGGGGACTGTATGGCAAGTGCTACGCTGTCTGCCTTGCCTGCGGCAGGGTAGAGTCCATTACAGAAACTGGCGAAATTCCCACGACCTTGCAGTCTCACACAAAACTTCGCGGAGGAAAAAACGAAGACGATCCTGCCAATCATATCTGTCCTGCCTGCCAGAAAGGCATGCAATGGAAAATCAAGTCTCCACTCTGGCTTGCCTGCGAAAGCAAAACAGATGTCCTTGAATTGCAAATTCGTACGGAAAATCAGCTCTGGCTCAACGATGAAACACAGGCATTCCCCATAGCTGTTGCTCTACGAGACGCACTGGCTGCACGAATTGGTATACAGACAGAAGAACTGGCATGTGCCACAGGTCAGCGCAAACATACAGATGGCTCTCTATGTACATCCATCTTTATTTTTGACAACAATGCTGCCGGATACGCATCCTCTGCCGGAGAACATATGGCAGAGTTACTGAAGGTCGCTCGCGAACGCCTGCTCTGTCAGGAGCATGATTGCGAGACAGCTTGCCCGCACTGCATTCTCAATTTTGATTTGCGCTATCAAAGCAGAGAGCTCGACAGGCACAAGGGGTTGGAAGTCCTGACGGAAAAATACCTGAGTATCCTCGATCTCCCGCAGGAAGCACGTATTTTCGGCCTTTCGACACGAACAGAAACCATACGGCTTGAAGAAGCTGTTCTTTCCGCTACGCTTCAGTATCCTGATGCCGAAGTATTCCTGCATCTGGGCGAACATTCCTTATGGCAACCAGGCGACAGAGATATGCTGCATCTTCTGAATATCCTGAGGATGCGCGAAATTCAGGTTTCTCTGGCTCTGGAAAAGGAGTTTTACAACGCTTTATCTTCCGAAGAACGCATGCTTCTTTCTCCTCTTGTATATGGCACAGTGACCTGCTCCATTCTTTCGGGAGGTTTTCACTCCCCGCAGGCCCGTCTTGCCGTAAGTATGAATGTAGATGACACGCTGTTCCGCTGGGCTCAATATGAAGGGGAGAACTCATCACTTCTGCTCAAGGGCAGCACCCAGAAGGATCTGGGCTTGCACAGTCGTCTCACACAAAAGGATCTTCAACCAGCATCCGGTAATAGTGCCATTGTCCAGATAGGACAGGGAGAAAAGACCACAGTCTCGGACTTCGGCGCATGGATGTGGCGCAGGTTGCGGCAGTCTCTTGTCCAAAATCTGGGAAATGATTTTATCGCATGCCAAAAACCCATCAGGCGTATCCAATTCTCTGACAGATACTGCAATTCACCGCTCACAGTAGCTCTTCTTCATAATATGCTGCGTCAGTTGCAAGAGAGCTATGGCGATTCATGGACTGCACCCACCTGCATGATTTTCCTTGCCAATAATTTCACAGGAGACAGCACCACCATATGGAGTAATTGGAGAAGTGCAGAAGCAAGAAATGAAGCCGTCAAAATACTGCTGCAAGGTATCGGAAAAATCCTCGTTATCCCTTCATCCAAAACTGACTTGCCTCATGCCCGCTCTCTCTGTCTTGACTTTCTGGATGGTACGCAATTGCAGATATGGCTGGATCAGGGACTGGGCTTCCTCAAAGTGTCACACAGCAATCGCGAACTGCAATTTCCCTTCTATGAAAAATGCGAAGAACAGGTTCGCGTGCTAAGAACAATGGGACAAACGCTGGAAGTCGTCCCTGGAGGAACGGTTATCAGTATGAGACATAAAAACAATTAGGGCGTTTTGCCTTTGAAAAAGGTAAAACGCGAAGCAACAGCACAGCACTGACCGGCCAAAAGTAAGCGGAAAAACCGCGCTTCTTCCGTGAAACGACAGGTCGTATGGTTTGAAACGCAAGGTGTTTCAAACTGAAAATTTTCTAGTTCTCTTTATATCGTCAAAAGTAAGCCGTTCGCTATAGTCTGCAGACGGCTTGCTTTATCTAACAAGAACAGGCACTAGAGTATTTCAACTTTGAAATGAGAGAGAACTCCAGATTCATATGCCGCAATCGTTGCCGTTCGTATTTTCCAGCGCGCCATTTCCATAGCGGTAGATAAGGATATTCTTTTTACATCTCAAAACTGAATTGCTCTAATACAATTTAACGGGAATGCCCTTCCTTGGAAGGCCATTCCCGTAGTATCTGTCAGCGCCCGCGCATGTGGTATCGCGGGCGGGGCGTTACTATTTGCCGTTCAGAGCGCTGTTCAAGCGCGTCAGCGCAGGCAACAAGCTCTCGTGTACGGCACTCAAGCGCTGCAAGTGCCGCATCAATGTCTGCTGTCCCTCCCGTAGCTGAAGGACCTCCCGGCGCAAGGCTTGAATCTGGCGCCCCTGATCCTCCATGCGGGTCTGCTGGCCGGAAAGCCATGTTTCCTGCTGGTGCAGCTTCGCGGCAAGTTCTCCTTCCAGGGCCAGCAGACTTTCTTTCAGCATCCTTTCCATTTCGGCCATGCGTCACCTCCGCACCACTTCCCAGGCGTCCCGTTGGCCCACCTTGCCCGCATTGACGATCTGCTGTCCCGCTGGTGTCAGAAGGTAGCTCTTGCCTTCGGCCTGATACGGCTCCAGCCCCTTGAAGCTGTTCCAGAGCGAGGCATTTTGCGCTTCCAGCTGTTCCCACCGGGCACTCAGGTTTGAAATCTCCTGTTCCAGAGCCTTGATTCGGTACTGTGACAGCATCAGCAGGCCCCAGATAGTCAGCACCGACACAATCAGGATTGTGCAACTCCACAGCAGGGCCAGCCGACAGGGACGGCTGAATACCGTCCCCATAGTCCGGCAACAGGAGCTGATGTTCTGCTCCAGCGGTGCAAGGCTTTCGAGGATAGCATTTTCGGTTGTAGCCAGCGCGTTTTTCGATGACGCTTGTAAATGCTGCTGCAAGGCGTGAAAGTTCTCCTGAAACAGGGCTTCTGTCGCCTGCCTTTCTTTCTCGGTTCTGGCCCGCAGTTTCTCGGCCAGTGAGGATGCACTGTTCTGCATAGATACCTCCCTTGAGGCGGAGCTTGTCGCCGCTCTCCGGATCATGGACAGTGAGATAGTTTTTTCCCATGCGGCCGATTTTCAGACCGGCTTCCTCCAGAGCCTGAATGATGTCCTCCCGCGTGCGGATTTTTCCCTGCTCCAGAAGCGTCAGCACATAGTCATGCACAGCCTGCCGGTTTTCCTCCCGTTGATTTCTGCCGGGCTTTCTGCCCCAGCGCAGCAGACGCGCCGCATGGAGATCGGCATGGTCCGGCGTACACAGGCGTGCCCGCTGCGGATCATCCGGTCTGGCCCAGCCTTCCCGGATATTGTGCAGGTCGCGAAAGACATCGAAATCCTTTTGCCAGCCGGGCGGGCATGGATTGAAGGCCCGGCCGCTGGAAAGCTCCACGCGCGGAATCACAAAATGCAACTCATGATGCCCGGCGTGGCTGTGCCGAACCCAGAGAATTGCCAGCTGATCTTCTTCCAGCCCGGCAAAGGCCACAGCCTCAAAGTCATCCATGACGCGCTGTTCCTGTTCCGGCGTTACCGTATCTTCGGGATGCCAGGAAAGAACCCCGGCCGTAAAACGCCATGTCGTATCCAGCGAATCAATCAAGGCCCGCGTTCGCTCCACGTCGCCGCGCAGGACTTCCGGCGGATGTGCGTCCCGGCCCGGATAGTCCGGCCGTACCAGATAGCGCGTGGGGGCGCTGCCGTTTCCTCGTCCATGCGGAAAAACCTTCATATACATGACGGCTCTCCAGGAGGGGGCGGGGGTGTGTCTTTCGCAAGCAACGCACGTTCAAGACTGGTCAGTGCCGTCAGAATCTCCACAGCTTCGGCACGGCCTTTCCAAGTGTTGGCCCAGCGGGCAAGCTGATTAAGATTGGCTCCGATACGCGCAAGCTGCCGGATACGCTCTTTCTCCAGAGGAGTTTGCCGCAGACGATAGCCCAATGCCCTTTGGCGCAGAAAATCCGTAACGGTCAGTCCCTGTGCGGTCGCTCTGGCTGTAATGACGTTTTTCTCCTCCGGGGTGACGCGCAGCTTGAGCCATGCGCTGCGCCTTGCCGCTGTGCTCATATCCTTTCCTGCCTTTGGCTTTTGTGCGGGGTCGAGGGGCGGCACGCCCCCGCCAGCCCCGGCAGGGGCAGGACGGCCACACAGTCCGCCTCCTCCCATTT
>OFGR01001287.1_pt1 | contig 20839 bp, 20 predicted proteins | sample 1521811 | NCBI WGS metagenome assembly OFGR01 (sample SAMEA3504098, study PRJEB24116) | mouse gut metagenome | biome: mouse gut; feature: mouse-associated habitat; material: faeces | place: Denmark | collected 2011
CCAGTTCCTTGATTTGCAGTTGGACAATGTAGCCGTCAATGCACATCTTCCGAATGTAGGCACTCATGTTGTGAACGCCCATCAGCGCCATTCTCTGTTCGATTAGGCCTCGTTCCTCGTCTGTAACTTTGAAATAGATACCGCGGCTCTTTTCTTTTGCCATACTCCCCCTTATCTCCGCTTCTGCCATACGAGGTCATAGCCGAGAGCGTCAGCCAATTCCACCGCCTCTTTATATCGCAGGGATTCACGGCGCAGCTTGTCGGAGAGATTGGGGACGCTGGGACTCCATCCGTACTGCTCCGCCAGCTTCTCCACAAGTTCGCTCATGGTAAATCCCTCTCGGACAATATAGGCTTTGATTTCGTTCCTGATATTCATAAAAATTGTACTCCTTCTCACAATTTTGTTCGCCCTCCGGCGTAGAATTTGAAAACGCTCCCAGCAAACCGGGCAGACTGTTCACCATGCCCAGGTCACAGGAGCGCACATCGAATTTCAGCGTTTAGCGTGAAGTCATGCGAAATGATGAATACCAGCAGGGAAAAACGTATTGCGTTCGCCGCCCAGCATTGTGTGTTTCCGCGAAAAAGCGCCATACTGATGCCGTTCTATTCGCTGATTTCACATAGATTAAAATTTAGTGTGCAAAAAGGGCGGCTTACCGAAGCAAGCCGCCCATATCTCAGGTGCTTTCCGTATTCTGCTGGGCCTCCAAAGCCTTCTGCCGCCGTTTCGCCATGTACCGCCTGTTGTACTCGGCTTTCTTTGCCCGCTTCTTCCGAAGCTGCTCCTGTTCCTCCAATTCTTCCGCAGTCGGTTCCGGGATAGGCACATCAAATTTACCGATAAACTTCAAGTAAATATCGACTTCCTGCGTCCGTTCGCCGGTAGACCTGTCCGCTTCATGGACAACGATCTTGTCCACAAACTCGTTAATCATCGGCGTGGTCAACTCGGAAAAATCGGTGTACTTCCTGGCAAGGGCCATAAACTGATCGACCTTTGCCGTATCCGCTTCAAAACTCTCCAAGTCCGCCTGTGCTTTCTGGATGGACGCTTCCAGCGTTTCCTGTTCCTGCTCGTATTCGGCAGACAGCACATCAAACCGCTTTTCGCTGATTTTGCCAATCGCATAGGATTCGTAAAGTTTCTTGATGATACCATCCAACTCTGCCGCCCGCTTCTGCTCCCGCCGCACACGTTGTTTCAGCGCCTTAACGGTTTCAGCCTGTCGGACCTCTGACGCGCTGCGAACCTTCTGAATAAACTCGGCCTCGTTCTTGATGGCGTAAGTGCTGGCGGAACGGATTGCCTCCAAGACCAACTCGCGTACAGCGGCAGTCCGAATGTAATGCTGCGAACAAGCGGTCTGAAGGCGGTCTCTGGCATGGTCATAGGTCGAGCAATAGTATTCATCTCGGTTTGATCTGCGTTTTCCGTTGGGTCTGCCCTGCCAGTCCCGCGCCCAGCCGCCAGCCCCCCGGTGGTTATACATCTTTGCGCCGCAGTCAGCGCAGAACATCAAGCCCGTCAGCGGATTAGCCTCTCCCAGCGTATCCGTCCGGCGCACGATCTTCCGCAGCTCCTGCGCCAGCTGCCATGTTCTTTCGTCTACGATGGCATCATGTGTGTTCTCGAAAATCATCCAATCCTCTTTTGCCGCCTTTTTAGCCCGCTTATCTTTATAGGATTCTTTGTAAGTGCGGAAGTTGACAGTGTGCCCCATATACTCCGGTTTTGTGAGCATATCAGAAATTGTGGTTCCCCGCCAGGTATAGCGTTCATCCGAATAGTCCCGGCTCTGGCAAGTCCCTTGGTTTCGCTGTCCCAGGTAGTAGGCGGGCCGTTCTACCTTTTCCGCTGTCAAAATGCGGGCGATCTGGTGAGGGCCGTTTCCCTCAATCGTAAGCTGGAAAATCCGGCGCACAACCGCCGCCGCTTCCTCGTCAATCAGCCAGTGTCCAGGGTCGTCCGGGTCCTTGCGGTAGCCGTAAATGACGTTGTTCGTGGTGTGCTTGCCGCTCATGCCCTTGGCCCGGAGTACGGCGGTCACTTTCCGGCTGCAATCCCGAATGTACCACTCGTTTATGACATTCAAAAAGGGGGCGAACTCCCCGCTGCTCTGTACGCTGCTGTCAATACCGTTAGAGATGGCAATAAACCGAACACCTTTTTCCCGGAACATAACTTCGGTATAGAAGCCAGTCTGAAGATAATCACGCCCAATCCGGCTCATATCCTTGGCGATCACACAGCCGACCTTTCCAGCTTCAATATCCGCAATCAGGCGTTTCCAGTCCGGGCGGTCAAAGCTGCCTCCCGACCAGCCATCATCTGTGTAATGGGCGCAATTATTGAACCCATGCTGGGCAGCATATGCTTCGAGCATCTGTTTTTGATGAATGATCGAGTTACTATCGCCTGCCGACATTTCATCGTCACGCGATAATCTCTCATAGAGGGCCGTGATCTTTTCCGTGTCCAACCGCTTCGTGTTCATAGTGAACTCCCTTCAAGCGGCTGGGTCATTTGTGGTATGCTTATTGTACCACAGTCCGCCGCATTTGTCACGGCCTCATGCTGAATTAAATGCAGAATTTTGTCGTTCATGGTTTCCTGGGCAGTATCGCTGAAATGTACCCGGAGTTTGTAGGTAGTGGAACCGATACGCCGGTAGATAGTGGCAGTTTTCGCCTCTGCTGGTTGAATTGTAGCTATATTTGCCTTCCTTTCTTGCGGTAGGCCGCAACCCGTAGTATGATGGTGGTGGATGTTCCAGGCAGACAGAAAGCCAGCCCCCGGCTGCGTAATGTCGTTTGCAACCGAAAGCTGGCTTGATATGCCTACGTACTTTTGTCGTGAAAGAATGATGGTTTTCACAGCGTCCAAAGCGTCCCTTCACTGATAGGAGAAAAACCGGGGGTAAAGCGGAACCATTTTCAAAAAGAATTTGAAAGTTTCTTGGAGCGGCCCGGTTTGTTCGCCCATTTCTATTATACGGTCAAAACGACCATGACCGCAAAAATATGGCGATAATGCAAGATTTCACTGTCACTCTCAAAAAAATTGCAAAAATGCAAGATTGGATAGTTGGCAACGTGGCCGACAATTTGTCGCTGACGTTGCGGACAAAATGTCCGGCACCAGCAGGGAGAGGTGGCGGCATATTTCGCCGCCACCTCCAAGGAAGATCAAGATTGCAAAATGCAAACTTGGTCCCTGGCACAACGTGGCGGACATTTTTTCCGCGCCTTTGAACCGCCGCATGAACGTGGAGTGCATAATGCACCTGACGTTAGTAGAATTATTGCATTTGAGAAGGCATCACCAACTTTTCGGCTATATTCATTCACCACAAATGACCAGCCGCTATGTTATATTCGGGCAGCTTTTCTAAACTACCCTTTATAACATACATCCTCGGTGAAATGTTTTGGCGGGCTGGTTTTCCCCTCCTTGACGGAGGCATTGGAAACGGACAAAGATTGTCCCTCGGAGAGTTCCGGCAGCGTCTTTTCCTCTGGTCTTTCCTCCGGCTCCGGGGCATTTTTCAGACCGGCGTGATAAGCGGCATCCAGCCTGCGCCAGCCGGGGCGCTGAATGGTTTTCCCTTTTGCGGCAAACTCCTGACCGGCGCAGACCAGCGTGGCGGCGGTTTCCTCGTAGAGATGGGGTTCCGCCACCGCGCACAGCAGCCTTGCGGCCACCAGCTCCAACACCGCTTTTTCCCCCACAGGGAGGGCGGACAAATCCGCATCCCGAAGATTGCGGGTGGGGATCACCGCATGGTGGTCGGTCACTTTCTTATCGTTGATGACCGCCTCCGGGTTGCAGGTAATGCCGATCCCCTTTCGGAACGGCATGGCATTGGCGGTGAGGTTGACCAGCACCGGCAGGCCCTCCGCCATATCCGAGGTCAGATACCGGCTGTCCGTCCGGGGATAAGTACACAGCTTTTTCTCATAGAGGTTTTGCAGATAATCAAGCGTTTGCTGGGCGGTAAACCCCAGCAGGCGGTTGGCGTCCCGCTGTAAGGTGGTCAGGTCATAAAGGGCGGGCGGCTTTTCGGACTTCTCTTTCCGCTGCGCCTGTTTCACCACCGCAGAACCGCCCCGGCAGGCGGTTTGCAGCTCTTTCGCGGCGGTTTTGTCTTTCATCCGCGCCCCCACAGCGGTAAATCCGGGCAGTTCCAGCGCCACCGTATAGAACGGCTCCGGCTGGAAGGCTTCAATCTCTGCTTCCCGCTGGACGATAAGGGCCAGTGTAGGGGACATGACCCGACCGATGTTGAGGGTCCGGCGGTACAGCACCGAAAACAGCCGGGTGGCGTTGATGCCCACCAGCCAGTCGGCTTTGGCGCGGCAGAGCGCCGCCTGATGCAGACCGTCATAGTCCGCGCCGGGGCGGAGGTTTTCAAAGCCCTCCCGGATTGCCGAATCCTCCATGCTGGAAATCCAGAGCCGCTTCATGGGCTTTTTGCAGCCCGCCAGCTCATAGACGTTGCGGAAAATCAGTTCGCCCTCCCGTCCCGCGTCACAGGCGTTTACCACCTCGGTCACATCCGGGGCGCACAGCAGCTTTTTGAGAATATCAAACTGTTTCTTCTTGTCCCGCCCCACGCTCATTTTCCAGTCCGAGGGCAGGATCGGCAGATCGTCATAGCGCCACTTGGCGTATTTAGGGTCATAGCTGTCCGCGTCGGCAAGCCCGGCCAGATGCCCCACGCACCAGCTGACCCGCCAGCCGTTCCCTTCCAGATACCCGTCCTTGCGGGCATTGGCCCCGATTACAGCGGACAGGCTTTGGGCCACCGACGGTTTTTCAGCAATCACAAGGCGCATAATCTTCATCCTCCCATTCTTCCCGCATAGATGTACGCAGCTTTTCCTCAATGCTGTTGTCCTCTGTCAGCATCAGGTCATAGCCGAACCGGTAATCATATCGGTACAGTTTTCCTACCAGATCATTGATGAGGATGCGGCAGGCCAGAATGACACGTTTTTTATCCACCTGCATCAGCTGGTAGCGTTGATAATCGCTGTAATAGGACTCATGCCGGTGCGCGCGGCTGTTGGCGTCCTCCAGCAGCCAGTCTACCGGGTCCTGGCAGCCTTCCTCTTTTTCCCCCTCCATATATTTCAGCAGTTCCATCACCATCGGAAAACTCTGCTCGTCCATGCGGGCTTCTTCTTTCAGATAGCCGATCAGGGCGCATAAAAGCAGGCGGGCCGCTGTCTGTTCCCGTTCCGTTAAAGCCTCCATCGTCTTTGCGGCGTCCGGCAGAAGCCTTTCTTCTACAAAAGTTTCCACATCGCCGGAGTACAGCTGGCGGATGGAATCTATGGACAGCGGGGCAGTTGTGTCGCCATCCATAGAAAAGTCATAGAAGTCATCGCTCTGTGCAGGCTTTTTCCGAAGTTTGCGTATCAGGGCAGAAACAATGTCGCCGCCCAGATACACCGCCAGACAGCACAGGTCAAAAACAGCGATGCCTTTTATCAATAAAATAAGATACTTCATTTCCGATCTCTCCTTTCTTTCAGCTGCTTTTCCAGTTCCCGGTGGCAGAATCCCACACAGGGCCTCCCGTAGTTGCCGCAGCCATAGCAGGGGTGGCTTTTGGGTAAAGAAGGAGGGCGGGAAGTTTTCTTCCTGCCCTCCGGTTTCTGTGTCATCATGCGCTCAAAGGGGCTGTCGGTGAAGCGGGTCATTCCGGTTCTTCCTCACTTTCCTCCGGTTCCTCCTCCGCGCCCTCCTCGGATTCCCACAGCTCATCTTCCTCATCGCCGTAGTCATAATCGTCCAGATTGTCCGGGCCTTTGGTTTTCGGCTTGTTCTTCATAAACTTGAAGTAGTAGAGCGCGCCCCCGCCGCCTAACAGGGCCACAACCAAAAGCAGGACAGCCGGATTCATGCCGGACTTTTTCTCCGGTTCCGGCTCCGCTGCAGGCGGCTCCTCCGGTTCCGCCGCCTTGCCGGTGCAGCTTGTCATGGTAAAGGCGCAGACCGGGCAGTTCCGGTTGATTGCGCCTGCCTGACATTTCTCGGTGCAGCTGCAAACAGCGGGGGGTTCCTCGCTGTCCCCGTCCTCCATCAGCGCCATCAGATCGGCCTCGTCCACCTGGTTGAGAAAATGGACGGTGTTTTCCCCCTCGTCATCCCGGTCCACCAGGATGTAAAAGTAGTTGCCGTTTTTGGTGGTAACGGTAATCAGCTGCTTGTTCCCGCCGTAATCGTCCACCAGGGTGGCGTTGCCATCCGGGGTGAGGGGCGGCGTTTCCTCCGGCTGCTCCACCTGTACGTTGGAATCGTTGGTTTCATCAGCCGGTTCCCCGCCGCCGCCCGCGTAGGCGGGGACAGAAAAACCGCCCATAAGAACCAGGGCGGTGCAAAGCGCGGCCAGTGTCCGCAATAGTTTTTTAGATTTCATCGTGATTTTCCTCCTTTTCCTGGGCGTCTGGCGCAGGCGTTCCCACGCCGGGAATCCCGCCGCCGGACAGCAGCGCGTTCAGCTCCTGCGGGGTCATGCGGACCGCCCGCACCAGCTGGACGATTTGCAGGTTCTCCGCCTCGGTTTTCTGCGCCTCCAATTCCCGCAGCTTGTTCTGGTATTCCGCCAGCTTTTCGCGGGTCTTTGCGATCTCCCGGTCAATCCGGTCGATTTTGTTCGTTGCCATCTGTAACACTCCTTCCCACATGGTTTAGTTCCAGTTCATCAGGCCGTAGCCCTTGATGCACTGGTAATTCAGGTCATAGCTTTTGATTTTGCAGGCGTCGCCGGAATTGCCCTCCACCGTATAGACCCGGCTCCCGTCTGTGCCGATCACAATGCCGACATGGTCGGCGGAACCGTCCAAATCCCAGTCAAAGAAAATGGCGTCGCCGGGGGCGATGTTGGCATATCCGCGCCCGCCCCATTGTCCATGCGACTGGAACCAGGGTACGCCCTGGGACTGACAGCCCGCAAAGCGCGGTTCGCTTTTCCCGGCCTGGTTATAGCACCAGCTCACGAAGCAGGCGCACCATTCCACCCGGCTGTTAAAGCCGTACCAGCTCCAATACGGATAGCCGCCCACGTTTCCCACCTGACGCTTCGCCAGATCCACCAGTCCCGGATTGCCGGGGCGGGTCCCGTTTATAAACTCCACGCCGCTCAAATCCTCGGAATTTCCCATATCCGGGGAACCGCCGCCAAACAGCAGCGGCTTGTTGCCCCTGGTGGCGATATAGACCTGGTACATCTCATATTCGTCCGGGGTGAGAAGCTCCGGCGCAAGGGCGGAAATCTGGGTGTTCACAAGCTCCACATGGAGGATGTAGTATTCATAGGGGACTTCCTCGCTGGTCGTTTCCCCGGTTTCCGGGTCGGTGCTGGTTTCGGTGCGGTAGCGGATTTCCACCTCCTCGGTCAGTGTCAGGACATATTGGAGGTCAAAGACCCGCTGTAACTGTGCCGCCGCGCTCTGGGGCGTGTATTCATGGAGCAGGGCGCTTAAATAAGCCGCCAGCTCATGGGGATTGTGGCCGATAGGGTCCAGATCGTACCGGTACTCGTCATAGCCTGGGTGCAGGCTCTCCATGTTGTCCAGTTCGGTTTGCAGTTGTGCCTCCTTTGCGGCATAGTCCGCTTCCGTCCCCAGCATATCCTCGTCTTTGGAGGGATAGGTGGAGCCGGACACCGCCGAGCCGATGCTCTGGGCCAGCATGGAGCAGGAGGACAGGGTATTCATCAGCAGGCAGACCAGCAGAAACAGCGCCAGCGCAATCAGGAATCCCTTCTTGTGCCGCATGACAAACCGGCCTGCCTGTTCCGCTTTTTCTTTGACAGACTTTGCCGCCTTGCCGGTCTTGTGCGCGGTCTTGGCAGTATGGCCTGCGGCCTGTGCCGTATGCCCAGCCGTTTGACTGGCGCGTTTGGCGGCGGCATATTCCTTTTTGATGGCCTGCTTTTGCTGCCAGCGGGAAAGGGGGTTGCTGGCAAGCTGGGGGTTCTCCGCCAGGGACTTTTGGTACAGGGCGTTGATGTTTGCTTTTTCCAGCTTTTGCTCCGCCCTTGCCGCTTCGCGGTAGGGTTTCAGCTTATGGCTGCGGTATCCCTCCCGCACCAGCCGCGCGCTGACTTCAACAGCCTGCTCAGTCTTGTGCGCCCCTTCCACGCCCACATTGTCCTGTTCGGACTTGCGGATTTCCTTATGCGCCCCGGCAAGCAGCGCGTTGGCCGGAGCGCCCCGTACCGCATGGGACAGCTTGGAGGGCGGCTTTGCCTGTTCCTCAAAGGTCAGTTTCGTTGTTTTCTTTCCGGTATCGGGGTCAATAACGGTCTGCCGGACCTTCTTTTTGGGTATCCTGGCCTGCGCCTTGTCTGCCCGGACAGCTGCTTTCTGTGCGCGGCGGATCGGCTTTTCCAGCGCCGGGTCGGTCTGTTCCTCCCTCGTAAAGCGCAGGCGCGGCTCCTTAATCAAACCATTCCCCCAGCATCAGCGCCTCCATCATATAGAGCAGTTCCACATAGAGGCCCATGCCAGCCGGGGTGTGTAAAGGACGGAGGATCAGGCAGGCATAGACCTGTGCCAGCACATCGGCCAGAAGCTCCGCGCCCCGGCCCTCCATAATCCTGCCGCCGGTGCCGGGGGAGAGGCAGCACCAGATTTCCGCAAGGCGGAGCAGGCCCGTTTCCCCGTCACGGTTCAGTTCTGCCGCCATGCTCTCCGCAGTACGGCACTCGCTTACCGCGTCCGCCATCGCCAGAAGCAGCTGGCGGCGCTGAATCTCCATCGCCCGCTGCAAAAACAGCCGGGGATTGTGTTTGATTTTCTGTGCAGTCATGATTGCTTTCCCTCCTTTAATTCCTGTAATTTTGTGGTCATGATGCGGTACAGCTCGGTATCCTTGGGGAACCGGTCGATAAAGGGCAGGATGATGTTGCCGTAGAACAGCAGCCCTTCGCCCTCGCCGGAGTGGGTCACATAGGACAGCTGGTGCGGGGAGATGCCCAGCTGCCTTGCCAGAATCTGCCGGTCCCCGCTTGCCTGGTTGAGCATATATACAAAGTCCGAGTTCTCAAAGATGTTCTCGATCTCCCGGCTGGCAAGCAGGTCCTTGATGTTCTGTGTGATGCCGGTGGGAATCCCGCCCCATTTCCGAAAGCGTTTCCAGATTTCAATGGTATAGGCGGCGGTCTGGTCCTCTTTGAGCAGCAGGTGCATCTCGTCAATGTAGTAACGGGTGGACTTGTGGGCGGCGCGGTTGATGGTGACGCGGTTCCATACCTGGTCCTGCACCACCAGCATACCGATTTTTTTCAGCTGCTTGCCTAACTCCTTGATGTCATAGCAGACAATGCGGTTGTCGATGTTTACATTGGTCCGGTGGTTGAACACATTCAGGGAGCCGGAAACATAGATTTCCAGCGCCGTAGCGATGTACTGCGCTTCTTTTTCCTCCTGGGTCAGCAGAAGGTTATACAAATCCTCCAATACCGGCATATTCTCCGGCCTGGGGTCGTTCAGGTAATCATGGTAGACCAGCCGCACACAACGGTCGATGATGGTTTTCTGGACCGGCTGCAAGCCCTCCTTGCCGCCCACGATCAGCTCGCACAGCGACAGAATGAAGTCGGATTTCAAAGACAGCGGGCTTTCATCATCCGAGTAGTCCAGGTTTAGGTCCATCGGGTTAATGTAGTCCCCGGAGGTGGGCGAAATCTTGATAACCTGCCCATGCAGCCGCTCCACAAGGGGCGCGTACTCCGATTCCGGGTCGCACACGATGATGTCATCGGTGGTGAGCAGAAAACAGTTGGCGATTTCCCGCTTGGCGGAAAAGGACTTGCCGGAGCCGGGAGTGCCTAAAATCAGGCCGTTGGGGTTTTTCAGCTTCTTGCGGTCCACCATGATAAGGTTGTTGGACAGGGCGTTGATGCCGTAGTACAGCGCCTCTTTCCCGTTCTGGAAAAGCTCCTGGGTGGTAAAGGGGATAAAGATGGCGGTGCTGGAAGTGGTCAGCCCCCGCTGGATTTCCACCTGGTTTTGTCCCAAAGGCAGGCAGCTCATCAGCCCCTCCTCCTGCTGGAAGTCCAGCCTTGCCAGCTGGCAGTTGTACTTCTGCGCGATGCTGGACGCCTGAAACACGTTGTTGCCCAGCTGTCTGGCGGTGTCCGCCGTATTCAGCACCAGAAAGGTCACAAGGAACATCCGCTCGTTGCGGCTCTGTAAATCCTGCAACAGCTTTTTGGCCTCGTTTCCGTAGGTAGCCAGATCGCTGGGAATGATGTCCATATCGTACCCTGCCCGGACCGCCTTTTTCTGTTCCTCGATCTTGGCCCGGTCCAGGTCGGTGATTTTGCGCTTGACCGTCTTGATGGCCTTTACCTGGTCTAAGGACTGCACATGGAGGCTGACAATCAGGGAGCTTTCCATATCCAGAAAATCCGCCAGCATCCGGTCGTTCAATTCCGGCGCGAGAATCTGCACAAAGCTGACCGCGCCGTACTTTTTCCCCATGCGGAACTGCCTGCCGGTGCGGAACTCAAAGGAAGTGGGGGCGATGAAGTCCTTGGTGGAAAGGCCGGAGGGGGCCAGCCAGTCCCACGAAAAGGAAAAGGGAACCTGTTCGTCCATGTGGAATACGCCATGCAGCTGGGACAGCCGCGCCCGCCCGTCCAGCGGCTCCGCCACTACGCCCAGCCGCTTGAAGTTGTTGAGCAGGTCGGTTTCAATCCGTTCCAGCCGGGGCTTTGCCGCCCGGATGCTGTCCGCGTCAATGCCGAAGGTCAGGTATTTTGTCTTAATCAGGCCGTTGTTCCCCTTTGCCAGCTGGTTTTGCAGCATCTGGGTGTACTCGCCGCGGATGTTGTCAAAATCATCCCCCTGGGGCGGGATGGTGATGGACCGGGCAAAGGTTTCCTGGGACGCGGCCAGGTTGAGGAAGGACAGCTGGAACCGGATGGAGCTGTCAAAGTAGTTGAGGAAATCGCACCAGCCCTCGAAGATGGCGGTCTTATCCTCGTTTTGGGACAGCTGGTAATTGATGTCCTGAAACTGAATGGTCTTGGTATAGTAGCAGCCGGTCACGCGGCAGATGCCGTCCGGCCACATCCGTTCATAGGGGATGCTGTCCTGCGCGGAAATCCCCTTCTGGTCAGTGCGGCTGGCGCGGGAAATGGCGGCTTCGATCTGCTTCCGATCCGCGCGGGAGAGCTTCTTTTTCACCGGCATTGGCCCTTCGCCCTCCGGCGCTCTGCCGTTTGTCCGGTTTTTCTTTGCCGTAAACAATGTCATACACCTCCTTGTCGAGTTTGTCCTGCCGCTCCAATACGGCATAGAAGTTGTTGGTCTGGTAGGGGCGCTGCCGGGGCCGGAGAAAGGATACCCGGATCATGTTGCCGATGATCTTTTCCAGCGGCTGGCCGTTCTTCTCGTACATCGCCAGCAGGAAAAAGGGCAGCATGACAAGCATCATGCACAGGGCGGCGGCGCTGTTCCCGGCTGGCCCCCGAAGCAGAAAGAAAAGCGGCACGCCCACGAGCGCCCCGCCGCCAAAGCAGACTAACTGCCGCTTGGTGAGGTTGAAGGCCACCTTTGTCTTGACCTTCGTTAAGTCTTTGGGTACGGGTACATAAGCCATTTTTGCACACTCCTTTCGTTAGTGGGCCTGGAAGATTGCCTTGGCCATGCTGCCGCTCTTAAAGAGGGTCAGGCAGAGCAGGACCGTATATCCCACACAGGACCAGATGGCGGCAATCGTATCCTCGTCGGTGGCGATGTTCTGCACCAGGACCGCGTAGATTGCCACGCAGACCATAATGAGGAACGCCTGAAAGCCTAACGCCATCAGGGAGCGCAGGTAATTCTGCCCCATGCCGCCCCATTCCCTGCCCATCATAGCGGCCATCGGGACCGGCGCGACCGAGGTGACGAGATATATTTCCAGCATACGGCCATAAATGACGATAAAAATACAGATGGTCAGCGCCCACATGGTAAGGCCGATAAACAGGGACTGGAACCACAGCCCGAACAGCGGCCCCAAATCCATCTCCATGAGCCTTGGCTCCAAATCCGCCATCGCGGAGGAAATGTCGATGGAAGCGTCCGCGCCGATGACGCCGGAAGCCTGGGCCACGATGCCCTGGGCCACATCAAATACGCCCATCACGATATTCCAGGTGTTGGTGACAATGAGGATGGCACAGGCGGTCTTGAATATCCACTTGAAAAACACAGCGGTTTCAATATCGTGGAAGTTGTTCTTGTCGGTGATGATCTGAATCAGCTCCAGCGTCATTACAAAGGCCAGGATCACGCCTGCTATGGGGAGAATGACCGTTTCCGAAAGGCTTTGGACCATGCTGAAAATACCCGCGTTCCAGCCCTGGGGCGTCTGCCCGATCTGCCCCGATATGTCCGCCACCTGGTTGTTGACCGAATCGAACATACTGGAAAGGTTGCTCATTATGCCGCCCACCAGCATTTCTTTCAGCCAGGTGGTGATTGCATCCAGCAGAAAATCCATACAGTGCTACCTCCTTTCCGCCCCTCCCGCGTCTGCGGGAGGGGCAAAGGTATGGGTGTTTCTGGTGCGGGGATTAGCCGAACAGACCGGAGAGCAGGGGTACAAGCACCATGCCGATGAGGGCAACGCCGCCGCCCGCCATGAGCTGTGTCATACCTAAATAGTTGAAAAATAATCGAATTGATTGTGAAACTTCAAGATTTGATTGTGTTTTATAGATATTTCTCCGCCACAGGGGATAAACTTCATTCCCCTGTATGCGGTTTTTGAATACGTCCGGCTAACATTTTACTGTTAGCTGGTTTTCCTGTTTCATAAAATTAAAGTGTATCTCCACTGTTGTGTTGCTCCTGCCTTCTGACATATCCTCATGGACAACAATCTCTTTAATAAGCAAGTGTAACATTTCCCTGTCAAGCTCCTTAATGTCGGCATACTGCCTAATCAGTGAAAGCCACTTTGAATTGTCCTCCTGTTCCTTTGCCGCCCCGTCAAGACATTCACGCATCATATCCGCCTTTTTCTGCAAGGTTTCCTGTTCGCCCTGTGACTTTTCCATCATGCGTGTAAAATTCGTTTCGTTAATCCTGCCCGCTACCCAGTCCTCATAGAGTTTGGAAACAAGTGCATCCAGCTCGGAAAGCCTGCGTACACTCTCAGAAAGTTTTGCCTTCATGCGCCTGCTTTCTTCCTCACTGTCACACTGATTGCTTTTCCGAAGTTCCTCCATGACTTTTGTTTCATCTGCAAGGGCGAGTGCCGCACAGGAGCGCATCTGCTCCAAAACAATCTGATACAGCGTGTCAAGTTCCAATCGGTGCTGGCTGCAATGCGCTACTCCGTAACGGTTATACTTTGCGCACGTCAGTATCCTCGTTATTGCTTTCGCATTTACCACACGCTGGTTCATGGTGCTACCGCATTCTGATATTGTCAATATTGGTTGACAATATCACCATTCATGCTCGTGCATGTTTCACATATGGTAACATATCCAATGCGTTTATTTTTTTGTAATGACAGCCTTTGTCTTAGACCAATCGGAATACAACTTTACCGATTTCCCACTAATTTTGACCGTTTTGTAAGTGCGGATTCTGACATAATATTTCTTCTTTTCCTTCAATTTTGAAACAGTTTTTGATGGCGCCCCACTCTTTCCTGCTTTTATAATCTTTGTTGATTTTTTGGCAAATTTGCTGCTTGCCGAATAAGCAATTTCGTATCCCGTAGTCTGCTTCTTCTGTTTCTTCCACTTTAAGGTAAATCCTTTCTTCTTTGCCGTCACTTTGGAAATGGATGTTCCCTTTGGAACAATATCAAACGTCTCCGATATTGTCCCACTGTAATTTCCTTTTAATACGACAGGTACAGTGTATCTTCCCACGTTTTTCATTCCTTTGGGGAAGGATACTGTATAATCCACGTTATTTATCAATGCCTTTCCCCTGCTGTCTTTGACTGTGACGGACGGCTTTTGCGCCTTTCCGTTATAGGTATAAGATGTTTTGGACAATGCGGCCGTTTTTACTGCGTAAATGACGGTTCTGCTTTTTTCATCCCCGCATTTGCTGCATGTTTCCGTAACGCTGCCATTGGCTTTTGTGGTTGCAGGAGTGACGGATATTTGATAAGTATGGGCGCAGGGTTCTTCCTTACCACCGCTAATTTTATCAATCGTCCGGCTCTCCATTTCGCCACATACAATACATTTCCGTTCCTCCATTCCTTCGGATGTAGAAGTCGGTTCTGTTTTCACTTCCCATGCGCTGAATGTATGCCCCTCTGCCACAATTGCAGTCCGTTCCGATACGGCTTCACACCCTTCGCGTGTGCAGTGACGTGATTTTTCCCCATTCTCCGTGCATGTCGCCTCACAATCAATGGTCCATTCTTCGGAATAATCATGTCCAAGTGCGGGTATGTCTTCTGTATGTTTTTCATTGCATACTGTACATGTATAGTCCATTGTACCTTTTTCTTCGCACGCCGCCGCTTTGGAAACGGTTCCGGCATCCATGCTGTGCCCTGTCCGTTCCGTAATGGTTTCTTCTGCTTCAATTTCAGATTCTGCATTCCCATCGCTGAAATATTTTCCACATATGCTGCACGTCCAGTATTCCATTGTCCCATCAGCTATACATGACGCAGCTTCTGCCGGATGATGCGTCAGATCATGGATACCTGTGGCTTTTTCTATGGTCTGTGCTTCTGATATTTCATCCGTGCACTCTTCATCTCTGAAATATTTATCGCATACATTGCAATGCCAGTATGGTATATTGCCGTCTGTGATGCAGGTTGCCGCCTTTGCCGTCCGATAATCCGTGTCATGCCCATTGGCTAGGACTATCGTTTCTTCCACAGCAATTTCGCCAATGCCTGCGGCATCTGAATAGTATTTCCCACAAACCTCGCAATACCAATATGCTATATTGCCTTCTTCCGTACAACTGGCTTCGACAGCTTCTGTCTTTATTTTTTGATGGCTACATACCGTTCCCGAAAAATCATAATGGATTGACGCAAGTGTTAAAGGTTCATTTTTGCTTCCGATGCTGACCGCTTTCCAGTCGTTTTCCGATCCCCTGTAATAAATGTCCGACAGCTTCCCGCAGCCATAAAACGCACCATTCCCTATCGTTGTCACGCTGTACGGCACCACCATGCTTTTCAGGCTTGTGCAGTATTCAAACGCACTGCCGCCTATGCTCTTTACTGCCGATGGGATCACTATCCCTGTCAGCCCCGAGCAGTTGTAAAAGGCATTGCTCCCGATGGACGTCACTTTTGACGGGATGGAAATATCCTCCAGGCTGTGGCAGTTATAAAATGCTCCGCTTCCTATGGATGTCACGCCATCCGGGACAGACACCGACTTAAGGTTCACGCACTCATAGAACAAAGAATTGCTTAATTCCGTGAGCCCTGCCGGGAGCCTCATGGAAGCCAGCGCGCCGCACCCGTAAAAGGCTCCCATGCCGACCGACGTCACGCTGTCAGGGATTTCGAGCGCAGCCAGCTTCACACATCCCCTGAACGCGTAATCCCCAAGCCTTACCACGCTGTGGGGAATCTCCACCCGTTTCAAAGTAGTGCAGTTATAAAACGCACTGCTTCCTATGGATGAAACATTTGCCGGTATCGAAATGCTTTCCAGTCTTGTACATCCCGCAAAAGCGTCTGACCCTATGCTTGCAACGTTTTCTCCGATCTCGACTGTCCGGATGCTCGTTGCATACGCAGACCAGCTCTGGCTGCTGTTCATCATCCCGCTTCCGGTAATGCTTAATGCTCCCGTGTCAAGGTTCAATGAATAGGTAAGATTATCCCCGCATTTGCCGGAAACTACGTAAGTTTCTGCATGAACCGTTAATGAATTCATACTTATCAAGAACATGAATGCCATTACCGTCAAGAACAGTAATATATTCCTCCTTTTCAATCCTTCTGTTTTTCGTAAATGGATCATTGTCATTCCTCCCAATGTTTATTTTTTCGTCATAACTGTCTTCGCCTTAGACCATACGGAATACAGCTTTACGGACTTTCCATTTATTTTGACTGTCTTATAAGTGCGGATCCTGACGTAATATTTCTTCTTTGCTTTTAATTTTGAAACGGCCTTTGAAGTCGCCCTGCTTTTTCCGGTATTCATTGTCTTCGTTGATTTTTTAGAAAATTTACTGCTTGTCGAATACTGCACCTCGTAGCCCGTAGTTTGATCTGCCTGCTTTTTCCACTTTACGGTGAACCCTTTTTTCTTTGCCGTTACTTTATAGATAGATGTTCCCTTTGGAACAATGTCAAATGCTCTTGTAATTGTTCCACTGTAATTCCCCTTCAATGTGACAGTTACAATATATCTTCCCACATTTTTCATTCCTTTGGAGAAAGATACCGTGTAATCCGTATTATTTTTCAACGCCTTTCCCCTGCTGTCTTTAACAGTGACTGACAACTTTTTTGTCTTTCCATTATATGTATAAGATGTTTTGGATATAGACACATTGCCTGCCGCATAAATAACGGTTTTGCTCTTTTCATCCCCACATTTGCCGCATATTACTGTGATGCTGCCGTTGGCTTTCGTTGTTGCCGGGATAACTGACTTTTTATAAAAGTGGGCGCAGGAAGCAGGGGGATTGTTATTGCCTGAACTGCCATCATCCGGACTGCTACCGTCCGTAAATTTATATTTTATTTTATTGCTTTTTGCATAGTTTTCCGCATAGCTGTTTTTATCCACGATCAGCGTCAAATCATCAGCACATTTACTAAACGCGGACTGCCCGATGCTTTCCACATTTTGAGATATCTCCGCTTCGCTCAAATTGCCGCAGCCATAAAAGGCATAGTCCCCGATGGACGTTAGGCTCTCCGGCAGCCCCACGTTCTCTATGCCGCAGGACGAAAAAGAGGAACGCCCGATCACCGACAAACCTTCCGGCAGTTCCACGGATTTCAGCCCGGCGCAGTTCTGGAATGCGCAGTTTCCAATGAATGACATGCCCTTTGGCAGTTCCACGCCTGCAAGGCTTCCGCAGTTCTGGAACGCATAATCCCCAACGGATGACACGTTCTCCGGCAGGCGGACTCCCACAAGGCTTCCGCAGTTTTGGAAGGAATACCGCCCCACCACTTTCAATCTCTCCGGCAAGTCCACGCTTTCAAGGCTCCCTCTGTTCTGGAATGCAAAGTCCCCGATGGACGTTACGGCACGGTTATCTATCAGGGACGGGATAGATACGTCTTTGTCTTCTGCATCGTATTTCGATATCTCTGCAGAACCGTCCTCTAACACCCGGTATTCGTAATGCTCCGGCGGCGCCGTCACCGTCACCTCACAGACAGCGGATGTTTCCCCATCCGAAGATGTCGCAATAATGGATGCCGCGCCCGCAGAGACAGCTTCAATCATGCCGTTTTCCACGGCAGCAACTGATGGGGCGGTTGATTTCCACATAAGTGTCTTGTCGGTGGCATTGTCCGGAAGGACTGTGGAATGAATCTCCTGCCGTGTCTCTGCTTCCATTTTTATTTTGGGTTTGTCGAACGAAATCGACGTTACATGAATGACAGGCTCCTTATAACTAAGTGTCAGGTAATAGGGCGCATCTAATGTTTTTTTCTGCCTGACTGCAAAATAATACGTCCCTTCCTCCAGTGAAATTTCCGTTGAACCATAATACATTTCCCTTGCGGAACTGTAAGTTTTTTCAATCTTATTCTCGTTATAGCGTGAACGCCAGATGACCCCGTCCGGATTGGATGCCGAAAAAATTGCAAATCCGTTATAAGATATTGATGAACTGCTGCTGTACGTTAAATACTGGGAATCGCCGGATTCAATGTATATATTCAGCAGGCCGTCCTTCGGCATTGAAAACCTGTAAACATTCCAATAATATTTATAGCTGTCTGATATTGACGTGATATTCTCAATCGTGCCGTTATAATCCCCAATTTTGATTGAACCTGTAACTGCGCTCCCAAGCGTTAAATCTTTCGCATAATCCGGCCATCCCGCCGCACGAGCTGTGATAGGTTCAGACAATATGCCTGTCAAAAACAAAATAAATGCCAGTACGAATGACACCGTTTTTTTACAATTTTCTTTGCATTCATTGCAATCCCTCCCTGTTTTATTTTTTCGTAGTGACCATCTTTACTTTCGACCATCTTGAATTCTCCGATATAATATTCTCCTTTGCGAACGCTTGTGGCTATTCTTCTGCGGGAATATCTGCCAGTTCTTTCTCCACAGACTCCGCCGTATTTTCCTCGGTGATTTCCGTTTCCGTAATGTTTTCACCTTCTGCCCTTGCCATAACCGGAGCCGCTCACATCAGGCATAAGCACAAAAACAGGGCAAACCACCGCCTTCCTTTTCTTACATATATTTTTTCATCATTTTCTCCTTTCTCCGGCATTCGTCCGGATTATATTGTCTCAAATTTCATAACATATCTTTCTTTTTAATTATACATTGTCATATATTACATATCAAGTGTTATTTGCCGTCTAATTTATTTTGTGCGTGGATAAACTTACAATAAGTATACAAGCAGGAGGTTTCTATGAATAATAACACTACAAAACGGCAAAACAACAAACGCTATACCGAAATCGGTTACAATATCGCCTATTACCGCAAACACTTAGGGCTTACGCAAGAACAGCTTGCCGAGAAGCTGGATATTTCCAGACAGCATCTTGGCGCTATTGAAGCCCCGAATATTGTCCGCCCTGTTTCCCTTGACCTGCTTTTTCGTATCGCTGACACACTGGAAATTGATGTGCGTATGCTGCTTGATTTTCATGGCAATGCGTAAGAGTGCATTTCCAACAGCCTGCTATAATAAAAAATATTTTAAATGATAGTTTAAAATGTCCATGTTACGCCCTGTTCTGCAACTCCCATAAATGTCTAAGCTTCGCTTCGCTCAATGTTCTCGGTTTCCCAATCCTGACAAGATTTTTCGGTAAAACATAGGTCTTGCTCACTTCTGTCCATGATTTCATCCTGATTACTTCCGGAAACTCCTTGCACAGCTTATCCAATTTCCTTATCCATGCTGGATTTGCTGTGTAAACCGTTGCTTCCTTTTCGTCTGCATTAAAGTTGACGACAACCTCCTGCTCATACTTTGATATTTTTTTCATTTCCTGCTCCTTTCTTGCCCTAAATTGGGCAGTTAAATTGTCTGCTGTTCTCCCCTTGCTGTTTCCCTGACAGGCAACCCTTGTCGGCGCTGTGTCATCCCAAAATTGGCGCTCACGTTACTGCAAAACGGTCTTGGCGGTTTATATCAGCTTGGACAGCCATTCAGTTGTACCGTCATTATCTAACAAAACAGCCTGCTTTCCCGTATATCCACCATGTCAGAAATTTTTCTAAAAACTGCTTTTTTCTATCATGCTGGAAAATTTCGGTAGGAATCCTCTTATTTTTGTGGTATTCTGTTTTCATAAAGGAGAGATTTATCTATGAAAACACAATTAAGCATACAGGAACGCCTGAAAGACCTGCGTGTGGAAAAGGGAATGACCTTAGAACAACTGTCACAGCAGACAAAAATTCCTGCCTCCACGCTTGGCTCTTATGAATCTGATGATTATAAAGAAATACCCCACAGGAACATCATCGAATTAGCAAAATTCTATGAAGTATCAACGGATTATCTGCTTGGCATGACCGAAAACAGACAGCTTGACAACATTGTCCTGTCCGATCTGCACCTGAGTGATGCTGCCCTGACACTTCTCAAAGACCGCAAAATCAACACGCTGCTCCTGTCAGAACTTATCACCCATGAACAGTTCCAGAAACTCATGCTTGACTTGGAGATATATGTTGACGGTCTTGCCGATATGCAGGTCAAATCACTTAATTTTGTGGTGGACACAAGCAGAAAGGCACTGATGAAGCGGCACAATCCTGATGAATACAACCTGCAATTAAACACGCTGAAAGCACAGCACCTTGAACTGAATGAATACTTTTCCCATGTGATTGATGACGATATGCACGCCATTATCAAAGACATCAGGAATGCCCATAAAGGCGATATTGATTCTGCCCCTCCTAAGACCATAACCGAACATTGGGAAGAAATTCTTGAAAAAGCTGAAAACTTTGCAGGCACTTCCAAACAGAAACTTGCTTACATATTCACCCAATTTCTAAAGATTAAACCAACCGAAAAGAATATTGATGATATGGCAGATATGCTTGGACAGTCTGAAATCTTAGAACCTGATGCAAAAAAACGCCGGAACAGTACGAAAAGGAAACAGTCTAAGGACTAAATAACTGCAAAACAAAAGGAACTGCATCTATCCGCAATTCCCTGTTACTGTAACCATATTTTATTATTCCTCTGTCTTAACCAGCTCCACCACATCATTCAAATTGCAATCCAGCGCATCACAAATCCGTATTAGTGAGTCCATAGAGATGTGCTGCCCCTTGTTCATGTTGGCAAGTACATTTGTGGTAAGCCCTGCTTCAATACGCATTTGGCTCTTAGTCATTCCTCTCTCTAAGAGCAAATGCCACAGAGGTAAGTAACTGACTTTCCGCATGGCAACCCTTCTCCATTGTTCGGCTAGTTTTTCCTGCCCGTTTTCTGCATCTGTTTCGTCCATTCTATCAAAAACATTGTCTTTTATCAATCAAATCTTGACTGTTGGCGGTATTTCCTGTTGTTTTGCCAATCATATTTTTGTTACACCTATTTGGGTATGAAGTGTTTAATCCCCTGTGATTTTGCTCATGTGAGATAAAGAAGTAAAAGAAGTGTAAAAAATTTTGCCGTTC
>OFGR01001289.1_pt1 | contig 20810 bp, 15 predicted proteins | sample 1521811 | NCBI WGS metagenome assembly OFGR01 (sample SAMEA3504098, study PRJEB24116) | mouse gut metagenome | biome: mouse gut; feature: mouse-associated habitat; material: faeces | place: Denmark | collected 2011
GGGGGCCACATCCCCAGCGCAATGGCGTCCGGCAGGACGCCGATTTACAGCCTTATAACCGCTTTGCTCCGGTGTGACCTGGCAGAGAAAAAGTAAGCAGGCCAGAAAACTCGGGCTTCCTGACCTGCTGCTTGGTATGTGTTTTTATATTTAGTTCAGAGCCAGTTTCAGGCTTTTGCCGGAGTTGGCGAAGCGGATCACGTATACTCCGGATGTCAGCGTTGATGCGTCGATATGGTCCAGACCGGCATTCACACTGTAAGATCCTACAAGTGTTCCGTAGACAGAGAATATATCGACAGTGGTGTCGGAGGTCGATGAAACGCATATAGACTTGCTGCCGGCCTCTACCCAGGCGCGTTGTGCATCCGCGTCTTGAGCAATATCGGCTATGGATACCTGTTGGAGTACTTCGCTAAGGCCTCTGTAGGCGTCAAAGCGGCCATAGCCTTTGGTATTGCTGTCGTAGCCGGAGAGATACTCATCGTCGCGAGATGTTCTCGACATGATCTCACGCACACGTTCGGGTGTGAGCGACGGATCAGCCTCAAGCCATAGGGCGAGCGATCCGGTGACAACCGGTGCTGCCATTGATGTGCCCATGTTCAGATAGTAATAATGCGCTTTGCCTTTGCTGTCCAATGTGCGGCCTGTCATCTGCGATGAGTAGGTTTTTGCTTCTTCAGAGTAGCCATTCATTCCGGAGATAACGAGTGCTCCGGGTGCGAGAACCTCTGGTTTCATGCGGCCATCTACTGTAGGTCCACAGCTTGTAAACATCGATGGCTTGTACAAGGGTAGCTCGTTTGGTCCGAAGCTATCCAATGCATAGCTTGAGCCAGGTTCCGACCATATAGGGAATGTGTAGCGCGAATTGTAAGAGCCCACACTGATTATGGATTTGGATGTACCGCCGATCTCGCCTGCTGTCATGCTGCTGTCGCCATTGGTCCAGCCACGGAATCCTCCGCTGACGAAGTCATATACTCCGAGATTCCACATATTCACTGAATTGCCGTCAGATCCTGTGATGACAACACCGAAGCGGCGTGTGTCGCCCAGTGAGCTTATGTAGCATTCCACATATATGTTCGGTGCATTGGTCTCAGGATCTTTGGCCGGGTATATATAGCAATATACGTCGGCATATTCATCGTTGAAAACCTTCAGCACACGTCCAGATTCATCTGTGGAGCTTATCTCCTGGCTGCGCTCTACGATTTTGCCTTTTGCGTCGGTAAGAACCATCTGGACAGTGAATGTAGATCCGGCATTGCCCCAGATGTCGAGAGCTGTATTTTTGCTACCGCTTGTCGGCACTTGAAGCAGAGTCTTCAGTTCGGTGGATGAGGCAGTGAAAGTCTTGCCGATATGCATACGCGATTCGCCCTCGTTGCCCACAGATCCTACAAGAAGAACACCTTCGCCGGTAACGGAGTCGAAGTACTTGTCGAGCGTAGAAGTACCATCGTGTGGACCTGAGTGTGAGCCCAGGCTCATATTTACGACACAAGGCTTGCCTACGCTCTTGGCGTAGTCTGTGATGTATTTTACCGCGTCCGGCAGATTGGCCGTATTGCTGTTGAATCCGACAATCACAATATCTGCCTCAGGAGCCATTCCGTAGTAAGCTGATGAACGGTCTCCACCGGCAGCAGTGCCTGTGGTGTGTGTGCCGTGGTATTCGGCTTCGTAGTCTTTCTCTGCCGCGCGGATTTCGTCCTCGTTGGTGTATTCTGCACCATAGCCATATGGTTCGGGCGATTTACCCGAAGCTTTCATGTCCCATACGCGCTTGATGCGCAGGTTGCCGTTTTCATCGCAGAAAGTGATATGGTTGTAGTCGATGCCTATATCAATCACACCTACAACAATGTCTTTGCCGGTATATCCCCGGGAGAAAGTGTTGTATTTGTTGGTGTGTATGGCATTGACTCCTGTGACCTCACGTGCTATGTCGTTGCACAGGTGTGCCTGCGATCCCATTTCCACATAGCGTACAGTCGAGATCTCGCTGACTTTGCGCACTGCATCGACTGGCAGCATTGCTGAAGCGTATGTGCCGAAGATCTGGGACACTTTTCCGCCAAGTATGGCTACGGAATCAAGAGCATCTTCAGATTCAATGTTTAAGAATACTTTCACATATTCAGGGACAATGGTGTCGGCCACGGACAGTGCGCTGAACTTCATCTGAGGTTTGATTCTGTGCTCGCTTACCTGTTCGAGGAATGCCTGAGTCCGGGGAGATAATTTCTGTCCGTACAGGCCAGAAATTGATAGTAGGCCTGCCAGTGAGGCCAATATCAGTTTTTTCATATTGTAGATTTGAAACTTATTTACCGGCATAGTGCAGTATCACATGCTGTGGGTCTGTGTGAGTGCCCATGTAGTTTGAATAACTGTTGATGATGTCGACGAAGAATTCGTATGTGCCGTCTTCATTTATTGTAATCTTCATCGTACCGTTGTCGGCCTGGTTCATGTACATGTAGCTTGAGTCATCCTTGGGAGTGCAGTAGAGCTGGATGTTGCCTAAGCGGAATTCCCATCCGGGGGTGTTGGCCATCTCAAGTACGTGTTCCACACCTTTCTCAAGCGAATCCTGGAAGTCAGATGTGAGTACGAGTCTGGCTTCATAGTCAGACATGTTTACGTTGTCCGAGAGGTTGAAAGTATAGGTAGTCTTACCGGAGAAAGACGAGCGGCTTACCTTCAGGCTCTCAATATCAGTATGTATCTCTGTTCCGTTGATGTCAGTGTAGTATAATTCATTGCCGTACTGTTTGGCCGGTATCATTCCTGCTACCGACTCTACATCCGTCGGGATGCCTTCATAGCTGGCTGTGACTCTTGTGCCGTCGTCGAAAGTGGCGTCCAGCTCTAAAGTCACTTTGCGGTTCTTGCTGTTGAGTTTGGTAAGCAGTGTACCTTCTGTTACTTTTTCAAGCACCTCGGCCTGCCCGTCTGTATATTTGGCAAGTTTAAGGCTGTAGCTGTCTGAAGATTCGGCAAGATTAAATTCGCCGTTGTAGAGTTTGGCGGCAGATACTGTGAGCCATACGCCGTATTCTCCATCCACGAGTCCTTCTGCGGTAGCTGACTCCACTGTTCCGAAAGCGAAGTGTGTAGGATCGCCTGTGGCTACGGCTTTCACTCTCAGCATCGAGGGAATAGTGCTGTATATCACTTTCTGACCGTCGGCAGGAGTCACAGTGAATGCCTCCTCGATATGCTCGATGTTGAATTCCAACTGTTGGATGTCTTCGACGTTGTACGATAAGGTAGTTCCATCTTTGAGTGTGACTACCATCGTTTCCACATCAAGAGCTTGCATTGGGGATGCCGAGGCTACTAATGCTGCTGCGGCAAGTATTATAGATTTTTTCATCTTTTTGCTATTTTGAGAACGTTGTTTTGGAATTTTATAATGTAGATTCCCGAGGGGAGTCCGGCCAGCGAGACAATGTTGCCGGATATTGTTGCGTTGACGCGCATGCCGTGCAGGTTGTAGACCGCTGCGCCGGAGGCATCTTCTGTGCCGGTGATGCAGATTGTATTGTTGTCGATCCACTCCATACCGGTGTTGTCAGCGCCGATACCTTCGATGGCTGTAATGCCGTTGGGATCATACATCAGCTCCATCGGTCCTGTCCAGTCGCCGTCGATCTTGAATTGTGCGTCGTCGATCAGGTGGATGTTGAAAGTCCAGGTATTGTCTGCATTCTTGGTCACACCTACAGTGCCTTCTGCGGCAGGGGCGTAGTGGTCCATGATGAGGTAGCGTCCTTCTTCGAAGTGCATGTATCGTGTTCCGCTGAGGTCTGTGCCACCTCCTGCGGCGGATACCCAACGTCCGCGTCCGAGTTTGTATGGCGAGTAGTATGTTTCGTATTTCTCAGTCATTACGGTGTATGTACCTTCCTGTACATATTGTGTTCCTTCAGGCAGTACTACTTCAATACGCATGATGTCGCCTTCAGTGAGATTGTCTTTTCCTGAGGGTGAGCCTATGTCGACAAGGAATGTCTGGCAACCGTTAACGACACCGGCGTTGTACGTGCGGCATACAGGTATTTTGTCAAGATCGAGAATAACGTCGTCTTCAAGGGTGGAAAGCGATGAGCCTTTGCTGTCGTCTGATTGGTCGATTATAGGTATCTTGCCTTCGAATTTGCCCTTGACTGTGTGTCCGTAGTTTGTCGTGCAGTCTACGGTGATTCGGTAAACGTCAGCACCAAGGCTTTCGACCTCGATTGTTCCATCGGTAAGATAGGAATATGCTATGCCATCGTATAATTGCAGGTTGCGCTCCTTCGCGTAGCAGCCCATGAGGCCAACCATACCCATATATTCAAGTTCTGTACCGGGATACCATGTGTATCTCTTGAAGTCGCGGCCCATTGTATATGTGCCGGGATCAGGGGCGATGTTCTTAGTATCGGAGAACAGTTTGCCGAAAAGCTGGAGTGCGAAGCTATGTCCGTCTTCAAGCATGCCGCCTGTTGATTCGTCGAATGCGCAGTCATACAGGTTAATGTAGAGCGAGCCTGTATTGCTTTGGAACAGGTTGCCGTCGTAGAAAGCAAGTGCGCCGTTGAAAGTCCAGTCAAGGTTTTGTTTTATCTGTGTGAATACAGACGGGGGGAGTGTGGCATCCTCGAAGTTGATCTGTCCTGAGAATTTCAGAGATCCGTAGCCATCGACATTTACTGTGATGATATAGCCGCTAAGAGCCGAAGTCTTTACGGTGACATCGCCGGTAAGATCATATTCACCTGCTACATTTCCGTTGGCGTCGTAATATTCCACGTATGAATATTCCGGGGCATACGTCATTGAGCTATATTCGTCTGAGGGCTTGTATGTGCCTGAGGGCAGTGTTATGGGCTGCTCGGACAGCGGTGCATAGCAGTCGAGCCTGAGCACAAAGCCATCCTTTAGCTGCGGGCCGTCTTCTTTGCTCCATTTGGCATCCTTGTTGTCGGTGAACAGCATGTAGTAATCTGCCACGGAATCTTCTCCCGGTTCATAGCTACCGTTGAGCGTTATAGTCATCGTTGTCGGCATGGCGGCTGTCTTGGAGACAACAGCTGGCGCAGGAGATGACACGTCGCGGAGTTTCTTTTCAACGGTTTCTCCGGCAGATGCGGAGATCGCCATTGCTCCTGATAAGAGGATTGGTAATAGTCTTTTCATATTGGTTTGGAAAAATCGGGATTAATTATTTTACTAATAATTTAATGGATGGGTGTCCTGATATGGCCACGATATATATGCCGGGCGTATAGGCGCTCATGTCGGCGGTGATGACTCCGTCTGTGGCCTGGAATCTGTCTGTCTGGCGACCGGTGGTGTCGAATACGGCAGCGTCTGTGACATTCTCTCCGCTTACGGTCAGTATGCCGTCGAGATAGCATATCGTGTAGTCGTTCTGGAATGTGTTCTCCAATGAGGTTGGCGTGGCTTTAGTGAAATGCATCTTCGAGATTTCGCTGCGGCTCACGCGCATGTCGATGTTTTCTGATTTCACAAGCATGTCACCACCGTCAAATGTGAGTACGGGTGAGTCTGTGAGCAACATATGGGTGGATGTGCCGTCGTTGTGCTCGATGGTGAGCCTTGTCATTTCTTCTCCTTCTGCAGCCATAGCGGCGCAAGGAATAACTAATGATAGTAGTAGTGTGATGATTCCTTTTTTCATATAAATATGTTTGGCTTATTGATTGTATTTGGATATAGTATCAGTGAGAATTCTTATTAAGCATCGCAATAATATGAAAAATTATTTATAAAGTTAGAATTTCCGACAATAAAAATGCTTTTTTGTGAAAAATGAATTATAAAACGGTGTTTTGCTTACTATTGCTTTACTGTTTGGGGGCTCACTTTTATCGGTGATCAGCCCCAGAGTATATAAATAAAAAAATCGTGCTGTCCGGAAATCCGGAATCAGCACGATTTTTATTTGATTCAGGCAAACTGCCTGTGTGAAGTTATTACTTCTTGCCTGCGAGTTTGTCGCGGAGTTCAGCGAGAGCCTCGAGGTCGCCGAGAGTAGTCTTCTCGATCGCGGGAGCTGCTACTGCGGGAGCTTCTTCGCGACGGGTCTGGCTCTTTACCTTGCGGGCTGCGGCCTTTTCTGCGCGTGCCTCATCTTCGAAGATGCGTGAATGCGACAGGATGATGCGCTTGCTGTCTTTGTTGAATTCGATAACCTTGAAGTTGAGCTTCTCGTCGACCTGAGCCTGCGATCCGTCTTCCTTAACAAGGTGCTTGGGAGTTGCGAAGCCTTCAACGCCATAGGGCAGAGCTACAACAGCACCCTTCTCGAGCATTTCCACGATAGTGCCTTCGTGTACAGAACCTACTGTGAATACTGTCTCGAATACTTCCCAAGGATTCTCCTCGAGCTGCTTGTGGCCGAGGCTGAGGCGGCGGTTGTCCTTGTCGATGGCAAGAACTTCCACCTCGATGTCAGCGCCGAGTTTTGTGAATTCGCTCGGGTGCTTTATCTTCTTTGTCCAAGAGAGGTCAGAGATGTGGATCAGACCGTCTACGCCTTCTTCGATTTCAACGAATACGCCGAAGTTGGTGAAGTTGCGAACTTTGGCTGTATGGCGGCTGCCGATGGGGTATTTTGTCTCGATATTTTCCCAAGGATCGTTCTTGAGCTGCTTGATGCCGAGGCTCATCTTGCGGTCGTCGCGGTCGAGTGTGAGGACAACGGCTTCAACTTCGTCGCCGACTTTCATGAAGTCGTTGGCTGAACGCAGATGCTGGCTCCAGGACATCTCGCTCACGTGGATAAGACCTTCCACGCCGGGGGCGATTTCGAGGAATGCGCCGTAGTCTGCCATTACGACTACGCGGCCCTTGACTTTGTCGCCCACTTTGAGGTTGGCGTCCAGTGCGTCCCAGGGATGGGGCATGAGCTGCTTGAGACCAAGAGCGATGCGCTTCTTCTCTGAGTCGAAGTCGAGGATAACAACATTGAGCTTCTGATCCAGTTCCACAACTTCTGCGGGGTTGGATACACGTCCCCAGGAGAGGTCTGTGATGTGGATGAGGCCGTCTACGCCGCCAAGGTCGATGAATACGCCATAGGAGGTGATGTTCTTGACAGTGCCTTCGAGTACCTGACCCTTTTCGAGTTTGGAGATGATCTCCTGCTTCTGCTGTTCGAGTTCGGCTTCGATGAGTGCCTTATGCGATACAACGACGTTGCGGAACTCCTGGTTGATCTTCACAACCTTGAATTCCATAGTCTTGCCAACGAAGATGTCGTAGTCGCGGATGGGCTTCACGTCGATCTGAGAGCCGGGGAGGAATGCCTCTACGCCAAACACATCGACAATCATGCCGCCCTTTGTGCGGCACTTGATGAATCCCTTGATGATTTCGTCGTTTTCGAGAGCCTGATTGATGCGTTCCCAAGCGCGTGATGCACGGGCTTTCTTGTGGGAAAGAATCAACTGACCCTTCTTGTCTTCCTGATTTTCGATGAATACCTCAACAGTGTCGCCAACCTTGATGTCGGGATTGTAGCGGAATTCGCTGAAAGGAATGATGCCATCGCTCTTGTATCCGATGTTAACCACAGCTTCGCGCTTGTTGAGTGCGATGATGGTACCTTCGATTACATCCTTGTCTTTGACGGTGTTGAGCGATTCGTCATAAGTCTTGGTGAGTTCTTCGCGAGACTTCTCACCGTGGGTTTCGCCTTTCTCGTAGGCGTCCCAGTCGAAATCTTCGACGGGGGAATTTTTAAGTTCGGTCATTAATAAATGGGTTAATAAAAATGGTTAATTCTATGCCTGACCGCAGAAGGTCCGGCTTTTGCGCTGCAAAGATACGTATAATTTTCTAATCTACACAATATTGCCGCCCTGTTTTTGATCGGTTGAGGAATATATTTATGCGTTTTATTCGGCAAGTGCGACCAATGCTATCAGAAGTATCAGTAATGCTGCGGTTATGGCGCTCATATTGATCGTATCGTCTTAAATGTTAATGCGCAGCAAAGTTACGACGATATGGGATATTATTTCTCGACAAATGTTGAAAAATACCCCCCCCGGTTAAAAAATGTTAATTTATGAAATGTCAGATAGTTCGGCGCAGGCGGCTGAGGTGTGTCGGGGTTATGTTAAGGAATGAAGCGATGTCTTTGAGCGTGAACAGTGAGAACAGGTTGGGATGACGGTTGATAAGGTCGTTGTACCTCTGTTGCGGAGATTGTGCGTAGAGGGCTACATACCTGTCGTATACAGTTGCGAAGATAGCCTCGGTGGAGTGCATCACGATTTCTTTAATGCCCGGGTCGTTGTCCATCATCTCGCGCACCCGGACTGTCTCAACACAATATATGTCGCAATCTGATTCGGCTATGATGGATGCCCTCGATCTATTTCCGTATAGGGAAAATGGAAAGTCGGTGACGAACTCGCCTGCAAACTCAAGACCGATCACGTGATCTGTGTCGTCCTGGGAGAAAGTGACATATTTTAGAGTGCCGGATTTGACATAGCCTATGTAGCGTCCAATCTTACCTGCACTGATGAATTCTTCACCTTTGGCATAATGCCGCAATTCTCCCTCGGTAAGGCACAGATCGCGCCAGAAGTCGGTATTGATGTTGTCTATGTAGGTGTTGAAGTTATCGGTCATCTCGCAATTATGGTTGGTGCGGGCCGCTACTCGTCCTTTTCAGACGATAACGCACGCAGTTCGTCCACTTTCTGCTGCATCTGCTTTACGATCTCGGGATGCTGTGCGGCCACATTGTGTCGTTCGCCCGTGTCAGATTCCATGTCGTAGAGTTGAGGCTCGCTAAGGTTGCCGGTCTCGATTTTCGGACCCCAGGTGATCATTGGTCCGCCATTGGATGGCTCGATATATTTCCATTTTCCGGAGCGCAGGGAGAGGACGCGGGAATTTGACATTTCGGGAGCGTAGTCGCGGGGAGTGGTGTCCTGACCGAGCAGCGTAGATAGTTTGTTCTGGCTGTCAGGGGCGCTTCCGCGCGGCAGTTTGGCTGCATTGAGTGCTCCGAGCGACCGCATTAGGTCGATCTGGCTCATCAGTGCGTCGCTTTGTTGTCCGGGTTTTACTTTTGCCGGCCAGCGCACTATCATAGGTACGGCAGTGCCACCTTCGAAAGCGCTGTATTTGTTTCCTCTGAACGGGCCTGCCGGGCTGTGTCCGCCAAGCAGTTCTTCGGCGCGGTCGTCATATCCGTCGTCCACTACAGGGCCATTGTCGCTTGTCAGTATCACTATTGTGTTGTCTGCGATGCCGAGACTGTCGAGGGCATGCATTATCTGTCCTACCGACCAGTCGAATTGCACGATTGCATCGCCGCGCAGGCCCATTGGGTTCTTACCGCGGAATCGGTCGTGGGGGAAGCGCGGCACATGCACGTCGTTCGTGGCAAAGTAGAGGAAGAAGGGTTCATCTGCATGCCGGCCTATGAAGTCGACGGCATGGCGGGTGATCGAGTCTGCTATGTTCTGGTCTTTCCACAGAGCTTTGCCTCCACCTTTCATATATCCGATGCGCCCGATACCGTTGACGATACTCATGTCGTGGCCGTGACTGTGGCGTAGATTGGTGAGCAGTTCGGGGTTGTCGGCTCCGGTTGGTTCTCCGTCGAAGTTTTTCCTGTAGCTGACGTATATGGGTGCTTGCGGGTCGTAGCAGGCTACGGTGTCTTGTTCGATGAATACACAAGGCACACGGTCTGATGTTGCTGCCATAATATAATGGTAGTCAAAGCCGATGTCTCTGGGCGATGCCGGCAGAGGAGCATTCCAGTCCTGTTGGCCGGTACGGTCGCCGAGACCGAGATGCCATTTTCCTATGGCTGCCGTGGCATATCCGCTGTGGCGCATCATGTCGGCGATTGTGTATTGCTCGGGGCGTATGATCATGCCGGCGTCGCCCGGGGCTACATCCGTGTCGGGTCTGCGCCAGGCGTATTCTCCGGTCAGGAGCGAATATCGCGACGGGGTGCTGGTGGCTGCTACTGCGTGTGTGTCGGTGAACCTTATGCCTTGCTCGGCGAGCTTGTTGACGGCTGGGGTATGTACGTTTTTAGCTCCGTAGCATTCGAGGTCGCCATAGCCGAGGTCGTCGGCCACGATAAGCACTACATTTGGTTTTGGCTCTGCCGCGCGTGCCATGCAAAGCATGCCGCCGGCCATAATCAGGGTGAAATGTCTTTTATTCATGGATTATCTATTTGTCAGATAAGGATTTTCTGGAATATCAGTACGTCGGTATATGAGCCTGATTTCAGGCGTAGGTATGACCGCAGTCGGCCGCATGTGGCAAAACCTGCCAACTGCAGCAGTGCCGAGGCGGCAGCGTTGTCCACAGCAGTCATGGCGTAGAGCTGGTGCATGCCGGTGATGTCGCGGGCATAGGTGCATATCATCTTCATGGCCTCGCCTGCCAGTCCGAGCCGGCGGAAAGCCGGGGCTATGTACAGGCCCACTTGTGCGCGCCGGTGGCGTGCGCTGTAGTCTGTAAGGTCGATTGTGCCTGCCGGTCTGCCTTCGTGCTCTATGATCAGCCGTATCTGCCCCTGCGTGGCGATGTCCGGAGAATAACTGTCGAGATACTGCCATAACTGATGGCGCGACAGAGGTCCGTCGTTGAAGCTCACACGCCATGTCTCCGGATCATTTTCCCAGAGGTACAGAGTGTCGAGGTCGGAGGGTTCGGGGGCGCGGAGTTTCATCAGATTGTCGTTGTCAGGTTGTGATGGTGAACGGTGTGCGGTTCTGGAGCGAGCGGGCAAGTGTAAGTTCGTCAGTGTACTGTATCTCGCCTGCCACGGAGATTCCTCTCGATAGCTGTGTCACTCTGATGCTGTGATTGCCCGGTGCAGTGAGGTTGCGGTATATATAGTAGGCTGTGGTCTCGCCCTCCATCGTGGCGTTCAGGGCCAGGATTACCTCGGGTGGAGTAGGCTGTGATTCCGAGAGTGCCGACACGCGGGCTGCGAGAGAGTCTATTTGCAGCATGTCGGGCGAAATGCCTTCCATCGGAGATATTATGCCGCCGAGCACGTGGTATACACCATCGTATCTGTGGGTAGCCTCGAAGCTCAGTACGTCTTTGACCGTCTCAACTACCAGGATGGTGCGTTTGTCGCGGGCCGGATCGGCGCATACCGGACACAGTCCTGTGTCTGCCGTTATGTTGTGGCATTGCGGACAGTAGTGTATGCGTGTGCGTAGTTCCGTGATGGCGCGTCCGAGGTTCACAGCTACCGACTCATCCTGCCGCAGCAGGTGCAGGGCAAAGCGCAGGGCAGTCTTGCGTCCGACGCCCGGCAGGCGCGAGAGTTCGGTGACGGCGGCTTCAAGTACCGGAGATTCGAATTCCATCCTGATACAGTGTGTGGGTTATTGTTTCTTGAGCTTGAATCCGAGATACAGGCCGTCGTACGACGACAGCATCTTGGATAGCGCCTTTACTGAAGAATTGCCGGTGATCGACGATACTTTCTCCATCAGCGATATCAGTTTGGAGACGTCGAACGTGAGTATCAGCGTACTTCCTGCCTTGGATGCTTTTGCCGATACTTTGCCGAGGCTTATCTTTTTCAGTGCCGAGAAGTTGAAAGTGAGTTCGCCTTTCTCGTCCTGGGTGATAGTGCCTTTGAGTGTGGCCATCTTGGCTTTCATGGTGAAAGTATGGTCTTCGGCCACAGTCAGGACAAGGTTTGTCAGGCCTATGCGTGTATAATATGGTTCGATCTTGCCCTCTATTGTTGTTGCCGCTGCAGCGCCTCCCACTTTCTGAAGGGCGTTGTCGCTTGCAAATGTCACGGCAGGACCTTGATAGTTCCATGTGCCGGTGAGGTCGTCGAGTTCGAATTTGTCAGACGCTACAAGCGAGGTCACAGCTCCTGAGATCCTTTCGCTCAGGCTTGATCCGTCGCCCGAACCACCGAGTATGTCTTTGAGATCCCAACCCTGTGCGGCAGGGGAGCAAAGCAGTGCAGACAGGGCCACACCTGTAGCGATTCTGGATATTTTTTTCATATGGTTATATCAAATAAATAGGATGTATTAATTAGTTATCGTATTGATTGGGGTTTATATGAGTAGGATTTCAAATGGTTTTGAAGTCGCAATGGGGGTTCATTTGAACTGAAAAGCCGATTAAAAGGCTGCCATAGATAGCTGTAAGCAATGCCTTGACTAATTTGTACATCCTACTTATAGTTCTATAATATAAATATTCCGACGTCTTGCAGCCTGTTCTACCTGATGCTTAGCATATAGGCAGACATTCTCAATGCCGGCGAAATCACAGGCAAAGTTAGTCTTTTGGTCGCGTTTTCCCAAAAAAATATGGTGGAATAGACTCTTATACGGGTACGGGCGCGCAATCATCCCGACTGCACGCCCGCTGTTGTGTATCGAATTCTTACTTACACTGTTTGTTTTCTTTACCCTAATACTATCAGTTTCGTATTTTATAAACGTTGCCTCCGGCTTTCACTATGTAGAATCCAGCCGGGACAGCGATTGTTGTAGAAATACCATCGGTGACTCCACTTGCTGCGAGTCTTCCTTCTACGGTATAAATGGCATACTCCATCGGCTGCACATCAGCATTGGAATTGGCAATTATCACATAGCCTCCATCTGAATATACGTGCACAGCCCGGTCTTCTGTGTTGATGTCGTCTATGCCTACAGTCTCGTCCATCTCCACGAAGTTGGAGAACCATTGCCATCCGAGATTGTTGTTGGCATATGCCGCTACCGATCCTTTCGGGACGTATACTGTTATATTGCGCGGTGTGCCACTGTGCTGGTCGTCGCCGAAAGCTTGTATAGGAGTATTAGCCTGAGCTGTTTCACCGTTCACATTTCGGTCTATAGCTAAAGGTGGATTGGGCGCATGACAGATTATGCGTTTGAGTTTTGTATTGTTGGCAAAGCTCATCGGGGCGAGGTAGCGTATGTCTTCAGGCAGTACGAGTTCCTCAAGAGAGCTTTCATAGAAGGCATAATCGCGGATTTCGTTCAGGCTCTGAGGAAAGTCGATGTTTTTTAGATTGTAGTTATTATTAAATGCATATTTTTCAATTATACGTACACCCTCCGGCATATGCACTGATTTAAGCGCGGCTAAGCGGTCGGCGATACGTTGAGGTATAACCTCTGTCCCGTCTGCAAATATCATTGACTCCATGAATAGGCTACCTGCAAATACGCCATAATTATTGTCGACAGCGTAGTCTGTGCAAGATTTTGGCAGTGTGACACTTTTCAATGCTGTATATAAAAATGCGCTACCGCCAACGGATTCAAGCCCTTCCGGAAGATTGATGTTGCGTATTGTCGCGGACATAAAGGCACGTGAGTCTATTTTTCTTATTGTCGAAGGCAAAACTACGTCTTCAATGCCCCATTGCTGGCCGAGATATACAAAACAATCAGATGGAATTTCTTCCACACCTTCGGGAATGACAATAGTACCGGACACATATCTGTTGTAGCCAAAGCATGTCTCGCCTAAGGTCCGCACTGTCTCGGGAATGTCTATGGCATGCAATAATGTGGCTGCAAAGGCATTTTCTCCAATTTCAGTGATGCCATCAGGTAAGTCAATATACAATAGTGGCAGATAGTTCGGGATTCCAGAGAATGCGTTTTCCGGAATTTTATTGTCTTTTATGGATGCATCGGACATATTTACGGAAGTCAGTTTGCCGTTCATCAGACAATCCTTGATGTAAGCCAAGTCTGTGGCATCAATGCTTCCCTTTATTATAAGGGAGTCTATAGTGTATGCATCATCGCCTAAAATTGCTTTCAGGCTTCCGTACGATGGTACTTCGGCAGTGCGGACAACCTTGTTATCATTGTTGTCCGATAGCATTTTCAACACATCGTCGGTCATTTCGCGGACCTCGCCTTTTATTGTTATGTTGCGGGGAATAGCTAACGGCCCGCCAGTATTGGTACTGGCTATAGCAGGGATGCCGATTGCCGCTGTGGCAGCAATTGCAATCAGGAATTTATTCAATGGTTTCATGGATAATAAAAATTAGCTGTTTTTTATGTTAAAATACTTGTGTGCGGAATGATTGTTAGTTTTTTATACTCAATATGTGCAAATTTAATTAATATAAAGAGAATTTGCAACAGTCTTAAATTATTTTTTAGTAAACTTTTTTGTGAATGTGGTTTCACCGTCAATAATGCACGTAAGGACATATAATCCCGGACGCATTGATGAGACATTGATACGCGTTTCTGTTTGTCTGGTGGGGATTGTTCCATACAACATATGCTGGCCATCAGTCAGCGAAGATATTGAATACATACATGTATTGTATTCTGATTCCTCGTATAATGTAATGTCTATAAAATCGTCCACAGCACTTTCCGGTGTAACCATCTTTACTCCGGTTCTGGGAACAAGTGTTATAGAACCATCGGCAAGTTCACCTTCGGGGGAAAGTGCTGTTATGGTAAATGTCTTGTTTGACGCAGAAGGCTTGACAGTAACGCTATTTTCATTGCTTATAATATTACCAGTTTCGTCGTACCAGTTCAGTGTGTAAGTGTCAGGTACGTCAGATATAAGTAGAAAATCTCCATGATCTGTTGCAGTTGATTCGATTGTCAGTGGCTGATAGGATAAAGTAGGTGATTCAACCATAAAAGTTTCGCCACCTATGACATCGCCATTCTCGTTTCTCTGAACAAGGTGGAATGTATAGTAGTCAGGCTTTGTTTCTCTCGAACTTTTTAAAGCGAGGGTATTGAAATCAAATTTGAGAGTGATCATATCAAATTCGTTGCCTCCTAAGGTGATATCTTGAATCTTACTGTCAGCGGACAGTAGTTTTACTGTCATGGTTTCAGTATCGGTACTATTATCAATGTCTACGGATTTCATGCCTCCGCTCGACCAAGCCTTATATATCGGACTGCTCATTTTCATTTTGACATCAGATACTTTGAACAGGCTCTCATCAATATTTCTGTCGGGTAGAATCTCGAGCGTGTATTTTTGCGAATAATTGATTACATTGCGGACAAAGACTGCTTTTCCTTTGGATAATTCTTCTTTTGGAATGAATGTTATGTTTCTCTGTGCAACTTTGCGGCTGGCTATAACATCCTGATAAACCGGAATTGTCATGTCAGGTGCTATCATCTCCGGGTAATTCTTTACTTGAGCAAGCAGGCAGAAGTGAAAATCCTCCCCGTCCATAGCTTGTAGGAATGATGCTTGCAAGGGCCATCTTACAGCAAAGATTTTAGACTCTCCAGGAGCTATACGACCGTCCATAGGTTCTCCGTAAAGGGTGTGTCCTGTTTGATATCCGTTGTAGAATTCTTTGCCGCTCCAGGATGCAGGAGTAAGTCCGGTAGATGCTTTAGCCCAACTTATGACGAGATATTCTCCACCATAATATGTACGTTCTCCATAGTTGTGGACATTTACATATATATAGGCATCTTTATGGTCATTTGAATAATATGGGTGCTCATTCCAGTAAATGCTGTCATCTTCATTTCTAACCCAAACGTCAGGGCTATTCCAAAAAATATCTGTACTTAAATTTGGCTCTTGTCCATAATCATTAACATTATCACGAATGATTAGGTCATGACTACATTTGATGAATTTATCAAAAGAAAGGGATATCAGCGGGTTCAGGAAAGCAGCGAACATAGGAGTTTCCGGTCTTGAATCGTACCTTTGGGCATATCTGAAAGCCTCACCCATAGTAATGCTACCGTCTAAATTTGTGTCTGCATCTACATCCCTGCCGTCATGTGTAGTCTTTGATATTGCACAGGTCCATCTGTATACAAATTCATCGTATGGTATGTTCTGACATGCGTATGATACTTCATTCTCTCCACAGGCGGTTGCTACTACACAGTCTATTTGTTCCAGATCATCAATAAATCCACCAGAATAGCATTGACCTAACAGTACGTTTATATTTACGCATTTTTCAGATAATGGACGTAGCATTTCAGCAAGTTCATAATCGTATAGTCTTTCATATCCCCACAGATTTATATATGAGTTATTTCTGTCTTTACCGCCATGATCAATAACGTAAAAGAACAAATGGTCATTTGCCTGTAATATTCCATTCAGTTCATTCATCACGTTTTTTATATTCGATTTATTCGCAGCGAATCTGATGTCGTCATTTCCGTCAAAATCAAGATCAAGAGGAGACGACTTATAGTGTCCGTCTACGCCTAACATATCAATCGCTGGATCTGTTCCATCCGACATTATGACATATATGTTGTGTTTCGGTATGGAATAACCCTTTCTCAGAGCTTGATAAATAAAAGAGCAGTCGTTCCAATATCTTTCGTAGTTTGATGAAGGATTGTACCCTCCGCTTAGAATTACGGCAAATGTCCTTGATGCAGGATTATCTTCGTTGGTAAGATCTGAGTTATTCAGATTCTTTACAATATAAGGAGTGGATGAGTTGTTTCCGTAGTGGTCGGTTATTTCATAACGTACCAGTTTATAGTCGTTAGGAGGCAGAGACAGCAACTGCTTACTGGGTTTTACAAGAGATGCAGGAAATGCCGAAGACCGAGCAATACTGTAAATATAGCACTCGTGCTCCCATCCTGCCAATGGATTGGCGTCTACGAAGAATCGCCATACATCCTGTTCTTCCTGGCCGTCGAAACGTTCTAATGTATAATAATCAACCTCTTTATTTTCAAAGTCCGCAGCGATTTTTAAGAATGCTTCCTCCTGAGAGATCTGATATGTTGCCGCTTCAGCACTATATGCTATACATATGCTCAAAAAGAGGACTGTAAATTTGATTAAGTGCCTCATTGTGCGAATTTTATGATTGGTTATTAAATAAGTTTAGAAATAATGATTTTATATCACAATTTCGCCTGCGTATATAGCCCCATTGTCTGTGACGCAGGAAATGTGGTAGACTCCACGTTCAAGAGGTTGGTGCATGACTGGATCAGAAGCATCGACATCTCCGAAATACATCATATGTGTGGCTGTGTGTTCAAGAGTGACTGATATATACTCTATGTCGTCGCGCAAAGTGAATATGCAGTCGCTGTTGGATGCATCATACAAGAAATATATTCGCATGTTAGATGGCGCGAGTGGCCTATTCAATATCATACCTTCATGTTTATTAGGTATTGGTTGTGGTGCATCTGTAATTAAGTTATCATCACCAGCCTGAGCTATTGCTGTAGGTAGGATAAACAATAAAGTACAGAGAAGTGTTTTTAGTCTGCTCATGGTGTCGATTTTTTAAGATTAGTAGTACACAAAGATAGTGTTTCTATATATATTTTCCCAAATTCACGGGCAGTAAAAATCTTAAAATCAAAAAGTGTAATATGTTGTTTTATAGCGACATAAGCGATAGTCTCAGATTAAAAATCTAAAACCATGTCGACTGGCGTGTTGTGTGTTAAAAAAAGTAGTGTAAAATGAGTTCAGGACAAGAAGCTGAGATATTCTTCATCGTTTTTCACCATAGATTTTTCAATGGACTTTTTCAGGTTGCTTTTTCGTGTGTATACGTTGTTGATCGATATGCCCTGCATGATGCTGATTGCGCGTGGCGAGAATCCAAGAACATATAATGTGAATAACTGTACGTCGGATTCTTTTAATGCAGGGAAATCGTCTCGGAATCTCTGTATAAGCCGGTCCATAGATTCATTAACGGTATTCTCAAGGTTGCGGGCAATATCAGAGTCGTTTCTGATACCATCGATCAGTTCGATTACTTTTTCGTAGATTCGTTTTTTCTCGTAAGTCTTGCCTTGTGTCTCATAGTAGGTGACGCACAGTTGATCAAGTATATCGAATTTAGAGGATAATATACGTTGTATACTCTGCCGGGCATCGTATTTGGCTCTGTTTTGTGATGCCGATAGCCTGACCATCTGCTGCTGGTTGTCTTTCTGTATTGACTCCAGTTGAGAAATAGTGTTGGATTTTTCGTGTAATGTTGCCTTAAGTGATTGAGCCATATCTATATATCGGGACATTTTTTGCTTAAGTAGTTTGCTCCTGTAGTAGAAAATTATTGTAATGCATAAAATTATGGATAGCGATATACAGATAGCGATATTGTGTTTTTGTTTTATTGCTTTTATTTCGGAGTCAGATTGTTGCATCTGAAGATTGTAATAATTTGTTATTACATTAGCGAAGTCTCTCTCTATAAGGCGTGAGAAGTATTTGTTCTGCCACCTGATTGTTTCAAGTAAGATCGGTAGAGCTGCTTCAGAGTCACCCTCGCGATTTAAAATCTCGAAAGTAAGCCATTTCTCGGTAGGATCGATTTTTTGCAATGAATCATTCATTTCTTTGCTTTTTTCGATATCTCCTGCGTATAGGTATGCCATGCCCAAATGCATCCAATCTTTTACAGATAAGCTATGAGGTATTAACTCCCTCTTTTTTTCGAGGTAGATATAAGATTCTTTTGGATTGCCAAGTTCAAATGCGCATTTGGATAGCAGTTGACAAGCGCCAGCCTCAAGATAGATATTCCCGTTTCCTTTGGCTTGATTATATATTTCAGTTGAGATCTTTCTGCATTCGTCATACTTGGATAGATTTGAGTATGCGCGTGCGAGATCAAGTTTGGCAAAGTCTGTGTATTTGTTTTCCGGAGCTTTAGCAAATTCTTTGTATGAAATATCATAGTAGTTAAGAGCACTGGCATTGTCCATGAGAGCGTCGAAAGAGTCGGCGATTCCACGATATATAAGTCCCAGCCACAGATGGTCGTCGAGTAGCTTGGCTGTATGCGCAGCGTTGAGCAGTGAAATCACAGCATCTCCATATTCTTCCAGAGAGATGAGCACTCGCCCACGGTAGTAGTAGGCTCTCATGCGTTGAGGGTCAGACATGTGTCTGTCGTAGTATTGAGATGCTGATGCAATCAGAGAGTCAGAAGGAGGACATTGACGCGACATGTATTGAGCTTCTGTGAGAAGCACGGCGTGGCGTGCTTTCAGATCTTCATCAGCATCTGAACGGTCTACCACGCTCAACATGGCAAGAGCTGAATCAGGACGTGTTTCCATGCAAGCTTGTGCAGATTCAAGCACGGCACGTATTTCGTCGTTTTCCGAGCAGCCACCGGAGATTATGGCTATAATAGCAATGAATAATATAAGCGGAAATGCTCTCATGGATACAAATATGGTTATAATTCCTGAATATGCAAAATTTATATAAGAAAAATGCTTCTTAATATTAATAATCGGATTTATTTTATGCGAAATTTATTCAAGCAATCATTTTTTTGTTTCCAACATAGTGTCATATTGTAAAAAACGGAATATGTAAAACACTACCACGGAAACCGGATGTCTCCATACAATAGGTATCAATTTTTTAGATTATTAGTATACAAAGGTAGTGTTTCGGAATATATTTACCCAAATCTACGGGCAGTAAAAAACTTAAAACTAAAAAGTGTAAGATGCTGATTTATAACAATATGCATTATAGCTTCAGATTAAAAATCTAAAACCATATCAACGGATGTGTTATGTGTTTAAAAAAGTAGTGTAAAATGTGATCAGGACAAGAAGCTGAGGTCTGCTTTGGAGTTTTCTATAATGGTTCGATAATTGTAGGTATAAGTGTGATAGTAAAAAACAGCCCGGACACCGACGGGGAGAGGTGTCCGGGAAATTATGGTATAAATTCAGAAGTGCGAGAAGTTATCTTTATCGGGATGAATTGAGTTGCTGTCTTTTAGTTATAGCGCTATTACTCCATCTCCACGAAGTTGGAGAACCATTGCCATCCGGATTTACTGTCGGCATATCGCGCTTTCGATCCTTTTGGTATATACACGGATATATCGCGAGGTGTGCCACGATGGAGTCTGTCGCCGAAAGCGTAGACAGTTTCACCATGCTCATTACGATCAGCCGATAGAGGTGGATAGGCGGCGTGGCAGGTGATGGTTTGCAAGTTCTCATTGTTGGCGAAACTCAATGCGTCTATCTCTGTAACTCCGGCAGGAATTTCCAACTTAGAGATCCCGCTGCCGAAGAATGCATGGTCGGGGATCTCTGTCACGCCGTCGGGTATCGAAAGCGATCCGCGCAGATATGAGCTATAACGGAAGCAGTCGTCGTCCAGTTTACGCAGGTTTTCAGGCAAGTGCACTTCTACCATAACCATAGAGGCAAAAGCTTTTTCGCCTATCTCAAGTACGTCGTCGGGCAGAAATACTCTCGCTATAGGCATCAAGACCGGGCATACGCCGTCGATCTGCTCATAGAAGGCTTCATCGGGAATTTTCTTATTCTTTATGTCAGCATTAAATAGTATCAGGCATCGCAGGTTGCCTTGTTGGGCGCACTTTTTCATAAAATTGAAGTCCGTGAGGTCTATAGGCCCATTTATCTCGAGATCCGTCACAGTCATTGCCTTATCGCCCAACGTCGCTTCCAAAGTACCATAGTCAGTGGTAGTGACTGATTCGGATGCAATATTGGTATTTATCGCCTCGTCTATCACCATTTGCACGGCTTCATCGAATTCCCGGGCGTTTTCTTTCCTGTTGTACTTCTTGCCGTGCGCATACATGATATATGGAGCTTTTTCTATAGTTTTCTCCGCAGAAACAGGACCTCCATCGTGGTCATCCGACGAATCGCACGCTATGGCCAGTGACAAAAACATCATCATGACCAATATAGTTGCAAAATATTTTTTCATGAGAATTGTATTAAATAGAAGGTAAAATATATTTGGAATAAATC
>OFGR01001290.1_pt1 | contig 20796 bp, 19 predicted proteins | sample 1521811 | NCBI WGS metagenome assembly OFGR01 (sample SAMEA3504098, study PRJEB24116) | mouse gut metagenome | biome: mouse gut; feature: mouse-associated habitat; material: faeces | place: Denmark | collected 2011
AGAGCGCACGGCTGGGGGCCGTGAGGTCGCAGGTTCGAATCCTGTTACCCCGATTCTTTTTATGTCACAGGAAATTATAATCACAAAGTCATGGTGCGTTACAGTGCCATGGCTTTTTTGTATTCTGAAAATGGCCGACTCTCATGGATACAGATAAAACAGCCGCCTGGGGATTTCCCTCAGGCGGTCTGCATTATGGGAGTTTTCTCTCTTTTATATTTCTCTGTACTGTCTCTTGTATACACGTCTCCTGCCGGCGAGCAGTTCGCCACCATATACCAGCGTGTACATCACAAGGGCCGTAATACATGCGGTAATCACATCAAACACGGAATGCTGTTTTAAAAACATGGTGGAGGCAACGATAGATACCATCAGTACAAAAGAAATCCTCCGAACCCATTTTTTCTCTTTCAGCTGTTCACTGTGCATAAGGGAAAGATGCACACCGATGGAATTATACACATGAATGCTGGGAAACAGATTGGTAGGGGTATCTACCATATACAGCCCTTTCACCATCGTTACAAATATATTGTCCCGTTCAAATACCCTTGGGCGCAGGTAATGGCCATTGGGATACACCGTGGACACCACCAGAAAAACCGTCATTCCCACAAACAGAAAAATGCATAGTTTGTAATAATCCTGTACATTCCGGAAAAAGAAAAATGTAATTGCAAGGGCCACGTACCCAAACCACAGCAGATACGGAACGATAAATACCTCCATAAAAGGTATGTAGTCATCTATCGGCATATGAATTACATGGAAACGCCTGGTCACCGTTTGTTCCAGGTAAGCAAACCATGCCAGATAAATCAGCAGATATGATAAAATCCACCCATGCCGATAACGATAAAAAAAGTCTTTTACTGTCTCTTTCATTCAATCATCACCCTGAACCTTTTCATTTCCCTTCCTGTTTTGCGGTCAGACGAAAAACTTCTGCCGCTTTGGGTTATCTCACTGGATTATAGCACAGGAAATCCGGAGAAACAACGGATTTTTTCCGAATTAAGAATTTCTTTATAACTTTCATTCCCCGCCGGTATGGAGTGCACGCTTTAGTGTGACAGGGTATTTCCTATAGAAGAACAAAAAATCAGAAGTCCGGCAGTTCCTTTCTCTGCTGAACTTCTGTTATATATGATCTCCTGTTTTAAATCTTCTATATTACAGGGAGCATATGCTCCACAAGAGCTGCTGAATGAACTGCCGCCGCTTTTTCAAATGAAGGATAGTCCATCTCTGCACTGTCATCGGCTTTATCTGAGATTGCCCGGATGATAACAAAGGGCACATGATTCAGATATGCGGTATGGGCAATAGACGCTCCCTCCATCTCCACACAAAATCCCTGGAAATTCTCTATAATCCTGTTCTTTACCCCTTTGTCACTGATAAACTGATCTCCGCTTACCACTCTTCCCTGATAAACTTCAATATCCGGGTTCACTTCTTTACAGCAGTTCACTGCAAGCTGCACCAGCCTGTCGTCTGCCGGAAATGCCAGACAGCCCAGCTGGGGAACCTCTCCCAGAGGATACCCAAATACCCGCACGTCCACGTCATGGTGGAGTGCATCTGTGGATACCACAATATCTCCGATATTGATCTCATTTTTCAGAGAACCGGCAACTCCCGTATTGATAATATGAGTTACTTCAAAGCAGTCGCATAAAATCTGTGTACAGAGTGCCGCATTTACCTTGCCGATTCCACTCCGGACAACCACTGTCTCTGTTCCGTTCAATGTTCCTTCCAAAAACTCCATGGAGGCTTTCTCCACCCTGCGGCGAATCTGCATGGCCCATTTCAGCGCTTCCACTTCCAGCTCCATGGCGCCGATAATTCCAACTTTTTTCATTCTGTTCTCCTGTTGCCGGATAATACCGGCCTCTTTGCCCGGTTCCGGTCCGTTTCTATTCCATATCCTCTGTTTTTTCCGGATAAATCAGATGCTCTTCATCTATTTTATACAGTGTGTTTTCCAGATAACGGTTTGCCACATAATTGGTCATGGCAAGGTTGTGATCCAGATAATTGCCGCAGTCTAACGCACGGGCTCCTGGTATCTCTCCCCGGAAATCCCGGATAAATTCATACATTCCTGTGATTAATTTCACAATATCCCTGGATTCATAATCTCCTGCCATCAGCAGATAGCAGCCGGTACGGCAGCCCATGGGCCCAAAATAAACGATTTTATCTTTATATTCCGGATCATTGCGCAGATATGTGGCTCCCAGATGTTCCAGGGTATGCATTTCCGCTGTGTTCATTACAGGTTCATCATTGGGGGATGTCATACGCAAATCAAAGGTAGTCACCACTTCTTTTCCGATATGATCTTTCCGGGAAACATAAATTCCCGGCTCCAGCTTCACATGGTCTATGGTAAAGCTCGCAATTTTTTCCATTGTCAGTTCTCCCTTCTCTGTGTGTTTTCTTCTATTGTTCATTAAAAATTTCTTCTACCACCTGAGGAAGCCGGGCCAGATCTGTAATAGCCGGTACTTCCGCCTGAATGGTTCCATATCCGTTTTCCGCATGAATAAAAGGAATCCCTGCTTCTTCTGCAGCATAGTAGTCTCCCTGAACATCTCCCACATAAACGGCCCTGTCCAGACTGTTCCGCTCTACCACCATACGAATATTGCGGCCTTTCTCTCTTCCGGTTCTTCCAAAACATTCAAAATCATCAAAATATTTTTCCAGTTTGTGATATTCCAGGAATGCTTCAATATAACCTGCCTGACAGTTGCTTACAATACTCAAATGGTAACCGCAGTCCCGCAGCTGCTGCAGCGTTTCTTCCAGCCCTTCCACCAGAATACCCCCATGGCTTCTGATATGTTCATTTTCCTTCTTACAGCAGTATGCCAGCATTTCCCTCCGGTCTTTCATCGCAAATTCAGAAAAAAGAATATCTGAAATCTCATACATGCTCTTTCCCATGACGCCCTGAATCATTTCGGCTGTAATGGGTTTTTCGATATCGAAATGTTCATCCAGCGCCGCCTGCCAGGATATTGCCACTTCTTCCGATGAATCCCACAGGGTTCCATCCAGATCAAATATAATCCCTCTTTTCATAATTCATGATTCCTCCTTCTGCACCGGCTGTATGCCAATACATTTTTCCATGCAGAGACCCGAAAATCCTGCAATTGCCGCCTGCTGACAATAACAAATGGTTTTCGGGTTCTTTATCATCTTCGACTATTTAGCCTATATTCTATCATGTTTTTTCTGCAAAGTCTATATGGCATTTTAAAGGAAATCAAAAAATTATCTGCCTTCATTTCCGGCCGCTTAAAATAAGCGCCGCGATTCCGCAGAGCAGCCCGCCCACAGGCCAGACAACCCAGCAAATCTTCCAGAGGTCAAACACAAATCCCAGCACCAGAAAGATGCCGGCGGCAGTCATCATAATGCAGCCGCACCAGACGCCCACGCGCGTATTTTTCCCTTTCTGTTCCGGACTGTTTTCCTTATTATATATGTCCACCTGGTATTTTTCTTTTCCCATCCCGGCATAGACAAGCACGCCGATTCCCAGAGCCACCAGCAGAAGAAAGATTCCCTGGTAAAATTCATCTCTCATTCCTGCCCTCAGAGGAAATTCATCTCCGTTCATACCGATCAGCGCTCCAATCAGTATGATACCGATTCCTGTGGCAATCCATCTGGGAAACTGCTGTTCAAATGTTTCCTTTTCCGCCGAAGTATAAAAATCCGGAATTACCGGATGGTTTTTCCGGTAGATATCATGCTCCATCCCGGCCACCACCAATACCAGAACCGCCACCACTGCCATGGCCATAAAAATCAGATTGGATAATACTTCCGGCCTCTGAAACCCCTCCAGTATTTCATACACTGCTGTTCCAAGAATCAGGAATGTTACCCCAAAGGTAATTTTCCTTCTTCTCTTTTCCATATGATTCTCGTAGCCCTGACTGTCAGATGTCTCCAGAACTGCCGCGTCCTTTCGCAGCAGTGTGTCCATGTCACAGGAAAACAGATCACACATCTGGAGAATTTTCTCCATCTCCGGAAAAGAAGCTCCTGCCTCCCATTTGGACACGGTCTGTCTGGAAACTTCAAACTGCTCCGCCAGCTGCTCCTGTGTCAGATTCTTCTGTTTTCTGTAAAACTGCAAATTTTCTCCGAATACGTTCATATCATTTCACCTTTCTGTTTTTGTTCCTTCTGCGCTTCCGGTGAATTTATCTTACTGTATTCTGCATGTAAAGTCTGCCGATTTCCTGTTGCATTTAAAAATTTTAATGTAAAGTTGCGGTTGCATCAGGGCTTTTAACTGACAATGACAGTTCTTCTAACTGCTTTTCCTCCACGGTACCCGGCGCCTCGGTCATCAGACAGGAAGCGTCTTTTACTTTGGGGAAGGCAATCACATCACGGAGAGAATCGCAGTGTACCATCAGCATAATCATACGGTCCAGTCCGTAAGCCAGGCCTGCATGAGGCGGAACTCCATATTTAAAAGCGTTTAAGAGAAATCCAAACTGCTCATAAGCCCGTTCTCTGGTAAAGCCCAGCACTTCCAGCATTTTCTCCTGAATATCATCCTGATGGATACGGACAGATCCGCCGCCCAGCTCTGTGCCGTTCAGCACAATATCGTATGCTTTGGCGCGCACTGCCCCCGGATCGGAGTCAATCAGGTGCCAGTCTTCTTCCATGGGCATGGTAAAGGGATGATGGGCCGCCATATACCGGTTTTCCTCCTCCGACCACTCCAGTAAGGGGAATTCTGTCACCCACAGGAAATGATACTTGTTTTTGTCGATCAGTCCCAGTTCCTTTCCCATTTCCAGCCGGATGGCTCCCAGCACATTCCAGACAATTTTATTCTTATCTGCCGCAAACAAAAGCAGGTCTCCCGGTTCCCCTTCCATTTTCTCCACCAGGGCTTTCAACGTATGCTCCTCCATAAATTTTGCAAAGGAAGACTTATACGTTCCGTCTTCATTCACTGCAAGATATGCCAGCCCTTTTGCACCGCAGCCTTTTGCAAATTCCACCAGCTTATCTATTTTTTTCCGGGGCATGGCTCCCTGGCCTTTTACATTCAGTCCCCGGACAGAACCGCCGTTTTCCAGCGCCCCGGTAAACACGCCGAATCCGCAGCCTTCCACCACGTCTGAAACATTCACCAGTTCCATGCCGAACCTGGTATCCGGCTTGTCGCTTCCATACCGGTCCATGGCTTCCTGCCAGGTCATTCTGGGAAGAGGCAGGGATACGTCCACGCCCATGGCTTCTTTAAAGACATACTGCAGAAGCCGCTCGTTTATCTCCAGTACATCATCCACATCCACAAAAGACATTTCCATATCCACCTGGGTGAATTCCGGCTGACGGTCCGCACGCAAATCCTCATCCCGGAAACATCTTGCAATCTGGAAATACCGGTCATATCCGGAACACATCAGAAGCTGCTTAAACAGCTGAGGGGACTGGGGCAGTGCGTAAAATGCTCCCGGATGCACCCGGCTGGGCACCAGATAATCTCTGGCTCCTTCCGGTGTGGATTTTGTCAGTATGGGAGTTTCTATTTCCAGAAATCCTTCCTGCTCCATAAAGTTGTGCAGCAGCATGGATACTTTGCTTTTCATCATCATATTACGCTGAATATCCGGTCTGCGCAAATCCAGATAGCGGTAACGCAGCCGGAGATCTTCCTTTGTCTGGGAATCTTCCTCAATGGGGAAAGGGGGCGTCTCAGACTCTGAAAGGATACGGATATCTTCGGCAATCACCTCAATATCTCCGGTCTTCAGATTTTCATTCACTGCCGCAGTCCTCTTCGCCACAGTTCCTGTCACCGCCACCACATACTCGCTCCGCAGAGACTCCGCTTTTGCAAATCCTTCGCTGCCCACTTTGGGTTCGTCGAATACAATCTGAAGCAGCCCGGAACGGTCCCGCAAATCTGCAAAAATCAGGCTTCCCAGGTTTCTCCGTTTCTGTATCCAGCCCATCACGGTTACCTGCTGGCCGATATTGCTGCCGGAAACCTCTGTACATCTGTGGCTTCTGTGTAATCCTTTCATTGATTCTGCCATAATTCTTCCTCCTGAAATTAATTCTGCTTTTACTATTAACTTATCTGTAAGATATTAACGGTAATTCTTATCTTCATCCTTAACGGTTAAAAAATTCCTTTATCTCCGTATAGCCCTCCGCTGTCAGTTTTTCCTTCTGGAATTTTTTGTTTTTGTTCATACGGGCCACCAGAACCTGCTTTCCTGCTTTCCGCTCCTTCTGAGCCTGAGCTGTCACCTGGGCCAGTTTCTCCCCCGGATAGTTCTTTTCAATCAGGTATGCAATTTTTTCTGACCGTCCCGGAACCTGAAAACCACTTTCCAGCAGCAGCAGAATAATCCGTTCAAACCCGATGGAAAATCCGCAGGCAGGCACGTCGTTTCCGGTAAACTTCCCAATCATCTTATCATAGCGTCCGCCTCCGCCGCAGCTTCCGCCAAATTCCGGCATGGCGATTTCAAAAATAGTTCCTGTGTAATAAGACATGCCCCGCACCAGTGTGGGATCGAAAACCAGTTTAAAATCGGCCTCTCTGGTTTCGTTTACACATGCCGCAATTTCTTTCAGGCTGTCTGCCACTTCCTGTTCCAGGAAATCTCCCAGCTGTTCTGCCAGGTAAGAGACCCCTTCCGCCACATCTTCTTTGCCCTGGATATGCGCAAACAGCTCCAGGTATTTTTCTGTGGCTGCCTTCTCAAATCCGCTTTTTTCCAGTTCCTGTGCCACGCCCTCCGGACCAATCTTGTCCATTTTGTCCAGAATAATAAACACCGTGTCATAAGAATCTTCGGGAAATCCGCTGTAAGCTGCCATAGCTTTCAAAATTCGCCTTTCATTGATACGAATCTGGAAATTTTTGAAGCCTAACCTGCCAAGTGTGGTTGTGGTTGCAAGAATCAGTTCAATTTCTGCAAGATTTCCTGCCTCTCCCAGGATATCAATGTCACACTGCATGAACTGGCGGTATCTGCCCCGCTGGGGACGGTCTGCCCGCCACACATTTCCTATCTGCAGCGCTTTGAAAGGCGCCGGCAGATTGTTGACATTATTGGAATAAAATCTTGCCAGCGGCACCGTCAGATCGTAACGCATTCCGAAATCCACCACATCATTTTCTGTCCGGGCATTTTCCAGGTTCAGTTTTTCTCCTCGTTTCAGTACCTTAAATATCAGCTTTTCGTTCTCGCCTCCCTGTTTGCTGCTGAGATTCCCGATATTTTCCATACAGGGAGTCTCGATGGGCGTAAAACCAAAACTCCGGTAGGTATCTTTGATTACATTTATCACATAATCCCGAATTTCCATTTCTTCCGGTAAAATATCTTTCATGCCGTTTACAGGCTTTTTCGCCAGTGCCATTTCTTTTCCTCCTTCAGATTCTCTTCCGCTGTCTTTTTTCCTTCTGCAGGACCCGTAACCTTTCCTGCATTCCCGTGTTCCATATCAATTCCTGTCATCCCTCTAACAGCTTTCGTTTCCGTTCTGTCATTTCGCCGATTCTTTCCATATACTGGCTCACATCTTTCACATTCTCACACCGCTCAATCCGTCCGTCTTCATAAAGGCGTTTTGAAATACTGCCGGCGCCCAGGGCCAGAATATCCTGTTTTTCCTCCATCATCAGAATATTATAAAGTCCTGCTTTTCCTTCCCTGGCGTATCCTACGTTTTCAAAATTCCCGGCCATGTTTTTCTGCCGGTACAGGTAATAGGGAAACAGCCCCATGTTTCCTGCATAAGATGACGTCATCTCAATGATTTCCCAGCTGTTGTTCATCCCCATGTCTCTGTAATCTTCTGCAAACATGTTCATCCGCGCCGCCCGTTTGATGGCAAGGGAATGAACCGTCAGATTGTCCGGAGCCAGCTCCTGAATCTGCTCAAGAGTATTTCTCACATCTTCCATGGTTTCCCCGGGCAGTCCCAGAATCAAATCCATATTGATGTTGTCAAATCCCATTTTCCTGGCCAGCCGGAAACTCTCTGTGGTCTGCTCTGTGGTATGGCGGCGCCCGATGAGATCCAGAGTTTCCTGCTTCATGGTCTGAGGATTGATGGAAATTCTGGAAATTCCATGTTCCCGCAGCACTTCTAACTTTTCCTGCGTAACACTGTCCGGCCTTCCCGCCTCCACCGTGTACTCCAGCAAATCCGAAAAATTAAAACATATTTTTATTTTTGTCAGAAGCCTGTCCAGCTGCCGGGGAGACAGGGTGGTGGGTGTTCCCCCTCCTATATAAATGGTATTTAATTTCCTGCGGCTTAAGACAGAAGCCGTAAATTCCATTTCTGTCTCCAGTGCGCTCAGATACTCGTCCACCCGTTCCTGCCACCTGCCAATGGGCGATGAGGAAAAGGAACAGTAAGAACAGATGCTGGGACAGAAGGGAATGCCCACATAAAGGCTGTAGCCATCCCTGTAATCAATCTGTTTCAAAAGCTCCAGCTCCCGTTTTGCAATCTCAATACTCAGGCTTATTTTCTGCTCTGACGCAAAATAAGTGTCTGCCATATAAGTCCTGATTTCCTCTTCCTCTTTTCCCTGTTCCAGCATGGACATGGAAATTTTCACCGGCCGGATACCGGTAAGGCTGCCCCAGGGCAGTGTTCGTCCTGTATATTCTGACAGCATTTTATACAGCGTCTGTTTTAACCGGTCCTTTGTCATTTTCCGGTCTGAAAAATCTGTTTCCACCTGTTTTGCAGCCCCAGGGCGGTAACCTCCCGCCTCATAAGCCAGTCCTGGCTTTTCACCGGAAGGGATTTCTGTCTCTGCCGGAGGAAGATACAGGGATATTTTCACCATTCCCCCAGAAGAACCTGGCTCTGTTCCCTCTTCATACACAATCTCCATATGAAACAGAGGGGTCTGTTCCTGCTCCAGCCTGCTGATTTTCTCCGAGTCTGCAAATACCTTTACCTCTTCTCCTGCAAAAAATGCTTTGACCAGAGAATGAATATCGTATTCAAACTCTGCTTTATTTAAACATACGGTTATCATATGATGCTCTTTCTATAAATAAGGGTTATGGGCCCGCTCTGCTCCAATGGAGGTCCTGTCCATATGCCCCGGATAAACTTTTACTTCATCGGGAAGAACCATAAGTTTATCTTTGATGGAACGCACAATCCCTGACATGCTTCCGCCCGGAAAATCTGTTCTTCCCACAGACTGGCAGAACAGAGTATCTCCGCTGAACAGCGCCTTTTCCTTTTCCAGATAATAACAGCAGCCTCCCGCAGTATGGCCCGGCGTATGCAGGACTTTCAGCTCCATTCCTGCCAGCTCCAGTATCTCTTCATCCTTTACAAACACATCGGCATGATACACATCTCTTAAACCAATCATCAGAGAAACATTTTTTCCGGGATCCTTAAGCGTGTCTTTTTCCGCCTCATGGGCATATATTTTAATCCCGAACATTTCTGCCAGTTCCTCTGCCGCCATGGCATGGTCAAAATGGCCATGGGTAAGCAGCACCGCTTTCGGCTCCAGATTTTCCCGCCGGATACGGTCCGCCAGCATCTGAGCAGAATCTCCGGGGTCTACAATCAGCATTTCTTTCGTTTCATTATTAATAATGAAATAACAGTTGGTTGCCACCTGTCCTACACAATACTGTTCAATTTTCATAATTTCCTCCATTCTGTGCGTTTTCAGCACAAACTAACAGCTATTTTATTATAACTCTTACTGTAAAAATTGACCAGATATTTTTTTATTTTCTCCTGAGATTCCAGGCAAAAAGTCACATTGCATTTTGCCCAAAAAACCGATAATATATAAACAGGCATGGAAAATAAGTACCATATTGCCTGAATACATCATTAAATTACAGGAGTGAGCAAAAATGAACCGAACAGGTAAAAAAATGCGTCATCTCGGACGCAAAGTAGGCAGCTTAACGTTACTTCTGCTGGTTGTCAGCATCGCCATAACTGTCCGCCTGTGTCTTTACATGTCCTACGAACAGACTATGGAAATGCTGGAAAACCGCTGTGTCAATGGTACAAATATGCTGGCCTATCAGATGGAACACTATGAAATCGAAGACATGAACCAGCTGCTGGATGATCTGAAAAAGCAAATGGGATGCGAATTTACAGTTTTCAAAGGTGATGAACGTGCCTATACCACCATTCAGCAAAACGGAACCCGCGCAACCGGAACAAAACTGTCGGCGGAACTTTCAGATATTGTGCTGAAGCAGGGCAAATCTTATGTAGGGCAGGCAAAAATCCTGGAAACGGATCATCTCTGTTCTTACGTCCCCGTCAAAAATACCGACGGTGAAATTACCGGCCTGATTTTCGCAGGAATTTCCATGGAAATACTGTTTAAACAGATTAATCAGACCATACTGCTTACCTGTGTAGTGGGCGTGATTCTTGTAGCTGTGTGCAGTATTATTATGGCTGCTTTTATCCATCGTTCCGTTTCCCGGCCTCTTTCCAGCCTTACCCGGCTGGCAGTCACCATGGAGGAAGGAAACCTTGGTCTTGAAACAGGGGAAAAACTTACGGTCAATATTCACTCCAATGATGAAATCGGCCTTCTGGCAGAAATTTTTGAAAATACCATTCTCCGGCTGCGGGGATATATCGGTGAAATCTCTTCTGTTCTGGAAGCTGTTTCCAATGGAAATCTGGCGGCGGAAACCACACAGGATTATGTGGGAGACTTCACATCCATAAAAACCTCTCTGGATACCATCCTGGAAAAACTGAACCACACCATGAGTCAGATTATGCAAAGTTCTTCTCAGGTTTCCAGCGGTTCCAGGCAGATGTCCATTGGCTCTCAGGCTCTGAGCCAGGGCGCTGTGGAACAGTCCGGCGCTGTGGAAGAACTGGAAGGAACCATAAAAACCATAGCATATCAGGTACAGCAGACAGCCGAACGGGCAGAACAGGCCAGTCAGAAAGTGGAAGAAGTCAGCGGACATCTCTCGGAAAGCAATCAGAAAATGCATGAAATGATAGAAGCCATGGAGGAAATCAGTGAAAGCTCCAGCGAAATAGGAAAAATCATCAAAACCATTGAAGCAATTGCCCAGCAGACCAACATCCTTGCCCTGAATTCCTCTGTGGAAGCGGCCCGTGCCGGGGAAGCCGGAAAATGCTTTGCTGTGGTTGCCAGAGAAGTGCAGGAACTGGCCGGAAAGAGCGCCGAAGCCTCAAAATCCACCAGTAATCTGGTGGAACATTCCATCACAGCTGTGGGATATGGTACCAGAATTGCAAATGAAACTGCAGACCGTCTGGCCTCTGTGGTATCGGGAACCAGTGAAGTGGTGGAAACCACCAACTGGATTGCCAGTGCAGCCCGTACCCAGGCTGAATCTGTGGCTCAGATTCAGGATCGTATTATCCAGATTTCCAACGTGGTGCAGACCAATTCCGCCACCGCTCAGGAAAGCGCTGCCACCAGCCAGGAACTCAGTTCTCAGGCCGGACTTTTAAAAAACCTTATGGAAAAATTCCATCTCAGACAATCCTGACCGGGCCATGTTGCCTGCGGATATACATAATATTCTGTCTTACCGGAAATACCGTCACCCATTGGTGTGACAGGATATTTCCGATAAGATAACAGAGAATCCTTCTTTGCAGGATTCTCTGTTTATGCGGAGAGATTACGAAGCAGTCTGCTTCATCTCCATGACTTCATATCTTCCTTTTTCAGCCTCTGGTCCGCTCAATATCTATTACACTTTCCACCTGACGGATTTTATCAATCATACTGCTCAGTTCTTCCTTTCCTTTCGTTTCAAAGGCAAGGGTGATGGTTGCAACCCCCTGTTTGCTGGTGTTGGAATGAATGGCATTGATGTCAATCTGGCGTTCTGTCAGAATTTTCGTAATATCTACCAGCAGTCCGGTGCGGTTGTTGCCGTATATTTTGATTTCCGCCATATACCTGCCGCTTTCCCCTTCTTCTGCCTGCCATTCCGCATCAAGAAGGCGTACCCGCTCTATCTCGGAAAGGTTGATCACATTGATACAGTCTGTACGGTGAATGGAGATGCCCCTTCCTCTGGTGACAAATCCCACAATTTCATCCCCTGGCACCGGCGCACAGCACCGGGAAAATCGTACTGCCACATCATCAATGCCTCTTACCACAATTCCGCTTCCGGAACGGCTGCGGCCGTTTTTCTCCCTGCTGTTTCCATTGGAGGCTGCTGCTCCCAGTCCGTCATTTGCCCCATTGCGCAGGATATCTTCGTCGGTAAGGGCTTTTTTGTGGTCCTTTTTGTAATACTCCTGCATTTTATTGATAATCTGGCCTTCTTTCAGACCGCCGTGTCCCACTGCCGCCAGCACGGATTCCCAGTCACGGAATCCGTATTTCCGCATAATACGGGCCTGATAGGAAGTCTGATTCAGCTCCGGCCAGTTAATACTCTTTGTCTTACAATACTGAGCCAGAAGTTCTTTTCCTCTGGAAATGTTTTCTTCTTTAAATTCACTGCGGAACCACTGATTGATTTTATTTTTCGCCTGGGTACTTTTGACCACGTTGAGCCAGTCCCGGCTTGGCCCCCTGGAGTTCTGGGAGGTAAGCACCTCAATTCTGTCTCCGTTCTGAATCACATAATCAATATTCACCAGTTTTCCGTTTACTTTTGCTCCAATCATCTTATTTCCCACAGCAGAATGAATGCTGTAGGCAAAATCTATGGGGGTGGAACCGTTGGGCAGATTTTTCACATCCCCGGAAGGGGTAAAACAGAATACCGTATCGGAAAACAAATCCAGATCGCTTTTCAGCAGGCTCATAAATTCCCGGTTGTCTGACATGTCTTTCTGCCATTCCAGGATTTGCCTGAGCCAGCTTAATTTCGCCTCTTCCTGATTTTTTTCCGTCACCTTATTGCCATTGGAAACTTCCTTGTATTTCCAGTGGGCCGCAATTCCGAACTCCGCAGTCCGATGCATTTCAAGGGTACGGATCTGTATTTCAAAGGGCTGGCCCGTAGGGCCGATTAACGTGGTATGCAGAGACTGATACATATTGGGCTTTGGCATGGCAATGTAATCTTTGAACCGTCCCGGAATGGGCTTATACATCTCGTGAATCACACCCAGAGCCGCATAACAGTCTTTCACGGAATTTACGATAATACGGATGGCAAACAGGTCATAAATCTGATCCAGCGTTTTATCCTGATTCACCATTTTTTTATAGATACTGAAAAAATGTTTGGCGCGTCCGTCAATGGAAGCCTCAATTCCGGCTCCTTTTATATGGCTTTTTACTTCTTCCACCAGCTGAGAAACATATTCTTCCCGCACGCTTTTGCGGACCGCCACCTTTTCCACCAGATCATAATAGGCCTCCGGCTCCAGATATTTCAGCGACAAATCATCCAGTTCAATTTTTATTTTGGAAATTCCAAGACGCTGGGCAATGGGAGCATAAATATCCATGGTTTCCCGCGCCTTCTCTTTCTGTTTCTCCGGTTTCATATATTTTAAGGTGCGCATATTGTGCAGCCGGTCAGCCAGCTTAATCAGAATCACCCGGATATCCTTTGCCATGGCCAGAAACATTTTGCGCAGATTTTCTGCCTGAACCTCCACCTTGTCAGCATCATAGGACAGCTGGCCCAGTTTGGTGACGCCGTCTACCAGCAGAGCCACTTCCTCGCTGAATTCCTGAGAAATTTCTTCTTCGGTCATTACCGTATCTTCTACTACATCATGGAGAATTCCTGCAACAATGGTTTCTTTATCCAGTTCCAGCTCTGCAAGAATAATGGCTACGCACAGAGGATGGATAATATAGGCTTCTCCTGATTTGCGCACCTGTCCCGTGTGGGCCTCGTCTGCAATCTTATATGCTTTTTCAATTAACGAAATATCTGTGGAGGGATGATACCGCCTCACACTGGCAATCAGTTCTTCATACAGACTTTCCGGACTTACAAATTCCTTTGTAGGTCTGATATGATCATCCGTATGCATGGCCAGTTCTTCCTGTTCGTTCAGTTGAATCATTTTCATATCTTCCATATGCACTACTCCATCCCGCAGGTTCTCTCATCTTCCATAAATTTATCTGAGTCAGATTATCTGTATCTGTTCCTCATATACAGATAATCTACATTATAAATAATTTTGTCTAAAAATGCAACGTTTTCGTGTACCTTTGCATGTTCTTTCCCTGAATTTTGACTTCTTCCTTCCAGGAAAAACCGAGTTTTTCCGCCAGATGAATGGAAATCTTATTTTCTTTTTCAATCAGGCAGTGAATTTCCTCAAATTCTGTCCCTTCCTGCGCAAACTGCAGAATCCCCTCGCACAGTTCTGTGGCATATCCCCGGTTCTGAAAATCTTTCCCTATGACGTACCCCAGCTCCAGGGCCGGTTTTCCGTGAATCTCCCGGTTATTCAGCCCGGCTCTGCCGATAATGGTTCCGGTGGATTTTTCCACTGCTGTCCAGATACCGTACCCATAGAACAGATACATGTTCTGAATATACGCTCTGGTATATTCTTCCTCCTTTTCCCTGTCTTCATACAATCTGTCGATATAATCTGTAATTCCGGCGCCCTGATACAGGTCGTAGAGTGTGTCCAGGTCCTCCAGCATGATTTCCCGCAAAAAGCATCGCCCTGTTTCAATCACCGTCCAGGGAAGCCCATGTTTTCTCTGATACATCCGTTCCAGAAAATAAAAATCCACTTCTTCAAATCCTTCTATCAGAATCAGCGGACCGGAAAGGCTCTGCCCCGGCAGAAGGGGATTTCGGTATCCCACTGCGGCAATATCCAGTTCTTCTGCCAGGGCAAGGGTTCTGTCCGCGGCCCCCAGCAGCAGGCAGTCCTCAGGCTCCAGCCGGTGCAGTTCCAGTACCACCTTAAGTTTTTCTCCGGTATCCGCCTGAAACATATCGAGATTGACAATCTGCACTCCGTAACGGTAAATTCCGTCCAGAAGTTCCGTCAGCCCATCCTCCATCACAAACCGTTCCAAATCCTCCGGCCCGGCCGTATTCATTTCTCCCAAAGACAGAATCAGTCCCCGTAACGCCATAAGTTCCTCCCATCCGATATACCCTGTTATATGTTTTCTTTCCCCATTATGACACTGAATACAGAAAAAAACAAGAAAGAATCCTCGCTGGCAAATACAGATGCCAGGTGCTATAATCGTAATAAAAGAGACAGATACCATCTGGAAAGGAGCTTTTTCAAATGAACCCATCCCGTATTATTTTTATCAGAGGCCCCATAGAAACTCTGACCTTTTTCTCTCAGCAGCTGGCAGAAGCCCTGGAGGAACAGGGACTGGAAACCTGGTTCTGGGATATGAAATCTCCTCTTGACAGCCGGGAAACATTCCTTTCCTTCCGGGATTTGGAACACACGGTACTTCTTACTTTTAATTTTATCGGCCTGAACGGAGAATCCCAGTTCCTGTGCGGAACACACACTTCTCTCTGGGAGCAGTACCGAATCAGAACCTGCTGCATTCTGGTGGATCATCCAATGTATTATTTCCGCCAGCTTTCCCTCCGCCGCAGCTTTCTCACCCTGTTTTGCATCGACCGGGACCATCAGGCCTTTGTGGAACAATTTTATCCGGAATACGGCAAAGTACATTTTCTGCCTCTGGCCGGCACCATACTCCCGGAACAGAGGATTCCATACGGGGAACGTGAGACAGACGTAATATTTGCCGGAAACTATGCCGCTCCGGAAAATCTGATCCGCCATATCCGGAATATGGACCAGGAAAGCAGAGAATTTTATTTCGATATCATACAGGAATTTCTCAACCGTCCTGACCAGCCCATGGAGCAGGTTCTGATCTCCAGACTGAAAAAGGAGTTTCCTCAGATTACAGGACAGGAGCTTCTTTCCTGTCTCCACAGCATGACATTTATTGATTTATATGTACGTTCCTGGTTTCGCCGGAACATCATTTTGTCTCTGGCAGAGCAGGGCATTCCTGTTCTGGTCCTGGGAAAAGACTGGGAGTCGTCCGGCTGCAGCTGCCCGCAAAACCTGATTCTGGCAGGACAGCAGGATTCCCGTACCTGCCTTGTGCAGATGAGACATGCAAAAATTTCCGTCAACATAATGCCCTGGTTTAAAAAAGGCGCTCACGACAGAATTTTCAACAGTATGCTCCAGGGCTGTGCTGTGGTAACCGATTACTCAGATTATCTGGAAGAAATCCTTCAAAAAGGACAGGACTCCATGGCTTTCACACTGGAACATTCCGAATCCGTCAGCCAAAACGTCCGCTGGCTTCTGGAGCACCCCAGGGAGGCTGAAGCCATGGCCGAAAAAGGATACCAGAATGCCTCCCTTCATCATACCTGGAAAAACCGTGCCTGCACGCTTCTGGAAATTATTTCCGGTCTCTGATGCAGACACGGGCGTCTGCAATCTGATCACACCATCTGTTCTCTGAAAAATTCCGTTATTTTCATATTGATTCCATTTCAAAATTTCTTTTATTCTAAAAATTCTATCATTCTAAAAATTTCTTTCATCCAAAAAAATCCCTCCTATAATTGTCGAATAATTTCATAAATTGTCGAATTATAAGGCATTTTGTCGACTAATTTTCCTTGATTTTAATCAATTTTCGATATATACTGATAAAAACAAACAATTTACACCAACAAAAGAACAGGAGGAAACAAATTTATGAGTAAAGGTAAAAAGCGAGCCCTGATTATTGCGGGAATACTTCTGCTCCTTATCCTGACCATTGCTGTCTGCTATTTTCTGTTTACCGGAAAAGATGATGAGGATCTTTTATACGATGACAATGCCACCGCCGGCATTATGCCGGGTGTAGACGTGGATGAACGCAGAAAAGAGCTGCAGAATCTTCTGGACCGCAGCATGATTGCATTTTCCATCAACACCTCCCCGGTTTTTCTGAACGGGACCTCAGAAGGTAATCTTCTGATTGAAAACCCTGGAAACAACGCAAAACTCCTGCGGGTCAGCATTCTGATTAATGAAACAGACGAAGAAATTTATGCTTCCAGATATTTAAAACCGGGAACTTATATTGAAAATGTCAAACTTGACAAGGTTCTGGAAAAGGGAACCTACGACGCCACCGCTTACTTCCTGGCTTATGAGGAGGACAGCGGGGAATATATCGGACAGACGGGAGCCCAGATTACCATTACGGTACAGAACTGACACCGCCAGATTAACTACGCTATCATACTGCGGCAGATGGGGACAGGAGGTATACATATGAAGAAAAAAACCATGTTTTTACAGCTTGTACTGGCAGCATGCCTGCTCTTTTCCTCAACTGCGTTTGCCGCTGAGCCAGCTTCCACCAGAGATATTCCCGTTGGAGGTTCCGGACAGGTGGAAATGGTAGGAACCGTGGAACCAACCATTCTCACAGTTACCATGCCTACCTTTGTTCCTTTTAACATCAGCAACAGCCTTTCCACCCAGAACAAAGTTATTTCTCCCAGAATCAATGTGAAAAATAACTCCAATGTACCGGTTCAGGTAGACGTGGCTTCTACCAGAATCGACATCAGCAAGCTGAAAAATACAACCTGGAGCAACACCGGCGCAGTCAATGCCCACCAGATTGCCATCGGTCTGAAACAGGAAGAAGTTGCAAACGAAATGCCAAAGGACCTGGCTAATACCAGATGGCTGCAGCAGAATCAGACAGACGAAATGAATGTGCTGATTCTGGACGCTAATCAGGACGGAGCCCTCTATGTAGTGGGTACTCTGGGCCAGGACGTATCCGAAAGCGCCACATTTAACGTAACGCCTACTTTTGTGGTAAGAAAAACATCCATTCAGTAAAATCAGAATTCTGACATAGCAGACTGATTAAATAATTTGCCCATCTGCTGCAGTATATAGATAAAAATGCGCCATGAAGTTCTTTGTGCCGGCACACTGCGGGACAGTGAACTTCAGATCCGCGCAGATACAGGAAAAGAAAGGAATTATCATGGCTGTTTATTATTTTACCATCTCCATCCTTACCGGACTGGGATATATTTTGTCAGAAAAAAATATACTCTTCCGTAATAATCCAAATTGCAATGTGCGAAACGAAAAGAAAGCAGCTGCCTTATGTCTGGCTGCTGCTTTTCTGATATTTACCTTTCTGGCGTCCTTCCGCTATGCCATCGGATTTGATTATTTTTCCTACCGGGACATTTATACCTTTGTATCCGGCTGGTCCTTTGATGATATTTTCCTCATTTACCCGGAAGAACCCCTCTATTATGTGACATGCAGGCTCTTTTCCCTGGCCGGCTGTCCCTTTCCCCTCTTTCTGCTTATCATAAATATTTTTCTGATGTCTGTATCCATGCAGTTTATTTACCGCTTTTCCAGACTTCCATGGCTGAGCGCGTACCTCTACATTACCCTGCAGTTTCTGGCATACAACATGAATCTGATCCGCCAGTCCATTGCCACCGCCTTTTTCATGCTGGCTTATCCTTACCTGAAAAACAGGAAACTGCTGCCCTTTACCCTTTTTATGGCAGCAGGCGGCCTCTTCCACAATTCCCTGCTGTTCCTGTATCCTCTGTACTTCCTGCTTCCCCTGAAATTCAGCCGGAAATCCATGGGCCTGCTGACGGGTGCTGTCTTACTGGTATATCTTTTCTTTGATCCTCTGTTTCAGCTCCTTGTCCCCTTCCTTCCCGTAAAATATGCCGCTTATCAGGGTGGTTACTTCTGGAATTCCAACGGATTTGACTATGTGATTCCCTCCGGCGTTTACTGTCTGCTTATTTATCTGTTCCGAAACCGGCTGGGTGATTCCCCTCAGGGCAGAATTTTTCAGAACAGCGCCCTGTATCAGTTTCTGATTACATTATTTATCACAAAACACTTTATCCTGGAGCGGTTTGCCATCTATCCCTTTGTGTTCTCCCTGACTGCCATTCCGGAACTGATTCACTCTTTCCGTGAAAAACCGGGAACTGTGGGAAAATTTTCCCTGACGTACCGCCGTGTTCTGATGCTGTTTCTGCTGTTTGGCCTGGGGTATTTCCTCTTCGCCTCAAACCGGGGCTTTCATCGCGTCTACCCCTATGTGAGCCTGTTGGACAAAAGCTGTTCTGCCCCGGCGTCCCCACCGTAAAAGATTTCACACATTACATTCAAACCGTCCAGGTCCCTCATTCATAAGGGACCTGGACGGTTTGCTGCGCCATTTGCGGTGCGTCAGAGCATACGCAGTATGCTGAACGTATCGCGTTTTAGCACAATTGCGAAGCAATATTTTACCTCTTGTGCGAGTACCCTCGCTTCGCTGGGGCAGACCCTGCGCATAATTATTTTTTATTCTACAGGAAGACCCTGTCACGCTTTAGCGCGACAGGTTCTTCCCTATTAGAATGAAAAACAGTAATTCCTACTGCTCTTCCGCCCTTGCCATTGCAATCTGAAAATCCTCCTGATCGGTAAAGATTTCCTCTTTGTACGGATTCTTTTTCTGCTCCACCGCACGTTTGATAATGGCAGTAAGACAGATTACATTGGCACCCAGTGCAATCAGAGCCACAATTCCCTGTGCCCTTGGATCTGCAAAAGCGGGCTGGGTGGAATTGGTCAGTGCCATACCGTCTGCATATCCCGGTCCGTACAGCGTCGGAAGTACGGAAAATCTGCCGCTGACCTGAAACAGCGGGAATACCTGAGCAAACATACACCAGGTAGCCAGCGTATTGGCACGGTTCTGAATCCATCCGCCCTTGTTCCAGAATTTGTTTGCAAAAGTGGGAGCCAGCAGCAATGCAAAACCGCAGTACCAGGAATGGGTAGGAAGATTCAGGTATGTATATTCAAAATTCCAGAGATCATACGCAATAATGAAACACCAGGTCATATCCGGCCACAGCATATCATGTTTCTTTTTGGAGGTGTAAATTCCCCACCAGCCTGTCATACAGAAAATGTTGATGATTCCTGCAATACCATTTACCCAGTTCCACCATCCACCGTAGCGCCATACGCCTTCGTTGGAAAACCAGTATCTGGATCCTGTCTCTGCCAGAGCCTGCGCACCTTTGATGGCAGATTCAAAATCGGAACCCACCGCAATCAGAATATTAATTGCCACAATCACAAAAGGAAACGCTTTAAACCACTCTGTTTTACCGATACTCCATTTGTATTTGAGCATCATAAAGCCCACACAACCGGCTGCTGCTGCATACAGCTTCGCATAATGGAACCATCCGCCCATGTAGAGATGAGTCTGATTATTAACGGCCCATTCTGCTCCGGAAGAAGCTCCCACTGCAATGGCAATGAAATATACCGTCAAAACTGCAGGCAGTACAAGGAAAAAGAAAATTCCTCCTGCTTTCGAGCGGCGGGCAATTTCATTACAGATGACCAGCCCGGCAAATACCATCACCCAGCCAAGCAACTGATACATGGCGTTTTCACCATAGATTTGAAATAACATAGCACATATCCTCCTTCATTCTTTCACTGTGCTGTTGAACTGCTACCCTTTCATAAGGTATAAATTTCAACTGGTCTGACCAGTTATTTGATAAAATTTTAACACTTTCTTTATAATTTTTCAAGTTTTTTAATAATTCCCCTTGCATTCTCAGCACTTCTACTGAATTTTCCCCCGGAAATTTGTTATTAATTTATCATGTTTTCTGGTCTAACCAGTACCAGGCGGCAGTTTGCGCAAAAGAACACCTGGTGCGTCTCTTCCGTATC
>OFGR01001293.1_pt1 | contig 20786 bp, 18 predicted proteins | sample 1521811 | NCBI WGS metagenome assembly OFGR01 (sample SAMEA3504098, study PRJEB24116) | mouse gut metagenome | biome: mouse gut; feature: mouse-associated habitat; material: faeces | place: Denmark | collected 2011
GTTTGGCTACGGACCAAAAGGTCGGGGGTTCGAATCCTCTCGCCCACGTTGGAAGTCCTTGCAGATTGCCTGTGAGGACTTTTATCATACTATGACGTATTTGGAGGGGAATTCCTTTATGGAGAAGAAGACGATCAATTGTGAGGTGTGTGAGAATCACTGCCGGATGGAAGCAGAGGTGGAAGACGGGGAAGTGGTTGATGTCGCCGGCAACGGATGTATGAAGGGATATATTTATGCACAGACCGCGGTTGCAGATGCGCCGGATTAGGGTGGCAGCAGGGCAGTTTGCCTGAACTGTTGCGCAGGATGTTTTTTCGACCGTAACTGAGGTTATTTTGTGTAGACATTTACGTCAGAATATACTAAGATATTACTATCGTCAGCAATTTTTTAAGGAAAGAAGGGAATCACTAATATGAAAAGAAATGTTATTGTAGGACAGTCAGGAGGACCGACGGCAGCGATCAATTCAAGCCTTGCCGGAGTTTACCGTACAGCCAAGGACCGCGGAGCGAAGAAGGTATACGGTATGCTTCACGGCGTTCAGGGGTTGTTGGAGGAGAGATATATCGATCTGGCAGACCACATTAAGACGGAGTTGGACGCGGAATTATTGAAGAGGACACCGGCGGCATTTTTAGGGTCATGCCGTTATAAGCTGCCAGAGATCCATGAGAACAGAGAAGTGTACGACAAGATATTTGAGATCCTTGAGAAGCTGGATATTGAAGCTTTTATCTATATCGGCGGCAATGATTCCATGGATACGATCAAGAAGCTGTCTGATTATGCGATAATTACAGGATTTTCAACAAGGTTTATCGGATGTCCTAAGACAATTGATAACGATCTTGCGCTGACAGACCATACGCCGGGATACGGAAGTGCTGCAAAATATATAGGAACATCAATGAAAGAGATCATCCGCGACGGATTCTGTCTGGAGCATGAGAAAGGAATCGTTACGATCGTGGAGATTATGGGAAGGAATGCAGGATGGCTTACCGGTTCTGCGGCGTTATCCATGGGTGAGGACTGTGAAGGCCCAGACCTTATCTACCTGCCTGAGATCGAGTTTGATCTTCATAGCTTCAGCGAGAGGGTGAAGGCGTTGGTAGCGAAGAAGACGTCTATCGTGGTTGCGGTATCCGAAGGAATCCGTACGGCAGACGGCACATATGTATGTGAGCTTGGCAACAGCATTGACTTTGTAGATGCGTTCGGACATAAGCAGCTGTCGGGAACGGCTTCTTATCTTGCAAGCTTTATCGCAGGCGAGATCGGATGCAAGACGCGTGCTATCGAGCTCAGCACATTGCAGCGTTCTGCATCACATGCGGCATCCCGCGTGGATATCTTGGAGGCTTACCAGGTAGGCGGCGCGGCTGTGAAGGCAGCGGACGAGGGCGATTCAGGCAAGATGGTAGTCCTTCAGAGATTGTCTGATGATCCGTATCAGTGCGGAACAGAAGTGAAGGATGTTCACAAGATCGCCAATGATGAGAAGCTTGTACCGAGAGAGTGGGTGAATGAGGAAGGCACTTATGTGACGAATGAGTTCATCTCCTATGTAAAACCGCTGATCCAGGGCGATGTGTCACCGGTTATGGTTGACGGTATTCCGAGACATCTGTATACACCTACAGAATTAAGCTACAGATAGGATCGTACAAGCAGCCTGTATACTGCAGAATTAAGCTGTAGATAGGATCATATGTAGAAGCAAGGATTTCCCGGCAGACTGTCCGAATATATTTTCGGACAAACTGCCGGGTATTTTTTTAAAAAAGCACTTGTATTTTCATCTGAAATCGAGTAATATATAAATCACTCTAATATTCAATAGAATCTACCGTATCTGGCAGTTCGATGTTTTGTTTCCCATTAGTAATTTTATAGTCAAGAGGTTATGTATGGCATACCTGTATGCCGAAGAAAAAGAGGTGGTGCGAATGGCGTCAAAAGAAGAATATGACGTATTGCGTCTGATCGAGCATGGACAGACCTGTTATATCAGCTCGGAATGTGTTGAGGGAAGGGTATTGGCCGGCTGGCTTAAGGAGCAGCCGGGGATCGGGAAAGGCCGTCTGTTCTCCCTGCTCCGGGATATAGCCGGTCAGTTGGGCATGATACATAAGTGCAGGAAGAAGCCGTGTTATCAGTATGTCAATCCGTACAGCATTGTGATCACAAGGGAGGGGAAGCCGTATTTCCTGGATATGGAAGCGGGTTCGAACGAGAAGCATTTAAAATTCATGCAGAAGAGAACGGTTCGTGAATGCTTTCTCCCGGCGCAGGAGACATATTATCAGAGGGCAAGCACGGAACTTGACATTTACGGGATGGGGAAGACCATCCAGTATATCCTGTCGGTGACGGGCCCGCAGCCTCCGCTTAACAGGCGGGAGGAGAGAAGATTTCAAAAGATCATATCAAAATGTCTGAAATATCAATCTAAATTAGCATATCAAAGTGCAGCAGAAATTCGAAGAAATATTCCACAATATAGAAAAAAGACAAAGCACAGCCGTATCAGAAAAAAGAGGATGTTCATGATCGCCGGAGCAGTATTGCTGCTTGCCGCGGCGTGGAAGCTCAGTGATCTCACCCATCCGGGGAAACGGCCGGAGGAAGTGAAAGCTTCGCTTGCGGCCCGGGAGATAAGGGAACCGGAGGAATTGGCGCCGCAAAAGGAGACCTGGGAGGACGGCATAGAAGGCAAAGCTGCCCGCCCGGATGATAACACCGCATATATGGAGCTTGCCCTGGCGTATATCCTGGATGTGGGGGATTATGAGGAGAGCCTGTATTACCTTGATAAAATCAAGGATGAGAACGCGGCGGCGAGAGATCTGCAGGAGATTGTGAAGGCTCTTCTCGGGAAGAGAAAAGCGTCGAAGGATCTGGAAGGGTATCTGGAAGAGCTCGAGGAAGAAGCGCCGGAGGGAAGCGAGGAACGCTGGTATCGGTGCCTGATCAGGGGATACGGCCTGCTGAATACGAGGCGGTCGGCGGAGGCGGTGCTTCGTCTGGGTAAAATCTGTCTGGATATGATGGATGGAGAGAGTGAGGAGGCGAAAGAGGTGAAAGAGTATATGGCGTCTGCCTGTGAGCGGGCAGACGTGCCGGAGGAGGCCGCGCGTATCTATGAAGAGCTGCTGGAACAGACGGAAGACAGCAGAAAGAGAGAGGAAACATATCGGAAGATCACCGTATTATATGAGATCTGCGGTCAGAAAGACAGAGCATTAGATACATGTATCCGGGGCATTGAAGAACAGAAGGAGTCGGACGAGCTTAAGATCATGCATATCCGGCTGCTGTGTCAGGATGCTGCCGTAGAGCGGGAGCTGTGCGCTCAGACGATACGGGAATATATCGGTCAGAGGCCGGAGATTCTGGAGAAGGAAGAGTTTCAGAAGTTGCAAAGAGAATATGAAATACAAGTGGAGGGTGATAGCGTATGGGTAGGAAGATGAGAGAGTTGGCGGCATTATTGGTGATACTGGGAATGATCTATTGGCAGCAGCCGTCGGTCATGGAACCGGCATATGCGAAAGAGAAGGGGATCGAATTTATGAGATCCGAAGGAGGCGGCATATCGGCGGCGTCAAAGAGCAGATCAGGGAAGGATGAAGCCGGTAAGAATCCCGGCAAAGACAAAGATGAACCCAGTAAGAATTCTTCAAAGGACGGGAACAAAGTTGGAAAAAGCCTGGGCGAAGATAAGAATTCCAGTGACAGAGAAGAAGATAGGAGTCCAAGCGAAGGATCGGGTGAAGACAAGAACCTCGGCGGGGATAAGGATAATACGGATAAGGAACCGGGAGACGGATCGGGAGAAGACAAGAACCCCGGAGAAGGAGAAGACAAGAATCTTGGAGAAGGAGAAGACAAGAATCCCGGAGAAGGAGAAGACAAGAACCCCGGAGAAGGAGAAGACAAGAACCCCGGCGGAGATAAGGATGATACGGATAAGGACCCTGGAGACGGAGAAGATAAGAGTCCCGGAGATGGAGAAGGAGAAGACAAGAATCCCGGAGACGGGGAGGGAGAAGATAAGGACTCCGGCGGGGATAAGGATGATACGGATAAGGACCCTGGAGACGGATCGGGAGAGGGTGAGAAAGAAGAGATCAAAGAATTTGAGGTATCCATTCCACCGCAGGACGGACAGAACGGATATTATGTGACCAGACCGGAACTAAAGGTGCGCCACGTCAGCAGCAGGGGGACGACCAGATATTGTTTCACAGACGGCAGCAGTCATAAGAAGGAAGGGGAGCTGAGCACAAACGGCGATGAGCTCAGAGTTGAAAAGAACTGGTTCAGGGAAGGGAGGAATCATCTGTCAATATGGATGGAAGATGAAGAGGGACAGCGTCAGGAAGAGTATGTACTGGAGAAGACATTCCTGATCGACACGTCGGCGCCGTCTGTCAGGGTTCAGGCGCCTATGGGAACGGACGCCTGGTATCAGAAGGAGGTATTTATCACCGTTCTGGGCGAAGACGGGGAGCGGGGAAGTCAGATTGAGGAAGTATCCTGCTTCCTGGGCAGCCGTTTGATCGGAAGCAGCAGGAAGTCTCCGGCAGGTTTTCTGATCTCATTTGCGTCGGCAGAGGGAAAGGCGGTGCCGGTGAAGGCGAGGGTGAGAGACCGGGCCGGAAATACTTCGGAGGAGACATGGGGATTCTATATTGATCAGAACCCGCCGAGAACCTCGATAGAAGGGATCGAGGATTATATGATCACAAGCCGTCCGGTGGAGGTAGCGTACCGGATCGAAGAGGAGAATATTATTGGAGAGAAGCAAGCCGGCGCCAGACGGGAGGATCCGCAGGGGCAGGTCGAATTCCTGGAGGCGGGAGAATGGAAGGAAGATGCCGGTGGGTATAGCGCCCGGCAGACCTTGTCGGAGGACGGAATCTATCATCTGAGCGTTAGCGCGTGCGATCAGGCAGGATACGAGAGCAGCGGCAGAGGACAGGTGATCATTGACAGTGAGAATCCGGTCATCCGGCACGTAGATGAGGTGGACGGGCAGTATTTGAAGAGCTTTTGCTGGGAATATCCGGCAGAAGAGGCGGTTCAGGATTTTACCAGCTATACCTACTCGGTCTATCTGGATGGGAAGCCTTATCATATCGGGGAAAATGTATTAAGAGAGGGGAAGCATGTGCTGGAGGTGAAGGCGGAGGATGCAGCCGGGAATATGGGCAGAGCGGAGGCAGATTTTTCCATTGACCGCACGGCGCCGCAGATCTTATTCGGGAATGTGAAGGAAGGGGAGACCTATGAACCAGAGAAGGAATTAGAGGTATCGTTAGCAGATCAGGAGGACTATATTGAGGAAATCCGTATTAACGGGGAAGTGCAGAAGGTAGGAGGCCGGAAGAAGTATTATTCATATTCTATGAAGGAATGCGGGAATTATGAGATTGTGGTAAAAGCATGCGACAGGGCGGGCAACCGGGCGGTCTCGCGGATGGATTTTACCATAGCGCGCAGGAAAGGCCTTCTTCATAAGTTTTCCGGTCCGTTAAGGAAGATGTTAGGAGAACCTGTCAGAACAGGAACGGAAGCGTCGGTTAAGCAGGCGGAAAGCAGATCGGAAGAAATCCCAAGGTACGGGCTATGGAAGATCATACTGGGGATGACAGGTGCGGGATGCATTGCCGCCGTTGTATATCAAAGAAAAAGGTCAGAGAAAAGGCTTAAAAAATAGTTGTGAAATTCGCTTTGTTATGATATAGTTATAGCAGTTAAATAGCAGTGATGAGATTAGGAGAGCGAATGAGTACAGCAGAGGTGTTGTTGTGAAGTTTGCTCTTTTTTTGCCATAGCAGACGAGAGGAGAAGAGATGGACAGGAAGTATTATGATGCGATTGAGGAGAATCCTGTTGTTGCGGCGGTAAAGGATATGGATGGTCTTAAGACGTGCTGCAGGCTTGAAGATATCAAGGTTGTATTTATCTTGTTCGGCGACATCTGTTCCATCGGGGAGATCGTGGAGCGGGTGAAGGAGACGGGGCGGATGGCCATGGTGCACGTGGATCTGATCACGGGATTAAGCCCGAAGGAAGTAGCGGTGGACTTTATCAGAAGTAATACGCAGGCAGACGGGATCATTACGACCAAACCGTCATTGATCCGCCGCGGGAAGGAGTTGTCCCTGTGCACGGTTCTTCGGTATTTCCTGATAGATTCTATGGCATTGGAGAGCATAAGACAGCAGCAGCATATGGTGAAGCCGGATTTTATAGAGGTGCTTCCCGGGCTGATGCCTAAGGTGATACAGAAGGTCTGCAGATCGTCCAGGACCCCTGTCATAGCGGGAGGGCTGATCACAGACAAGGAATCGGTGATGGGAGCGCTTGATGCCGGCGCAATCGCAGTGTCTACGACGAATCGGGAAGTATGGCAGATGTAGACAGAATACGGGATCGCATAGCAGATGCAGATAGGATACGGGATCGCATAGCAGATGCAGACAGAATACGGGATCACACAGCAGAGAACAGGAGGAGACGATATGGCCAAGTATGTAATGGCATTAGATGCCGGGACAACCAGTAACAGGTGTATTCTTTTTGACGAGGCGGGGAGGATGTGCAGCGTTGCTCAGCGGGAATTCAGACAGTATTTCCCTAAGCCCGGCTGGGTAGAGCATGATGCCGATGAGATCTGGGCGAGCCAGATGGGAGTGGCAGTGGAAGCGATGAATATGATCGGGGTATCGGCGGAGGATATTGCGGCGATAGGGATCACGAACCAGAGAGAGACTGCGATCGTGTGGGATAAGAACACGGGAGAGCCGATCTATCATGCGATCGTATGGCAGTGCAGAAGAACATCGGAATACTGTGATTCTCTGAAGGAAAAGGGATTGACGGATAAGTTCAGAGAGAAGACAGGGCTTGTGATCGACGCGTATTTTGCCGGAACCAAGGTGAGATGGATACTTGACAATGTCCCGGGAGCGAGGAAGAGAGCCGAGAACGGAGAGCTTCTGTTCGGAACCGTGGAGACCTGGCTGATCTGGAAGCTGACGAAGGGAGCGGTCCATGTGACGGATTACTCCAATGCTTCCCGGACGATGCTTTTTAATATCAATACGCTGGAATGGGATGATGAGATTCTGGCAGAGCTTGATATCCCCAGATGTATGCTCCCGGAGGCGAAGCCTTCAAGCTGCATCTACGGAGAGGCGGATCCTTCTTTCTTGGGCGGGCCGATTCCGATCGCCGGGGCTGCGGGAGATCAGCAGTCGGCGTTGTTCGGGCAGACCTGTTTTACGGCGGGAGAAGCCAAGAATACATACGGGACAGGATGCTTCCTGCTGATGAATACAGGGGAGAAGCCAGTTTTCTCGAAGAACGGACTGGTTACAACGATTGCATGGGGATTAGATAACAAGGTGAATTATGCGCTGGAGGGTTCTATCTTTGTTGCGGGCGCGGCGATCCAATGGCTGCGCGACGAGATGCGCCTGATCGATTCGGCTGCGGATTCCGAATATATGGCCAGGAAGGTGAAGGACACCAACGGATGTTATGTTGTGCCGGCATTTACCGGACTTGGAGCGCCGCATTGGGATCAGTACGCGCGGGGGACTGTTGTGGGAATCACCCGGGGGGTGAATAAGTACCATATCATCCGTGCGACATTGGAATCCCTTGCTTATCAGGTCAATGATGTGCTGGCGGCAATGAAGGCGGACTCTGGTATATCTCTGGCGTCGCTTAAGGTAGACGGAGGAGCCAGCGCCAATGATTTCCTGATGCAGACGCAGGCGGATATCATCAACGCACCGGTGCAGCGTCCAAGGTGTGTGGAGACGACAGCCATGGGAGCCGCGTATCTGGCCGGACTGGCAGTGGGATATTGGAAGAGTAAGGAAGACGTGCTTAAGAACTGGGCGATCGACAGGACCTTCGACCCTGCCATTTTAGAAGAAGAGCGGGCAAGGAAGATCAAGGGCTGGAATAAGGCGGTCAAGTACGCTTACGGCTGGGCGAAGGAAGAGATATAGGGTGTGAAGTCAATCGAATAGAGAATTGCACGAGAGAAGAGTCAGGCAATCGCCGCATTGAGAGAGATGCGTCTGTTTGCTGACTCTTCTTATTCTATTAGGAAAGATTTTCTATAGAATGATATAAGAATAGGATGATATAAGAATAGGGTGACTTAAGAATAGGATGATATAAGAATAGAATAATTCAGGAGGAGTTAGGAAGATGTATGAATACGAAGTAATAATTATCGGCGGCGGGGTGTCAGGATGCGCTGCTGCAAGAGAATTGTCGCGGTATGAGATAAGAGCATGTGTTCTGGAAAGAGAAGAAGACGTGTGCTGCGGCACTTCCAAAGCCAACAGCGGGATCGTCCATGCCGGGTATGACGCGCCGGTCGGGTCGCTGAAGGCTCAGATGAATCTGCGCGGAAATGAGATGATGGAACTGCTGTCGGAGGAGTTGGATATTCCTTTCGTGCGCAACGGTTCGTTTGTGATCTGCAAGAGCGAAGATGAGCTGCCCGGTCTGCAAGAGCTGTATGACAGAGGAAGAGCTAACGGCGTCCAAGGCCTTCAGATCCTTGGACGGGATGAGGTCCTAAAGAAGGAGCCGAATGCGGCGGAGGATGTATATGCCGCTCTGTACGCGCCGACGGGAGGGATCGTCTGTCCTTTTGAACTGAATATTGCTCTGGCGGAGAATGCGTATGCCAACGGTATAGAATTCAGGTTCAATACAGAAGTGCAGGAGATCAGACGGCTTCATGAGGGATATGAGCTTGTTACAGATCAGGGAAGCTTCTTTGCCCGGTTTGTGGTAAATGCAGCCGGAGTCTATGCGGACCGGTTTCACAATATGGTCAGCGGCCGCAAGATACAGATCACGGCGAGAAGGGGAGATTACTGCCTGTTGGATAAAAGCGCCGGAAGCCATGTGAAAAGTACGATTTTTACTCTTCCGGGGAAGCTTGGCAAGGGAGTTTTGGTGGCGCCGACGGCGCACGGCAACCTGCTTCTCGGGCCGACTGCTGTAGATATTGAGGACAAAGAGGGAACGAATACGACCAGGGAAGGACTTGAACAGGTTCTTGGCAAGGTCGGGATGAATGCGAAGAATCTGCCGCTTAGGCAGGTGATCACTTCATTTGCGGGACTTAGGGCGCATGAGGCGGGAGATGATTTTATCATAGAGGAATTAGAAGATGCTCCGGGTTTCATTGACTGCGCCGGTATAGAATCTCCCGGGCTTACCAGCTGTCCTGCGGTCGGAGAGCGGATCGCAGGTATCTTGCAGGAGCGGATGGGATTATCGAAGAAGGAATCATTTAACCCTGTCAGGAAAGGGATCGTAAAGCCCCATACGCTGTCTAAGGAAGAGAGAGCCAGGCTGATAAAGGAGAATCCGGCGTATGGAAACATCATCTGCCGGTGTGAGATGATCACGGAGGGCGAGATCGTGGATGCGATCCGCCGCCCTCTCGGTGCGAGATCATTAGACGGAGTAAAGCGCAGGACGAGAGCAGGGATGGGACGCTGTCAGGCCGGATTCTGTTCTCCGAGAGTGATGGAGATCCTGGCAAGGGAATGGAATACAGATATGAGAGAGATCACCAAGTCCGGCAGAACGTCGAAGATACTTGCCGGGACTAATAAGGATACATGGAGGGACAAGGCATGATAGACAGTACATGGGCAGACATAGTGATCATAGGGGGAGGCCCGGCGGGGCTTGCGGCAGCGGTTGCCGCAAAGAAGAACGGGGCAGGCCGGATCTTGATTCTGGAGCGGGACAGGGAGCTTGGCGGTATCCTGAACCAGTGTATCCATAATGGTTTCGGGCTGCATACGTTTAAGGAGGAGCTGACGGGTCCTGAATATGCGGAGAGATTCATCCGGCAGGTGTTGGAACTGGATATCGAGTACAAATTAAATACAATGGTCATGGAGATCAGCCGGGATAAGGCAGTGACAGCCATGAACAGAGAAGAAGGATTGTTCGAGATTCGGGCTAGGGCAGTTATTCTGGCAATGGGATGCAGGGAAAGGCCGAGGGGCGCGCTGAATATTCCGGGATTTCGGCCCGCCGGTATCTTCTCGGCGGGAACGGCTCAGAGGCTTGTCAATATGGAAGGCTATCTTCCGGGACGGGAGGTAGTGATCCTTGGTTCCGGCGACATCGGCCTCATTATGGCAAGAAGAATGACTCTTGAGGGGGCGAAGGTAAAGGTTGTGGCGGAACTGATGCCTTATTCCGGCGGGCTTAAGAGAAATATCGTGCAATGTCTCGACGATTATGGAATTCCGTTGAAATTAAGCCATACGGTAATCGATATCAAAGGAAAAGAAAGGCTTGAAGGGATTACGCTTGCAGAGGTTGACGGAAGAGGGAAGCCGATACCTGGAACGGAAGAATTCTATTCCTGCGATACGCTTCTTCTGTCGGTCGGGCTGATTCCTGAAAATGAGCTTTCAGGAGGGATGGGCGTGGAACTGAATCCGGTCACGTCAGGCCCGCGGGTCAATGAAAGCCTTGAAACGAGCATAGAGGGCGTTTTCGCCTGCGGCAATGTGCTTCACGTGCATGATCTGGTGGATTTTGTGTCGGAGGAGGCAGCGGCGGCGGGAAGGAACGCCGCGGCGTATGTGCGGGAAGCCAGAGAAGAGGAAGACAGAGAAGCGGAAAAGAGGATACGCCTTACGGCGGGGACGGGGGTACGTTATACCGTGCCGGAGACTGTAAGCGTCAGTCGCATGGACGAACACTTAACGGTGCGTTTCCGGGTGGGAGGCGTTTACAAGAACTGCTATGTAAGCGTCTGTTTCGACGGCGAGAAGATATCGCGAAGGAGAAAAACGGTGGTTGCGCCCGGCGAGATGGAAGAGATCGTGCTTACAAAGGAACAGCTTGAGAAGTATCCTGATTTAGAGGAGATCAATGTGAGGATCGAGGAGGCGTAAGAGTGATGGAAGAGAAAAATCTGATATGTATCAACTGTCCCATGGGATGCATGCTTACGGTTGCCATGGAGGGAAGCGAGATCATAAGCGTTGCAGGAAATACCTGCAGACGTGGAGATTCTTATGCGAGGAAGGAACTGACGAACCCTACAAGGATCGTGACGACCACTGTGAAGGTATCAGGCGGCAGGGAAAGTATGGTCTCTGTCAAGACGAAGGAGGATATCCCTAAGGGGAAGGTGCTCGAGTGTGTAAGAGAATTGAAGGATGTCGTTGCCGCGGCGCCGGTAAGGATCGGGGATGTGATTCTGGAAGATGCGGCCAAAACGGGAGTCAATATCGTTGCAACGAAGAATGTAGAGGCAAAATGAAGGCCGATCGGTAACAATGTCCGGGTATCCTGCATATAATAAGGCAAAAAGTATCAGGAGCAGTTTATGCCGTATTCAATTATGATGGATGCCGGACACGGAGGTCGTGATCCGGGTGCGGTCTATAACGGACGGCAGGAGAAGGATGACGCATTGAGGCTTACCCTGGCGGTAGGAGAGATTCTTCAGAATAACGGGATCGACGTACAATATACAAGAACGACAGATGTATACCAGACACCTTATGAGAAAGCAATGGAGGCCAATAACGCAGGAGTGGATTTCTTCATATCTATTCATAGGAATTCTTACCCGACAGACAACGAGGTGTCGGGAGTGGAGACGCTGGTATATGATCTGTCGGGACTGAAATACCAGATGGCGCAGGACATCAATGACCAGTTAGAGGCGGTAGGTTTCGTGAATCTTGGGGTGAAGGCGCGCCCGAACCTGGTTGTGCTCAGAAGAACAAATATGCCGGCGCTTCTGGTTGAGGCCGGGTTCATTAATTCAGATGTGGACAACAGATTGTTTGACGATAATTTCCAGGATATTGCGCAGGCGATTGCCGGAGGTGTTCTGGATACGCTGGATTCGGCAGGAATCATTAAGGATGACAGCTTCCGCGTACAGGTAGGAGCGTACCGGAACCGAAGATATGCGGAGAGGCTGCTGAATGAATTATTGGAACAGGGATTTTCAGCGTTCATTGACGACTCCGGGCCGTATATCCGTGTGCAGGTCGGGGATTTTACCGATATGGACGATGCGGTGGAGATGGAGCAGAGACTTAAGCAGGCCGGGTATCCGACGGTTATTGTAAACGGTTAGTACATATTGTACTGATACAGCATTGCACAATTAGCAGTGAATTGTGCAATGCTGTACTAACCATTTACTCTGGGCAGGGAGAAGATGAATTCGGTTCCCACACCTTCTGTGCTGACCACATTGATATTCTCGCCGTGCGCCTGGATAGCCTCCTTGACAATAGTAAGGCCCAGGCCCGTTCCTTTCTTGTCTTTCCCGCGGGAGAGATCGGATTTGTAGAACCGTTCCCAAATTTTATTCAGTGAACTTCTTGGGATTCCGATACCGTCATCCTTTATCGAGGTGTAGACCTTCTCGCCGCGTTCGGTGGTCTCGATGGTTATAACAGAATCCGGGTCGCTGAACTTAATGGCGTTATCCAGCAGATTGTAGAGCACCTGTTGGATTTTGCGTTTGTCTGCATTGACATTCAGATGCTTTGCGGCAAGTATCACTTCTATGGAAATCTTCTTCTGTGTGCAGGTGCCTTCAAAGGAGGCCGCAACATGCTTGATCATATCATGGATGTCAAATACTTCCTTATTCAGCAGTATATTTTTGTTGTCAAATTCATTCAGGGTCAGAAGATCCTGAGTAAGGTCGGTCAGGCGTTCAGTTTCGAATAATATGATCTTAAGATATTTGTCATACAGTTCCGGCGGTATGGTGCCGTCGGCCATGGCTTCTACATAGCCTTTGATCGATGTAAGAGGAGAGCGGAAGTCATGGGAGACGTTGGCGACAAATTTCTTCTGATAATCATCCATATCCCGCAGATGTGAGGACATATAGTTCAGAGACGCGGACAGATAGCCCATCTCGTCCTCGGTATTTACAGGGATCTCGTATTCCAGGTTGCCGGAAGCGTACTGAGTGGCAGCCTCCGTGATCTTGCGCAGCGGGCGGTAGATAAAATAATGGAAAGCCAGCAGGATCGCGAATGAGAGGATATATATCACAAACATTGTGATGATCGCCGCGTTCATCAGGATATTCTGAGTGCCTCGGATATCTGAGATATATTTGTGAATCAGCAGGTATCCGTTGGGGGTATATCCGTATACGACCGGTGCAAGCACCGTCATGACATCTTCGTCAAAAAAATCGTGGTAAGTGCCTGTCTGGTACTGATGCCCGCCGCTCTCCGCAGGATTAAAATTCTCGATATACCTTGGCGCGCCCGGATAATCCTCCGATTCTGCCGCCGCTATCATAACGCCGTCCTTATCCACGAACCACACCGCTGCTTCCAACTGTATCTCCATCCCGGATAACTGGTGGTGTACCGCGTTCAAATCCAGAGTCTCGTCAAAATACGAAGGCAGATAATTGCTGGCGATCAGGCTGGCCTCCCGATAGAGAGAGGTAGCCGTCTTCTTCTCCAATGGACTCTCCGTCAGGTTAAAGGTCAGTGTTGCCACCGTGAATACGCTTAAGAATCCGAAGATGATATATACGATAATGAATTTCAGGTATAACGTGCTGCGCATAGGGTCTCCTTTAGATCAGATATTATTTTACCTCAAATTTGTATCCAATGCCCCAGACGGTGCTGATCCCCCAGGAACCGTGGTCTTTGATCTTCTCGCGCAGACGTTTGATATGAACGTCGACGGTGCGGGTGTCTCCGATATATTCGTATCCCCAGATCTGGTCGAGGAGCTGCTCCCGCGTAAATACCTGATTCGGAGATGAGGCCAGGAAATACAGCAGTTCCAGTTCCTTGGGCGGCATATCAACTCTCAGTTCGTCAACCAGAACGGAGTAATTAGTGAGATTGATGGAGATGCCGGGATACTCGACACATTTGCCCTTGTCTTCTCTGGCGGCCTCTGGTTTGGGAACGGTCTGGTAGCGGCGAAGGACGGCCTTGACCCTGGCGACCAGTTCCTTGGAATCGAAGGGCTTCATAATATAGTCGTCCGCGCCCAGTTCTAAGCCAAGGACCTTGTCGAAGACCTCGCCCTTTGCCGAGAGCATGATGATCGGAACGCTGGATCTTGCCCGGATCTCCCGGCATACCTGATAACCGTCGATACCAGGAAGCATAAGGTCCAGAAGGATCAGATTCGGCTGGTAGGTCTCCTGGGCGATGAGGGCCTTTTCGCCGTCGTACACCATCATGGTATCAAAGCATTCCTTGGTGAGGTATAGAGATATCAGTTCCGCAATGTTCTCGTCGTCGTCTACGATTAAGATTTTCTGTTTATTTACCATATATGATTGCCTCCACAGGTTGTCAATGATTGATTCGGTCTTATCTCAGATTTACTTCAGTTCAACGATCGTCACGCCGGCGTCGCCCTCGCCGAAGGCGCCGAGCCGGAAGGACTTGACATGCTTCTGGCGTCTGAGATAATTATGGATGCCTGCGCGCAGCGCGCCGGTCCCTTTGCCGTGAACGACACGGACAGAGGAGAGATGCGCGAGTGCGGCGTCATCCAGATACTTGTCCAGTTCCGCGATAGCTTCATCTACGGTCTTGCCGAGAAGATTGATCTCCGGGCTTACGGAGAAGGACTTGCCCATCTTCATCTTGCCCTTGGAGGTCTTATGCATCTGCTTGGCGGAATAAGACGGAGCCTCTTCTATGATCTCCAGATCGGAGATATGGAGCTGGGAACGCAGAATTCCCATCTGTACGGTTACGTTGCCCCTCGAATCGGGGAGAGAGGTAACCGTTCCGTTCAGGTTCATGCTCAGAACTCTGACAGATTCACCGAGTTTAAAATCCGAAGGCTTATGCTGCTTGTGCGGCTTTTTGGATTCCAGCGTCGTATGGGAACTGACGGAAGCCATCTTCTTACGCAGCCGCTCCCGCTCCTTCTCCATCTCTGCTGCGGAAATGTTCTCCTTGCCGAATTTGTGGAAATTGCGGATGGTCTCGTCAGCAGTTTCCTTGGCGTCCGCTAAAATGGCGTGTGCCTTTTCGTTGGCTTCGCGAAGGATCCGTTCCTTCTGTTCTTCTAACCGCTCCTGCTTCTGACGGACTTCGGTTTTCAGCCGTTCCAGCTCGCGCTTGTAAGCGTTGATCTCATCCTGTTCCTTCTGGATGGTGCGTTTGCTGGTTTCAAGATCCGTGAGCAGGTCCTCGAAGGATTCATCTTGTTCTGTCAGGTGGGTCTTCGCTTCTTCTATGATATAGTCAGGCAGTCCAAGCTTGCCCGCGATGGCAAATGCATTGCTCTTCCCGGGAATCCCGATCAGGAGCCGGTAAGTTGGGCGAAGGGTTTCAAGGTCAAACTCACAACAGGCGTTCTCCACCTGAGGAGTGGACAGGGCGTAGACCTTAAGCTCGCTGTAATGGGTGGTTGCCATGGTGCGGATCCCCCGTTGGTGCAAGTGGTTCAAGATCGCGGTGGCAAGGGCGGCTCCTTCGGTAGGATCCGTCCCGGCGCCGAGCTCGTCAAAAAGAACAAGCGAATGCTCATCCACATGCTTCAAGAAGGATACGATATTGGTCATATGGGAGGAGAAGGTACTGAGGCTCTGCTCAATACTCTGCTCGTCGCCGATATCGGCATATACATGTTCAAATACGGCCAGTTCGGAACGGTCCAGCGCGGGAATGTGAAGCCCCGCCTGTCCCATCAGCGTAAACAGGCCCACAGTCTTCAGAGAGACCGTTTTTCCGCCGGTGTTAGGGCCGGTAACGATCAGAAGGTCAAAGGCATCCCCAAGTGTGACGGTAATAGGAACGACCTGCTTCCTGTCAAGAAGCGGGTGCCGTCCTTCCCGTATGTGGATGCGTCCTTCTGTGTTGAATATCGGCATGGATGCGTTCATATCAAGTGCAAGGCATCCTCTTGCGAAAATAAAATCAAGCTCGCCAAGGACAGAGTAATTGGTTCGGATCGCCTCCGTATATTGGGCGGTGTCTTCGCTTAAGCGTGCGAGGATCACCTGAATCTCCTCCTGTTCCTTGCCGTAGAGCTCTTTTAAGTCGTTGTTGAGCTTAACTACGGCCATAGGTTCGATAAATAATGTGGAACCGGTGGAGGACTGGTCGTGGATCAATCCAGAGACCTGGCTTCGGTGTTCTGCCTTTACCGGAATACAGTAGCGGTCTCCGCGCATGGTTATGATCGGATCCTGCAGATAAGTGCGCAGGGAACCGTTGACCATACCGGCCAGGGTCGAATGTACCTTATCGTTCATCTGGCTGATGGAGCGGCGGATATGCTTCAAAGTGCCGCTTGCGTCGTCGCTGATCTCGTCTTCTTCGAGAATGCAGCGCCGGATCTCGGCGGTTAACAGGGTCAATGGTTCTAACTGTTGGAAAAAAGGATCCAGACAGTCTTCCAGATCGTCGTTGTTGTCGTGTCTGCCGTATGCTTTGGCGCGTCCGGCAGTTTCAAGGAGCTTGCAGATCCGAAGCAGTTCTCCGCTTCCGAGCGCCGCGCCGACTTCTAAGCGCCTTAGAGAGTCGTTGACCGGATTGCATCCGCTAAAAGATATCCTTCCCTTTTTAACGATGCGTGTAAATGCAGCGGCTGTCTGCTGCTGGGCAAGGACATGACGGACAATGCGCTCAATCTCTGCACTGTCCACTGCTGCGGCACTCCGTATATCCGGCGTTTCAGAACAGTGAACATAGTGTAAAATCGCGCTGGTAAGAAATTGCGCCTTATAGCGCCCCTGCTGATTCAGAAGGTCAATCACGGCCTTCTGCTGGGGGTCTGCTATGTTGAACCGTACTGTAAATTTACCGGGATCTTTCTTCTCGAAGGCCGACATCACGATCACCTGCCATTCACTGCGTACTGATACAGTTTCTCAAAGCCTTTGGCGTTGGCCTGGATGTCATCAACGAACAGGGCCTTGCCAACCTTACCCGACGCCTCAATCTGACGGCGCAGACGGATAGAGCCGCCGCCGACAAAGACCACAACGCCGGATTTCAGCTCCAGCCCCCGCTCCCGCAGCGTACTGAACAGGTCGTTGATGAAGTCCTGGGCCTGCTGCTCCACAGCACTTGCCACAGCAGGCGGAACGTGCCCCACCTTTCCCTCCAGAATGGCGTCGATCTCACTTTCCTCCAGGAGAATATCCTGATCCGAACTGATTCTTGAAATGACTTTGTTGTAAAAGGAAATGATGCCATTCTCCAGGGAATCGCAGACAGACAGATCCACGGCCCCATTTTGTATCCGCAGATAGTCGGCCGTAAAGCCACCCAAATCCAGGATAAGGGCTTTGGGAATCGTGCGGATAGAACTGAGGATCGTCGAGGCGGCGGCATAGGACTGAGGGAAGCACAGCGCCTTTTCGACATAGATGGAATAGGTTCGGCCCCTGAACTCAAATTTGACAGCGCCCCGGTTGGTGAAGTATCCGGTAAACGCCTCGCACTGTGCGCCGTAGTGGGCCGGGGGCAGTCCTACCGCCAACTGGATGCGGATGATGTTTTGAGAGTAGCCGCCCACAGCCTCAATTTCATAGGCAATGGCAAACAGCGTCAAAATCCAGAATCGGTCGTCCTCCGTTTTGTCCCGGTGATAAGGGATACGTTTCTCAGAAAGAGTATAGTATTTCCCTTGGTATTTCAACGTCTCGCCGCCAAAGGGCGGTACGTCGCTCTCCTGCAAGCCGGATGTAAACGGAGCGTGATGCAGAACTTTGATCAGCTTATTCCCATGATCCACGGATATTAACATAGACTTTCGCCTCCTTATACTACTCTTATACGATTCGGATGCGTATAACTTCAACAGCTTTTATAGGGTTTCCCAAAATAAAATCAGGTATCCGCCGCCGATTAAGCGATAGATACCTGATTGATGATAGACCTGCTGCTTTTGGCGCTTAACTGTCGCCCTCATTAAGAATATCCATCATCTGTCTTGGAGTGACCACAAACAGCCTGATTGGGAAATGCTTCTGATTGCCGGTAACGAGATATGCTTCTTCATCGCTTTCATTTCGCTTTTCCATGGTCACTGCATAAAATACAACATCCTTGGGGTCGGGAATATACGCATCCACTGGCCCAGCGTCAACGAACAGCGCCCGTCGAACCAGCCCATCAATCGCAACACGGATGTCACGATGGTCAAATTTGAATTTCCGGCGGCTCAAAACTTCTTCGTATTCATCCAGGATTTCGCCGTTCAGGAGCGGCATGATCCTTCCGCTCAGCGCCTCTTCCAAAATAACTCCCGGAATAGATTCCGGCTTCATCAGCGCGGATACGAGTACGTTGGTATCTATGACAACGTAATATTTCATCCGTGCTCCTCGCTGGCGGCTGCCCTTTCGGCCCTCGCGGCAGAAATCTCGGCGTTGATCTCTTCCAATGTCATATCAGCGGTTCCGTTCTCTTTTGCCGTTTCACCAAGGCTATACATGGCTCTCACTGCCCTGTCCGCTTTGTAGTCCCTTCTTGGAAGGGTCATGCTGAACGGGATACCATTCTGAATCACAGTCCGCTTCAAAAACATTCTGATCGCCGTGGAGAGGTCAATGCCCAAGTCCTCATAGATAGCAGCGGCCTGAGCCTTCAATTCATCGTCCACTCTGACCTGCATAACAGATGTCGCCATATCAATTCCTCCTTCAGTAATTCAAACCTTATCTGTACTACAATTATACTACGTTGTGCTTTGAATGCCAACCAAAAAGGGGCCGCCAAAAAGTGACGGCCCCCGATGCTATTTTATCCGACGCGAAGCAGCTCCATTGCCTCATCATACTCCATAATACGGATGTCCTGAGCGAGCTTGCTGTCAAAGGACAGCGGCTCTCCAGCGTCGGAATATGCGCAGGCGCCGTCGATCAGCACTGCGGCACCCAATTCGTGCAAATAGAGGTACACATTCCCCTTCCTGTCGATGTAGTGGGATCTTCCGCCGCCCATCTCATGGCTTCCCATCATCAGGCGGGCGTTGTCCGGCAGTTCCATCAGCGGCTTCGGTTCCTTCCGGGAGCTGAACCGCATATTCCATAAGGTCAGCTCCTCGCCCCAAAAGCCTCCGGCCGAGGGACTGGAGTACAACCCCCTGTAAGCAAACCGCTCTGTGTTTGTCAGAACGATTTCCCGAACCCGGGAAATGTTCTCTTCCATCTGATCCAGCCGCACATACTCATGCTGGCGGTGTTCGTTGTAGTAGCCAGCACTGATATTGACTGCGGCAACATCAAGGTGTGGGGCCACAATGGAGATGTCGCTGAAACTTCCCCTGGCTTCCCCAAAACCGAAACTACAGATGAACCTGATAAATTCCCGGTTATTGCAGCTGTAGAATACTGCGTCGTTCCCGCCATGCCGGTCCAGCTCCACCAGATAATTGACCTCCGGGCGGATGCTGGAGCGTTCAAATTTCCGGGCGCCCTGGCCTCCAATTTCCTCGTCCTCACAGAACAGGACGTGGCACTTGGCCTCCTGCAAAATTCGCAGGATCATGTAGACCCCGGCCCTGTCGTCCCCGCCGATGCCCTCCGGAGACATCATCACGCAGCCGTCCTCGGAGTAGCAGATATGCTGCACCAACTGGCGGTGAACGGTGTCCATGTGGGCGATCAGCATGACCGGCATCTCGCCGGAAGCGTAGAGATACCCTTTTCTGGATTTGGGCTTATAACCCAGCGCTTTCAGCTCTCCCACCAGCGCCTCTTTCAAATTGCCCTGGGAAAGTTGGAAAATTTGCTCAAACTCCAGAGTATGGAGCTGGCCTTGCAGAACCTGTTGACCCATTTCTTTTCCCTCCTATCATGCGGCTGCTGCCATAGTGTATTCTGCGTGCGGGCAAAAGCGCCCGGCGTTAATAATCTGACAGATTTCCCGGCTGCTGCACAGGCCACAGGTTCCTGTTGCGGATGTATGGCAGTGTTCGCACAAACGGACCATGCGCCCGCTCCTGCTGATGGCCTGGTGTATCTCAATGCCTCGTATCCAGGAGCCGCACATTTCACATCGCGTTACGCAGTCCCGGCAGAAAAAGGCTTCCTCCATGTAGTGAGCCTCGTCAGTCGGAACAACACGCCCACACTCCTTGCAGACGACAACAGCCTTGCATGAACCACATTTCAAGGAGTTGGAATAGTCATGCGGCTGCCCGCAGCAGGTACATAGCGACCGGCTGCCAATTACAATCTTTTGCTCAGGTGCCGTTCCATTCAAAAGTGAGACCACCCCATAGCTGTATTCGTAATCTGGATAATGCAAAGAATGCTTTTCGGTCTCCAAAAGTGCCCTGGTTTCCTCCTGCTTACTCTTCACGCTCCATAAGTTGGGAATGCCAAGGCATCGAGCGACCGCACCTTGTACGAGGCTGCGGTACAGCTTCCGAACATTATCCTCATTGTGTGGATAAAGTCTGGACTGAAGGAGAAGCCCATCTTTATAGCAGAAAATTTGCCTTGTCAGACGGGGAGCATGGTAGAAATCTGCTTTGATGTCATCATCCACGGTGAAAAAGATCATGCTGACACCATCGCACATATAGGACTGGCACCCGGCACGGTAGCCGCCGCCATTCAGACGATGGCAGGATTGCCAGGAATTTTTCTGGCTGGACATCTCCAAAAAATCGCAGGGATGGACCCATAAGCGTTAAAATAGGTTAGCAAGAACATTGACTCGTTGGCGAGGGGCTTCGGCAAGCAGCAGAGCAATAGCCTCCCAATG
>OFGR01001297.1_pt1 | contig 20750 bp, 22 predicted proteins | sample 1521811 | NCBI WGS metagenome assembly OFGR01 (sample SAMEA3504098, study PRJEB24116) | mouse gut metagenome | biome: mouse gut; feature: mouse-associated habitat; material: faeces | place: Denmark | collected 2011
CGACCTCCGGACGCTCTCCCTACATACCTCTGTCTGATCTTGGATAACCGCTCTATCCATAGTGAATCTTCCCTCGAACTACCGGCGTCTTGCTGACGCCTAATACCACAAAGCTACCAAGCGTACACGTCTATGAGCAGATCTGTCTCTGATCACCGTGGGTAAAAGGGTATATATATGCAAAAAAGCGTTATCTCACGACAACGCTTTTCCTTTAAACCTTTATCTTAATCTAATACTATGAAAAACACACGCACAAAGGTAATGTTTTTCTCCAAGTGTGCAATAAAAACCATGCATATTTAAACATTCTTTAACACGCATTTTGTCGTTTATCCCCATTTTCATGCCATTTAGTGCCGTTTTAAGCACAAAAGGTACTCAAAGAGGCAGAATTATTGCACAAAGCCACACAAAGTGTGCATTGAACCTGCCGGCTTGCACCGACGGAAGTAAAATTGTATATTTGTGGAATATTAAACGGTTAATATGGCAAGCTTCGACGTACACATCTTAGGCTGCGGTTCAGCTACCCCTTCGCTCCGCCATCAGCCCGCCTGCCAGGTGATCGATTTTCGCGACAGACTGATGATGATCGACTGCGGGGAAGGATCGCAACTGGCCATGCGCAGGCAGAGGCTTAAATTCTCACGCCTGCGCGACATATTTATCTCTCATCTGCACGGCGACCATTTTCTCGGGCTTCCCGGTCTGCTGTCCACAATGGATCTATGCCAGGCCGGTGGCCCCGTCACTATACATATATTTGAAGAAGGTGCGGAATTGCTGAAGACAATCATGCAAACCGTATGCCCGTCGACCGGCTTCGACATACATTATAATATAATAAAGCCTGAACGGGCCACAATACTCGATCTTCCCTCGCTTACGGTAAGCACCGTCCCGCTATACCATCGGGTTCCTGCCGTAGGTTTCATCTTCAGGGAGAAGCCGCTTCCGCGACGGATGCTTCCTGAAATGGCTTCAGCATATGGAATCCCGACCTACAAGCTGAACGCCATAAAAGCCGGCGAAGATTTCGTGATGCCCGACGGATCCATAGTCCCAAATAACCGTATCACGGCCGATCCGCGCGATCCGGTGAGCTACGGATATGCCAGCGACACGGCATTCGACCCGAGGATAGTCACAGGCTTCCGAGGGGTGGACGTACTATATCACGAGGCTACATATGCCGATGACAACGCACATAAAGCTGCTATCCGAGGTCACAGCACTGCTCGCGAGGCAGGGCGTGTGGCACGCCGGACTGGTGCGAAGATGCTTATACTCGGACACTTCTCCAAAGCATATACCGACGAGGATGCTCATGTTGCAGAGGCAAAAGAAGAATTCTCAGGCGAAGTCGTAGCAGCCAACGAAGGAATGACAATCAAAATATTGCAGTAATGGACATATCACAGGACGAGACTGACATAAAATTCATGCAGGCTGCGCTGCGGGAGGCACGTGCTGCCGCTGCGGCCGACGAAGTGCCTATAGGTGCAGTGGTTACTGATCCTGCAGGACGTATCATAGGCCGCGGACACAATCTCACCGAGACGCTGTGCGATGTCACGGCACACGCCGAGATGCAGGCCATAACGGCGGCATGCGCCACCTTAGGCGGAAAATATCTTCAGGACTGCACGCTGTACGTCACCGTAGAGCCATGCCTGATGTGTGCAGGCGCTATAGGGTGGAGTCAGGTGGGGCGCATAGTCTTCGGCTGTACTGATCCAAAGCGCGGCTACTCCACATATACGGCTAATCCTTTCCACACGCGGGCAAGTGTCACTCACGGTGTTCTGGCCGATGAATGCTCGGCGCTTGTGCAGGATTTTTTCAAAACAAAAAGACAGCGATAATGAAATACTTTCTCATAGCCGGCGAGGCTTCCGGCGACCTGCATGCAGCAGATCTTATAAAAAGCATACGCAGCCGCGACAAGGCTGCGGATTTCCGTTTCTTCGGAGGCGACCTTATGTCGGAAGCAGCCGGCACAGCCCCGCTTCTCCACTACCGCGAGATGGCCTACATGGGATTCAGCGAGACGCTGCGGCATCTGCGCACCATACTCGGCAATCTGCGCCGGGCCAAGGAAGCTGTACGCGAATATCATCCCGACGCCCTGATTCTGATCGACCTACCGAGCTTCAACCTCAAAGTGGCAAAATATGCACATAAGCTGGGAATACCCGTCTACTATTATATCTCGCCTAAGGTATGGGCATGGAAAGAGTATCGAGTGAAGCAGATCAAGAAATACTGCCGCAGGGTACTGGCCATCTTCCCCTTTGAGGTGGACTTCTACCGTCGCCACGGCTATGAGGTGGACTTCGTAGGCAATCCGTCGGTTGTCGAAGTAGACAAAAAACTGGCTGCGTTGCCATCAAGAGAAGAATTCCTGAAAGAACACAAGCTGCGCGACAGACCCTTGCTGGCACTTGTCCCCGGCAGCAGACGTGGAGAGATACGCAACAATCTGCCTGTGATGCTTGCAGCAGCAGACCAGTTCCCGCAGTACAGGCCGGTTGTGGCTGCCGCTCCGGGCATAGAACTTTCTTTCTACCGCCAGTTCACCGACCTCCCGTTGGTTGAGAACCAGACATTCCAACTCATAGCCCATAGCCGCGGCGCATTAGTCACATCCGGCACTGCAACATTGGAGACAGCCCTTATCGGCACACCACAAGTGGTATGCTACCGCGCCAACGGCTCGAAGCTATCCTACAAACTGATGGCTGCGATCCTGAAAGTGAAATTCGTGTCGCTACCCAACCTCATCGCCGACCGGGAGATCATTCCGGAGATGCTTCTCCACTATTGCACACCCGATCTTGTAGCGGCGAAATTGGCAGAAGTGCTTCCCGATGGCCCCGGGCGCAAGGCCCAGACCGACGGATACGCCGACATGCGCCGGCGTCTCGGTACTACGCCAGCCCCCGACAATGCCGCACGACTGATCGTAGACGATCTGTCGTAACACAAAAAACGGAAGGATCGCCCTTCGCGGGCCAATCCTTCCATTATTCGGTTTCGCTTTATGACATATACAACATACCAATCATTATAAAAGTTCACACTACCTATCCGAATCATGAAATTTTCTTATCTTATCGTCTGTGCTGCAGCAACCGCGCTGTCGGTGTTGTCCAGTTCTTGCAGTGACAGGAGTAATGAATCAAATGTGATCGAGACAGAAATTCCCACCCGCCCTGAAGGACAAACCGACATGATAGGGTTTGCCGCTCCGGCCATAGACACCGTGCGCGTAGGCTTCATTGGCCTGGGAATGCGCGGAGCGGATGCTGTGTCGCGCTTCACACACATTCCGGGCACAAAGATCACTGCTATCTGCGATATCGACTCGGCCCGCACTGCAAATGCAGCCCGCCCTGTGGAAGAAGCCGGAATGCCAGCTCCGGCATTGTATTTCGGATCTGAAGATGCATGGAAGCAACTTTGCGACCGCGACGACATCGATCTTGTCTATATCGCTACCGATTGGCTCAACCATGCTCCTATGGCATTGTATGCTATGGAACACGGAAAGCACACTGCAATCGAAGTTCCGGCTGCCCTCACCCTTGAGGAGATATGGCAGCTCGTCGACGCGTCGGAGCGCACACGCAAGCATTGCATGCAGCTTGAGAACTGCGTATACGACTTTTTCGAACTGAACACGCTCAACATGGCACAGCAAGGCCTTTTCGGAGAGGTCCTGCACGTGGAGGGCAGCTACATCCACGACCTGACTGAATTCTGGCCACTTTACTGGAACAACTGGCGAATGGACTACAATAGCAAGCACCGAGGCGACGTATATCCCACACACGGTATGGGCCCGGCATGCCAACTGCTCGACATTCACCGTGGCGACCGCATCACCTCACTTGTAGCGATGGACACAAAGGCCGTAGGCGCTCCCGACTATATAGAGAAAACCACCGGCAGCCGTCCTGAAGAATTCGCCAACGGCGACCACACCATGTCCATGATGAAGACAGAAAATGGAAAGACAATATTGATACAGCACGACGTGGTGAATCCCCGGCCGTACTCTCGCATGTATCAGCTTACCGGCACAAAAGGTTTCGCCAACAAATACATGCGCCAAGGCTATGCATTCGAACCCGGACAGATCGACTCGACTCTTGTTCCTGACTATCAGAACCTGAGCGCTCACGGATTCATAAGCGAGGAACAGGAGAAGGCTCTGCTTGAGAAATATACTCATCCTCTGATACGCGAAGTGGGCGAAATGGCAAAGACCGTAGGAGGCCACGGAGGCATGGACTATATCATGGACTACAGACTGATCTATTGCCTGCGCAACGGACTGCCGCTCGACATGGATGTCTACGACCTGGCGGAATGGTGCGCCATATCCCCGCTGTCGGCCATATCACTCGAGCATGACTCAGCACCTGTAGCATACCCTGACTTCACCCGAGGAGCGTGGAATAAAGTCAAAGGCTACAGACACGCGACAGCCAAATAAGCCGGCAAACAAAATCCGGCGTACAATCGTTAGAATATCATGGACCTGTCCTGCTATCGAAGCGAACAAGTCCATGATATTTTTTCATCACAAAGTCAGATTATGAGAATAGGATTCTTCGTGCCATGCTATGTGGACATGCTTGCGCCACAAGTGGCGATCTCCACCTATAACCTACTGCGCCGATTCGGACTCGATCCGGAATTCATCGAGCAGGCATCATGCTGCGCCCTGCCGTTCACCGACATGGGCTATGGCAAGAAAGCATGCCGTCTTGAGTCCGGCCTCGTGCCTTTGCTCTCAGGCTACGACCATGTGGTAGTGCCATCCGGAATCTGCACAGACCAATTCCGGGCACACTTCGACGGGATTGAACAGACCGACCAGGTGAAGGCCATACGCGCAAGCGTGTGCGATCCGGTGGAATTCCTGCACGACATACTGCGTGTAGATTCCTTGCCGTGGGCACATTTTCCTCACAAAGTCGCACTTCATAACGGTTGCCACTCTCTCCGCTATCTGCTTGAAGCCAAGCCATCCGAACTGGCGATACCTGACTTTTCAAAGACAGCCGACCTGCTGGGGCTTGTCGACGGACTCGAAGTAGTCTACGCCACACGCCGCGACGAATGCTGCGGATTCGGGGGTGCTTTCTCGATCTGGGACACAAGCTGCTCAGGACAGATGGGTATAGACAAAGTGAACGACTATGCCCGCAACGGCTACCGCTACGTCACGTCGGCCGACTACTCGTGCCTGCTGCACCAGCAGACAATAGCACGAAAACACGGCATCGACATAAAGACATTCTACATCACCGAACTGCTAAACGGAGACGCAAGACCATGAGACAAGTCAATCAAGTAAAGCTCGGAGAAGCTTTTATAAAAGACACAGCCCACCGCGAGAGCCACGACAGATGCCTGTGGGCGGCCCGAATGCGACGCGATAATGTTACCTCGGCAATCCCCGAGTGGGAGGAGATGCGTACCCTCGCATCCGATATCAAACGGCATACACTCTCGAGGCTTGATGAATATCTTGAAGAATTCGAACGCAACGCCACTGCCAACGGCATACATGTGCATTGGGCAGCAGATGCCGCAGAACACAACTCTATAGTGCTCGACATACTTAGTGCACATGGAGTGAAGACTGTGACCAAAGGAAAATCCATGCTTATGGACGAATGCGGTATGCGCGAATATCTTGGCGAACATGGCATAGAGGTCTATGAAGCCGACCTTGGCGAACGCATACAGCAACTCGACCAACAGCGTCCGTCGCACATCGTGATGCCGGCCATCCATAAGTTGCGCACCGATGTGGCAGCCCTGTTTGCCAGAACACTCGGAAGCGACCCATCCAATGACGACCCACATTACCTGAACTCAGTGATGCGCGCCCATATGCGCGAGAAATACAAGCATGCCGATGCCGGCATGAGCGGTGTCAACTTCGCTGTAGCCGAGACCGGCGGTATAGTGGTGTGCACCAATGAAGGCAATGCAGACATAAGCGCCAACGTGCCGCCGCTGTACATAGCGTCGATGGGACTCGAAAAGATTGTGCCACGCATGTCTGATGTGGCACTGATGGTACGTATGCTGTCGCGCAACGCTTTAGGATTCGACATCACACAATACACATCGCACTATCACGGGCCTCGTAAAGGACAGGAAATGCACATAGTGATAGTGGACAACGGCCGTTCAGCAAGGCTCTCGTCGCCGGACTATCGGGAAGCGCTGAAATGCATACGATGCGGAGCCTGCATGAATACATGTCCGGTGTTCCGGCGCACTTCCGGACTAAGCTATGATGCGCCCTACATGGGACCGATAGGCATCGCCCTCGAACCGAGCTACGATCTTGACCGGTATGCCCGGCTGCCATACTCATGCACCCACTGCGGATCATGCGGAGCGGTATGCCCCGTGAGAGTACCACTGCCCGAAATCATATTCTACTGGAGGAACAAAGTGGTGGAATCCGGGAATTCAATGCTCATACACGACATGGAGATGTCTGCCGCAGGAATGGTGCTCAAAGATGCCTCCAACCTTGCAAAAGCAGAGAAACTCGGACTATGGGCGCTCAGAAACCTGCCTCAGGGACTCACGGAATCACAGCTGAATCCGTGGGCCAGGGAGCATACCAACCCGGAACCTCCGGCACAGACATTCAGACAATATTACGAAAAAAATATAAAACCCGGCAAGAAACAATGAACGATTCACCTTCAAGACAGGCCTCATCACGCGACAGCATTCTTGCCCGCATCCGTGAAGGCAGGCCACAGGCGTGCCCGCTACCCGACGTGCCGATGTTCACCGTTCCGGGCGACCCTTCCGACAATTTCAGGCAGAAACTACTCAGTTTCGACGGACAGATAGTATCCACAACCTCACGCGACGAGGCCATCTCCTGGCTTGAAAGCCATATAGACAAACAATCCAAAAAGGTATATTCCGCCATAAGTGGATACCATGGCAATGTAGACCACGAAGAAGCTGACGCAGATCCTCACAAGGCCTCGGAAGTAGAGATCTGCGTGGCAGAAGGAGAATATGGCGTAGGAGAGACCGGATCTGTATGGGTCACAGACAGGTCGCTTGGCCTGGCCGCATGCGCGCTGCTGTCCACCGATCTGTATCTGCTTCTGGACCATAGCCGCATATTGCCCGACATGCACCGCGCCTACTCTACGATAAAACCAGGATCAGCACAATACGGGGCGTTCTTCACCGGCCCGAGTGCCACTGCCGACATCGAGGCCGTGCACATCACCGGCGCACAGGGCGAAATATCCCTTACCGTAGTGCTTTACTGAGTCTGGAGGTTGCATAATTGGGATTTGTTGCATAATTTTGCATTTCAAGCCTTTAGGTTTTTGAAAAAACAAGCTCCCATGATAGAGATAGAATTCGACGAAGAAATACGCCGCGCCGCCCCCGGGCTGCGTGTCATCGTTCTGGAGGCCAATGTGCGCAACAGCCATACTCCTGACGAATTTTGGAACTTGCTCGGAGATCTGGCCGCAGACATCCGCAGCCGTTACGCGCTCGGGATGGTAAACCGCCGTCCGGCAATAGCGGCCACACGCGCGGCATACAAAGCCTTGGGAAAAGAGCCAAACCGCTACAGACCATCGGCCGAGGCCCTGTGCCGCAGGGCTGTGAAAGGAATGGAACTTTACCGCATAACGTCGTTGGTAGATATAATCAACTATATATCCATGTACACCGGATATTCCATCGGAGGCTTCGACGCAGACCGTGTCGAAGGCAAAGTGCTGCGTCTGGGACGAGGACAAGCCGGAGAACCCTTCGAAGGCATCGGACGCGGAATGCTCAACATAGAAGGACTGCCCGTCTACCGCGACTCAGCCGGTGGGATAGGCACGCCCACAAGCGACAACGAACGCACGAAGATCAGCGAGGACACACGCCGGCTGCTGATGATCGTCAACATGTACGCCACCGAAACTCCTGAGGACGAGACAATAGAACTAAGTACCAGGCTTCTGCATACGTTTGCAGATGCCTCAAACATAACTGTACGAACCTTCACCCCATGAAAACACTGCGACTCTATCCCTCCAACATCAACAGACCGTACATCGACGAGATAACTTCGACTATCGACAACGGAGGATGCATCATCTTCCCTACCGACTCGCTCTACGCCCTCGGCTGCGACTGTCTGGACAATCGTGCAATCGAACGTCTGTGCAAGGCGAAATCCATCAACCCTGCCAAACATCTGCTGTCAATAGTCTGCTCCGATATCTCACAGGCATCCGGATACGCGCATATCGACAACAAGGCATTCTCCATCCTGCGTAAATACCTTCCGGGACCGTTCACATTCATACTGCCGGCATCTTCTTCGCTTCCGAAAGCTTTCAGAGGACGGCGCACAGTGGGCATACGTGTGCCGGACAATGCCATTGCCCGTGAAATAGCGAACTCGCTCGACAGACCGCTTATGGCTACATCCATTGCGACCGACGGACTCGAAGCAGGCGATATAGAAGAACCTATGTCAATCGCTTCGCGCTATGAAGGCACGGCCGACATAATGGCCGATGGCGGCGCCGGAGAATGCATACCATCCACCATAGTGGACCTGACAGACAGCAACAATCCCGTCATACTGCGCCAAGGGAAAGGCATTTTTGAAGAATGACAAGCCTGGGTAAGATAACTATACGCAACGTAGATTCCGGCGAATACACCCGTATGTTTCCGCATACAGTGAGCGTATTCGACTCCGTGGACTTCGCAACACTGAACTCAGCACGGGCAGAGGAGACGCTGCACCTTGTTTTCTTCGACAGCAGCGGCAACCCGGTCATGGGATGGATAGCCGGCCGCCGCGACGGACAGATTCTCGCACCGTTTTCAGCACCATATTCCTGTCCGTCGGCAAACACAGTCTTGCCTGTGGAGGTTCTTGTGGAATGCATGCGCAGCCTTCACTCATATGCAGGAGGAAACATGCACCTTACTTTGCCCCCCGATTTCTATGCACCCGATTTTCTGCCCGCATTGAAAGCGGCCATACTTACTGCCGGAGGCACACTGAGGCACGCCGACTATAATTACCACTGTGAAGTGGAGCGTGCTGCTGATCCGGCAACACCACCGTCGCGCACCGCACGTCAGGAACTGCGCAGAGCCATAAATTCAGACCGTATGGTTTACGAAATACCCGATTCCGCAGACCGCAACCAGATAGAGCGGGTCTACAGGATCATAGAAGCCAACCATTCCGATAAAGGCTATCCGGTGAAAATGTCGCTCGACCAGCTTACCGACACATTTATGATGACAGGCGGGCTTCTGTCGGTTATCACCTGCGACGGAGAAGACGCCGCCGCACAGATAGGCTACTACTCCTCCGACAATGTATATCAACCTGTGTACTGGGGCGATCTGCCACAGTGGTCGCACATGCATCCGATGCGTCTGCTTTTCCACAGATTGGCGACACACCTGCTCGACATCGGTAAAGCATCGGTGATTGATCTTGGCCCTTCGTCTGAAAACGGCATCCCGGCCTACGGACTGTGTGCCTTCAAGACGTCGATGGGTTGCCATCTCTCTCTCAAACCTACTTTCACCATATAGAACCACAAACTTAGGGCGCACACAGATTGTTTAATAGACAAAGAGTACACAACTACCATTATGAACAGTATGTTTGACCTGCTCCTGAGCCTGCCATTCTTCCGCGGCGTCTCAAGAGAGAAAATAGAGAGAGTGGTGGAAGTCTCGAAATTCCACTTCCTGAAATATACGCCGGGAGAAACAATCGTGAAAGCCGGTGATCCGTGCACGCATGTCATGTTCATCATATCGGGCAGCGTCCGATGCACTGTGGTGAACTCCGACGGGCGCTTCAGGGTGTCGCAGACTCTTGACCGCTCGAATGTCATAGCTCCTGACTTCCTGTTCGGCAGAGTTACCAACTATCCGAATACCGTAACTGCCGAGGAAACCGCAGGCATACTCCAGATCTCAAAAAACGACTACCTGAAGATCCTGTCGTCCGATCCCATATTCATGCTCAACTTCCTGAACATACTGTCGATGAACGCACAGAAGTCAGTGGTAGGCATCCTGGCCCTCACCACCGGATCTATCGAGGAGCGCATAGCCTTGTGGATCACATCACTGACACAGCCGGCCGGAAAAGACATAGTGCTCACATGCCGGCAGCGCGATCTATATTCATTCTTCGGTGTCCAGCGGTCGAGCTTCATAGCAGCATTGGACAACATGGCTCAAAAAGGCATGATCACCTATTCGGCAAACGAGATAAAGGTGGTATCGAGGCGCGAACTGGTCAACCTGCTGCACAGATACTCGGACGGAGGCGAATAAAATAAACATCCATACGATTTTTTTGCATCTAAAGTGTAACAAATCAGGAATGCATACGTCTTATGTACAGACAACCAGACTGAATGCATGAGACAATTGACTGAAATGATGAACTCCGCACCTGTCGCGCATACCGTTGAGCCGGTGTGCGCGGCAGGGCGCTATTACACCCGATGCGCTGATTGTGGAGAGACATGAGTTCAAAAAGATTGTAGATGCATGCTCGGGCGACATGTGGCGGCTGGCGTATTCGGCCGTCCACGATTCCGACGAAGCCTCCGATATAGTGCAGGAGGTGTTCATAAGATTGTGGGACAACAGATATGAGCTCGCGAATATGCGCAACATACGTTCATACTGCATGACTGCCGTCAGGAATCAGAGCATCGACTGCAAAAGGCGTCGCACGGCAAGATACAGCGAACCTCTCGACATACACACCGATCTTAAGGAAGCTCAGGCGAGTCCTCAGGAACGCATCGAACAGTCCGAAAGCCTCAGGGTAGTTGAGAAGTTCATAGAGTCGCTGCCGGAGGATCAGCAGACGGTGATACGCCTCAACGCCTATGACGGTTGCTCGAACGAAGAAATACGCCAGATCACCGGACTAAGCCCCGAGAACGTCCGCACACTGCTATCCCGCGGACGCAGAAAACTGAGAGAACTATTCAGGAACCATATACAATAGAATACATATAGCAAATGACCGAATCGCAAACATACATCCAACGTATCCGCAATCTGCTCGGACAGTACTACGACGGCACTGTCTCAGACTCCGGCATGCGCGAGTTGCAGGAGTTCTTCAACTCAACGGATAGAGAATCCCTGCCCGACGACATGAAGGCGGATGCACTGATGTTCGGTACATTGCACTCCGGTACAACGACAGTTGCACCGCCGGAATCGCTTGCTGTGGATATCATGGATGCGGTAGACAAGCACGACATGGCCCGTCGCAGAAAGCCTAAGTTGTGGTGGATGCTCTCTGCAGCAGCCGCAGCAGCGGTGGCGCTTCTGCTGACTATACCTGCCGTACGCTACGACTACACACCGGAGAATCTACCGATAGTGGCGTTGGAGACTCCGGTTGAGCAGGACATAGAAGCCGTGACACCACCGGCCGACACAGTACCTATCGCCCCGCAAACAAATTCCGCTCCGGAACAGGTACATTTCCGCCATCCTAAGAAGCAGACTGCAAGAACCGGAATAGCGCAAGCCTCAGCAGAACCCGCCACGCCCCAGAAGACCTACACCGTAGAAATCACTTCTCCGGAAAAGGCCGAGAAAGTGGTGACACGCGCCCTCAATATCATAGCCGCCTCAGGAAAAATCTCACGGTCAGGAATCATCTATGCCGGCAGGCAGATGGATGAGGTGGAAATGCTACTTACAGAAAATCATTAACACCAACACATATCCCCCCCAAAAAACGACCATACAGATGAAACGATTACTAATTCTTTCACTTATTACGACTATTTTCCTGTCGGCTGCCGCAGACACAAGCGGAGTAAATATGTTCTCTGCCTTTAGCCATAACAAGGATATTGAAAGTGTCTATATAGGCAAGGCTATGATAGAGTCAGCATTCGCACAGTCAGATTCCGCGACTATAGAGTTAATCAAAGGCATCGACTACGTGGCCATATACTCATCATCTGACAAGGCTTCAGTACATACCATGCGTACCGATGGATTCAGGATAATACAGGATTCGGACCTTGATCTGATCGTAAGTACCAAAGAAGATGATTCCGGCGCTGTGGCCATATATGGACGTCCTTATCCCGGTGAATCCGGTATGTTCTCTCAGATAGTCATGTTCATAACCGGAAACAAGACGGTTACTATAATGAATTTTGGCGGAAAAATGGATCTGAAAGCAATAACCACACTATATACTAACTGATTAAAAGAGTAGAAACATAGAAAGCCTCCGCAAGACTGAACCTGCGGAGGCTTTCATTTTTTATAAGTTATCAGATCTTAGTATCCGATTACTTGCACATCTTGGTCTTCTTGCCGTAGCCATATACAGCAGCTGCACCGAGTTCTTCCTCGATGCGGAGGAGCTGGTTGTACTTAGCCATACGGTCGGAGCGGCTTGCAGAACCGGTCTTGATCTGTCCGGCGTTGGTAGCAACAGCGATGTCGGCGATTGTAGCGTCTTCTGTCTCGCCTGAACGGTGAGAGATAACTGCGGTGTAGCCATTGCGCTGAGCGAGTTCAACTGCACGGAGTGTCTCGGTGAGAGAACCGATCTGGTTAACCTTAACGAGGATTGAGTTAGCGCAACCTTCGTTGATACCGCGCTGGAGATACTTCACATTGGTAACGAACAGGTCATCACCAACAAGCTGGCAACGGTCGCCGATAAGATCTGTGAGGATCTTCCAGCCTTCCCAGTCGTTTTCTGCCATACCGTCCTCGATAGAGTCGATAGGATATTCGTCAACGAGCTGCTTGAGGTATTCAGCCTGCTGCTGCGAGGTGTACTTAGCTCCGTTCTCCTGCTTCCAGGTGTAATCGTAGATACCATCCTTGTAGAACTCGGAAGAAGCGCAGTCAAGACCGATAGTAACGTCAACACCGGGCTTGTAGCCGGCCTTCTCGATAGCCTGCATGATCACGTTGAGAGCGTCCTCTGTGCCGTCGAGAGCGGGAGCGAAACCACCTTCGTCGCCAACTGCAGTGGAGAGGTTGCGGTCATGGAGCACTTTCTTGAGGTTGTGGAATACTTCAGTACCCATGCGGATGCCTTCCTTGAAAGAAGTAGCGCCGATAGGACGGATCATGAATTCCTGGAATGCGATAGGAGCGTCGGAGTGAGCACCACCATTGATGATGTTCATCATGGGCACGGGAAGAACGTATGCGTTCACACCACCGATGTACTTATAGAGGGGCTGATCGAGGTAGTCTGCTGCTGCCTTGGCAACTGCAAGCGAAACACCGAGGATAGCATTTGCACCGAGGTTCGACTTGGTGTCTGTACCGTCGAGGGCAAGCATCTTCTCGTCGATGGCAATCTGGTCGAGGGCGCTCATTCCAACGAGAGCGTCAGCGATAGGACCGTTGACATTTGCAACAGCCTTGGTCACACCCTTGCCCATGTAGCGGCTCTTGTCGCCGTCGCGGAGCTCGAGAGCTTCGTTTACGCCTGTAGATGCGCCAGAGGGAACTGATGCACGACCACGTGCGCCTGATTCGAGGATTACGTCTACTTCTACGGTGGGGTTACCGCGGCTGTCGAGTACCTCACGACCGATGATTTTTTCGATTTTCATAATTCTAATTACTTAATATTTTGGGGTTTGTCAGTTTTGTTTACATAGTATGCCTATCAGCGGACAAAGTTAGCAAATAAATTCTTTTTTTTAAAATCCTGACACAGTTGTTTGTGCTTTTTTTGCATAATTATTGTCTGCGTGCAACACAATAGTGGATTTTTGTGCGGCAGTTGGCGAAATTATTCGTAAATTTGATGCCGGATTTCAATGAAAAGCAATCGCAAACTTGCCTGAGGCATACTGAATATGAGAAGAATACGTCGTCAAATACTGGCTCTTATGGCTGCTGTCGCGGTGTCCGCATCATGCGCGGGCGCTCTGCGTTGGGAGCTTATAGCCTCCGCCCCTGCCGCCGAACTCACGGAGGAGGAGCGTGTGGACGTGCGTGTCGACAACAGTACTGTATACATCACCGTCAACCGCCCGATGCAAGTGCGCGTGCTTTCGATCGTAGGCCAACTCATAGCCACCGATACCATCCAGCCGGGTACATCGCGCCTGCGACTCTCAGCCAAAGGCATATACATACTTAAGATCGGATCGTCGACCAAACGAATATCCATATAGCAGCGGTCTCCCGGCGCATCTTTTTCGATGGTTCGTCCGTTATTCATAACATAACCTCCCCTGCCTCATGGAAAGAATCAAAGTAAAAATAATCAACCGCTCGGGGCATGAGCTTCCGTATTATGCCACACCATCTGCTGCCGGCATGGATGTGCGGGCCTGCCTTGAGAGTCCGGTGACACTCGCTCCGCTCGAACGCGCCCTCATACCCACCGGTCTGCGAGTACAGCTACCGCAAGGCCATGAACTACAACTCAGGCCTCGCAGCGGCCTGGCTCTGAAGAAAGGCATCACACTGGTAAATACTCCCGGAACTGTCGACGCCGACTACCGTGGTGAGATCGGAGTCATACTGATCAATCTGTCGAACGAACCGTTCGTGATCAACGACGGCGAACGCATCTGTCAGATGGTAGTGACATCCTATACCCACGTGTCCTGGGAAAAAACCGATGAACTTGACCACACGGTCAGGGGAGACGGAGGCTTCGGTCATACAGGCGTCAACTGATTACCCTCCAAGGCTCTTAAACGACAATTGCGATCAAACCGACTATGCCTTCAAGATTACGACACATATTACCCTTGCTGCTCTGCATAGCTGCCTCACTGATAGCTGTGACTGGGCTGTCGGCACGCCGTCAGGCGCGTGGCGGCATTTCTTGGGAAGATCTCGCGCGCAAGCGCAAGGCCGACTACATATTCATGGAAGCCATGCGCATAAATTCGGCGCAGGACCGACCTGAAGATTATTTCGCAACCATAAGGCGTGCATCATCGCTCGACACATCGGACGTCGATATGTCGGCCGAACTCGGCTACTACGAATGGGCCATATCGGCAGACTCCCTCATGCATGCCAACGGCATAACCAGACTGAAAAAACACTTCCTGTCCGACCCTGCCGATTTCTTCTGGAGCTCGCTCTATGCCACTGCCGCACGACGCGACTATGACATGCACGAAGTGGTGAGAGTGGAGGGTATTCTTGACTCGCTATATCCGGACCGTCTCGAACTGTCGTTGCGCTATAGCGAAGACCTCGGTATGCTCGGCGCTGCCGGAGACACCGCTGCCTTCAACCGCGCCTTGCAAATACTGCAGCGCATAGAGAGGGGCGTCGGCAAAGAGCCGTGGCTCGTGACCCGAAAGGTACGCCTATATTCCGGAGTAAAGGACACCGTGTCGATCATGAACGAGATCGCCGAACTTTTGGCCGACAATCCCAAGAGCAGCACCAACAACCTGATAGCCGGCTCTATATTCGCATTCTTCAACCTCCCCGACAGCGCCCGCCGGTATTACGATCTGGCATGTCAGCTCGACTCCACCAATGCAGAGGCCGTAGTAACAAGAGCTGAATACTTCCGCGAAAGCGGAGACAGCGCCGCCTACGACCGGGAGGTGTTCAACGCTCTCAAATTAGGCTCACTCGACCCTGATACAAAGATACAGATGCTGACAGGATACGTGCGCGAACTTTACACTGACACAACCGCAACTCAGCGACAGCGCATCAATGACCTGTTCGGCGTGCTGCTCTCCCAACATCCGCACGAAGCCGGCATACATGCCATCTTCGGTTCATATCTGGCCATGTTGCAGAAATTTCCGGAAGCAGCCGAACAATTCCGCTACGCTACCGACCTTGATCCGAATCAGGCCGATGTATGGCGATACTACGTGTCGGCCACTGCACAGGCTGAAGACTACACAGCCATGATCGAAGCAGCATCGCGCGCCTCAGAATTTTTCCCCGACGAATATTGGTGGTATCTTATGAAAGCTTTAGGATATGCCAATACCGACCGCACTCCACAGGCTATAGAGACGCTTGACTCTGTCCTTGCTACCAAGAAATTAGACGCATCAGAACGTTCTTATCTGCTCACCACAAAGGGCGACCTCCTGTACAAGGAAAACCCAGGCGACACCACGGTTTTCGCTAATTATGACGAAGCTCTGCAGCTTGACCCTACAAATTTCATGGCCATGAACAATCTGTCTTACTTCCTGGCCGAAGCCGGACAGCAGCTACCGAGAGCGCTCGTTCTCGCGGAGAAGGCCATGACCTCTGACCCCGAAAATCCTACATTCATAGACACCTATGCCTGGGCTCTTTTCAAAAACCGCAAGTATGAGGAAGCCAAGGAATATATAGACCGTGCACTCTCGGCATATGCCGACGACAGCAACGATGACGCATCCGCCGAAGTACTCGAACATGCAGGCGACATATATTACATGTGCGGTGAGCCGGACAAAGCCAAGGACTTCTGGAAAGACGCCCTTGCCATCGACCCGGACAACGATCTACTCGCAAGAAAAGTCAAGACGGGAGCTTATCTGTATAAATAGGAATGAAAGCAACAGCCAATCATATCCACCATACCACACGAATTCACACGCGCGCCTTTCCGGTTCTGGCGCTGGCTTTGGTGTCGGTGATGCTGCTCGTAAGCTGCAGCAGCAAGCGCCAGGCGACATCCGGTACATATGCAGCCACAGAGACAGCCTTCCCAATAATTTCAGACAGCGAAATGCTTCTGACTCTGGCCGAAGATGCGAATGCCGACTGGACAGCGCTCACAATACCGGTGAAACTGAGTCTGACATCGCCCGCATCCGCTTCCATGTCCGGGCGCGCGACAATGCTGCGCGACAAAAGCATCTACATATCGCTGCGCGTGCTTGGGATGGAAGTCGCATATCTATACGCGGACACAGACTCTATATATGCCGTCGACAAATTCCACAAGTATTATCTGTGTGAAAATATCTCAACCCTGCAGGAACGTTACGGAATCACTCTCGGCAATATACAGGACTTGCTGCTCGGGCGTCCGTTCATGCCGGGGGGAACAACACTCCGCTCCGAAAATCTCGCACTATTCCAAAGCCGTGGCGAAATGTACGGAGAACAACGTATGATAATGCTCGAACCCGGTAGTCAATCCCGGATGGAGAGTGTTTTTGTGATCGGGGCGGACGCCAACGGCTTGCCCATCACAGCCGGATTCGCCATACAGAGCGAAGAAGGGCACAGCCTGATGGGACGATACACAGACCCTGTGCGCACTGCTCATGGCACGATACCGGCCGAAGTCGATCTCTCGGCCATCGTTGGAGAAAACCCGGCATCCTGTAAGATCAAATGGTCAGTGAAAGAAGCCAAGTGGGACGATAAGGCATCAGATATAAATTTCCGCCAACCCGGCAGCAACTACAAAAAAGTAAGCGCTGCCGATCTTCTGAAAATGCTGAAAACACCCGTCTGACCAATCATGATCCACCAGAGATTCCGACATCTGCTTTTCTTGATACTGGCAACCGCGCTGGCGCTGTCGGCATTGGCCGCACGGCCGAAACGCACATCAAAAGGCGTCAGGAGCGAAAAGCAGCGTACCGAACAGAGAATCCGGCTCACACAGGACCAAATACGCGAGAACAAACGCAAGACAACAGCCAACCTCAACAAGCTGAACGCTCTGGACGCCGACATAGACAGGCAACGCAAACTGATCGGCGCAATGAACGACTCGATCCGCTCTGCCGAGTCGGAGATAAAAATCGTCAGGGACTCAATCACTTCGCTGGAACGGGACGTAGACATCATACGTCGGTCATATGCCAACGCACTGCGCACCGCGCGTTCCAGACGGCGCGGGGCTGACGACATGGCTTTCATATTCTCGGCAGGAACATTCGCCCAAAGCATGAGCCGCTACCGATACTTGCAGACATTCTCGCGCTGGTTGTCGGCAAAATCAGTGAGCCTAAAAGCCTCTGTCGACAGACTTGCGGCAAAAAAACTGCGGCTCGACACACTCAGGGCATCCCGGGTAGCAGCACTCGGCAGGCTCAATTCCGCCAACGAAATGCTGCTGGCCCAGCAGGCTGCCACCAAAGTGATAGTGGACCAACTCCAGTCCGACAAATCTACCCTGAACGCACTGCTCAAGGAACAACAGAACCAAATGCGAGAACTCGACCGCGAACTCGACCGTCTTATTGCCGAAGAAATGCGAAAGGCTCAGGAGGAGGAGGAACGCCGCCGCAGAGAGCAAGCTCTGCGCGAACAGCAGGAGCGTGAAGCCCGTGAGCGACAGGAACAAGCGCAGAAAAAGACAAAACCGACAGAAAAAAAAGGAAGCAAAAAGAAAAACAAGCCCGAGACACAGCAGCCGACTAAGAAAACTCCCGCTCCTGTATCTCCCCCCGCCAATTCTGCCACAGACGTACGCCTCGCAGCCGACTTCGCATCCAACCGCGGCAAACTTCCCGCACCGGTCAGCGGACACTACCGCATAGTGAAGCCGTTCGGTGTCACCAAACACCCCAGCCTGCCGAACGTCCTCGTCGAGAACTCAGGTATCGATCTGCAGGTCGACGGCAACGCTACAGCAAATGCTGTCTTCGATGGAGTAGTGAGCGTCATCTTCCGTCCGTCAGGATATCAGACAGTAGTTGTAGTCCGCCACGGCGACTACCTGACCGTATATGGAAACCTTGATGCAATAAACGTATCGAAAGGCGACCGGGTGAAACGCGGACAGCCCATAGGCCATATCTATGCCAACCCGGCCGACGGCGGCGCAGGCATCCTGCATTTCGAAGTACGCAAAGGTCGCGAAAAGCTTAACCCGGCACAATGGATACGGTAAAGCATCCGGGCGGATGTAACAATTACGTAACACAAAACAACGTTTCTCGCTCAAATATAAGCACTTGAAAGGTTAAAAAAGCCCCACGCTCCGCATTATGATACGTAAATGTTTTAATATCTCAAAAAAAATAGTTTACTTTGCACCGCGAAAATTACGAAATTATTAATCATAAAACACTAAAATTATGTCTGAAATTGCATCTCGCGTAGTAGCCATCATCGTTGACAAACTTGGCGTAGACGAAAAACAAGTAACCGAAACCGCATCTTTCACTACCGATCTTGGCGCAGACAGCCTCGACACCGTTGAGCTCATCATGGAATTCGAAAAGGAATTCGGCATCCAGATCCCCGACGACAAGGCAGAAGGCATCCAGACCGTAGGCGACGCTATCGCTTACATCGAAGCTGCAAAGTAATATCAGCCACAGCTTACTCCTCTCTCCCTTCATATTCCCCTCCTGCCCCAAGGCCGGAGTTCTCCTCACCCCTTCCTTATAAGAAATCAATTCATTATTAATTAATGGAATTAAAAAGAGTAGTAGTCACCGGACTCGGCGCAATCACCCCCATAGGTAACGACGTAGCTACAACATGGGACAACGCCCTTAAAGGCGTCAGCGGCGCCGGACCCATCACTCACTTCGACGCTTCTAAATTCAAGACTCAGTTTGCCTGTGAAGTCAAGAACTTCAACGGCGCTGACCACTTCGACCGCAAGAAGCTCCGCCAGCTCGACCTCTACGCTCAGTATGCAATGGTTGCAGCCCGCGAAGCCGTAGCCGATGCAGGTCTTGAGACAAGCGAGAAAGTCGACAAAGACCGCGTGGGTGTGATCATAGCTGCCGGTATCGGTGGCCTTCACACTTTCGAGGAAGAAGCCGGATACTATGCCATGCATAAAGAGGACGGACCTAAGTACAATCCATTCTTCATCCCCAAGATGATCGCCGACATAGCCTCCGGGCACGTGTCTATGGAATATGGCTACCACGGTCCTAACTACGGCTTGGTATCGGCATGCGCCTCGTCAAACAACGCCATCATCGACGCATTCAACCTTATCCGCCTTGGCAAAGCCGACGCAATCGTCACCGGTGGCGCTGAAGCAGCAGTTTACCCTGCAGGTGTAGGTGGTTTCAACTCGATGCACGCGCTATCGACACGCAACGACAGCCCCGAGACAGCGTCACGCCCGTTCAGCAAGAGCCGCGATGGCTTCGTCATTGGCGAAGGCTCAGTGGTACTCGTGCTTGAAGAACTGGAGCATGCCAAGGCTCGCGGCGCCAAGATCTATGCCGAAGTTGCCGGTGGAGGCCTCTCAGGCGATGCTTATCACCTGACAGCAACCCACCCCGAAGGCCTTGGTGCGATCCTGGCAATGCGCAGCGCGCTCGAAGACGCACAGATGACCCCGGCCGACATTGACTACATCAATGTACACGGTACATCGACTCCCGTAGGCGATATATCTGAGGTTAAAGCAATCGTCGAACTCTTCGGCGAAGATGCCTACAAGCTCAATATCAGCTCTACAAAATCAATGACAGGCCACCTTCTCGGTGCGACAGGTGCTCTTGAAGCAATGTTCAGCGTTCTTTCAGTACAGAACGACATTGTGCCCCCGACCATCAACCACGATCCCGAAGATCAGGACGAAGAAATTGACTACAACCTCAATTTCACATTCGACCGCGCACAGGAACGCCCCGTAAGGGCCGCACTGTCGAACTCTTTCGGTTTCGGAGGCCACAACGCCACTGTAATCGTGAAGAAGTACGAAGAATAATCTCCTGATAGATCACACATACTATTAATGGCGGTAA
>OFGR01001300.1_pt1 | contig 20688 bp, 16 predicted proteins | sample 1521811 | NCBI WGS metagenome assembly OFGR01 (sample SAMEA3504098, study PRJEB24116) | mouse gut metagenome | biome: mouse gut; feature: mouse-associated habitat; material: faeces | place: Denmark | collected 2011
AAGACACTGGCTGCACAATTGTATAGCGAGTTCAAGCAGTTTTTTCCAGAGAATTCTGTCCAGTACTTTGTCAGTTACTACGATTATTATCAGCCGGAAGCGTATATCCCATCCGTTGATAAATATATAGAAAAAGATCTTGCGATCAACGACGAGATAGACCGCTTGCGTCTGGCTGCGACTTCGGCGCTTCTGTCGGGCAGGAGAGATGTGATAGTGGTGTCTTCAGTATCGTGCCTCTACGGTATTGGAAATCCGGAAGATTTCCATGAGAGCGCTATTGCACTTAAGGTCGGACAGAAGATCGCAAGGAATGTATTTCTAAGGCAACTTGTTGCGGCACTATATTCGCGCAATGAGACTGAATTGTCGCGTGGTACATTTCGTGTTAAGGGCGATACCGTTGACATAAGGCTTGCCTATGAGGATATAATATTGAGAGTTGTGTTCTGGGGTGATGAGATAGAGTCGATATCTACTTTTCATCCCGACGATAATGTGTCGCTTGGAAAACACGACAGATTCATGCTGTATCCGGCCAATATTTTTGTGACGTCTCCTGCAAGAGTGGCATCAGGCGTTGCTCAGATACAACTCGACCTTGGCAATGAGGTTGCAAACTTCGAGAAAGAGGCGAAGATGCTTGAGGCAAAGCGCCTGCTTGAACGTGTCACATATGATGTCGAGATGATAAAGGAAATAGGTTATTGTTCGGGAATAGAGAACTATAGCCGTTATTTCGATGGACGTAAGCCGGGAACACGGCCGTTCTGCCTCCTTGATTATTTTCCCAAGGATTTCCTTACCATAATAGACGAGAGTCATGTGACAGTACCTCAGATCAGGGCTATGTATGGCGGGGACTTGTCGCGTAAGGCAAATCTTGTTGAATATGGGTTCCGTATGCAGTCGGCATTCGACAACCGTCCTCTAAAATTCGAGGAATTCCGCAGTCTCACTCCGCAGGTGATATATGTGTCGGCGACTCCTGCCGATTATGAATTGCAGGAATCGGAAGGCGTTGTGGTTGAGCAACTGATTCGTCCTACGGGTCTGCTTGATCCGGTGATAGAGGTGCGTCCGTCTCTCCATCAGATTGATGATCTCATGGAGGAGATACGTGTCAGGGTAGAGCGCGACGAAAGAGTTCTTATCACAACACTGACCAAGCGCATGGCTGAGGAGTTGAACGATTATATGTCTAAAATGCAGGTTCGTTCGGCATACATACACAGTGATGTGGAGACTCTCGACCGTATTAAGATTCTCGATGCATTGCGTGCCGGGGAATATGATGTGCTTATAGGTGTGAATCTTCTTAGGGAAGGACTTGATCTTCCGGAAGTTTCGCTTGTCGCTATACTTGATGCTGACAAAGAGGGATTCCTGCGGTCGCATCGTTCGCTGACGCAGACAGTAGGGCGTGCTGCCCGTAATCTCAACGGTATGGTGATAATGTATGCCGACAAGATCACGGACTCCATGCGCATGACCATAGATGATACAAACCGGCGCAGGGAGATACAGCTTGCCTATAATGAAGCCAATGGAATAACACCTGCGGCGATTGTGAAAGAAAGAAATGCTGTAGTCGGACTTGAAAAAGAAGATACAGAGCCATACCGCCAGCGCCCGGGAGGTGCGGCACGTAGGGCCGACCGCCGTCGTTCTTCCGACGCTGGAAAAACAAGGAAAGACATACCTTACTCAGACGAGTATACTACACATACCGATATTGCGGCTGATCCGGTGGTCCAGTATATGAGCGTTCCGCAACTCGAGAATGCTATAAGACGTACCGATGAACAGATGCGTCAGGCCGCCAAGGACATGGAGTTTATCGAGGCAGCACGTCTGCGCGATGAACTGATCCAGTTGAAGGATAGACTCGCGCAAGTAAAAGAACAAGAAAATGAGTAACCCTGCGATACACGATACTATTGATTATCAGAATCTACACCTGTCGGATTGGCTTCCGACATCGGTGAAGGAGATGAAAGCTCTTGGATGGGATTATGTGGATGTAGTGATATTCAGTGGCGACGCGTATGTCGATCATCCCGCATTCGGTGCGGCTGTGATAGGCCGTACGTTGCAGGCTGCAGGCTATCGTGTGGCGATAGTTCCGCAGCCCAATTGGAAGGATGATCTGCGGGATTTCCGTAAATTTGGTGTGCCGAGGCTATTTTTTGGAATATCTCCCGGAGCGATGGATTCGATGGTGAATCATTATACGGCAAACCGCAGGCGGCGCAGCGATGACGCATATACACCCGATGGACGTCATGGAGCACGTCCGGATTATCCGACGATTGTCTATAGCCGGATACTACGTGAGTTATATCCTGATGTCCCATTGATAGCGGGAGGAATTGAAGCTTCGCTCCGCAGATTGTCGCATTATGATTACTGGCAGGACAAGCTCAGACCGTCCATTATTCTGGATGCTCCGGTCGATATGATTGTCTATGGCATGGGAGAGAAGCCTATTGTGGAACTTGCCGGAAGAATTGAGAAAGGGGAGAGGATATCTGATATAACAGATCTTCCTCAGAGTGTTGTGCTACGTCCGCTTGATGAAATGCCTATACCGGATTCGGATAATATAATTCTCAACGACTGGAAGTCTTGCCAGAGAGATAAGCGTTTACAAAGCCTGAATTTCAAGCATATTGAGCAGCAAAGCAATCGCATGCATGGCGCAGTGCTGTGGCAGCGTTATGGCAATCAGGTGGTCAGGGTGAATCCGATGTTGCCGCCGGCAACAACAGAGGAGGTAGATGCTTCTTTTGATCTGCCATATACCAGATTGCCGCACCCGCGATACAAGGGCAAGAGAATCCCGGCATACGAGATGATACGTCATTCCGTGAATATGCACCGAGGGTGTTTCGGTGGATGTGCGTTCTGTACTATTTCAGCCCATCAAGGCAAATTCATAGCCTCGCGCTCGGCTGACAGTATTGTTGCTGAAGTACGTCAGGTTTGCCGTATGCCTGACTTTAAAGGATATATAAGCGATCTTGGAGGACCTTCTGCCAACATGTATTCCATGCATGGCAAGGATCAGTCGATATGCGGCAAGTGTCTGAGACCATCCTGCCTGCATCCGAAACCATGCCCGAATCTGAATACGGATCATAGACCTCTGCTCGATATTTATCATAGGGTTGATGCTCTCCCCGGAGTCAAGAAATCGTTTATTGGCAGCGGCGTGCGTTATGACCTTTCCATGCATCATACCGGTGAAAAGGAGGTCGATGAGGCAAACCGTACATATAATCGGGAGCTTATCTCCCGCCATGTATCAGGCCGCCTTAAAGTAGCGCCTGAACATACTTCGCCGCAAGTCTTGAATCTTATGAGGAAGCCTGAATTCAGCCTTTTCCATCAATTCAAGAATATTTTTGACCGGGTGAATGCTGAAGAAGGCCTTAATCAACAGTTGATACCATACTTTATATCGAGTCATCCCGGTTGCCGCGAGGTAGATATGGCAGAGCTTGCGGTGGAGACAAAGCAGATGAATTTCCATCTTGAGCAAGTGCAGGACTTCACTCCTACGCCTATGACACTCGCTACGGAGATATATTACTCCGGTATCCATCCATATACAGGTGAGTCTGTATTTACAGCCATATCGCCTGAGGAAAAACTTGCCCAGCGTAAGTATTTTTTCTGGTGGGACAAATCCAATAGGGATGATATTCTCAGGTCGCTTCAGCGGCTGCACCGTCCGGATATTGCTGCAAAACTATATCCTGCCTACCGGCAGGCTGTATCGAAGTCCAGACGAAGGAGATAAGATCAGTGTGTAGTTGACCGCCTGGTAAGATATATACCTAATGCTGTGAGGGCTACGCTTAGTACGATCAGAAGCCAGCTCTGTAGACTATTGGGCATTTCTGCGCCGGGGGCTACAGTCGTAAGTCCCTCGCGGGCAGCTATCCAATTATTCACAACATAGATACTGTTGTTTAGTATATGTGCTACTACCGGTAGCCACAGGCATCCCGACCACAGAAGCAGATAGCCGAAATATGCGCCAAGCAGCAGTCTGGGTATGAATCCGAAAAACTGGAAGTGGAAACAACTGAATATAATGGCGGCTATCCATACAGCAGACTGATGTCCAGACATGCCTGATGGCAGAAGCCGCTGGAGTGCGCCTCTGAAGAACAGTTCCTCACTGAAACCGGCAGCTATACCTACGATAAGGAGACTCATGATTAAGTCACCGATGCTGTTGCCGCCAAGAATATATTCGATGTTGCCTGAAGCATTGTTTTCCATAGCTCTGAACCATGTCTCTATTCCAGACATGGATTCCGGCAAATGGATTGATGCATTCCATGTGATAATTATATTGAGGGCAGGTACGGCTGCTATCATTGTCAGTAAAGCGAGCGCCAATGTGTTTAAGCTCAGTTTTTTGTTGATGCACAGTAAGCTGGCTGGTATGCGCGTCACCATGAGTGCTGTAGCTAACGCAGGAACGATAAACACCAGCACATCTTGCACGATTGCAATTATTCTCATCTTTGGAGTGGTTATGTTCTCACCCCAGGATGTAGCGACGCCGGCCAATAATGACACGAGAAAAAAACATACGAAAGTGACGCACAGCAACAGGGCGATGCGCATCGGAGCGGATAGCAGTAGCTTAGGTTCTTTTACCGGTTTGTTCATCTCTGTCAGATTTTTATATAAAATTGATTTACAAGCTTAGAATATTCTTCTGTGGGTGTTCCGTCGCTATGCCTTAACGTGAGCTGGCATTCTGTATAAGGGGTAGCTGTTTTTCCCAGTTCGACCAATATTCTGCGTGGAGGTTTGCCTTCGGTTGTGGCGACGTGGCATAGACGGTATACTGGCAATCCAGATAGTGCTCCATGAAAAATGATGTCCTCACTGCGGTCTACCGGAGCGATCATGGCAAGTCGTCCCTGCGGCCCGAGAATCTCCGCCGCATGTTTTATAAGAGCACTAAGAGGCATATTGTCTTCGTGGCGGGCTGTTGCCCTTGACTTGGCGGGTGCACGTTCGCCTGTGGTGAAGAATGGGGGATTGCTGACAATAAGATCCACACTCTTCGATGGTATGAAGGTCAGGAAGTCGTTGTAGACGCATGTCAGCCGATCAGCCCAAGGGCTTGCCGCAAAGTTTACAGTGCAATCCCGGCAACCGCCTTCGTCTATTTCCACTCCAATTATTCTTGCATGGCAGCGTTGTGCCATCATCAGTCCTATGAGTCCGCAGCCAGCACCTGCATCGATGATTAGCGAATCCGCAGCCAGACCATCTGCCGATGTCCATGCGCCAAGCAGCACTCCGTCTGTGCCTATTTTTAGCCCGGACGTACTATCGTCTATTGAGAATTGCTTGAAATTGAACACTTTTGTATCAGGTCAGAAACTTATACCGATTTTTACTCCCACATAGTGAAGGTCGGGTACGGAATAATCTTGTTCCTGGTAGGTAATGTAACCCCTGTCGAAAAATGAATAGCTCAGTATCAGATGTGAGCGGAATGTACGCCCTGTAGCAAGATTTATACCTACACCTCCCGACAGATACAACCCCGTCTGGCTTATGTTATTCTGCAGATAGTTTATCGACGCTCCTGCTCGCGCTTCAACGAAAAAGAGGCTCGGCTGGCGTGTGAACGACGTACGTATTATTGCATAGAAAGGGAATGAACGGCATGAATTGCTCACCATCAGGTTCAGGCTCGCTCCTGCGCCAAGCAGACGGAGTATATCGCTTTTGTATCCGAAGTTTGCACTTATGTCTATTGAAGACATATCGTGGCCGCTCATATCTACAGAACCACCAACATCAGCACCCCACGTGAAGTGCTCCATCGCCGACGACAGGGCGTTATGGCGTTCTTGTTCCTCGGCATGCACCGTGGCACATACTGCCAGCACTGCGGCAAGCAGAGAGAGAATCCTGACTTTGATCATAATTAGGACTTGGTGGTTTTGATCAGGCGAAGGCAGGCCCATTTGTCATCTCCTTCTGTTGTATGGCCGGAGATTTCGAGTCCGTATGGTTTTGCAGCCTCCGCTATCATTGGAATGTCTGATTCATAGAAACCGCTGAGTAGCATAATGCCTTCCGGTTTTGTTGCTGCAGAGTATGCGGCAATGTCTACGGTGATTATGTTGCGGTTTATATTTGCAAGAAATATATCGGCCGGTTTAAGTCCGTCCAATACAGTAGCATCGCCGAGCCGCACATCAATTTCAGAATGTCCGTTTGCCTTTACATTTTCCACAGCATTTTCGTGGGCCATTGGGTCGATTTCCACTGCTGTTATATTCTCAGCACCGCGCATTGCTGCCACTAAGGCCAGGATGCCTGTACCTGTGCCCATGTCGATCACGGTCTTTCCGGCCAGATTTATGTTCAGCAAGCCGTGGATCATCTGCGATGTAGTTGCATGATGTCCAGTGCCGAAAGCCATCTTCGGGTCTATCGTTATGTCAATTGGCAATTTGGGGTAATCGGTGTGGAATGAGCTGTGTATTATGCACATATCATCTACTACTATGGGTTGGAAGTAGTTCTTTTCCCACTCGGCATTCCAATCCTGTCCTTCGATGAATTTTGCCTCGCAACTCAGTTCCACATCCATCGGGAACTCGTCGAGCGCAGTCCGCAAGGCATCGGGGCTGTAATGTTCGGCTTTGACATAAGCGGTCAATCCTTCAGCGTCAGGGATAAAACTTTCGTAACCTATGTCGCCCAAGGAGGCTGCCATGAAGTCGGAAGCATCTTCCGACGACGGTTTCATATATATGCGTACTTCGTAGTAGTCGTTCATTTATCCTGTAATTATTAATAATATGCAAAGGTAATGAAAAAACGTGATTATTATAGTACGGTGGCTAACTTTATAGATTCTTCATGTACATCTATGGGTTAAACAGATAAGTCATGGCTAAAAAGAAAGAATCCACCGGAAATAAGGTGGATTCTTCTTGTAGTGGTACTTGTGGTATTTTACTTTTTCTTATAATCGGCAGGGAATGTTGTGTCCTGCTCAACCTTGCCGTCTGACAAGCGTATCCAGGTATGGATGTCGCGAGAACCCTCTGTCAGTTCTATTACTCGTGCACCGCTTGGGCGCAGGTGATTATATACCGTGTCACCACCTGAATAGCGGCCGTAGGCAAGCAGCACATCCATATAAGCTGTCGCAAAGTCGTTGTCATGGTCGTGTCCGCAGAAGATACCTACCACATCGCCTTCGTCGCGTGCGGCTGTGAATAAGCCGGAATTCAGTTCTGGCGATGAAATACCTTCTCCTTTGTTGCCGAACTGCGGAGCTTTTTCATCAGAATCGGCGTAGCGGTATTCCAACAGGGGTATGTGTATGAATACAAGCGACGGTATGCTTTGTCCGCCATTATCCTCCTTGTACTGTCTGGAGTTATCCAGATACCACATCACCTGGTCGGTATGAATCCAGTCATATCTGCCTACGTTTTTCTGACGTGCACCTGCATGGCTGTCGATGCAATAGAAAACGTTGGCTATCTTTGCGCCGTCGGCAGACATAAGTTCTACTGTATAATCGGGAGATGCTGTTTCGCCACGTTCAGGCATAATACTTAGAGGCATGGCTTGCACCTGGTCGTATATTTCAGACAGAGTGCGGTCAAACTGGTGGTCATGATTGCCGAAAATGATGCCGAATGGAATGTTTCGGCTGATTATCGGTTCTGTCATTTCCTTTATGGCGTCCTCTACTTTATTTCCATATACAAGGTCTCCGGTCAGGATCACGAAGTCCGGCTGTTCGCTGTCAAGTACATTATTGATACATTCAAGGGCGCGCTTTGATCCGCTTTTGCCGAATTTGTAATGTATGTCGGTGAGCTGTACTATCTTGAATTTTCCGTCTGCCTTATATTTGAGAACCGGTTTTGGCTGAGCCTGAGCCAATACTGTACCCATTGCAGCGAGGAGTATTGTCAGTGTCAGCAGTATGCGTTTTGTTTTGAGCATAATTAAGATTGTTATGTGTGTGGTTATCGCTGCCATACAAGTCGGAGTCCGACAGAAGGTTGCTGTTCGTTAGGTACGGAGCGGCGGCGGTAAGCGACACGCATCTGAAGCGGGTCTTTACTGTCGTATGCGCCACCTCGGCGTACGCGTGATTTGCCTTTCTGTGGACCTTGTGGGTCTGTCACTTCCTTGTCTTTGAAGTCCTCTTTCCAGTCAGAGCATAGTTCCCATACATTACCGCTCATGTCGTATGCACCGATCTCGTTGGGGGCTTTGCCTTTTACCTTATGTGTTCCTTCGGGAGAGTTTTCATAGTACCATGCTACTTCGTCGAGTCTGTCGCTACCAGCAAAACGTGTGCGTGTCATCTTGTGGGCGCCTCTTGCCGCATATTCCCATTCTGCTTCTGTGGGAAGACGGAAAATACCTACGCTTACCATCTTGTTGAGGGATGCGATGAAGCGTTCGGCCTGCTCGTATGAGATATTGTCGACAGGGAATTTAGGACCGTGTATTATTGACTGGTTGGCGTCAATACCCATGACGAATTCCCAAAGGTCCTGAGTCACCTCGGTTTCTCCTATGTAGTAATCTCTTGAAATGCGCACCCAGTGGGCCTTTGCATCAGTTTCGTCGGAGTATTGCTCAGGAGTATCACCCATTTCGAATCGTCCGGCTTTGCACAGCACCATTTCAAGTTTGTATGTAGCTTCCTCGCCGGTGCCGTCGTCGAAGCGGAGTGTAAGAGTCCGTCGGGCAGGATTTTCGCCGGGACGTATGACATCCATGATATAGCAGTTGTTGCCACGGACATTTTCAGGGAAGTCGTATCGCAGGGCAGGGTAGTCGTCGGTCTTGATATTGAGATATGACGAGCCGTCCACCATGTATACCCAGTATTCAGATTTGCCTTTATGTACGGTTTTTACCACATCTCCTTCAAATTCAGGACTATCCACAGAAAGACTTACTTTCACAAGTCCGCAAGGATCGCCGTTGAGGTCATCTACGCGTTCAACTGCCGGAGTTATATCGGCAGGATCATGATGGAAGTCGGATACTTTTAGGTTCTGAGCCCAAGCTCCCGCAGAGAGAGTCAGGGAAAGAGCCATCGCAAGAAATTTCTTCATCGTGTGAATGTTGGTATTATACTTTTGAGATTAATTTAATTATCGTGTGTTAGGGCAGTCTGAAATCACCAAGGGCAAATGCCTGTTCGGTCATCGGCTGCCATGTGCGTACGTGGATTTTGGGTTCGTCCTCGTTAGAGAAGTCCCATACGAGAAAGACTATGCCTTGGTCTTTATATGTGTTTGTGGCGAAATCCTGCTTCAGTGTGACGCCATAGTAGTTTGGCTTTGAGCCGTGGCGGACGATTTTATAGTCGGAGAATTTGACATTGATGTATTTCGCGCGCTTGAACAGACGTCCGAGATTGCCGAGGTACTGTTCCTTGGTCTGTTGCACATATTCCACCTTCTGAGGATTGGCCATGCGCACATCCGAGCGGCCGCCGGGACGCGATGTGATTTTTCCGGTTATTATGATGGCATCGTCGGAAAATATCCTGTTCATAAATTCCATGTCGCACTTGTTGTAGGCATTCTGGAACTGTTCGCACCAGTGTATGATCTGCATGCGGCGGTCAAGGTCGCCAAGTTGTTCGCCGGTCTTGATCAGATTGCCGTATTCGGTTGTACCCATAGTGAAGTTCACATCCTCGATCTTACCGTTAGGACCGAAGTCAATGGCAAGTTCGCGACGTTCCGGACCATCGTATGTGCCGTCGACAGGCTGCATTGTCACGCCGATGTTTCGCACCTGAAATCCGCGTAGCCGACCGCTCTTGGTCTTCTGGCGTATGCAGTGGTCCACATAGTCAGTATCTTCTGTTGAGAAATGCACTACATTCCATGTCTGGCCGAGGCTCTGTGAAGCAAGTGGATTGATGTCGATTCCTGTGTAATTGATATCCGTCCCGTTTGCTGCGGCCCGGTTTATAGCGGTGAGCAGAGCTCCTACCTGCTTTTCCATTTTTGTTTTCAGCGCAGATTGCTCTATGCCGTCGGAGAATTCAAAAGTGACACTCTCCTGGGCGTCTGCCGTGGCAAATATTAATGCCACTAATAATGTTACCAGGTACTTCTTCATATCGTAGATTGTTTATTTTTAATCGTTATTTATCTGAATTCAAACCAGACAGCCATTTTATCCTTGTTGCCCATGTAGTTGTTCAGGTCGTCATTCTCCGCATCAGTTACAATGTTGAGACGTTCTCCCTCACTGCCCGGCGAAAGGAAACCTTCGAGATTTTCGCCTGTCTTATCATAAATCATCCAGAATGCCCATGTCTTGTTGCGGCAACTATTGTAGGCTCCATAGCGTTTTACGACATATTCTGCCTGCAGACGGTTGAGTACGCTGAGTGCGTTCTGAAGCTCACCGGCCGCTATCAATTGTTCGAGAGCAGTGACATAAGTGCGTGTCACCGGATCTGAATTCGTGTTTGACTGCGATGTTGTTGCGTTTATATTCTCGTCGCCTGTGTCGTATGTCACGGGTGCTGCTTCATATGTGGTTTCAGCCGTCTGTGGTTGTGAGGCCGGGGTATGGTTATGTTCGGGTGCAGGTGTCGGAGATGGAGCAGGTGCTGCGGTCGGAGCAGGAGTTTCTTCCGGTTCCGGAGCAGGAGGAGCAGGGGTCTCGCCATTGAGTATGGTGGCGCGTTCCACATACGCGAATACCCTTATGTTTGCACCTCGTTTCATGTCGAGATATTTGATTCCCGGAATGGAGTTTTCCGATACCGGAGCATGACTGAGTCCATTGTCCTTGATATAATCGTTTATGTAGTATGACAGCATTTGAGTGGCCGCTTGTTTGGCCTCAGCCTTAGATGGTGCTGTTGACTCGGCGAAGAAACACGTTCCGGCGCGTTTGATGTCGTTGATTTGTTTTGATGTGCCGCCTGCTGCATATGCTATGGCCGGTACGGTTAGCAGAGCCAGTAACAGCAGATGGCGCATAATGACGTTGATCTTTTCTTTCATCACGCTTGGTAGTTTTATTTTTTCTTGAATTTTATTGTTCTGGTTGGACGGTCCTTTACTTGTTCCGATTCGGTAGGATCTGCAAATAGTGCAGAGATCTTTGAAATAGGTATATATGGATTCATGCGCGCCGATATGGTCGTGCGTATGCTTTCGTCTGCAATGTTGCCGGATTCGATCTTGAGCAGATGGCAATAACCTTCATCTATATTGCGCATTATGATCTGGCATACCGTCTTGTCGGTTGTATTTGATAAAACCCCGAAGAATGGAGTGCAGCCGTTATCGAGACAGTATTTCACAAAATGTGCGAGAGGGAGATCTACGGTTGTATTCCGGTAGTTATATTGTATGACTTTTATTTTGAGCATGATGTCGTTAGGTACTTCAAGGCTCGTAGTGACGTTGGCGAGACTCTCGAGAGGATAATTGACATCAAAAATTGGAGCGAAGTCAGTGGAGTCAGCTATTGTATAATACCTGTTGGAATTAAGGTTGTCGAAATAATAAGCTTCACCGGGAAGTATGTAATAGCTGTATGGGAAATAAGTGATCAGTTCGTCGCGATTGACTTTGACAGGCGCGAATATCGAGTTGTCAGGCTCTTTTGTGGCTGCATTCATCAAGTCGGATATGAGTATATTCTCGTTTTCTTCCATTGATGTGCCATGAAGAAGCCCGTATGTGAAAGGCATTGTAATGTCGGCCAGAGTATTGTTGTCTCTGCTCCAGACGGCATGGTATTTCTTCCCGTCTTCGTTATACAGGGAGAATTCCACATCAGGCTTATTGTAGAGTTCCGGCAGCATTGAGAGCGAACCGGCATCGATATGTATCCCTTCCTCAAAAAGTTCGCGATCCATGTTTTTGTCGCGCTTCATCGGTAGTTTTGGTATAAGACAAAAACGCTCGATAGCGTCGAAGAAGGGAGAGTAGGCGTATTGGCGATGGTCGGATGTGAAAATAGAGAATCCTATATGTGTTATTGTGCCATCCTTTACAACTACAGTGATCGGAAGCCCTGCGTATGTCAATTCGCCCACATGCGTGCCATTCTTCATCGCAAGCATCCGGGGGCGCATTTTCATGGCAACAGCCATATCGGACAGAAGCACCGAACGGAATCCGTCGGCAGCTCCTGACGAAAGAGCGAAACAGCATATCACGATTGTGGTAGCAATGGCCCGTAGCGTGTGGTTGTATAGGTTCTTTTTCATTGTTGATCTACAATGTTTGGTCTGGTGTGTTTATATAGTATGTATTTACTCACAAATTGCCCGATGTATGGCCATAGGAGGCCATACATCCGGCATCTTATTGTGAGTGGGATGAATAGGAGGTTTTAGAGTGCTTGGTTAAGACCGCTGATATATTTGCGCGAACCGTCCTTGAAGTGTATCTCACCCTGACGGAGTTTGCCGTCGGTGAATTTTGCGTCGATGATCTTATCTCCGGATGCAAGTTCAACAGTGTTGCCATGTCCGTCTTTGAGATCAAGGGTAAAGCTGCGGTTGAAAGTGAATACTCCGCCAAGACCGTTTGCCTTACCTGCGCTCACAGGACCGTCGTATGTACCGTAGGTCATGGTTAATTTACCGCTTGATTTTCCAACACTTGTTCCAGAGTCTGTCCCTGTGCCGGATCCGGAAGTGGTCGTCCCGTTGCCGGTCGCACTGCCGGTTTCAGCTTTGGTCACTTTTACATCTGCCGAAGTCTCTTTTCCTGAGCGTGAGCCGACTACGGTTATTGTTGTAGAACCTTCGTTCACGCCTGTGACGTTTCCTTCGGAATCGACTGTAGCTATAGTCTCATCGCCAGAGGACCATACGAGTGGTTCGTTGCTTTCGGCCGGATCTATTGCTACGACTGCGGTTGTAGAGCCTGCAGGAGTTACTTCGATAAGATCGTTATCAAAACTGATGCTTTCAATATTGATTTCATTACCTTCTGTATCCTTGTCGGAGTCTCCCATCATAAACCATCCGGCAGCACCACCTCCCAGAAGTACTACGCCTCCGATCACTCCGTAAAGAAGGCCTTTATTGCCACCTTGTCCGGACTTTTTGGTCTTTTTGTCGCTAACTTCTTTCAGAGGTAGCCCGCACTCGGCGCAGATGAAATCTTCTCCGGGTTCGATCTCCTGAACAGTACGTGTCATGCACATATCGCAGTCGGGGTTTTCACATATACCTTTTCTGCGGATAAGCATTGTTGAATCGCTCATTGCTGTTTGCTTTTAATAATATTGGTTTATAATGTCTTTATTTATTTGCCAACCGTGTTGTCATTATTTCTACGGCATCTTTTCGGAACGCAAGGAAATCCTTGTTCTGCATATTGCCTCCGAAGATAGGCAGGACTACTTTCTCAACTACTTCCACAAGCTTGCCACGGAGTTCTTCCTTGCGGCTGTTGTGTATGTATTCCTCATCGAGTTTGCGGTCAATGTCCTTGATCAGTGCATTTGCTTCCTGTGTCTTCTGCGACAGCAGCGACACTGATTGCACTATATTGCGACCTACAGGGATGAGTGTTGTGAATCCCAGAGAGTCTTTTCCTTCGATAGCGAAGAATTTCTCGCCGGTTTCAGGATTCTCATGTTCCTTTACAAGTTCGAGTGCATAAGCGAGCATTGCATATGGGCGCAATCCTTTTGCCTTCTCCTGCTGGCTTGCTTCGAACAGCGAGGGCAGGGGCTTGCGGAATGATTCTGTATGAAGCACCATCTTGTTGAGCTGGGCCTGCGGGCCTATGAGTTTGGCTTCGTACTTATTGCGCAGGTTGGCTACGTTGGCCACGTAACGCAGCGGGAATCCGCTGGCAGCAGCGACAACCACGATCTGATTGTCCTTGTAATTGGTCGAGACACAGTCATCGGCGCGGAAATCCTGTTTTGCGCAAACGTTGGCGAACATGTCGATGAATTTCTGACGGAAGTTTGACGGATCGTCATATTTCGGCAGGCATAGCTGAATCATTCTCTTGAGCTGCGACTGGTTCGTGCCCTTTGTCATTTCCTGCTGGTCGAATTGCAGATAGCACTGAGCCGAGTCGAACAAGGCGCGGACAAAAGCCTCAAGGCGTTCGGGAGTGTTGTATTCCTGCTTGATCTTCTCCAGAACATTCACATTGTTCATCTTCTGAGTGGGATCTTGCTGGGCGAGTGCAAACATTGAGTTGTTTGCGCTTGTCATACATATGTTTACGAAGATGTCTTCAACTGTAGCCAGATCACCGAGCTTGTCGTAAAGTGCTACAAACGACGGAGTTTCTTCGCCCAGAAGTTTGACAAGTTCATTGCGGATGTCAGATGCGTTGGCTTTCTGTGTGTCTTCATCTGTTATGAAGCGGCGTGTATTTGCACGTACTGCCTCCGGATCGTATTTTTTTACGATCTTGGCGTCTGAATCGGATGTTTCTGTAACCTTGCACTTCGATTCTGCATTCTTTACTACAATATCGAGCAGGGCGTTGAGCATGTTCTTGAACTGAACGATGCCGTTGCGCATCATTTCAAACTGGTTGCGGATTTCGTTGAGCAGGTCTATTGCATAACGGTAGCCCTCGATGAGCGTGAGATAGGTATACTTGTCGCACTGGGCTGTCTTATAGGAGGAGAACACTTTCTCGCTCTTGTTGGTGATAGCGTCGCGCAACCAGCCTATATTGTTCCACTCATAGTCGCAGTTCTTTATTTCCTGCGTGATAGTTCCGGAAACTACAGCTTCGTACTTGGCGATTGTTTCCTTAAACTTCTCAACACGGGCTTCGCTTTTCTCGATGAGGATATTTGTGTATTTCTCAACCTCAAGGATTGACTTAGTGCCGGTTTTCCATTCATTGAACAGAATACGTTCGGCATTCTTGCGAATATGCGAGGCGTATGCTTTGATGTCGCGGGCATATGCTCGGTAGAATTCTTTGACACCCTGTCCGCGATACGATTCGTTGAATTGCTTCTCGCAACTGCGGAGGAAAGCAGCCGGCCAATCTTTCTTTTCGTTCTCGTTCTGTACGTTTTCAGCGAAGAACTGAGTCCAATTCTGCCATGCCACACGTATATCTTTCCATTTCTTTGTGCCGGCATCTTCGAGAATCGGTTTGCTGAGGGTCAGATATGCGTCGGTAAGGAGGAATTTCTCCATATTTTCCTTCTTATCTACTTCAGCCTGGAATCCGCTTCCGATTTCTTCCAGCGAACTTTCTTCGTATCCGAGCCCTTCGACCCACTTATTGTACTGCATCTGGCGGGCAGCCTGTGTGGCGAAGTTGAAAGCTACGTATTCTTTAACTTCATTTTCTGGGTATTCAATGCGCTTGATACCGAAAGCGATGAAGCGGCGGGAACGGGCTGCGTTGCCGGATTCGTCAAGTTCAGGACTTGTGCCGGAGTTCTCGCAGTTTTCAAGGCGGGCCATTTTACCACCGATATTGGATACAACGACTTTCTGGAATATGAAGTCTGCTACAGCATCGGGAAGATCCTTTCCGAGATCAAGGAGTTTGTTGCGCTCGTTGGCGTTTGAATAGATATAGGCTGTCTCAAATGCATCGCAGTCGGAGAGCAGACGCTTCACGCTTCCGTATTCGTCTATGTTTCTGCCGGTGACGTCGGTGGGGAAGTAGCCCTTTACACTAAGTGCGTTCAGTTCGCAGAGTGCGGCATATCCGTTGGCCTGGTAATAACCTGCGTCGCGGGCCGGGTCTGCTACAATCATTTCGGGAATATAGAGATACAGGTTTACCTTGTATTTATCTCCTAAACCGACTTGCGGCATGTATTCTTTGCGTATCTGGGCGATTGCATCAATAATAGAACCTGAACCTGTACCGCCGGCAAGTCCTGCACAGATGTGGAATGTGACCACTTCATCGCCGTTGCGCTGTGTAAGTACGTGCACGCGTTCTTTGAGGCGGGTCACGAAAGAAGAATCTGCCGGGCCACAAAGATTGTTGGCGAACAGAAGGCGGCCAAGACGTCTGCGCTGACCACCTATGCCATCGCTAATGAGCGATCCCAAGTCATTGAACAGAGGACGATCGTCTGTGGTTATGAAGCTCTCGACTCCGGGAAATTGATACAGATTGTCGAGAACATTTGAGCCTACACCGTGGATTGATACTTTCTGGGTGTCGGCCAGATGTACGGATGCCCCCAGAGTTTTCCAAGATGAGCGGTCGTTAAGGTCTTTGGGTGAAGAATCCACATAGAGGTATTCTATGTTTACGTCTCCTGTAGGATCGTTTTTTCCGAACTCTTCATATATGCGTTTGCGGAGAGAACGAATCACAGATCCGCCAGTGCCTCCAAGTCCAATAATTAAGTGGTTTGCCATTGATGTTGGTTTATTTAATTTTGTTTTGTTATTCTTTTTATATTTAGAGCTTTATTATTCAGGGGATAAAGGCCTGATTTCACGGGATTAGTCAAGGTCGTCAAGATAACGCTGACGTGGTGGAGCTTTGTGGTGTCCGTGTCGGCCGGGACTGTTTCGTCTTCCGCTTCCTGCCGTGCGTACCAGCAAGATGACTCCAGCGGCCATGAAGATCAAGGCATATCCTGCGCGTTTAAGTGTGTATACGCTCAATGAGTGTCTGATGCTTGATGCTGCTTCCTTCGCTACACTGATTCCGCTTTTTACGTTTTCAGAAGCCATGACTTCAATGAATTTTTCAGGTATCTGAGGGAAATGCTGTTGTACTTCCCTTGCTGCGTCCTTCATGTCGATGTTCTCTGTGTGGCTTTCAATGCTCTCTATTAATTCCTCGACGTCAGAGGCGTAAGAGCGTGCGTATATCGCGCCAGTACCGAGCACTGTCTGCCATAGCAAAAAAGGCAGTATTACTATTAGAAGTACAGGGCGTACGCCGTTTCCCTTGAGGCCTTGGGCGATAAGGAATGTTATGGCACATAGAATTAAGGCGATTATAAATCCCCAGAATATGCATCCGAATATGTGGCCTGCCAATGTAAGCATAGCGAGGTCTGTGTGTAAGTGGTTTTTCAATGTGTGCCATTGTGGCACGTTTGACGTACAAATTTAATGATTTCCATCAAATATAATACGTTTTGTTAGGTTTGTTTGCATTAATTAACAGATAGGCCGCGAAACATCATTGTTCCCTGCAACATCAATATTCCTGTACATTGATGTTGTGTCTGTCGAATATTTTCCGGGCAGAGCTTGCGAAAGCCGCCGCCCGGCCTTTCCATTGAGCAGGTATTGATGGTGAATCTACCTGCATGAGTCTGAAATTTGTATGCCCATCTGTTGGTGGGACAGTGAATACAAGTCTGTATGCTGCGTCGCCGACTATGGCATGGCCGTCGGCTGTGCGCCGCAGTTTTACTTTAAGTATAGCACCACCACGAGTATCAGTAGTGCGCATATTAGATATAAAATTCCCCAGAGAGTATACCAATAGCTGTCTGCTGCCTATACTGTCAGCTTCGGAAAGTTCCATCGGTTGTATCACATGCGGATGTCCTCCGATTATCATCTCTACTCCCGAATCAGCCAGATAGCGGGCTAATGACTTTTGTGTAGGGTGGGGTAGCTTTTCATATTCCACACCCCAGTGTATAGCGGCAGCAATAAGCTCTGCACCGCTCTCGCGGAGCGCCTGTATGTCCCTTGCGATTACCTCGCGGTCGATATAATCGACTATGCCATTTCCTTTGAGCTTGATTCCGTTAGTACCGTAAGTGTAGTTCAGAAATCCGATCTTGAATCCATTGATATCGCGTATCATCGGCAGTCTTTCCGCACGTTCGCTGGCGTTGCGGTATGTGCCCAAATGATCCACTCCCATGCTGTCGAGTACATGGATTGTGCGCTCCAGACCGCGGTCAAGACGGTCAAGGGTATGATTGTTGGCTGTGAGCATCATGTCGAACCCGGCATCTGCCAAAGCCTGTGCATAACTGTCGGGCGATGTAAAGCATGGATAGCCCGTATAGCCTTTACCTCCGAGAGTGGTCTCGAGATTCACCACGGCATAATCCGCTCCGGATATTTCGTCGGATAGTGCGGCAAAACATTCTGAATAGTCGTAAGCGCCGCTACGAGTCTTGGCAGCATCAAGCTGGGCCTGATGCTGCATAGCGTCGCCGGCGAAGATTATGGTTGCCTCATCGTTTACCGGAGTTAGGGCACTTGTGGCTGTCTGCAACACAAGTGCGATCACTTTGACTACCAAAGGCAGCATGGCAAACGATTGCATCAGGAAATTAATATATGGCGTGTGTGGCAGCCAACAGTGTGTTGCGCATCAATGATACGATGGTCATTGGTCCGACGCCGCCCGGCACAGGAGTGATGAACGAGCATTTAGGTGCGACATTATCAAAGTCTACATCGCCACGGAGACGGAATCCACTTTTTCTTGAGGCGTCCGGTACTCGCGTTGTACCGACATCAATTATGACAACTCCGTCCTTTACCATATCGGCGGTGACAGATAAGGGACGCCCCATTGCTGCGATAAGAATATCTGCCTCTCTGGTGATCTCGGAGAGATTTTCAGTGGCACTATGGCAGACTGTGACGGTAGCGTCGCCAGGATAACCTTTCTGCATCATTAGTGTTGCAACAGGTTTTCCGACTATATTGCTTCGGCCAAGGACAACGCAACGTTTGCCGCGGGTGGGAATCTCGTATCTGCGTAACAGTTCAATTATTCCGGCAGGTGTGGCGCTGACAAAGCATGGCAGACCAATGGACATGCGTCCTACATTCACCGGATGGAAGCCATCTACGTCCTTGCGGTAATCTATTGCCTCGATCACAGCTTGTTCGGATATATGACGCGGCAGCGGCAGTTGCACGATGAAACCATCTATTTCGTCATCAGCATTGAGTTGTGCTACAGTTTTCAGTAGTTCCTCCTCTGTGACATCACTTTCGTAGCGAATCAGCGTGGAGCGGAATCCGCATTCCTCGCATGCTTTGACTTTGGCGGCCACGTATGTCTCGCTGCCTCCGTCGTGGCCGACGAGTACGGCTGCAAGGTGAGGACGGCGTTTGCCATCGGCTACCATTTTCGCTACTGTGGCTGCGATTTCAGCCTTAATATCGGCTGCGGTCTGTTTTCCGTCTATTAGCTGCATGTGTGGGATCGATATATCTTTATTATTGTCTTTTTATGCATTCCGTTTATCAGCGGCGGCCCATCTGGCGCATCTGTTTCATCTGCTTCATCATCTTCATCGGATTCTTCATGGCAGTGGCAGCCTTCATCATCTTGCGCATGTCCTCGAATTGTTTTACGAGTCTGTTTACTTCAACGATTGTCGATCCGGAACCCTTGGCGATACGTTGGCGGCGGCTTGTAGATGTGCGTCCTGACATTATTATCTCAGGGTTCTCCCGCTCCTGTGCGGTCATGGAACAGATGATGGCTTCCACACCCTTGAATGCGTTGTCGTCTATGTCAATATCTTTGATTGCTTTGCCTACGCCGGGGATCATTGATGCAAGATCCTTGATGTTGCCCATTTTCTTGATCTGCTGGATCTGGGCATAGAAATCGTTGAAATTGAATTGGTTCTTGGCAATCTTACGCTGAAGGTCTGCGGCCTGTTTCTCGTCGTATATCTGCTGTGCACGTTCAACGAGAGTGACCACATCGCCCATTCCAAGGATGCGTTTTGCCATTCGGTCGGGGTGGAAAGGCTCTATGCCGTCCAGTTTCTCGCCTGTACCTATAAACTTGATAGGCTTGTTGACTACAGTCCGGATTGATATGGCTGCACCACCTCTTGTGTCACCGTCGAGCTTAGTGAGCACCACGCCGTCGAAGTCAAGACGTTCGTTGAACTCACGGGCTGTATTGACAGCATCCTGTCCGGTCATGGCATCGACAACAAACAATACTTCCTGCGGATTCACAGCTTTTTTGATGTTCTCGATCTCATCCATCATCTGTTCGTCGACGGCCAGACGGCCGGCCGTATCGACTATGACGACGTTATATGATTTCTGCCGCGCATACTTGATTGCATTCTCGGCTATGGCGACGGGATCGTTGTTGCCGGCTTCGGTGTACACCTCGACGCCTATCTGGGAGCCGAGCACCTGCAACTGGTCGATTGCTGCCGGGCGGTATACGTCGCCCGCGACGAGCAACACCTGACGGCCGCGCTTGCCCTTGATGTGTGCGGCGAGCTTGCCCGAGAACGTCGTCTTACCCGAACCTTGCAGACCGGCGATGAGAATGACGGCAGGATTGCCCTCCAAACGTATGTCGGTGGCCGTGCCTCCCATCAGCGCCGCCAGCTCGTCGCGGACGATCTTGGTCATCATCTGTCCGGGCTTTACCGAGCGGAGCACGTCCTGGCCCAGGGCCTTGCGCTTTACCTCGTCGGTAAATGTCTTGGCGACCTTGTAGTTGACGTCGGCATCGATCAGCGCGCGCCGTATCTCTTTGAGCGTCTCGGCAACGTTGATCTCGGTAATGCGACCCTCGCCTTTGAGTATGCGGAACGACCGTTCGAGTTTATCGGTTAAATTTTCAAACATATATGATCGATTTTTTATCGTTTACGTTTTTCCCGACAAAAATACGAAAAACAATCCTATTATCATCCAAATTCGCACCATAAATAATTCGCTCCCTGCCG